>ERZ838399.622-NODE-622-length-40818-cov-12.463631_pt1 | contig 40818 bp, 28 predicted proteins | sample MGYA00519683_ERZ838399 | MGnify/ENA primary metagenome ERZ838399 (study PRJEB31850, sample SAMEA3708833) | human gut metagenome | biome: human gut; feature: human-associated habitat; material: faeces | place: China | collected 2014 ...
CGGTCGAAGTTGATAGCTCCTGCTGAGAAACGTTTTTCGCGAAGTGCTTTGGCGATAGTATCCAGTGTGAGTACTTCTTCCTTGAAGTCTCCTTCTTTTGTCTCGATAATTTGCTGTGCCTCTTCGTAAGTAAAGCGGCGGTCGGAGTTGATAACCGTATGAACGATGCGTGAATCCTTGACTTCACCTTTTTCGGTAATATTGAAGATTACGGAGAAAGCCAGCTTTTCTTCATTCGGGCGGAGGGAACAGATGAAGTTACACAATCGTTCGGGAAGCATCGGAATGGTGCGGTCCACCAGATAGACGGAAGTGGCGCGTTTTTCTGCCTCTTTGTCAATGATTCCTCCTTCTTTCACGTAATGCGTCACATCGGCGATGTGTACACCTACTTCCCACAATCCTTCTTTCAATTTGCGGATAGAAAGTGCATCGTCGAAGTCTTTGGCATCTTTCGGGTCAATAGTGAAAGTGGTAACTTTGCGGAAGTCCTCACGTTTGGCAATCTCTTCGGCTGAAATTTCGGCGGGAATCTTGTCTGCCGCTGTCTCTACCGACTTCGGATAGACATAAGGCAAACCGAATTCGGCAAGAATGGCGTGCATCTCCGTAGTGTTTTCACCGGCTTTGCCAAGTATATCAATGACTTGTCCGATAGGATTTTTTGCCTTGTCCGGCCATTCGGTCACTTTCACAATCGCTTTGTCTCCGGTTTTACCACCTTTCAGCTTTTCTTTCGGGATAAAGATGTCATTGGCAAGTGTGCGGTTTTCCGTCACCAGAAAAGCATACGACTTGGCTACTTCCAGTGTACCGACAAATGTATCGTTGGCACGTTCCAGTATTTCTATTACTTCCCCTTCGGCATCCTTGTTTTTACGTTTGGCGTAGAAGGTGATCTTTACTTTGTCGTTGTTCATCGCATGGGCCGAGTTGCGTTCGGCCACAAAGATAGGATCGCCCCCTCCTTCGGGGATGAAGGAATTCTTTCCGTTACTTTTCCGTTGGAAGGTGCCGGTCATCTCTGTTCCATGATTGTTGAGACGGAACTTTCCCTTTTCTATTTCGCTGATATAGTCATCATCCAGCATTTCGTGAAGAATATCGACGCATAGCATTTTCTGCGGGTGAGTGGTGAGATGTAACTCTGAGAAAATATATTTCATGCTCAGCGTCTCGCTTTGTTTGGCATGGAAAAAGTCTATCAATAGCGCGGCTAACTGTTTTTTACTCATTCTCTTGCCGGCTTTCTTCTCTTTCTTTTCTTTCTTTTTCGCCATAATGTAGTCTTTTAAAAATATCTAGTTACAAAGATATAGGAATATTTTCCTTATCGAAACTTTGAGGAAAGAAAAATAACTTTGCAGTCTTGTATTTGATTTTCCGTAATAGGTCAGGTTGGTTCTGATAAGGTATATTACAAAGTTGGGGATAACTCATAATTTTATCGTTGTATGTAAGTTGTATTTAAAGGGTATCGTTTTTTTTCAACGGGTTGAGTGCGACAAATAATAATTGAGAAAAGCAAAATGGCTTTTGTTTTATATTTATTGTATCTTTGTGGCATTATCAAGAAAATGTTTAGTGAGGTACTTTTATTAATATTCACGCAGAACCTAGAGAGTAATAATGGAGAGTGTTTTAATTACGGGCGCAAGCGGTTTTATAGGAAGTTTCATCGTAGAGGAAGCGTTGAAACGAAGGTTTGGTGTGTGGGCAGGGATTCGTTCTACGAGCAGTAAGAAATATTTGAAAAACCGGAAGATTCATTTTCTGGAACTGGACTTTGCGCATCCTAATGAACTTCGTGCCCAACTCTCCGGGCATAAAGGTACTTATAACAAGTTTGATTATATCATTCATTGTGCCGGTGTCACCAAATGCTCTGACAAAAAGACTTTTGATTATGTCAATTATCTCCAGACTAAATATTTTATAGACACGCTGAAAGCGTTGAATATGGTTCCGAAGCAGTTTATATATATCAGCACGTTGAGTGTATTCGGTCCTGTACGTGAGAAGGATTATACTCCGATTGAGGCGGATGATACTCCGGCGCCCAATACGGCTTATGGGTTCAGTAAACTGAAAGCGGAACTGTATATTCAGAGTATTCCCGGTTTTCCTTATGTCATTTATCGTCCTACGGGAGTTTACGGACCTCGTGAAACAGATTATTTCCTTATGGCGAAATCTATTCAGAAGCATGTTGATTTCTCAGTGGGTTTCCGGCGTCAAGACCTTACTTTTGTTTATGTGAAAGACATTGTGCAAGCTATTTTCCTGGGAATAGAGAAAAATGTTACCCGTAGAACGTATTTCCTGACAGACGGGAATGTGTATAAGAGTCGTGCGTTTTCGGACCTGATACAAAAAGAATTGGGTAATCCGTTTGTTCTTCATCTGAAATGTCCGTTAATTGTGCTAAAAGTTATATCTTTGCTCGCTGAATTTATTGCTACACGTTCCGGAAAGAGCAGTACACTAAATTCGGATAAATATAAGATAATGAAACAACGCAATTGGCAATGTGACATCATCCCGACAATTAATGAACTGGGATATGCGCCCGAATATGATTTGGAAAAGGGAGTCCATGAAACCATTGCCTGGTATAAAAACGAAGGATGGCTTTAGACTTATTTAAGCGAGTAGAAACCCGGAAAGGGTTGTTTGCTGTGGAGAAGATTACATTGATTTATAATCTGTTGACCTCCATTTTGATTCTATTCCTGTTTCAGCGAATGGATCATCCATGGCACATGTTGCTGGATAGGGCTATGATTGCTGCAATGACTTTTCTGTTGATGTATCTCTACCGGCTTGCTCCCTGTAAGTTTTCGGCGTTTGTACGCATCGTCATTCAGATGAGCCTGCTTTCTTACTGGTATCCGGATACTTTCGAGTTCAACCGGTTCTTTCCGAATCTGGATCATGTCTTCGCTATCACCGAACAGTTTATTTTTAATGGGCAACCTGCTATCTGGTTTTGTCATACGTTCCCGCATCTTCTGGTCAGTGAGGCGTTCAATATGGGATATTTCTTCTATTATCCGATGATGTTGATTGTGGCGTTATTCTATTTCATTTATAGGTTCGAGTGGTTTGAAAAGATGTCTTTTGTGCTTGTCACTTCCTTCTTTATCTATTATCTGATATATATATTCGTACCTGTTGCAGGACCTCAATTCTATTTTCCTGCCATTGGATTTGATAACGTTTCTAAAGGAATTTTTCCGGCTATCGGTGATTATTTCAATCATCATCAGGAATTGCTTCCCGGTCCGGGCTATCAGCATGGGTTCTTTTATAGTTTAGTGGAAGGCTCCCAACAAGTGGGCGAACGGCCTACGGCCGCATTTCCAAGTTCGCATGTCGGCATTTCTACCATTCTAATGATTATGGCATGGCGGGGCAGTAAGAAGCTGTTTGCTTGCCTGATACCTTTCTATATGCTGCTTTGTGGAGCTACTGTATATATTCAGGCTCATTATGTCATTGATGCTATTGTAGGCTTTTTCTCCGCATTCCTGTTGTACGTGGTGGTAACTTGGATGTTTAAAAAGTGGTTTGCGCAACCGATGTTCAAATAAAATAGCATTGCTCCATAATACTATCTTCAAGGATGCAATGCTATAAATATCGTATTTAATTTTTCGGGCTACTTTCTCTGTTGGTGAGTATTTCATTAAATATCTGAAACAGCTCCTCTTTGGTCTCGGCACGTAACATAGCGATGCGGGTGTCACGGAAATTAGGGATTCCTTTGAATAACGGGCTTGCAGCCAAGTGACGGCGCACGTGCAAGATACCTCTGCGTTCGTCGAGTAAGTTTACACTGTCAATCACTTCCTGGCGGAGGACTTCCATGCACCATTCAAAACTTAGTGGCGGCAGTTCCTCGCCTGTCTCCAGATAATGCTTCATCTCTTTAAATATCCATGGACGGCCGAAGCTGGCACGGCCTATCATAACAGCGTCCACTCCATAACGGTCGAAACACTCCTTGCAGCGTTGAGGCGTTGTCACATCCCCGTTGCCGATGATCGGGATATGCATCCGCGGATTATTTTTTACTTCTCCTATCAGCGTCCAGTCCGCTTCTCCGGTGTACATTTGTGCACGGGTACGACCGTGTATGGTTAATGCGGCAATACCGCAATCCTGTAACTGTTCTGCCAGCTCTACGATAATTTTGTTGTTGGCGTCCCACCCCAGACGGGTTTTCACCGTTACGGGGATTTTTACCGCATCCACTACAGCACGGGTAATTTCCAGCATTTGAGGGATATTCTGCAACATTCCTGCTCCGGCACCCTTTCCGGCCACTCTTTTCACCGGGCATCCGAAGTTAATATCCAAAATATCAGGCTGTGCCTGTTCCACAATCTTTGCGGCTTCCACCATGGTTTCCGTATCTTTGCCGTATATCTGAATGGCGACGGGACGTTCTTCATCACTGATGTTTAACTTCTGCGCTGTCTTGCTGACAGCACGTATCAGTGCGTCACTCGATACAAATTCAGTATATACCATGTCCGCTCCGAACTTTTTGCACATCAGGCGGAAAGCCGGGTCGGTCACGTCTTCCATGGGAGCAAGCAGGATAGGATGTTTTCCCAAGTCTATATGGTTAATCTTCATATACGATTTTGTTATTTGCTGTTTATGATTGAAGTAACTTCTTCTTTTCGCTGCAAAAATACGGAAAAAAGCCTACCTTTGTACGCATTCATTTGCTTAACTGATACAAATAAGTATATATTCTATGAGTCTTAGTTTGAAAGATTTTGAAATTATGGCTCCTGTAGGTTCGCGCGAATCTCTAGCTGCGGCCATTCAGGCAGGTGCCGATTCTATCTATTTCGGTATAGAAAACTTGAATATGCGTGCCCGTTCGGCTAATACGTTCACGATTGATGACTTGCGGGAAATAGCCCGCACGTGCGATGAGCACGGGATGAAAAGCTACCTGACGGTGAACACCATTATCTATGATAAAGATATTCCTTTAATGCATACGATTGTCGATGCGGCTAAGGAAGCGGGAATTTCGGCTGTGATTGCGGCTGATGTTGCAGTGATGGACTATGCCCGCCGGATAGGGCAGGAGGTGCATCTTTCCACCCAGCTGAATATCTCCAATGCAGAAGCGTTGAAATTCTATGCCCGGTTTGCTGATGTAGTGGTACTGGCCCGTGAATTGAATCTGGAACAGGTAGCGGAGATTTACCGGCAGATACAGGAAGAACATATCTGCGGTCCGAGTGGCGAACAGCTTCGTATTGAAATGTTCTGTCATGGTGCGCTCTGTATGGCTGTTTCGGGTAAATGCTATCTTTCTTTGCATGAGATGAACCATTCTGCCAACCGGGGTGCTTGTATGCAGGTGTGTCGTCGTTCTTATACCGTTCGTGATAAGGAAACGGATGTGGAATTGGATATTGATAACGAATATATCATGTCGCCGAAAGACCTGAAAACTATTCATTTTATGAATAAGATGTTGGATGCAGGTGTGCGTGTGTTCAAGATTGAAGGTCGTGCCCGTGGACCTGAGTATGTGCGCACAGTGGTGGAATGCTACAAAGAAGCTATCAAAGCCTATCTGGAAGATACCTTTACTGATGAAAAGATTGCAGCATGGGATGAACGCCTGAAGACCGTTTTCAACCGTGGTTTCTGGGACGGCTACTATCTCGGACAGCGTTTGGGAGAATGGACCCGCAATTATGGATCGGCGGCAACGGAACGTAAGATTTACGTGGGAAAAGGGATCAAATACTTTTCTAACATCGGAGTCTCCGAGTTTTTGGTTGAAGCTGCCGAGGTTAGCGTAGGCGACAAACTGTTGATTACAGGACCGACTACCGGCGCTGTTTTTATGACATTGGATGAAGCGCGTGTTGATCTGGAACCGGTGCAGACCGTAAAGAAAGGGCAGCATTTCTCTATGAAGTCGGATAAGATACGTCCGAGCGACAAACTGTATAAACTGGTATCTACCGAAGAACTGAAAAAGTTTAAAGGGCTGGATATCGAACAGAAAAGAGGCTAGCTCCGGTCATTATTCTCTAATCTTTAATTCACGATAAATGAACTATATCTATGAATTGGAAATGAAGGTGCGTGATTATGAATGCGACCTTCAAGGTATTGTCAATAATGCCAACTATCAGCATTATCTGGAACATACTCGGCATGAATTTCTGACCTCGGTCGGCGTTAGCTTTGCAGCGCTTCATGAGCAGGGAGTCGATCCCGTAGTAGCACGTATCAATATGGCTTTCAAAACTCCGTTGAAGAGTGGAGATGAATTTGTATCCAAGCTATATATGAAGAAAGAAGGCATTAAGTATGTGTTCTATCAGGATATTTTCCGGAAAAGTGATAATAAAGTAGTAGTGAAATCCACTGTTGAAACGGTATGTGTAGTAAATGGACGTTTGAGTGACAGCGAATTGTTTGATAACGTCTTTGCACCTTACCTGAAATGAATAGCTCCGAAGAAGAACAAATTTATAGTATTGCTTTGACAATGGTGCCTGGTATCGGGCATATTGGAGCGAAACATTTGATGGACGAGGCGGGAAGTGCCGGGTTCATATTCCATAATCGCGAGGCACTTCTTGAATGTGTTTCGGGAATAAGTCGGCGTGTAGTGAATGCGTTGGATTGCCCGCAAGCTATTGACCGTGCGAAGCAGGAATTTGATTTTGTTCAGAAGAATAATATTCGTTGCCTGACCATAACCGACGAGGAGTATCCTTCCCGATTGAGAGAGTGTGAGGATGCTCCCGTTGTTCTTTTCTTCAAAGGAAATACAGATTTGAATGCCCTCCGTGTCGTTAATATGGTAGGTACTCGTCATGCCACTGATTATGGAACCCGTATCTGTGCTTCTTTTTTGCACGATCTGAAAGTACTGTGCCCTGATGTCTTGGTAGTCAGTGGCTTGGCTTATGGAATCGATATAAACGCTCATCGTGCAGCATTAGCCAATCAGCTTTCTACGGTAGGAGTTCTTGCCCATGGCTTGGATCGCATCTATCCCTATGTGCATCGAAAGACAGCTATTGATATGCTTGATAATGGTGGGCTGTTAACTGAATTCCTGACCGGAACGAATCCCGACCGCCATAACTTTGTCAGCCGCAACCGTATCGTTGCCGGTATGTGTGACGCTACAATTGTTATTGAGTCTGCCGAGAAGGGTGGTTCGTTAATCACTGCCGAACTTGCCGAAGGCTATCACCGGGACTGCTTTGCTTTCCCGGGACGCCTGAATGATGAATATTCCAAAGGCTGTAACCAACTGATTCGGGATAATAAGGCTTCTTTACTTCTTTCGGCAGAAGACTTTGTATCGGCAATGGGTTGGGATATTGCTGCTCATCCGGCGAAAGTGGAAAATGTGCAACGCAGTCTTTTCCTTGACTTATCCGAGGACGAGCAAAAGGTGGTTGATATTCTGGAGAAACAAGGAGATTTACAGATTAATACATTAGTTGTTGAAGCAGATATTCCTGTACAGAAAATGAATGCAATTCTTTTCGAACTTGAAATGAAAGGTGTAATTCGTGTATTGGTGGGAGGAATGTATCAATTATTAGCTTAGTTTATCATAAACATAAAAAAAGGAGCAACGCTTTGCTCCAACCTTTGTTAACCTTAAATCTAATACTATGAAAAAAATCACATGACAAATGTAAGCCTTCATTGTATTTCTTCCAAATAATTCTATTGCATTTGTTTCTCTTTTAAATTCTTTCACTGATTTTCACTGTTATCGGACACGATGCACTTCTATCCCACTTATTGGAAGGTTTTTGAGTATTTCAACGAGTAATTTTTCTCATAAAAAAATAGGATTTTTTTTAATCTTTGAATATTTAAAGTATATTTGCGCTATGTCTATAGAAAATGAAAAGCATGGCTGCCTCTAGTGAAATGGATGATATTGCTTTGTGGGGCCTTTTGATAAAAGGCGATCAAAAAGCATTGGAAATACTTTATCAAAGATATTATTCTCTTCTGTTGAATTATGGTTTGAGATGCAGTACAGATAAAGAATTGGTCAAAGATTGTATCCAGGATCTTTTTATAAGCTTATATCAGAATACTCACATTAATGTGACAAACATAACAGTCCGTTCTTATCTATTAAAAGCTTTAAGAAATAATCTCACCTATAAATTAGCAACTAATAAAGAAGCGGATTCATTAGATGACTCAGTTTTTCATATTCCGCTCAATGAAGATCTATTTGAACAGTTATTTCCTAAGAATGATCATGATCTGCAACTGGCCCGTCGTCTTTTGGTGGCAATCTCACAGTTATCTCCGAATCAAAAAACAGTTCTTTATTTACGTTACGTGCAGGAACTCTCATATAAGGAAATAGCGGATGTTATGGATATGAACATACAATCGTCTATGAATTTGTCTAGCCGGGCTTTAACTAAACTGCGCACTCTAGTAACTCAAGATGAATACTTTTTGGGTGTATGGCAATTGTTTTTTCTTAAAATAATATTATCTCTTTGAAAGGGAAAAAATATTTTCTTTGTAATTTGTTGATTATTATATAGATATATCCTTTTTCTGACTCTATTGTTTTTTTCTGCAAAAAAAATGCTGTAAAAGTGAGTAGGTTTTTCTTTTAATTCCATTCTAATTATAAAAGAGGATAAAAATGAAATATAGTAAAATAGATATCAGGAATACTGTACGCAATCTTATAGATTATTTCAAGATGCAAAACGAAGTTCCTTCTCAAAAGGAAATAGTTGAAGTATGGAGTAAAATAAAAGAAGGAGTTGAAAAGAAAAAACAAAGAAGGAAAGAGCGATATATACTTGTGGCAATTACTTCTGCAGCTGCTTTTATAGGGTGTATATGGTTGGGAATTGAATGGTATTCTTTTAATAATAAGTCGGATATTTCCGTGATAGCAGCACAAATGTCTAATGAATCTATAGAAGGAGAGGATATTCGTTTGATTGTCTCTGAGAAAGAAGTTCATCATGTAAAGAAAGGGGCTACAGTAGCTTATTCACAAGAGGGAATTGTGAGTGTAGATGAAGAAAAGGTATCTAAGAATACTACAAAAGATTTATACGACCAGATTATTGTTCCTAAAGGTAAATATACCCGTTTGATTCTTGCTGATGGTTCTAGTTTGCATATAAATGCGGGTACGAAAGTGATTTATCCTAAACGTTTTGAGAAAAACAGACGTGAAATCTTTGTAGATGGAGAAATTTTTATTGATGTGAAACGAGATGAATCAGCTCCTTTTATTGTGAAAACGGCACAATTTGAAGTACAAGTATTAGGGACTGCTTTTGATATAAAGGCTTATAGCGGCACATTTGAAAATGCAGAAGTTGTCTTAGTACGTGGTAAAGTAAATGTGAAGAGCAAATCGGGTAAGGAACTGGTTCTTTCACCTGATAATAAAGCTACAATATTGTCTGATGGTCTGATTGAAGAGTCTTCAGTAAATGCAGAAGAATATGTACTTTGGACTGAAGGAATATTGTCTCTGAATAATGATCCGTTGAATGTAATTTTAGCCAAACTGGGTCGATATTATGGAGTTGATATTGATTGTACAGATGATATTTCAACTATAAAGATAGCAGGTAAAATAGACTTGGAGTGTGGCATAGAAGCAGCATTAAAAAGAATATCTGCTACAGGAGGATTCTCTTTCTTGAAGCAAGAGGGTGCCTACATGTTAAAGCCTCTGGAGAAAATTGTACAATAGATTTTGAAACCGAATGTTTAATCTTAAAAATGAATACGTATGATAACATGAAAAGATTTGTCTAATTAGAAAATCCGAGTAATACTGCTAATATTACCCGGATAAAGTGAAAAACACCGAGTTACTGGTATTATATCAATCTTACAAAATTATGGAAAAAAAGTTGAAAAACGCAATCATAATGAATCGATTAACGAAAATTATGTTTGTACTGGGATTTCTATTGACTTCAGTGTGGAGTTATTCGAGCAATTCCGTATATGCACAAAATCAAAAATTCTCTTTTGAATTTAAACAAACCTCTATTAAAACGATTTTTCAATACATTGAAAAACATAGTGAGTTTATATTTATGTATCGTACAGATCTGCTCGATACATCTAAGAAAGTCTCTGTGAAAGTAGAAAAACAGAGTATAGAACAGATACTTGAGCAAGTGTTGAAAGGAACATCTGTCGTATATGAAATAAATGATCGGCAGATTGTCCTAAAGAAAGGATTGGAACGGTTGGAAGAAGTTCCTCAACAGTCAAGGCAGAAAAAACTGATTCAGGGACTTGTCAAAGACGATAGAGGAGAGGTCATTATCGGTGCGACTATCAAAGTAAAAGGAACAACCATAGGTACTACTACCAATATGGATGGGCTTTATAATTTGTCGGTTCCGTCAGAAAACTCAATTTTGATAGTTTCTTACATTGGTTACGCTACACAGGAAATAAAAGTTGGAAACCGTCAGAATATTATCATTACATTACAAGAAGATGCCAAAAACTTAGAGGAAGTTGTGGTTACAGCATACGGAACCGGACAGAAAAAGGCCAGTATGGTAGGTTCGGTGCAATCTATACGACCGGCCGATCTGAAAGTTCCTGCGTCTAATCTTTCCACTTCCTTTGCCGGACGTTTGGCTGGTGTGATTGCTGTGCAACGTAGTGGTGAACCGGGAGCTGATGGCGCTAACTTTTGGATTCGTGGTGTCTCTACACTTGGTAGTGCAAGTACTTCTCCGCTGATCATTATTGATGGTATTGAATCAACTACAACTGACTTGAATGCTCTTGACCCGGAAGTCATTGATGGGTTCTCAATTCTGAAGGATGCAACAGCAACTGCAATGTATGGTATGCGTGGTGCTAATGGTGTGATGATTGTGACGACCAAGTCCGGTGCTGCCTTGGATAAACCGATTATAAATTTTCGTGTGGAAGGTAGTATGTCTACGCCTACCAATATACCTGAGTTTGTGGATGGTGTTACCTTTATGGAACTTTATAATGAAGCTATACGTAATCAACCGGCAGGGAAAGAAGCTTATACACAGGAACGTATTGACGGAACTCGCCAAGGACTGAATCCTTATATTTTCCCGGATGTTGACTGGTATGGTGAGATGTTTAAAGACCGTTCGTTCAGTGAAACATTCAATTTTAACATCCGGGGTGGTGGTAAAAAGGTGGATTATTTTTCCAGTGTCTCTGTTGGGCATGAAAGCGGTATGTTAAAAAGTCGTTCTAAAGATTTCTTTTCATTTGATAACAATATCAGTCGAATGCGTTATTCTTTTCAGAACAATATCAATGCACGTTTGGGTAAAACATCTAAATTATCTTTGAGACTGAACGTAATGTTGGTAGATAAACGTGGTCCGAATGAAAGTACAAGTAGTTTGTTCTCTAGTGTGATGAATACGAATCCGGTAGATGCTCCGATTATGTTTCCGGACGATGGAACAACTTCCTATATTAAATGGGGGGTACCTACAAATACAACAGTAAATCCATTAGCAACAATGGTAAATGGATATGATGATACGTTTCAGAGTACGGTAACAGCTTCATTGAATTTTGACCAAAAATTGGATTTCTTGGTGGAAGGTTTGACTTTTAAGGCTATGGCTTCTTTAAAGAATTTCAGCCAATCTGTTCAGACCCGATATTCTGATTGGAATAAGTTTACTGTTAATAATTGGTCTCTCAATGATGATGGTACCTATAATATGGAGGTGATTCAGGAAGGTGCTGAAGTAGGAACTGAGCTTAAAACAAAAAGTAGTAATACCGGTGATCGGCGTATTTACTTACAAGCGATGTTAGAATACAATCGTACATTCGGAAAGCATGATGTGGGAGCTTTGTTGATTTATAATCAGGATGAATATATGGATAATAATCCGGGGACGGACTTATTAGTAGCTCTTCCGACTCGTCGTCAGGGAATTGCAGCCAGAGCATCGTATGCATACGATGGGCGTTATCTGGCTGAGGTAAACTTGGGATACAACGGCTCTGAGAATTTTGCGAAGGGGAATCGTTTCGGGCTTTTCCCTTCTATAGCTGTCGGATATAATATTAGCGAAGAAAAATTCTTTGAACCATTAAGAAACATAATTTCCAGAATGAAAGTCAGAGCTTCGTACGGATTAGTTGGTAATGGCAATATTGGTGGACAACGTTTTACTTATTTAGCAGATGTTGATCTAACGGGAAGTCCGGCTTTTACGACTGGTATTAATATGGACAGAACATTGAAAGGACCTTCATATAAGCGTTTTGCTAATTATGATTTGGGATGGGAAGTAGGAAAAAAATATAATATCGGGCTAGATATGATATTTTTTAATAATCTGAGCTTGACGGTAGATGTATTTCGTGAAGACCGGACAGATATTTTTCAGGAGAAAGCAACTATTCCTTCTTATTTAGGAGTATATGGGACTAAATATTATGTCAATAGTGCAGCTGTACGTAATCAAGGTATTGATGCTTCTATTGATTTTGGACATCAATTCAATAAAGATTTCAGTATGACATTCAAAGGAACATTCACCTATGCTCACAATGAGATTAGGGCGTACGAGGAATCTGTAGGAGATCGTGCTAATCTTTCCAGAATTGGTTATAGCACTTCTCAGCAATGGGGATACGTGTCTGATTATTTGTTTGCCGATCAGACTGAGATAAATAATCATCCGACTCAATTGATTGGAGGTACTGTTGGACCGGGTGACATTAAATATGTCAATCAGCCTAATGTGTATGGAGTATATGATGATATTATTGATAAAAATGACATGGTACCTATTGGTAATCCGACTACTCCTGAAATTGTTTATGGATTTGGACCCTCATTTCATTATAAAGGTTTTGATTTTTCTTTCTTCTTTCAGGGAGTCGCTAAGACTTCTTTGTTTATGAGTGGTTTGCAACCTTTCGGCACAATGATGGAAAATAAAAATGTACAGAAATTTATAGCAGATGACAGATGGAGTCCTGAAAATCAAAATATATTTGCGGAATATCCACGTTTAACTATTGAGAGAAGTGCCAATAATTCTACGACCTCTACTTATTGGGAACGGAATGGTGCTTTCTTGAAATTGAAGAATGCAGAAATTGGATATACCTTTAAATCTATGCGCTTATACTTACGTGGTTCTAATCTGTTGACTTTCTCCAAGTTTAAATTGTGGGATCCCGAACAAGGCGGTGGTAACGGATTAAAATACCCGACCCAACGTGTATTTAATATTGGTTTTCAGATGACTATAAAATAATCTTTAAATATAATTGATATGAAACTTATTAATAAATACTTGATACTTCTATGTGTCTTTGTATGTTTCTCTTGTAATTATCTGGATATTGTGCCTGATGAGAACCCTACGGAAGAAGACGCATTTAAGAACCCTCAATTGACCGAACGTTATCTTTATTCTTGTTATGCATATATCCCGAATCCCAGACATGCAACTGCTAGCTTAGATTTTCTTACAGGCGATGATGTTGTTACTCCTTGGGAGCATGAAACTTTTGGAAAATTTGCACAAGGTAATTATACTCCAAGTAATCCTTATATTAATTACTGGCATGATTTATTTAAGGGGATTCGGCAATGTTATCTGTTAAAAGAAAATTTAGGTAGTGTGCCGGGGCTTAGTGATGAATTGAAAGCGGCTTATGATGCAGAAGCTGACTTTTTGATAGCATTCTATCATTTTTATCTTTTGCGTACTTATGGTCCTTCTATTTTGGTTAAAGAACTTCCGGAAGTTTCTTCCGCTGATTCTCCGGAAACAATGTTAGGAAGAAATACCTATGATGAGTGTGTAACATGGGTTGCAGAGCAACTAAAGAATGTTGCCGGACGTTTGCCAATGCGTCGTACCGGACTTGATTATGGGAGAGCTACCGGTGTAGCTGCTATGGCTATTCGTGCGCGGTTATTGTTGTACGCAGCTTCGCCGCAGTTTAATGGTGGTGAGAAGTTTAAATCATTATATAGTGATTTTAAGAATCCGGATGGGACCCAGTTAATTAGCACAACTTACGATCCTAATAAATGGGTAACAGCTGCTCAGGCTTGCAAAGAAGCAATTGATTGGGCAAGAGCTCCGGAGGCTAATTATGATTTGTATGCAGCAGATGTAAATACTTTGCCTAACTATCCTGAACCAACAGATTTGACACAACGTTCTTTGCGTTTCACGTTTGTTGATAAAGACAATACTCCTGAAGTGATTTGGGCATTTTGCACGAAAGAATCATCTAATAGTGACCTCCAGGGAAAGACCATTCCTCGGTTAAGTACAACCGCTTACGGCGGATTAGCTCCGACATTGAGACAAATAGAACGGTTCTATACAAAAAATGGTCTTCCATTGGATGTAGATCCTACTTATGATTATGTTAACCGGTATGATGTAGCCATGTTTCCTGTTGAAGAGAATGATATAAATGGAGAAGGGGAAAGCCTAAAACTGAATATGAACAGAGAGCCACGTTTTTATGCTTGGATTGCTTTTCACAACGGTTATTATGAGGTATCGGGAGAAGATGATAGAAAAGAGTTCTCGTATGCTCCGATATGGAAAAGAGGAAAGGATAAAAAGTATAAGCAACTGGTACAATTTATGAAGACACAGAATATGGGGATAACCAACGATAATAAGTATGGAACTAAAACCGGTTATCTGAATAAGAAAGGTGCTCATCCGGGAACAAGTGCTTCTAAATCTACTGGATTTAAAGTGATACAGTATCCGTGGCCTATGGTTCGCTTGGCAGAGCTTTATCTGAACTATGCAGAAGCTTGTGTGGAATGTAATGATTTACCGGAAGCTAAGAAGTATCTGAATTATGTCCGCGAAAGAGCCGGTATACCTAAAGTGGAAGTTTCTTGGGCTGGAATCGCAGAGCTTACACAAGATAAATTGAGGGAAATTGTTCATCAGGAACGCTTAATCGAACTTTATCTTGAAAATCATAATTTTTGGGATATACGTCGCTGGGGAATAGCAGAGACGTTAGGTGAACAGCCGAAAGGACTTTCTATTCAGGCAACAACTATAACAGAATTTGCCAAACCGGTATCAGTAGATGTGCAACGTCGTTTTATTCCGGCTCATTATTTAATGCCGCTTCCTATCAGCGAAATTAATAAGAATCCCAATATGGTACAAAATCCGGGATATGACGAATAATTGTTATACATAAAGATTCTATAAAATGAAAGTAATAAAATATATACTACCCCTCCTCAGTTTAGGACTGATCGTTGCAGCATGTAATTCTGACGATGAAGAAAGTATTGCCGCTACTGAAATTCAGAACTTAACAACACAAAGTGCTCCCGGTTCCATTACGTTAACATGGGAGTATGCTGTCGAAGAAGATGCTAATACTACTCGTTTGGTTGAGATACGTTATTATGACCCCGCTATAAAGAAAAATGTCAAGAAAACGGCAAGCAGATTCAGTAACTCATTTACGATAGATAATGCGCTCAAAAGATATGGAGAATATACGTTCGAAGTACAGCCGTTCAGTACAACCTTTACACCGGGAATAGTACAACGAATAACAGGAATTGCAGAACGAGCTCCGGTTATTGATGAAAAAACATCTACGGAGTTGGCTATAACCATTGATAATTTGACCTTGGGAGGGTTTAAGCCCGATGGTGTTACTACTATTCCGCAGTCTAGTTGTATTGGTGACGGTTATGGTCCGGAACGCTTGCTTGATAACAATACTAGTACTTTCTTAAATACTGCATATTCCGGAGTACCTGTAGGAACAACCTACTATTTAGATATTGTATACCCGAAGTCTCAGAAGTATTTGAAGTTCTCGTATATAAATAGAAGCGTCGGTAGCTTTCCGGCAGAAATAGAATGCTCTGTTAAGGTAAGTGAGGACGATGAATGGACCCCGATAAAAACATTGACAACAGCAGCCGATGGGTTACCTGAAGCTGCATCGGCGGCATATTCTTCTGATATATATGAAGCCCCTTTTGAGTTCAATTATCTCCGTTTTCATGTAAAGAAGACTCATACGGGTAAAGTGAATTTTTCAATGGCGGAATTTCGTATTTACAATGTGGAATACTATTTTTATGATCCGGAAGCTACCGAAAAATAAATGAGCCTATAGTATATCTTTAAGGAGGATACCTTTAATGTATCCTCCTTTTTAAAACATTCATATTATATCTATATCATGAAAAAAAAGATTATTATTTTTTTTATGCTGTTCTTTTTATGTACAGTGATAAGCGCTTGTTCCGATGAAGATGGTAAAGGAACTAATACTGCTACATTAGAGATAACTGAACAATTTGTAGATTTCAAGGAGAATGGAGAGTCGCAAACGCTTGTAATTACGACCAATCAAGCAGAGTGGAGTGCTACTGTAGAAAGTAATGGTAAAAGCTGGTGCAGTATTCTTCCTGACATTAATCCGGGGAATCACAAACTTACTATCTCTGTAACTCCTAATACGGGAAAGGAACAGCGGAGTACTATTATTACCGTGAAGGCAGCAGAGTTATCGGAGAAAATAACTGTGCGTCAATTGGGGACGGATAAAGGTATTTTAATTTCCCCTATGATGAAAACTTTTACTGCGGAAGGAGGGAAAATAGAGTTTACAGTAACAGCAAATGTAGAGTTTGAAATAATACCGACTGTCGATTGGATCACGTTGCCGGTCACTACCCGCACGGCAGAATATGTGACTACGGACCATACATATTTTATTCAACGTAATAAAGGGGAAAAGCGTACGGGGACTATTACGGTAAAAGACAAAGCAAGTGATTTATTCTCTGAGTTAATTATATCTCAAGAGGCCTTAGGAGAGTATGAAAGTGGTGAATCTGGTATTCAAGGCGATCTATTGGTTCCGGTTTCCACAGGTAGTGCATTCAATTCTTTGGGCAAGGTATCTCAATTGGGATCTTCAGGATTTCATAGGACTTATGATGGAAGTAAAGAGACCGGATATCATTCTAATACATCAGATGATTTTCCTAACAATTGGCCGTTGACATTAACTTTTGAATTTGCGGAACAACCTAGAATTGATTATTGCGTTTGTCATTCAACAGGTAGTGATAAATTGAAAAAAGCAAAGATATTTGTATCTACTGAGACAGAACCGGAATACACAAAGTTAATGGATGTCGATTTATCCGGAAGTTCTGCGGCACTTATTAAGTTTCCTAGCCCGATTATTAATCCGAAAGGGATTAAAATTGAAGTTACAGAGTCGTCAGGTAAATATCTTGTAATAAAAGAAATGGAGTTTTATCGTCAGAATTCGGATAATTATGATCCTCTTAATTTGTTTACGGATATTACGTGTTCTGAGTTAAAACCCGGAATTACCGAGAAGGACATAGATGCATGCCCTGACCCGCTTTTCCGTAATGTAGCTTTTTATCTTTCTATTAATAAATATCCGCGTGAGTTTCGTATTCAGGAATATAAAGCTTATCCACATCCGGAATTATTTCGTAAAGCAAACAAGACAAGCGCTGAACACAATTTGCTGGATAATCCGACCGGGATATTTGTAAATAAAGGAAAAGAAGTTGTAGTGCTGGTGGGAGACAGTCATGGATATCAGCTTTCGGCTCGTATCTTAAATTTGAATGTATCCGGAGGGGATGGGTTTAATTATAATTATTCTTATCCTTTGGTAGAAGGGATTAATCGTTTTATAGCGGAAACAGACGGATTGATCTATATTTATTATCATACTCCCGAGTATAGAGATGCATTGCCGATAAAGATACATATTCCGTCAGGGCAAGTAAACGGATATTTTGACTCCGGAAAACATCAACCTTCTGATTGGAGCCGTCTGTTACATGCAGCAGTAGGACCTCATCTTGATGTACTTGGCGAGAAGGCACATTTGATATTTCCGGTAGATAAGTTCAAAGCAAACACTCCAGATGGTAAAGCTTTAATAGATGCTTATGATAGACTGGTGTTGCTTGAACAGCAATTTATGGGATTGGAAAAATATGATCGAATGGATCCGAACCGTGTTTGTTTTTCTGTGATGTATAATGATAGTTATATGTATTCTGCCGGTAATCATACGGGGTATGTTGTCGGTACGATGAATGAATTATGTAATCTGGAAAAGTTTTCTACTACTTCAATCTGGGGACCGGCACATGAAGTCGGACATTCTTATCAGACTAAACCAGGACTTTGTTGGCTTGGAATGACTGAAGTGACTAATAATATTCATTCTTTATATGTTCAGACTTCGTTTGGAAATCAATCACGCCTATTAGATAAGCAGGGTGATTATACAAGTATTTATGAGAAGTCTATGTGTATGTATTTCGTACGTAAACGTGCTCATATCATTACAGATTCGGATGTGAATGTCTTTAACCAGCTAGTTCCATTTTGGCAATTATATCTATATACTAAGGCCATTGGACAAGAAGATTTTTATAAAGACTTATATGAACTCATACGTATTAATACGGATCAGGACACTCCTGGGAAAAGTCAACTAGAGTTTACATTTTTGGCAAGTAAGGCGTCGGGACTGGATTTGACAGAATTCTTTGTGAAATGGGGATTTTTTGAACCAATAGATATTGAAAAATCAGATTATAGTAAAGGACAGTTTGTGGTTACCGAGTCAATGATTGATGAAACTAAACAACGTATTACTGATTTAGGACTACCAAAACCAAAAGGAATTATAGAGTATATCTGCGATAGTAATGTTGATTGCTATAAGACCTTTAATTCTATTATAAAAGGAACTGCTCAAAGAGAAGGTCAAAAAATTGTAATGACCAATTGGAGGAATGTGGCAGTTTATGAAGTTTATTCGAACGGTAAATTATGTTTTGTATCTCCAGCCTCCTCTTTTACTGTAAATGGAAACTTAGGAACTAAAGTTCAAGTCTTTGCAGTGTCTGCAACTGGAGAAAAAGTAGAAGTAACATTTTAATAATTATATTAATTAATAAAGAACAACATGAAACATTTTTGGACAGGTTTATTAGCCTTAGGGGTAGTCGGATGTACTGCACCACAACAAACACAAAAGGATAATATATCGGGAATTTATCCCAAACTGGCTTTTTATAATAATGAGGGCGAGTGCGGAACAGGTGCTGTGGTTCCTTGGGCAGGTAGTCTATGGGCTATCACCTATGGACCTCATTTACCTTTCGGGTCATCTGATAAACTATATCAGATAACTCCGGACAAGAAGATGACTGTCCGTTCGGAAAGTATTGGAGGAACACCTGCTAACCGACTGATTCATAAGGAATCAAACCAATTGAATATAGGTCCGTATTTTATTAACGAGTCTGGTAATGTCAGAGTTTTGCCTTGGCAGGAGGCTCCGGGACGATATACCGGTTCGGCTCGTCATTTGACGGACCCTGCCAATAAAATGTACATTGGCACAATGGAAGAGGGTTTTTATGAAGTTGATGTCAATACTTTGAAGGCTAAGGAATTATATAAGGATAGCAATGAAGCATGGCGTCTGTATCGCAAAGACCCTAAAAATACCCCCAAACCCGTAGAATTACTGCCGGGAGCGCATGGTAAAGGATTGTATTCAGGACAAGGAGTGATGGTATTCTCCAATAACGGAGAGAATAGTGCCGCCGCTATGAAGTATTTTGATGCGTTATCCGGTTCATTATCAGAATGGGACGGCAAAGACTGGAAAGTCGTGCGTCGTAATCAATTTGTAGAATTGACCGGTCCCGGCGGTATATACGGTAATACAAATCCGGAAACGGATCCCATTTGGGCTACAGGCTGGGATCATAAATCAGTGCTACTTGGAGTAAGAGATTCGCAGAAAGGATGGACCTTTTATCGTTTGCCTAAAGCAAGTCATTCTTATGACGGTGCACATGGCTGGAATACTGAATGGCCACGTATTCGTAATGTAGGAACAGATGACCAACCGGATTATCTGATGACTATGCACGGCCTGTTCTGGCGTTTCCCAAAACTGTTTACTGCTGATAATTCTGCCGGTATTCGTCCCCGTTCAAGTTATTTGAAAGTAATTGGAGACTTTGCCCGTTGGAATGATGAATTGGTGTTTGGCTGCGATGATTCTGCCCAAAAAGAATTTTTAAACAAACGTAAAGCAAAAGGAAATATAGAAGGTCCGGGACAATCTAATTCTAATCTTTGGTTTACATCTTTGACTAAACCCGACGAACTGGGCCCTGCAACAGTAGATGGAGCAATCTGGGAAAAAGAAGATGTGCAAGCAAATGTTTATTCAGATCCCTATATGTTTGCCGGTTGGGAACAACGTTGTTGCTGGTTGCAAAATGATGGAAAGCAAGATATTACTTTCACATTTGAGATAGATCAAAAGGGAAATAATGTTTGGAAGGAACTGACTGCCGTGCAGGTAGAAGCTGGACAATCCGCTTATCTTCCTTTTACTGCTAAAGAGCAGGGAGAATGGATTCGTGTGAAAATAGACAAGGAAAGTAATGTGTCCGTAAGTTTCGTATATACTACAGTTGATACTCGTTCTTCCGCTTCTTCTTCCATATTCAACGGATTGTCAAAAGTATCGGAAGAAAATACTCTTGGAGGATTGTTATACGGCCTTGGCAAGAATAGAAGAGCTTTAGGTGTATTAGCTTCCAATATTGAAAACGGTAAAGTAATAGAAAACGGATATTATGAGATGAGCGATACTTTGGCATTGGTGCGTAAGGATGATACTCAGACTGCCGATTTTATTCGTGAGAAATTTGCGATGCCTCATCAGGTAGTTACTATTGACGAATCATCGGTTCTGATCGTTGACGACAGACAAAGACGTTGGCGTTTACCGTTGGGAGACGAAAATTACACTAAGTTGATTGGACAGGATGTGGTACGTATTTGTCGCGAAGTGGCTACTGAACGTGACTTATTCAACTGTCATGGTACTTTCTATGAACTACCTGCTGAAAATGCGGATGGTTATGCCAAGATTCGTCCGATTGCTTCTCATAATTTCCGGATTAATGATTATGCCTCTTACCGGGGAATGTTAGTGATGACCGGTATTGACCCTAAAAAGGATAAAGATAATGAACATATCATCGTGTCGGAAGATGGTAAAGCTGCCGTATGGGCAGGTGCTATTGATGATTTGTGGAGTATGGGCAAGCCGACAGGCAAAGGCGGTCCTTGGAAAAACACTTTAGTAAAGGCAGGAGAGGTGTCCGATCCGTATTTGATCGGTTTTTATGATAAGAAGAATTTAACCTTGTCACATAATTCTCAAAAAGATGTAACCTTTACCATAGAAATTGACCCAACAGGTAATGGGAAATGGGTGAATTATACTACTTTGACTGTAAAACCTGGGGAGAAGTTGGCTTATGAATTGAAAGCTCCATTTCAGGCAAGATGGATACGTTTCTCGACAGATTCTGATACTAACGCTACTGCATGGCTGGAGTATAAATAGAAAATATATATGAAAAAGATTCGAATAAATTTATTTATTATTTGCCTTTTAGGTGTATTGGCAGAAGTCTGTGCTCAAGAGAGTACATGGCGGGAAATGCCTTATTTCTTAAAAGGATATGAGAAACAATATAAAAAATCTCCGAAAGAAGCTGCCTTGTCATGGTTTAAAGATGCCCGTTTTGGATTATTTGTACATTGGGGGCCGGCTTCTTTATACGGACAAGGCGAGTGGGTAATGTATAATAACCGGATTCCCATTAAGGAATATGAACAGAAAGCCCGGGAATTCAAAGGAGATAAGTTTAATGCTCAGGATTATGTGAATCTGGCTTTAGATGCAAATATGAAATACATTACTTTCGTTATTAAGCATCATGATGGGTTTGCATTATGGGATTCGAAAGCATCAGACTATAACAGTGTGAAGTATCCTTCAGGAAGAGATTTCTTAAAGGAACTGTCCATTGCCTGTAAGAAAGCAGGATTAGGTTTATTTATTTATTATTCTGTCGGGCTGGATTGGCATCATCCATATTATATTCCTAATACGATGTATGATCCGGCACGTCCTCATTATACGAAGACTCCGGAGGAATATAAATACTCTAAGCCGGAAGACTTTAAACATTATATGAACTTTGCAAAAACACAGATTATGGAACTTTGTACGATGTATGGTCCTATAGCGGGGTTTTGGTTTGATACAGTCGGAGGGGTTTATCAATATTCGGACCTGTTCAATATACAAGAAGTATATGATATGATTCATGCAATACAGCCTCATGCATTAGTAGTGTTTAAAACAGGTGCAAATGGGAATGAGGACTTTATTACAGGAGAGCGTCACTTTGGTTCTTTGGCGCCGGTATTCAAGAGCGCAGGTTTGCCTAAGAAAGTTCAGGATGCTGCAGATTATTCTTGGCAGAACAATAAAGCTAAGCCGGCAGAATTGAATATTCCTATACAAACTTTGGGTTGGGCTTATCACAGTAGTTCTAAGCAACGCCAAAAATCGGCTAAAGAGGTAATGGACTTATTAGACTATTGTGCTAAAGTAAATGCAAACTTATTGCTGAATATAGGGCCTCGTCCGGATGGATCGATTTTGGAGGAGAATGTACGAGTATTAAAGGAAGTAGGGCGGAAATTAAAAAAAGATGGATTTCCACGGCTTAATACTAAAGATTATATGAAGTACCGGGATAGTGCCAAGCAAGAACGTCCGAAAGAAAAGGAGAACCAAACGGCTAATTAGGAAATGCCTTTTGTAAAGTAAATAAGAACGTAATGGCAGATATTTGTAGGGAACACTATAATATCTGCCGTTTTTATAAACTGACTATTTAGAATAAATATGATAAAGAGAGTCTGTTATTTTTTAGGTATTTGGTTATTGTTATCTGTTTCTATAACGAATGTATAGGCGTAAAAATAATCAAACATCTTTTCAATAGGTAAAATTTCATTTTCATTGTTCGTTCCGGTCCTTACGTTTGTGCAGAATGGGAAATGGGAGGTTTATATTTTAGGATCAGATGGCAAATCTGTCAGCCGTGAATCATGGAAAGTGATATATGCTGATAGCGAAGAGACGGAAAAAGGTAATTATACAGCGGATAAAGTTTTTGATTTACAAGAGTCTACCTATTGGAAAACTGTCGATAAAATTTCTTATCCTCACCAAATTGTTATAGATTTGGGTGAGAAACAGAAAATTACGGGTTTCCGTTATTTACCCCGTGCAGAGAAAGGTGCTCCGGGGCAAATCAGAAAGTATAAAATATATATATCAGACGGTTTTAAACTTTAGATAATAATTAGTTATATCATGAAAACGAAAAAGACATTAGCAATGGTAGGTATATTTTTGTTTTTAGCAATTAGACCTTCTGTTGCCTCTTCATTTACCGAACGGACTTATTTATTGCCCACTAGATTGGAGGGAAGTTGCCGGCCGGTGCTTCTGCTGAGTGGAACTTGGGATTTCAAATACTCTCCCGAAAGTCGCTGGACAAGTATTCAAGTCCCCGGTGAGGCAGCTATGCAAGGTTTTGCCATTGAACATGACAAACCATTTTTTTATAAGAAAGATTTCACGATACCCGCTGATTATGCAGGCAAACGGCTTATATTGCGGTTTGATGGGGTATATAGCCATGCCAGATTGAGTGTTAATGGAAAATTTGTTCGTGAACATCATGGTGGCTTTACCCGTTGGGAGACGGATATTACTTCTTTCGTACGTATCGGAAAGAAGAATGAGATACAACTGGCAGTAGTGGATCGGCTAGACGAAATTTCGTATGCTTCCGGATATGCTCATCATCCTATAGGTGGTATCCTTCGTGACGTAACCTTATTTGCATTGCCCGAATCCCATTTATATGACATAGGTGTGGAGACTCATCTTGATTCTTTATATCAAGATGCAGATTTACGTTTCTTTTGCAAGTTCTCCGGGCAGGAAAGCACGGAAATGGAGTTGCGTTTGAAAGATAAGTCCGGAAAGTATGTACCATTGTCGCAGTCCCGTTTTGCATTGTCGGACGGACAAAATATTTTTTCGTTACCAGTTAAAAATCCGCTTAAATGGGATGCGGAACATCCAAATTTGTATGAATTGGAAATAATTGTTTTTCAGAATGGGCAAGAAACCTCTCGGTTTAGTCGCAATATCGGTTTTCGTGAAGTCAAGATTATAAAAGACCGTATGCTGGTCAACGGTCATCAGGTGAAATTGCGCGGTGCCTGCCGCCATGATATTCATCCAACTTTGGGGCGTACCACTACTTTAGAGCTGGATAGTTTGGATGCGGTGCTGTTCAAACAGGCTAATATGAACTTTGTCCGTACCTCGCATTATCCTCCTACTGAACGTTTTCTGGAGTTTTGTGACCGTTATGGGATTTATGTGGAAAGTGAAACGGCTGTTTGTTTTGTAGATACATATCGTCAGAAGAATTATAAGCCCGGCAGGTCGCAAAATGATCCGGCGTTTGCCGAACGTTATTTGGGTCAATGCCGGGAGATGGTAAAGAGTCTTCGTTCCCATCCGTCAATCCTGTTTTGGAGTATTGGTAATGAAAGTGCTTACGGAAGTAATTTTCAGTTATGTTGGGATTGGATAAAGGCGACTGATACCACTCGCCCTGTTATTTTTAGTTATCCGGGTTCGGCTGTAGAAAAAAAGGCAGAAATATTTGATATCTTAAGTATGCATTATCAGAATGTATATGGAAATGTAGGGCAGTGGGGAATGTCTACCCGTAATTTTCAGGGACATGGTATTCCGGCTTTATTTGACGAATGGGCGCATCCGGCTTGCTATACATATGCCACATTACAAACTGACCCCAATATCCGTGAATTTTGGGGGAAATCTCTTGATATGATGTGGAGTGGATTGTTTAATGCTCCGGGAGGTCTGGGAGGTGCTATTTGGGGATATGTGGATGAGACTTTCTCCTTACCGGAACCTAAATTCGGGACTTCATTCTGGAAAGAATTCGCACGTACTGCCAAGCCGCTGGATTATCAAGGAAATTGTGTGGGATATGGTGAATGGGGGATTGTTGATGTATGGCGTCGGCAAAAACCGGAGTTCTGGTCAACTAAAAAGGCTTATTCACCTGTTCGGTTACTTGTGGAGGATAATCTTTCATTTACTACCGGACAAAAATTGATGTTGACTATACATAACCGATTTGACCATACAAATTTGAATGAAATTCATGCTACCTACACTTATAGAGGTGTGACAAAATCTTTGGAATTGCAACCGGTCGCACCTCATACGAAAGGTATGATAGTCATTCCCGCTGAGCAATGGGAGAATGGAGAAACTTTGCAGGTCGAGTTTTTTACCGCTGCTAATGAGTTGATTGATGTGTATCGTTTTGTATTGGGAACGGAAAAGATAATTTACCCTTCCTTGCTCGCCGGACAAAATTTATCCGTAACAGATGAAGGTGACAAAGTGATTGTACATGGTAATGGTTTTGAAATACCTTTCGATAAAGAAACCGGATTGATTGTCAATGCAACAGTAGGAGAGGAAGTAATTATTGAAAAAGGTCCGTTCTTGAACTTGTATGTGAATTTGAACCACTTGACAGGGGCTGAAGTACGTAAAACGGCTAACCATTTTGCCACTTCTGATATTGATTGGAAAAAGAAATCTTTTGATTACAGTCAACAAAAGGACGGGGTCTGTATTTCTCTTACCGGGACTTATCGGGAAGTGAATGTTGATTTTGATATAAAAGTAACCTCGGCTGGTGAATTGTCTATAAACTATCGGACAGAGGGTGTTCCTAACGGATTCTTACGTGAAACAGGATTATCTTTCTATTTATCTCATAGTATACATCAGTTAAATTGGAGGCGCAAAGGGTACTGGAATTATTATCCTGTAGGAGCATTTGCAGGAAATGAGGGTGAGGCCTCGCTTTACGAATCGCAGCAAAAGGGATATGGTGAGAAACCTGTTCAGTCCTGGCAGGTTGATACGCACAATTATTACTATTGGGCTGACGCCGGTGCGAATTGTAAGGAACCACTAACTCAAATGGCAAAAGGTATGAAAGAAAATATTTATTATTATTCACTTTCTACTGGGGCAGAAGGTGAGCATCAATTATCAGTTATTTCTCAGGATGCTTCAGTGGCTTGCCGTATAAACAAGTGTGCCAATGAACAATTGATATTATATGCTAATAATCGTTGGGATTATCCTGAGATAGCATGGGGGAATTATTGTAAAACTTTGGAAGTATTGCCTTGTTACGGCCGGATTGATATAAGGGTTAGGTAGTAGGGCATTGGAATTTGTAGAACAACTATGAATTATTGAACTTTATTGACGCTGTATATGAATAAATAATTAATGTGTAATTTATTGGTTATCAATAGAATATTATTAATTTTACGCTTCGTTAATCTTCAACAGCCCGAATGACTTGACAAACGCTTTTTTATGTTGTATATTTGTAGATATAATAACAACAATAAAACTACAATTTAAAACTTAAAAGTGAAATGAGAAGAATCTTAGCTTTTGCCGAACTTGCCGTGATGTACTTCCCCGGATGTACTACCAGCAAGAACGCGGTACGTTGTCTCAGCCGATGGATTAAAGGTTGTAACCCGTTGGTCAAAGAACTTATGCCGACAGGGTATCTGCCCTACAATCATCGCTATCTGACGATGAAACAGTATAAGATTATAACAAAACACCTAGGTGATCCTTATGAGGATTAGGGTATAAATAACCCGACAAAGAGCTTAAGGCTGCAAACTTTTAGGAGTTTTGCAGCCTTTTTTGTTGCATAAATTCGGTCCGGAAGTGCTTAAATGCTATATGAAAGTTTATAATAAACTGTCGACCCGTTTATAATAAACGATGAAGGTTTTTATTATAAACTTAAGAATGGTTTTTGCACAAATGATAAACTATTTTCAATAGAAGATGAATGGGAAAGCATAGATTCTTTTTATTTGTCATTCTATATGGTAATTTTCCAGGACGGGGATTTACGTAAAAAAAGCATACCCAGTAACAAGGAAGACACAATGCGGGCACAAGGAAGATGATAGTATGTTTATTGTTTTTCAGTGATGATATGGTTAACATTCTTTAGTAATAAAAGGTTCAAAATGTCGAGTATGTTTTTCTTCTTTTCCCATTCTAATCTAAGAAGTATAAAAAATGCCTATTAATGAGAAAGACTATAGAAAAACACAATTTTGATAAAGAGCGGATTATTCTGCATCGATTGTTATTGTCTTCCAGTATGATTAATAATGTTGGTTTGTTATGGGGGAAAACAGGGGTGATGTTTTTCTTTATGCATTATTATCGATATACTGGCGATACTATGTACGAAGATGTAGCTTTGGAGCTTTTGGACGAAGTAGAAGAAAAACTGCAAAAGGGCTTGCCTGTTACTTTTGAATCCGGACTTTCAGGTATAGGTTGGGCAGTAAACTACCTTATAGCAAATACTTTTGTAGAAGGGGATAGCCTGGAGATTTGTGAGGAGATCGATAGTAAGATTATGGAAACAGATCCTCGACGTTTGACGGATTATACATTAGAAAAAGGGTTGGGAGGTATTCTACTCTATGTTTTAGCCCATAGTAAAGTAGTTTTTTCTCAACACAAGCAACTACCTTTTGATGCATGTTATCTACATGATTTATATACGGCCTGTATTAATATTCGTTTTGGCAGGGAGGTTTCTTCTGAAATAACCAAACTGTTGGATAATTATCTATTATTTTATACAGATAAGATTTTACCGGATAAAGACATCTGGGATCTTTCAGCAATAGTCCAAGGAATCCTTGATTTTGATAGCAGGAAATTATATGAATATCCGTTAGGCATTAAGCAAGGACTTTCCGGTGAACTTTTTGAAAAACACTGTTTACAACATATTTTTTAGGATCATGATAGAAATCTGTATCATTAATTACGGAAGCAATGCAGCCGAATATGGTATTGGTACTTATATAAAAGAGTATGTCCACTGCCTTTTGAATATTGGCTGTAATGTCAATCTTGTAGAATTGGGAGTGAACAGTAAGTTGTCGGAAGTCTCTATAAAAGAAGAAAAGGGAGTCCGTACATTTTGTATCCCTTATGTGCCAAGCGAGAATTTTGCTGTTTACAATAAATCTGTGTGCCGTTTATTACGGCTTTATCTGAAGGATTCTTCAGAGTTGATATTCCATTTTCATTATCAGCAAAGCAATAGTTTACTTGAAAAGATAAAGCAGTATTTTCCACTCTCCAAGTCTGTTTTGACTGTGCATTATCTCTACTGGAGTGCTAGATTCAATGGTGATCTGACAGAATATAAAAAAGTTCTACGATGTAAGAACTATAAACACATTAAAAAGAATTATCAAGATGTAGTCACCAGTTACGAACAAGAGAAACAATTAATCCAGTCAGTAGATCAGGTAGTTTGTCTATCGGAAGATACGTACAATCTTCTAAAGGAACTGTATGGTATAAATACCGGCAAACTTACTATTATCCCTAATGGATTAATTCCGCGACAAACTTCTATTTCGATAAGAAAACGATGTGAAATTCGTAAGAGGTTTCATCTCGGTCTGGAAGAAAGAATAATTCTGTTTGTCGGGCGTATAAATCCAATAAAAGGTATTTATCCGTTATTAGTCGCTTTCTCGAAAATAATAGAGGTAGATCCTTTATGTCGATTAGTGCTGATTGGTGACGGTGATTTTGCCGGTGTCATGAAACGGGTTCCCTATATTGTTTCTAAAGTTACTTTTACAGGTAGGCTGGATAAAAAAGTACTTTATCAATGGTATCAGATAGCTGATTTAGGAGTTTTTCCTTCTTATTATGAGGAATGTAGTTATGTCGGGATAGAAATGTTGATGCATGGTCTGCCTATTGTAGCATCTGATGGGTATGCTGTGCGAAATATGTTCGATGAACGGAATGCTGTTATAGCTCCTATCGGCGAATACAATAAACCGGAAGTTTTTGTCTCAGGTCTTTCTAGGGCACTATTGACTTTATTACACTCTGAACAGCTTCTAATATTAAAAAGTCGTCAGGCATTGCAGTCATATAAGGAAGTTTATCATTCACTACACATGCAACAGAAATATTCAATTTTGTTTAATAAACTCTACAAACAAAGCATATTATGAACTTTTTGACAGACAAAAATACAAACTCTTTAGCGACAATTCTTTCATTACTAAAGGTTCGATATACGGCTGGATATACAGATCGATATTTCAATGAACACCCTTTCAAATATAGTTTATATGGCTTGTCGACAATGCTCACTCATTATGGAATACAGAATATAGGTATTAAGGTGACAAATAAGAAAGATATTCATTATTTGGAAACACCTTTCATCGCCCATGTAGGAAATAGTTTTGTCGCGGTGGAAAAAATCTCAGAAAAAGAAATCAGCTACTATTGGCATAAAAAAAGAATCACTATTGCTGCTGATAGTTTTTTGGATATATGGTCGGGAATTGCACTTATACCTGAAGCCGATGATAAATCCATTGAGCCCGATTATAAACTTCATAAGAAGGAGGAACTGCTGGTTTTACTTCAGAAGATATTACTTCTGTTGCTAGTGATTACAGTATCATGCATTGGGTTATGTCAAGGTTGTATTTTGCAGGATACAAGTCTCATATTATTACTTTTAGTAAATATTGCAGGGAGCTACATTGGTTATCTGTTGGTACTAAAACAAATTGATGCCCGCAGTAGTGTTGCGGATAAAATATGTTCGCTGTTCGTTAAGAATGACTGCAATGATGTGCTAAAGTCTAGTGCCGCTAAGTTTATGGGAGTAATTGGATGGAGTGAATTAGGGTTGGGATATTTTTTATCCAACCTGCTTATTTTGCTTTTTGCTCCTTCTCTTTTATTCTATTCTGTGTTCCTCAATATTTTTGTTTTACCTTATAGTTTCTGGAGTATCTGGTATCAAAAGTTTAGAGTGAAAACATGGTGTCCGTTATGTCTCGTCATACAACTGTTATTCTGGCTATTATTCGTAATAAGTTTATTTTTTGGTTTAATTCATATACCGGAATTTACAGCATTGAATATTTTGTTTGTAGCCTCAATTTATGGGACGCCTTTTCTACTGATTAATTTATCAGTACCTTATTTGGGAGCTGGTAAAAAATTAACTGAAATCACTCAACAGTTTAATAGTTTAAAGATGAATGACAAAATCTTTTTGGGGTTACTGAAAGAACAAACGTTTTATGGAGTAGATAAGGATGTTTCGACTATCGTATTTGGTAATCCTAATGCACGAAATACAATAACGGTTTTCTCTAATCCACATTGTGCTCCTTGTGCAAATATGCACAAAAAGATTGGCAAGTTATTGGAAGATACGGATGATCAGTTTTGTGTACAATACATTTTGTCCTCATTTGATAGTGTATTGGATTCGAGTTGTGAGTTTCTCATAGATATAAATAAAAGGTATCCGGCGAGAGAGCGAAATAGAATATATGACGAATGGTTTAACAAAGGGAAGTATGACAGAGAGGCTTTCTTTAAGAAATATTCTTTTATCAGAGATAATAATGTGGTAAGTGAAGAGTATCAAAAACATCTCAAATGGAAAGAGAAAACAAGAGTACGTGTAACCCCAACTGTCATATTTGAAGGCTATGAACTACCTGAAATGTTTTTCCAGCAAATCGAAAGACTCGTTTTTTTCACGGATTTGGAAGTTAACTCTAAATAAAAGTAGCCAAGTTGCAAGGCTATAAATTTGCGACATCATTTTAAATTAAAAATTATGCGAAAGTTAAGTAAATTGAAACTGAAAGAATTTCAGGAAATGAGTAGTTCTGAAATGAAGAATGTCGTGGGAGGATATCAAGTGTCGGAACATTGTCCAGTTGGAGAATACCTCTTCACATGTCATGTTGACTTTGTAGAAAGACCGAGTGATAATTCAGGAGCTGTTTGTGCTACAAGTGCTGGTAATGCAAAACAAAAAGTTGAAGCTGCTTTAAAAGTGCAAGGTGTGTTTGATGATTATGTCCGTGTGACATGTAGTGGCAATTCACAGTATTATTAACTTATATAGGACGGATCCTTTTTGTTAGAGGTTTCGCCCTATGCAAAAAAATAAAAATATGAAAAAGACCTTATTCTTTTTATTTGTTCAATTGGCATTTTTGCCTCTGTTAAAAGCGGGTTCTCCTATTAAACTCAAATGCATTGTTGACTCAGTATTCACACAAGAAGACCAATGGGCATACTGGTTTTGTCTGTGTGAGAACGAATATTCGATAGCAGACTCTTGCCTGTTGAAAAAAGGACAGAAATCGTTTCATTTCGAGAAAACGTTTGAAGATAGTTATTTTTCCAGTTGGATTACTTTTTCTAAATGTGGTCCTAACCAGTTGGAACTTTGCGTGGTGCCCGGTGAGGATGTAGTAGTATATATTGTTCCAAATTCGTTAAGGTATCCCCGGACGGAAGGTTCAATAGCTACACAGGATAAGCATGAACAATATAAAAAGCTCAAACAAATATTCAGAAGAATAAATGAGTTAAAGGCCTGTGCCATGAATACGACTGATTCAACATTAATTAAGGCTGTACTAGATTCAGTCAGTGACTATGAGTATTATCGTGACATTGGAAATGATATCGAACTTTTACTCAAAACAAAGTCTGCCTATACTTATGTTTCAACATTAAGTGTTTTGAAGGATAGAGGATATTTTTCTGATGAACAAATAGACAGCCTGGAAAATGAACTGCTGGTAAAATTCCCCAATGACGCGGCAACTAAAAAATATTTTAATAAGCGGCTTGCTCCACCTGCAACAGCAGCTAGTAGAAAAGCGCTGTCCAGATTTGATGAAATAATGGCGACCAAATGGAAAACACCTATAGTCGTTAATCGAAACTATATAAAAGAGTTTTTAACTCCTAAGCAATCGGCTCTATATAATATCGGTAGTCATGTCTCCGATATATCTCTTGAGGATATTACTGGTGCGCAAATCAAACTTTCTGATATAAAGAAAGAATATGTATTAATAGATTTTTGGGCGAGTTGGTGCGGACCTTGCTGCCGGGCATATTCGGATTTACTGAAAGCTCAAAAAAGATATAATAAAGAATTATGTATTTATGCTATTTCGATTGACAGTAATCAAGACTCGTGGCGCAGTACAGTAAAGCGCCTTGATCCTGAACATGCATTTACTCATGTTCGTGTCGTACCCGGTTCGGAAAAAGGAAAAGTTTTGAGTAAACAATATGGTGTGACAAGGATACCGGCTAACTTCCTGTTAGACGTTGAACGGAAAATTATTGCAATGGATTTGACCGGAAATGATCTTCAGGAGAAAATGTCCGAACTAATAAAAGATGATTTGTAGTTAAGTAAAACAGCCAAGTTGCAAGGCTATAAATTTGCGACATCATTTTAAATTAAAAAATTATGCGAAAGTTAAGTAAATTGAAACTGAAAGAGTTTCAGGAAATGAGTCGTTTTGAAATGAAGAATGTCGTGGGAGGATATACAGAATCTTCTTGGTGCCACGAAGGAGAGTATTTGTTTCATTGTGTTGCTGATTTTGTTGGTCCCGTATACGGAGATCCGGAAACAACAGTCGACCTGGGTGCTGTATGTGCAAGAGATAGGATAGACGCAGGCCGAAAAGTTAGTAAAACTCTATCTGCGCAAGGCATAGACAACTTTGGAATTTCTTGTCAATAAAAATGGTAAATACAAGGGGCAAATGCCTATTCGTTGAGTAGCAAATTATTAGGGTTGTGGTTTTGCTGCATATTTTAAAGCAGTTCTATATAGCTGTCAATGTATATAGCATTTGTCCCCCTTTATAAAATTATGAGAAATGAAACTTAAAATGTTATTTTTGTGTATTATCTGTTTTTCTTTTACGTTGATTAAGAAACCGATACAGATCAAGGGAATAGTTAATGAAGAGTTTACTTCTGAATCTCAATGGGTATACTGGTTTTTTCTTATAGGAAATGAATATTCAGTAGACTCATGCTTTTTACAGAAAGGCCAAAAGACATTCTGTTTTGAAAAAGAGATGGCAGATGATTATTTTATGAGTTGGATTACTTTTGAAAAAAAGGGTCCTTTACAAATGGAGCTTAGATTAGAACCGGAAGAGTGTGTTACAATGTATGTAACTTCAGAAACTCGTAGATTCCCTGAGACAGTTGGTTCTGTCGGTACGATGGAAATCCGTAAATATGTAGAGGAACGCAAGTCACTTAATGAGAAAATCCATCAATTAGGAGATGCTCTGATAAATTTGAAGGATAGTTCTGTATATAAAAATATAATGGATAGTATAAAATATTATACGGAATTTCGAGCTAGAGGGCATAATCTTAAATTCTTGGAAGAGACAAAGTCTGCACAAAACTATTATGGTCGGTTACTTGTAATGCGTGATGATAATACTGTCTCTAAAAAATTGTTAGATAGTTTAGAAAATGTAATGCTTAAACGTTTTCCCACTAGTAAATTTGTTAAACGATATTTTTCTTCTCAGGCTTCTGCTCCTGCGACGGAAAAAGGCGAGTCTGTACTCAAAAGATATAGGGATATCATTCGACAACGTCGAGGCTCCAAGGCTTCTGCCAAATCTTTAGATAATACGTTTCCTACAAAAGACTTTTTATCAAATAATAAAGCTCCCCGGTATGTAATAGGGAATAAGGTTGCCGATATTAGTTTAAAGGATATTAATGGTAATTCTCAAAGTCTTTTTGATATAAAAGAGAAATATGTTCTTATTGATTTTTGGGCAAGTTGGTGTGGTCCCTGTTGCAGAAGCTATCCTGAATTGCTTGAGGTCCGGACGAAATACAAGGATTTATTAAATATTTATGCAATCTCTATTGATGAAAGCGAAACATTATGGAAAAAGGCAGTAGCAAGGCTTGACCCGGAACAGTTATTTATTCATGTCAATGCAACACCTGGAACAGCGGAAGCTAAAATATTAGGAAATCTGTTTGGAGTGACCCGTTTACCTGCAAACTTCCTGCTTGATGAGAACCGGAAAATAATAGCGGTGGATCTTAGGGGAGAAGATTTGAAAAATACAATCAATGCCCAGATACTTTATCTACGGCAATAACGGGAAACTCATTCAGAAGAATGCTGTCCGACGAAGTGATGAGCAGATAAATAATATTTTTGGAAAATTAAGTATGAGTCAGTGCTTTCCCCATTATCAGCAACTTGATTCGATGGATTGTGGTCCATCATGCCTCCGTATGATTGCTAAATTCTATGGTCGTAGTTATTCCTTACAGAACTTGCGGGAAAGATGTTTTATTACTCGGCAAGGGGTGTCTATGTTGGGAATTAGCGATGCAGCCGAGAGTATAGGATTGCGAACACAGGGTGTACGTATCGGTTTGGAGCAACTAATCGAAGCTGCTCCTTTGCCTTGTATCCTACATTGGAATCAGAATCATTTTGTCGTGCTTTATGCTATTAAGAGGAGATCTGTTTTTTTCTCGAAGAAAAAAATACAATATAAATTTAGTATTTCAGATCCGGCTAAAGGTAAATACCAAATTGATCAAATCGGATTTGAGAAATGTTGGATTAGTACTAGAGAGGGAGGTAAAGATTCCGGCATAGCTCTGCTACTTACGCCGACTCCGGACTTTTGCGAGCGAATAGATGATCAAGAGCAGCAGAAAAGGAACTTATCTTTTTATCTGCGTTATTTGTTTCCTTATAAATCACAGTTAATTCAACTAACAGTCGGAATGATGTTAGGAAGTGTTTTCTCACTAATATTTCCTTTTCTGACACAAGCTGTAGTTGACCAAGGAATTGGGAACAGTAATCTGAGTTTTATAACCTTAATTCTTATAGCACAAATGATATTATCAATAACTCAAATGGGAGTAGGGTTTATTCAAAGTTGGATTAGCTTACACATGAATACAAGGATAAGCATTACTTTAATTTCTGATTTTCTTGCTAAATTAATGAAGTTGCCTATCCGTTTCTTCGATGCTAAAAATATAGGAGACATTATGCAACGTATAGGTGATCACGGACGTATTCAGTCATTCATGACAGGAACAACGTTGTCAACTGTTTTTTCTTTTTTTAATTTCTTCATCTTTGCTTTTATTATGGCTTACTATAATCTGACTATACTGACTGTATTTTTAGTAGGAAACGGGTTATATGTGCTATGGATATTATCTTTTATGCATTATCGGCGGAAATTAGATAACGCTCGCTTTACTCAGTCGTCAGCCAATCAAAGCAATATGGTGCAGCTTATTACTGGTATGCAGGAGATAAAATTAAATAATTGTGAGCAGCAGCAGCGTTGGAAATGGGAGTCTATTCAGGTGAAGTTGTTTAAAATAAGTATGAAAGGAATGGTTTTGGGACAGGTACAGCAAGTTGGTTCTGTATTCTTTAGCCAAACTACATCGTTAACTATTTCTTTTTTATCAGCTAAAGCTGTAATTGACGGAAATATTACGTTGGGTATGATGATGTCTATTAGTTATATTCTCGGGCAACTTTCCGGACCGATCAGTCAGGTTATTAGTTTTTGTCAGTCACTGCAGGATGCTAAGATTAGTTTGGAACGACTCAATGAAATAAATAATAAGGAAGAAGAAAGTAGTTCAATAGACAATTCAATAAATGTATTGCCAGAAGATAAAACAATAAAATTGGAAAATATCTATTTTAGTTATGATGGAGCAGAAAGAGACTATGTATTGGAAAATTTTAATTTAACAATTCCACAAAATAAAGTGACCGCTATTGTCGGGGCTAGCGGGAGTGGTAAGACAACCGTAATAAAACTTTTATTAGGTTTCTATAATCCGGTGAAAGGAGATATTAAAGTAGGAAAATATTCGCTGAGAGATATAAATCCACATATATGGAGGCAACATACCGGAGCAGTTATGCAAGAAGGTTTTCTTTTTTCGGATTCTATCGCAAACAATATTGCTATAAGCGAGGAGGTAATAAATAAGGAAAAATTACTGTACGCTGTGGAAACTGCTAATATTAAGGATTTTATTGAATCACTGCCTTTAAAATATAATAGTAAAATTGGTATGGAAGGAAGCGGCGTCAGCCAGGGACAAAAACAACGTTTGTTAATTGCCCGTGCTATTTATAAAGCTCCTTTGTTTCTGTTTTTTGATGAAGCTACTAATGCGCTGGATGCTAATAATGAGAAAATAATTCTGGACAATCTCAATAAGTTTTATAAAGGGAAAACTGTTGTAATTGTGGCGCATCGCCTTAGTACCGTACAGAATGCAGACAATATCGTTGTCATGGAGGCTGGAAAAGTGATTGAATCGGGAACCCATTGGGAACTAACAGCCCGAAAAGGTGCGTATTATACGTTAGTTAGAAATCAATTGGAATTAGGAATATAGGTATGAATAGTGAAAAGCAGGATATAGAATTGAGAAGTGAGGAATTTAGCGAGATCTTAGGTCAGATTTCTCCTTGGATTCTTCGTTGGGGAATAACAATGGTCGCAATTGTTGCTTTGGTTTTACTCATAGGAAGTGCTATATTCAAATATCCGGATACAATTAATGCAACCGTAACAATGACTGGGGTTACTCCTGTATTTGGAGTGATAGCCAAAACCTCAGGAAGAATGCAAGAATTATTTGTGGTAAACAATCAAAGGGTGGAAAAAGATACATATCTTGCAGTAATTGAGAACTCGGCAAAAACGAATGATGTAGTCAAATTAAAGAAAATGATACAACAAATTGGTAATAGTCTTGATACGATTACTTTAATTCCATCACAACAGCTTCAGTTAGGCAATTTACAATCTCTATATTCATCTTTTTATCAGACTATGTCTGAATATAAGCAATTCAAAGAACTAGCTTATCACTTAAAGAAAATTGATTTAGTAAAGGAACGGATATTCAGGAATGAAGTTTATTATAAAAATATGCTACGTCAGGAAGACTTATTAAAGATCCAAATGAGTATTTCACATCAACAATATACCAGAGATTCATTGTTGGGGATAAAAGGACTTATTTCCAAAGAAATGGTAGAAGAAGCCTACAGTCGGTATTTGCAGTCATACCTTTCTGCAGAAAATATGGATCGATCATTAGAGAACCTGCAAATTCAATTGGCTCAAATGCACGAGTCTCTTTTGGAAACGGAATATCAGTATTTTGACAAGAAGAATACTTTAGAAACACAATTGCGTTCACAAATTAACCAACTTAGAACAGAGATTAATGTTTGGGAAATAAATTACGCTTTAATAACACCGATAGCAGGTGAAATCACATTTACACAATATTGGACTACAAATCAAAATGTAGAGGTTGGTGATATTGTTTTTAATATTGTACCTGACAACCAAGGGGAAATCATTGGGAAGGCTAAACTACCGACGGCACGGTCGGGGAAAGTAAAAGTGGGGCAGAAAGTGAATATTCGATTCAGTAATTATCCTGATAATGAATATGGTATAGTAAGAGGAAGTATTAAGAATATATCTTTAATTCCTACTATAAATGATAATGAAGAAAAGGCTTATACAGTCGATATCCAACTTCAGGATGGGCTGAAAACCACATATAAAAAGGAACTTCCGTTCTTGCCGGAAATGGAAGGACAGGCTGAAATCATTACCGAAGATATGACTCTCTTAGAACGCTTTTTATTACCTCTGAAGAAAATAATAACAGAATCTGTAAATTAATATTATATGATATCAAATAGTGTATTATCTCAATTTGTTGATTATATTGTGGAGCATGCCAGGTTAGTGAATACTTCAGGTTTCTTTAATGGACGGGCTGGGATCTCTCTCTGTCTGTTTGAAGCGTCACGATATTTGAATAATATTTATTGCGAGGATCAAGCTTTTAACCTATTGCAGGAAGCTTTATCAGATTCGGATGAGGATATTAGTTTTGAGAATGGGCTTTCCGGAATTGGATATGTATTAATCTATCTGATGCGAAACAGTTTTATAGAGGCTGATTTTGATGAAATATTTGGAGTCAAACTAAATAAAATAGTGAGAAAGATAGATGAAATGAAAGAACTGCATTCTGAGAAAGAAACATTTCATTATATTAGAATAGCCTACTTCCTTATTGAACTAAACTTTATTGCTCCTAATAAAAGACTGGCAAAGTATATTGATTTTATTTTAGAGAGAAGTGCTCAATTTTTAGAAGAAGGATTTTCTAAAATAAATGACCATTCAGGAATCTGTTCTAAAATAAGTTTACTTGATAATTTAAAAATTTATCTGAAGATTGTGGATGAGTGTAGATATATTACTCCTTCTTTTAATTTATTGAATTTATATTCTGAGTTATATCTACGGGGCGAATTTGTTAGCAACTACATGATAGGATATCATTTGAAGAATATAATATCTATGTTAAAGAAGCCGTATATAGAAAAGGTGGTAATTCAAAACAAAACAATGGCGTTACGGGATATTTATATAAAAACAATGAGTCTTTCACAGAAAATAGATTTGTTTAATATATTGCTGTTAGATAAACATGATGAACAAGCTTCTTTAGCGACTTTATTAGAGAGGGATTTGCTACAAAAGAAAAGAGAGTTATTCAATTGGGGGATATTACATGAAATACCGCGTACGGATTCAATTTTAGGGTATCAATCTGGAATTTCCCGTTATGTGCTTTATTGGATATATAAAAGTTCCGGTAACATGAATAGTCAATTATTTTTGTGAATACAAATAGAAAAAAGAATATGAGTAAGATATCTGTTGTAATGCCTACTTATAATGCGGAAAGATACGTGAAGGAGGCTGTTGAAAGTGTACTTAATCAATCGTTTGGAGATTTTGAATATATTATTGTTGATGACGGATCTAGTGATGATACGATGTCAATTATCCGATCTTTTAGTGATAAGCGTATTAAGATCTTTGAGAATAAACATGATTTTATCGGATCTTTAAATATAGGAATCCGAAGTGCATCCGGCAAATATATAGCCAGGATGGATGCTGATGATTTAATGTATTGTGAGCGACTAAAAATTCAATATAAGATAATGGAAGAAGAACCGGAACTGGCGGTTTGCACCTCTTGGGTTAGAACTTTTGGGGAGAATATAGCAGGGAATATATTGCCATCTTATGTTGGCGTGTTGAAATATCCGTTATATCATCTTTTACAAGGAAATTTTCTATTTCATCCTACTGCAATGATTCGTACAAGCTTTTTGTATGAACATATTTTGGAATATCAAAATTATGAATTTGCAGAAGACTATAAATTATGGGTAGAAATAGCTAAAAGAGGAGGATTATTTTACATTGAGTCTCAGCCATTATTATTTTATCGTATAAATACAGAACAAGTATCATATCAGAAACGGAAAGAACAGGCTGAGACTGCTTTGCGGATTCGTTGGGAAATTTTAACTTATTTATTAAAATTAAATAGCAATCATTATCCAAATCTCTCTTTAATGCTGGAAAGTATGAGTTTGGCTAAGAACCAAGGTCTTTTGACTGATGATAGGATATTGAGTTTTTTTTATGATTTATTTTCAGAGAACCAAAGCCGTTTTATTCTTGAATCATAATATAGTAATATAATCATGCGTATGAGAACACATGTAATGAGCGAAAATTATACTGCATTGGCAAGTAAAATACTAGAATTAAGCTGTGATAAAACAGTTATTTATGTTCCTAACGGAGGGAACTGGGGAGATGGAATAATCAGAGAAGCAACGCTGAGGTTTTTTGATGATTTCTCTATCGGATATCATGAGTTGCCTTTTATAAATAGTTTTTGGAAAGAATACATAAAGATGCCGTTGATGAGAGAATATCTTTCAAATAAAGTATTGGTGTTTGGTGGAGGGGGAGCTTGGTATCCGGTTTTTAGTTCTGGATATAATTTTATACGTCATTATCACAAGTTTTTTAAGCATACAGTTGTTTTACCTTCTACGTTGATGTTTTGCTTAGATTCTGCTGATGTTACCTTTTTCTGTCGAGATTTATATGAGAGTAAACAATATTGTTCCCAAGCATTTTTCTGTCATGATATGGCTTTTTATCTTTTTGACAAAATTACTTCGGAGAACTTATCTACCGGACAAACTGGATATTTCTTTAGAACGGATAGAGAGAGTCTCGGGAAACAGAATTATATAGCTTTGAATATGGATATTAGTCTTTGGGGAAATGAAATTACTCCAATTGCTCCTTTTATCAAAAAGATTGATGAATTTGATATTATACATACAGATAGATTGCATGTGGCTATTTTAGCCTGTTTACTGCATAAACGGGTACATTTTTATAAAGGAGGATATTTTAAGAATGAGGCGGTGTTTAGATCTAGTATGAGAGATTACTTTGATGATGTATTCATGAAAAAATATTAATTTGTATATCTAGTTAATAACTAGTGTGTTATTACTTGAATCTAATGACCTGTAAGTACCAAAAAGGAGACGTAATGGAGACAAAAGGGGACTGGACAGTATACGGCCTGTTATATCTTTGCAGAGTCATTCAAACAAAACGAATGGCAAACAGATAACCTTTATTTTTTTAACCATTTAAACTTTAACGATTATGGCTTTAGAGTATGTAGTAACAAAAAGAGTGTTCGGTTTTGACAAAGACAAAAACGAAAAGTATGTAGCAAAATCGGTTCGTTCCGGTA
>ERZ838399.640-NODE-640-length-40302-cov-18.811837_pt1 | contig 40302 bp, 38 predicted proteins | sample MGYA00519683_ERZ838399 | MGnify/ENA primary metagenome ERZ838399 (study PRJEB31850, sample SAMEA3708833) | human gut metagenome | biome: human gut; feature: human-associated habitat; material: faeces | place: China | collected 2014 ...
GTAGAGCACTTGACTTTTAATCAAGTTGTCCGGGGTTCGAATCCCCGATGTCTCACTTGAAACACTATCGTTTAGATAGTGTTTTTTATTATTTTATTAGGAAGTTTGGATGCTATCCTATCCTGCGGATATGGCGGAATTGGCAGACGCGCCAGATTTAGGTTCTGGTGTTGAACGACGTGCAGGTTCAAGTCCTGTTATCCGCATTTTTTATAAGGCTTGGAAGCCTTATGATCCAGTTTCCCACTGCGTGGGGATATTTCGCAAAGGGACTTCACCAGTCCCTCTGCACACCCTGGGCTTTTTTGGAAGCATGAGCCTTGGTGTTTCAGATTTGTAATGTGTAGAAGAAAGACCGGATTCCTGGTTGCCGTGTGGGCAAGGGGAATCTGGTCTTTTTTCAGATTGTTGGTGGCGAAAGCCCATAAATAAGAGGTGCGTTGCGGTCTTATTTATGGGCTTTCTTTTGTACAGTTTTGTTTAGCTTATTAAATAATTGTTATAGGTGTTTTAGTTCGGCGGTTAGGTGACCGGTTTGGTCTAGGTTTACGATGGCGTAGCTTGGCCGCCGGCCTCTTTGGCGGGGGTAGGTCAGGCTTCCGGGATTTAGGGCTAGGACACCGTCTATGGTTTCCAGAAGGGGTTTGTGGGTGTGGCCGAAGAAGACGGCGTTACAGCCGCGGTCTTTGGCTTCGTCGATGACACCTGTGATATCCATGGAAACGCCGTAGTAGTGGCCGTGGGTGACGAAGATCCGGTTGTTGCCTGCTTCTACTATTTCTTCTCTTGGAAGGTCTGAGAAGAAGTCGTTGTTTCCTGAAACGATATGGCAGGGGCACTCGGTGAGGGCTTCTATGAAGATTTCTCTGCCTTCTACGTCACCGCAGTGGATCAGCATGTCGAAGGGAGCTTCCTGCATGACTGCCTGTTCGAAGTTTTCGTCTCTGCCGTGGGTGTCGCTGACTACGAGGATTTTCATCGGAGTGCGTCCTTGATGGCGCGCAGAGCCTTCCCTCTGTGGCTGATCTTGTTTTTTTCTTCCATGGAGAGTTCTGCTGAGGTGCAGCCGTACTCCGGGAGATAAAAGATCGGGTCGTAGCCGAAGCCGTTGGCTCCGCTTTCTTCGTAGCCGATCCTGCCCTCCATTGCCTCTCTTACGGTCTTGACGCTTCCATCAGGAAAAGCCGCTGCGATCGCACAGACGAATCTGGCGGTTCTTTTTTCATCCGGGACTCCTTCGAGGCGTTCGATCAGTTTGGCGTTCTTGATATGATAGGAGGTATCCTCTCCCATATATCGCGCAGAATAGATTCCCGGCTCTTTGTTGAGATAGTCGATCTCCAGACCAGAATCGTCTGCAAGAACGATCTCTCCTGTCAGGTCGCGGATCGCTTTTGCCTTGATCTGGGCGTTTTCTTCGAATGTTTTTCCATCTTCTACGATGTCGGCGTGGATTCCGGCATCTTTTAAGGAAAGAAGTTCGATGTCAAGATCTCCGAGGATCTCACGTATCTCTTTCATCTTGCCTTCATTTCCTGTTGCAAAAATCACTTTTTTCATGAATCTTTTCTCCTCTTCGGCGGCTTCGGACCAAGGAACTGATAGTAGTAAGTCTTCAGCATACCATTATAGATCTTACGGTTTTTGTCCGCTTTTTTGCCAATATCGTTTTCTGTATGATCGTAGGATGTGATCAGGTACATGGACCACTTGTCCAGACGGCGGAAACTCTCTCCGATCTCTCTGTAAAGTGCCGGAAGGGCTTCTTTTTCTTCCAGACGCTCGCCATATGGCGGGTTCGTGATGATAAATCCATACGGCTTCGGATGGCTCAGATCCTTGACTGCTCTCTGCTGGAAATGGATCAGCTTGTCCACTCCTGCCATCTTTGCATTGGAACGTGCTGCCTTGAGGGCTTCCGGATCGATATCGTAACCCTGGATGTCTGTCTCAATATCGAGATTTACACGGTCCTGCGCTTCTTCCAGAGCATCATACCAGCATTTACGTGGAACCAGATGCTTCCAGTCTTCTGCAAGGAAAGAACGGTTCATTCCCGGTGCCATGTCTGCTGCCATCATCGCAGCCTCGATCGGGAAAGTTCCACTTCCGCAGAAAGGATCGACAAGGATCCTGTCTTTGTTCCACGGAGTCAACATGATCAGCGCGGAAGCCAGTGTCTCTGTGATCGGCGCCTTGACGGTCATCTGACGGTATCCTCGTTTGTGCAGGGAGACGCCGGAAGTGTCGATCCCAATTGTTGCCACATCCTTCATAAAAGCAACACGAATCGGGAAACTTGCTCCATCTTCCGGGAACCAGGAGATCCCATAGACGCTCTTGAGTCGTTCTACGATCGCCTTTTTCATGATTGACTGGATATCAGACGGGCTGAACAGAGCACTTTTTACGGAGTTTGCCTTTGCCACCCAGAATTTACCATCCTTCGGGATATATTCTTCCCACGGGATCGCCTTGGTCTTCTCAAACAGTTCGTCAAAAGTCACTGCCTTGAACTCTCCTGTCTTGAGAAGGATACGCTCTGTGGTGCGGAGGAACATGTTTGCCTGTGCGATGCCCTCTGCATCTGCCAGAAAAGTAACTTTTCCGTCTTCTACTTTGCTGATCTCATATCCCAGATCCAGGATCTCACGTTTCAGAACCGCTTCCATACCAAAGTGACAGGGTGCGATCAGTTCCATATATTTCATGCAAGCCTCATTTCCTTGATGATATTTCCATCAAAATCTTTAATTGTGAATACTTTGTCTTCCAGTACTGCGTAGGTCGGCGGATTTCCTTCCTTCGGAATGGAAACAGAACCCGGATTCAGAAGGATGTAGCCCTCTCTCTGCTCTGCCTTGAGCACATGTGTATGTCCGTGGATCAGGATGTCCCCTTCACGGAACGGCGGAAGGTTGTTTTCGTTATAGACATGTCCATGTGTGGCATAAAAAGTCAGCCCGTCGATCGCCAGAATGCAGTAATCTGCCATCACCGGGAAATTCAGTACCATCTGGTCTACTTCTGCCTCACAGTTGCCTCGAACTGCATAGATCTCATTTTTCATTTCGTTGAGCATTGCGATCACTTCCTTCGGAGCATATTCCTTCGGAAGATCGTTTCTTGGTCCGTGATAGAGCAGGTCGCCCAGCAGAACCAGACGCTCTGCGCCCTCTTCTCTGTATGCTTCCAGCATTTTACGGCAGTAAAAGGCGGAACCATGTACATCTGATGCAAACATATATTTCATAGCAAGTTTCTCCTATCAGTTTTTTTCCAGTATAGCATTCTTTTATTCTACTTTCAAAATATTTCTGCTTTCCTTATATTCCTCCGGAATCTCTTCTGTCAGGATCTGCAGATCTGCAAAATTCCCGAATGTTACGGAACTGACCTGCCCGAACTTGGACTGGTCTGCCAGGATATAGGCAGCTCTGCACTGTCTGATCGCCATTTCTTTTACAAGTGCTTCATTTGTATCCGGCGTGGTAAATCCCTCTCTTCTGGTAATCCCGTTGGTTCCAAAAAAGCCCTTAGTAAAATGATACATCGAAAGCATCTTGATCGCCTGGCTTCCAACAACCGCTTCTGTAGAACTCTTGAGTTCTCCCCCGATCAGAAAAACATGGATTCCCATCTTCGCCAGTCTCTGTGCATGGGAAACCGCATTCGTAACAAAAGAAGCCTTTGTCCCTTCCAGATATTCCAGCATCAGATCTGTAGTCGTTCCCGCATCAAGATAGACCAGATCATCCGGCTCTATCAGTCTGGCCGCATACTCTGCGATTTTTTGCTTTTCTTTTCTGTTCAATTCTGATTTCTGGGCTACTGTAGGCTCATAAGCTGTCACTGTATGATCCAGGGCTACTGCCCCGCCAAAAACCTTGGTCAGTTTCCCTGCTTTGTCAAGAGCAGTGATATCTCTTCGAACTGTTGATTCTGAAGTATCCAGGAGCTCTTTTAATTCTGTGACTGTGACGCTTCTTTGTTCTTCCAGCATTCCCAGAATGATCTCGTATCTTTGTTCTGTCAGCATATTTGCCTCCACTTATTTTTATCGCTATTGTTCATTCTGCCACAATAATTTTCTTTATTATTATAACAGAAACAGGAGATGACTGCATCATCTCCTGTTCTCTCTGCGCATTTCTTATTAACCTTAAATACACCTGTTTGCGGTAAGCTTCTCTGTCGCTGATCTTCTCACTCTTTACCATAAGATCAACTGCCATATCCAGAGCTTCTGATTTACCTTTCGGAGCTGCGGTCAGTGATACGCTCCGTTTGTCAAGCAGATCTGTTATTCTCATGCTTTCTCTCCTCCTCTTTATTATTTGCCGCTTACCTGACGGTAAACTGCTTCGATCTCTTCTTTCGTAGCAAGATTTTCAGAAAAAGCACTTGCGCTTCCTGCTGCGATTCCCATATGGAATGCATGCTCATAGTCCTTCTTCTCCATCCATCCAGCTACAAATCCGGCCACCATGGAATCTCCGGCTCCAACTCCATTTACCAGAGTTCCCTCTGGTGCAGGCTTTTCAAATACCTGTCCATCCTCGGCAACAAGGACTGCTCCTTCACCTGCCATTGAGATCAGTACATTTCGTGCGCCCTTTTCCTGAAGTTTCTTACCGTAAGGGATCACATCTTCTCTTGTTTTCAGTTCTACGCCGAAGATTTCTCCCAGTTCATGATTATTTGGCTTGATCAGAAACGGATGATATTTAAGTACATTGACCAGCAGATCCCTTGTTGCATCTACCACGATCATCACACCTCTGCCATCCAGTCTCGCCATGATCTGCTCATACATGTCATCTGGCATAGAAGATGGAATGCTGCCTGCCAGAAAAAGTACATCACCTTCTCCAAGCATTTCCAGTTTCTTCATCAGTTCTTCTACTTTATCTTCTTGGATCACCGGACCTGCGCCGTTGATCTCAGTCCCGTCAATGGATTTCAGCTTCACATTGATCCTGGAAATGCCGTCCTCGATCTGAATGAAGTCTGACCTTACACCCATCTCCTTAAGTCTCCGGATGATCTCATCTCCTGTAAATCCTGCTGTAAATCCAAGTGCTGTATTCCCGATCCCCAGGTTCATCAGAACTGTCGAAACATTGATTCCCTTACCACCTGGAAGCATCAGTTCTGAGCTTGTCCTGTTTGTCAGTCCCAGTTTAAAATCATCTACTGAAACAATGTAGTCCAGAGATGGATTAAAAGTTACTGTACAGATCATTCTCTTTTCCCTCCCATTCGTTATTTCTGATCCTCTCGCCTGTTTGTGGCTGTTTTTTGTTTATGGCATAAGTATAACGTCATATTCACTCAAAATCAATCAAACTATTCCATAAAAATGATGACCGATTTTAGTTGACTTTGCACAAAAATAATCTTTAAAAAAATCCTCTGGCTAAGCTCTTTCCATAGTCAGAGGATTCCTGTTTATCCGGAAAACGTGCGATTTCTTCCCCTGTATGCCCCAAATCCTCCTATAACGGATCTTGTTCTGTATCCCCGCCGCACATAATCACGTGCCGCAGCCATACTTGCCCCGCCCCTGTCGCAGTAAAAGATAAGAAGTTTTTCTTTCGGAAGCGGCGGACTTTCGCTTAATTCTTCATAAGGAATGTTTACCGCTCCTCTGATATGGCTCTTTCGGTAACTCTCCGGTTCCCGGAGATCTATGATCAGTGTGTCCGGACGGTCCACATAATAATCCAGCATTTTTGCAGAAATGGTTTCGATAGGAAACATATGATTCTTCCTTTTTTATTTATATTATATGTAGGATCCTGCTTTCCGGAACCTCCCGCTGTCCATCCCTGGCACCACATAACGCAGAACAGGCTCCGCCTATCTGGCGAAGCCTGCTCTTTATTTTTTACATAAGAAGAAGGGAGAAAATTTGCCTGAAGTTTTCGCTTTAGTATCTGTCGGAATAGTCATCCTGTTCTTTATTATATGCGTTAGATGTCTTATTGCGGGACGCATTTTTTGAAGAATTTCTGGAAGCATTTTTGCTGCTGTTCTGGCTGCCCATCGCATTTTTTGAAGTTGCTTTGTCAGTGCTGTAGTTGCTTGTTTTGTTCTCATTTTCATAATTTTTTGCCATTTGAAAATTCCTCCTGTAGTTCATGTTACTGTGAACAGTAACAATCTTTATTTCTTATTACATCAGGTAGTATGTCTTCCTGAGGCAAAAATTATGCAGGTTTTGCAGCAAAATTTATTATATAAAAGGAAATCCCCGGTAGGGGAGCTACCAGGGATTTCCAGGGGAGTATAAATAATTAAATAAGGGGTTATGTAAAAAAAATTTTTGAAGGGTAAATTCTTTTTACAAGTACGATTATAATATAATCCAGCCAAAAAAGCAATAACTTTCGTGAAATCTGCCCTGTTATTCGCCCCGAGGAAGGCTTTTTATATTAATCCCTGTTCATGTTTATTTATTCGTGATAAAATATAAAAATACTGTATATAAACAGTCCATTGATAACTATAAATTTTTTTACAGGGTAAAATATTATGGCAGATTCAAACAATTCATTCAAAAATAAAGTGATACGCAAGCTCAAAAGCGGTACCTGGTATCCTTTTTATAATACCTTTTATGAAAAGGTGCCGATCGACCGCCGTGAGATCCTCCTTGCTTCCAGAAGCGGGATTTCCCTGGAAAGCAATATTCTTGCGATCCTTACAGAACTTTCCCGTCCGGAATACCGCAAATTCCGAAAAGTCCTGGCAGTTCAGAAGAGCTCCCGTGAACAGATTGAGAAAAAACTCGCTCATTATCACATTTCCGTGGATAAGATTGTTCATATGAGCACCCCGGACTACTATTACCATCTGGCAAAGGCCGGCTACCTCATCAACGACACCACCTTCCCGGGACGTTATATCAAGAAAAAAGGCCAGGTTTATCTCAACGTCTGGCACGGTACCCCGCTCAAACGCATGGGACAGGACAACGAGGAAGAACGCTATGACATGGGAAATATCATGCGAAATCTCCTGATGTCCGACTATCTCGTTTTTCCTAATTTATATATGGAAGAAAAAATGTCCGGAGCTTTTAACCTCAAAGAACTTTATCGGGGAACGATTCTCCGCGAGGGCTATCCGCGAAATTCTATTTTCTTCGACCAGGAACACGGCAGGCTCCTCAAGGAAGTCCTGGGCTACCAGGGATGTCAGCTCAGCGTCTATATGCCGACCTTCCGCGGACATACCGATGATGTAGAAGGCGATACCTACGTAGAGCAGGTACGCAGTTATCTTGAGGTAATTGATAAGGGCATGCAGGACGATCAGATTCTTCTTCTCAAGCTGCATCCACTTGTGCAGAAAGGGCTCGATCTCGACAATTACAGGCACATCCGCCCGTTCCCGTCAGAACTTGACACCTACGATGTACTGAATGCCTGCGACGTGCTGATCACAGATTATTCCAGCGTCATGTACGACTTTGCAAATACTGGTCGTAAGATCATCCTCTTTGCCTATGACCTTGAGGATTATATGGGACACCGTGGCATGTACGAAGACATCCGCTCCTACCCGTTCCCGATCGCAGTAACACCGGAGGAAGTCCTGTCTGAACTTCAGGAACCGGGCGGCGGTGCTGACAGAGAATTTCTTGACAAATACTGTACCTTTGACCGACAGAAAGCGACACGCAATATCTGCCGCCACGTACTTCTCGGCAAATATCTGTGTCAGGAACACAAAATGCCGGTCACAACGAAGAAAAAAGTCCTTCTCTACGCCGGCAGCCTCAAGCCAAACGGGATCACGACCGCATACTTCAGCATGCTCCGCCATCTCGATACGGATGCCTGCGACTATTATATTTCCTACCGTTCCCCGTCCCTCAAGGAGCATCCGGAACGGCTTAATGGAATGCCGGAGGGATACCATTACTACCCTCTCGCCACAGAAATGAACCTCGATGTCCTCACCGCTGTGGCACAGATCCTGTATCTGAAATGGGGGATCACTTCTTTTGGCATCCGGAAACGGCTTGAGAAAGCATACCGCCGGGAATGGCAGAAACATTTCGGAAACGCAGCCTTTGACCAGGTCGTTCACTATGACGGCTACGAGAATTACATGATCGCACTCTTTGAACAGGCTCCCTGCACCAGAACGATCTGGGTGCATAACGACATGGAACGTGAGATCCAGGCCAAGGGAAATCCAAGCCTGCCACTTCTTCGTCATGCCTATGCCACTTATGACCATGTTGTGCCAGTCGGCGAGGATATCCGTCCTGCCGTGGAGCGCATCGGTGGACGCACAGACAATATACAGGTGATCGCCAACTACATGGATGTCGAAAATATCCGCTCCAGAGCAGAACTTCCACTGACCTTTGACCCGGAAACCCAGTCCAATGTCTCTCTTAGGAAACTCCAGAAAATCCTGGACTGCTCCGGTACGAAATTTATCAACATCGGAAGATACGCCCCGGAGAAAGGTCAGGAACGCCTGATCCGTGCCTTTGACACCTTCTGGCACAGCCATCCAAAGACATGGCTTATCATCATTGGCGGAATGGGTGACCTGTACGAAAGCCTTCGCCGTCTTGCCAGAAGCCTGGAATCCGGACGGCACATCGTACTTCTTAAATCCATGAGTAATCCGATGCCAGTACTGAAACGCTGCGACTTTTTTATCCTCTCCTCTTTCTATGAGGGACAGGTTCTGGTCGTCCCGGAGGCAGATGTGCTCGGACTTCCTGTCGCAGCCTGTGATGTCAATGGAGCCAGATCTTTCCTCAAAGAATACGGCGGCACACTTCTGCCTGACAGTGAAGAAGGTGTGCTTCAGGGCATGGAAATGTATGCTTCCGGCAAGATTCATCCACTTCATGTCGACTACGAGACAAGAAATCAGCAGATCATCCAGAAATGTGAGAAACTTTTCCAGGAGTAAGCTGCTGATCCACTTTTATACTACAGGAACGGAGAAAACATCATGAAATCTTATCACCATAAATTTGTATCTGACCACCCGCTTGAATCAACACCTATGGCTGAAATCGACGGTTTTCCGGTACGGCCGGGTATTTTTGACCTGAATGGAGCTACCCCGCTTCAGAACGGCGTGAACTTTACCATTCACACCTGCGGAGGAACTTCCTGCGAACTCCTTCTCTTCCACCGTGCACAGGAGGAGCCTTTTGCCGTTCTTCCTTTCCCTGAGGCTTACAAGATCGGCGATGTCTATTCCATGATCGTATATGGACTGAACATTGACGAATTCGAGTACGCTTACCGCGTGGACGGACCATACTGTCCGGAAAAAGGACTCTTATTCGACAAAAACAATGTTCTTCTCGACCCTTACGCCAAGGCTGTTGCCGGTCAGAGGACCTGGGGGATCCGCTGGGACCATACCTACCATGCACGAGTGGTCAAGGACACCTTCGACTGGGGCGATGTTCCGCAGTCCAAGAAGGAGCTCTGCGACCTTATCATCTACGAACTGCATGTAAGAAACTTCACACACCATCCTTCTTCCGGGGTTCAGCATCGAGGCACTTTTGCCGGACTGATGGAAAAGATCCCCTATCTCAAGGAACTCGGTATCAATGCGGTCGAGCTGATGCCGATCTTTGAGTTCGATGAGACCATGAACGCAAGGACGGTCGACGGAACACAGTTACTCGAATGCTGGGGCTACAATACTGTGAGCTTTTTTGCTCCGAACAGCAGCTACTCTTCTGCCAACGAGCACAACAGAGAAGGTACAGAGCTCAAGACACTGATCCGTGAACTTCATGCAAACGGGATTGAAGTCATCCTCGACGTTGTATTCAACCATACCGCAGAGGGCAACGAGAAGGGACCTTCCTTCAGTTTCAAGGGATTCGACAATAACATTTACTACATGCTGACGCCGGACGGAAATTACTACAATTTCAGCGGCTGTGGAAACACTCTGAACTGCAACCATCCTGTCGTTCAGCAGCTGATTCTGGAATGCCTGCGTTACTGGACCATCAATTACCGTGTTGACGGCTTCCGCTTCGACCTCGCCAGCATCCTTGGACGAAATGAAGACGGTTCTCCGATGAACAATCCGCCGCTTCTGCGTACCCTCGCTGATGACCCGATCTTAAGCAATGTCAAGCTGATCGCGGAAGCATGGGATGCGGGCGGTCTTTATCAGGTTGGAAGTTTCCCGGCGAGCGGACGATGGGCTGAATGGAACGGCCGTTACCGTGACTCTCTGCGAAGCTTCCTTAAAGGCGACTGCTGGCAGGCGTGGGATGCCGCCTGGAGCATTTCCGGTTCCGGTGACCTTTATGGTGGTTTCTATGGAAATAACAAGAGCAATTACGCCGGTTACAATTCCTGCGTCAATTTCCTTACCTGTCATGACGGATTTACACTTTATGACCTCTATGCTTACAATGATAAGCACAATGAGGCAAACGGATGGGACAATGCGGACGGTGCCAATGATAACCGAAGCTGGAACTGCGGTGCCGAGGGCGAAACCGATGATCCGGAAGTTCTCGCACTCCGCTACCGCATGATCCGCAACGCCTGTGCAGTCCTGATGTGCAGCCGTGGAACGCCGATGTTCCTCTCCGGCGATGAATTTGGAAATACCAAATACGGAAACAACAACAGCTACTGTCAGGACAGCAGGATCTCCTGGCTCGACTGGCGCATGCTTGACAAAAACCGCGATCTCTTTGAATTCTTCAAATTTATGATCGCATTCCGCAAGCAGCACACAGTTATCCACAAGAAGCTCCCGGATTCCGTCTGTGGCATGGACCCTATCCACACTCACAACATCAACGCAGACGAAGTGGATATCCCGAGAGATGCCCGCACCTTCTGCGTAAGCTTCACCGGCTATGACAAAGAAAAAGGCAGGGACGACCTCGTTTACGTGGCAGTCAACACCTACTGGGAGGATGTAACGATCACCCTTCCAAGTCTCAAAGGACACGGTGCATGGCACTTAAGCGTCAACACTTACGGCGACGAAAACGGCCGTTACTGCTACCCGGACGGCGAAGACCCGCGCATCGACCACAGCTTCATCATGCGCCCGAGAACGGTTGCGGTATTTACCGGAAAGGATTTTTAAGTTTCTGTTTGTGCACATAACAGATACAAAAACGAGCTGGCATTCTACACGACATGCCAGCTCGTTCGCTTTATCTGGTTATTTATTTCTTAATCTGTCCATAATAAGCATTTGCACCATGTTTGCGGTAATAATGCTTATCCTGTAATTCCTGTGGTGCCGGTTTTACCTGTGGGTTGATCTGTTCGCAGCGGCATGCCATCTTGGCTACTTCTTCAAGAACAACTGCGTTGTGGACTGCTTCATGGGCATCCTTGCCCCAGGTGAATGGTCCGTGGTTCTTGCAGAGGACTGCAGGTACTGCTTCGTAGTCGCTGTTTTTGAAATATTCTGCGATCAGGACGCCGGTGTTTTTCTCATAAGCTTCATCAATCTCTTCTTTTGTCAGGTTGCGTACACATGGAACTTCACCGTAGATGTAGTCTGCATGAGTGGTTCCGTAGCATGGAATGGATCTTCCTGCCTGTGCCCAGCTTGTTGCCCACGGAGAATGGGTATGTACGATTCCTCCGATATTCGGGAATTCATTATAGAGAACGACATGTGTTGCTGTATCGGAAGATGGATTATATTCACCCTCTACTTTGTTTCCCTGAAGGTCTACAACTACCATATCTTCCGGTCTGAGCTTATCATAATCTACCCCGCTCGGTTTGATGACAAACAATCCCTTTTCACGGTCAATGCCGCTGACATTTCCCCAGGTGAATGTGACCAGTCCGTATTTCGGAAGATCCATATTGGCTTTGTATACTTCTTCTTTTAATTTCTCAAGCATTATTTTCTCTCCTTTGCACAAAACGTAAGCCGTTGTTTCCAGCAGCTTACGTTTTATCTTTTTATTCTTACCAGGTCTTGGACTCTACTGCTGCCCGTTCGATCGGCAGGCCTTTGAGATATCTGTCCATAAACTTATTGAATCCTTCTACACCTTCCGGTTTCGGATCAAGGGTGCTTCCTTCATTTCCGGCAAATACACGGTTGTCCAGGAATTCATCCAGAGTCTCTCCGTCTTTCTTATCAACAAGATAAGCAGCCAGAAGTGCGATTCCCCATGCACCGCCCTCACCTGCGGTTGACATAACAGATACCGGTGCATTCACTGCGTCCGCAAGGATCTGCTGTCCGACGCCTTTGGTCTTGAACAGTCCGCCGTGTCCTAAGAGTCTGTCGATCTTGACATGCTCCTGGTCGATCAGGATGTTTAAGCCCACGCGCATTGCTCCAAGGCAGGTGTAAAGATTGGTCCTCATAAAGTTTGCAAGTGTGAATTTACTTTCAGGAGAACGAACGAATAACGGACGTCCTTCTTCGAATCCTGTCATATGCTCTCCGGAGAAATAGCAGTAGGACAGAAGTCCGCCGCAGTCCGGATCACCTTCCAGTGCTTTGTTGTAAAGGGTTCCGAACAGTTTGTTCATATCCACTTCCATTCCCATTGCTTCTGCAAATTCCTTAAATACATTTACCCATGCATTCAGGTCAGAAGTACAGTTGTTGGAATGTGCCATGGCAACAGCATCACCGGCCGGTGTAGTTACCATATCGATCTCTTTGTATGGTTTGGAAAGTGCCTTTTCCAGAACGATCATTGCAAACACGGAAGTACCTGCGGATACGTTTCCTGTGCGCTGTTTTACGCTGTTGGTAGCTACCATACCGGTTCCTGCGTCACCTTCCGGCGGGCACATCGGGATTCCGGCTTTGAGCCTGCCTGACGGATCAAGGAACTTCGCACCCTCTTCTGTCAGGGTTCCGGCATCCTGTCCTGCGACCAGGACTTCCGGCATGATGTCACGGAGTTTCCACTGGAATCCGTAAGGCTCTACCAGTTTGTCAAATTTCTCAACCATTTCCTGGTTGTAATCTTTTGTCTCAGAATCAACAGGGAACATTCCTGCTGCATCACCGATACCAAGAACACGTTTTCCTGTCAGCATACGGTGTACATAAGCTTCCAGTGTGCACATGTAGTCGATATCCTTCACATGCTCTTCTCCGTTCAGGATCGCCTGATACAGATGTGCGATGCTCCATCTCTGCGGGATATTGTACTGGAAAAGCTCCAGAAGTTTCTCAGAAGCTTCTCCTGTGATATTGTTTCTCCAGGTACGGAACGGAACCAGAAGCTTTCCACCCTTATCAAATGGCATATATCCATGCATCATGGCACTGATTCCAAGTGCACCGACACTTGTCAGCTCTACTCCATATTTCTCCTGAACATCCTTTACCAGATCGCTGTAGCTTCCCTGCAGACCGTTTCTGATATCATCCAGAGAGTAGGTCCATACTCCATTTTCATAACGGTTCTCCCACTCATAGCTTCCGGATGCAATCGGATTATATTTGTCATCTACCAGAACCGCTTTGATCCTGGTAGATCCGAACTCTATTCCAAGTGCTGTTTTGTTATTTAAAATAGCTGTCTTTGCTTCACTCATTATAAAATTCCTCCCGAATGTTGTACTCGTCACATCCGCTTATTTTCTGAATGCAAGTTCATTCCATCTCAGCTCATTCCTGAAGTTGCGGATGGTTGTGTCTTTGTCAATGTAGACAGCTTCGATTCCCATTGCTGCTGCCCAGTCACCCATCTGTTCAGCAGTCAGGTCATAAGAAAATGCAGTATGATGAGCGCCGCCTGCGAGGATCCATGCCTCTGCTCCTGTTGCCAGATCCGGCTGTGGAGTCCAGAATGCGCTTCCTACCGGAAGTTTCGGCATCGGTTTCTCTGTCTTCTTGCACTCAACATCATTGATGATCAGACGGAATCTGTCGCCAAGATCCACCAGAGAAGTTGCGATCGCCGGGCCTGTCTTGGATGTAAATACAAGTCTTGCCGGGTCTTCTCTGTCACCCATGGAAAGCGGGCATACCTTGATGCCGATCTTGCCATCAGCGATGGTCGGGCAGACTTCCAACATATGTGACTGAAGAATGCCTTCCTTACCTGGAACAAGATTGTATGTATAATCTTCCATGAAAGAAGTTCCCTTCGCATCCTTCACGTCTGCAGTCATGATCTTCATCAGACGTACCATTGCTGCTGTCTTCCAGTCACCTTCTGCGCCGAATCCATATCCCTTCTCCATAAGGCGCTGCATTGCCAGTCCCGGAAGCTGCTGTAAGCCGCCAAGATCACCGAAATGAGTAACAACTGCCTGGTAATTCTTTTCTTCCAGAAATCTCTCAAATCCGATCTCAATTGCTGCCTGTACTGCTACATGACGTTTGAATTCTTCCGGGTCTCTGCCCTCAAGAAGAATATCATATTTATTATAATATTCTTCAACCAAAACATCAATATCGCCTTTGGAAACATCCTTCACATAATCGCATACTTCATTGACCGGATAAGCGTCAACTTCCCATCCGAATTTGATCTGTGCCTCTACTTTATCGCCCTCGGTAACAGCTACGTTTCTCATGTTATCAGCGACACGGCATACACGGATATGGCTGCTCTCCATGATTCCGACTGCGGTACGCATCCAAGATGCCAGTCTCTCCTGTACTTTCTTGTCAGCCCAGTGTCCGACGATGACTTTTCTCTCGATTCCCATACGGGTAACGATATGTCCATACTCTCTTCCACCATGAGCAGACTGGTTCTCATTCATGAAATCCATGTCGATCGTGTCATATGGGATTTCTTCATTAAACTGTGTGTGCAGATGGCACAGCGGTTTTCTGTATTCTTTCAGACCAAGGATCCAGGATTTTGCCGGTGAGAAGGTATGCATCCATGTGATAACACCAGCGCATTCGTCGTCGTCATTTGCCTCGTTGAATGTTTTACGGATCAGTTCGTTTGTGATCAGTGTCGGTTTCCATACCAATTCGAATGGAAGAACGCCGGATTTGTTCAGTTCTTCTACGATGATCCTGGAGTGCTCTGCTACTTTTCTTAAGCACTCATCTCCGTAAAGATCCTGTGAACCTGTGCAAAACCAGAATTTGTAATTTTTACCTGTGATCATGCTTCAAAAACCTCCATATATTTTTTCTTATATCTTATTATTAACCTGTTATTTTTTCTTCTTAGCAGATGCCAGTACAGACTGGATCACGATGAAGAAGCAGAGCAGTGCGGAAAGTACGATTCGTACCCACCAGCTTGATAAAGTACCCTGTGCAGTGATCAGACTGGAGATCGTTCCTTTGATCAGTACACCAAACATGGAACCGATCGGAGTTCCAACACCACCGGAAAGAAGTGTTCCACCGATAACGGCTGAGGAGATCGCATCCATCTCAAGACCTTTTGCCTGCTCTACGAAGCCTGCACAGCTGTTGAGGCAGAAAAGGAATCCGCCAAGTCCTGCAAGAAAGCCATCCAGTACATAAGCACGGAACATTGTTTTCTTGACATCAAGTCCCATCATCAGGGCACTCTGTCTGTTTCCACCGATCGCATACAGTTTACGTCCGAATTTGAAATATTTCAGAAGCACTGCGATAATGAGAACTACGATGATTGCGATCACTACTGTCGGCGGGATGTACGCCGGGATAAATTTACCTTTTTTGTTTGTAGAACCAAATGGCATGTAGAAACGGTAGTTTGCCCATTTCAGGAATACTTCGTTTTTGATGGAGATCATGTCTGTACTGATGATCGCTGTCATACCACGTCCGAAGAACATGCCGGCAAGTGTTACGATAAATGGCTGGATTCCCATGTAAGTTACCAGAAATCCCTGTACGATACCAAAAGCAAGGCCGATCAGAAGTGCAGCAAGGACTGCTACATATGCACTCACGCCTTTGTTTTCCATAAGGTCTGCCATTACCATGCAGACAAGAGCTGTTACAGAACCAACGGAGATATCAATACCACCGGTGATCATAACGATCGTCAGACCACAGGAAATAACGAGAAGACCTGCATTGGATACAAAAAGATTCAGAAACATCTGTGGTTTTGCAAAACCTTTATCTGCAAAAATCACCATACCTGCTGCATACATTACAAAGAACAGGACGATCGTGATCAGCAGCAGAAATCCGGTACTTGTCATTTTCTTTTTCTGTTTCATTATTTCTGACCTCCCTCTGCTGCAACGGAAACTTTTTTGCTTCTGTGGCTTTCTACAAATTTCTTGAATACATCACTCTGTAAGGTAACGATGATGATAACGACGATTGCTTTGTAAACAGGAAGCTGATCGGCTTTTACATTCATTGCATACAGAGTTGTTGTCAGTGCCTGAATGGTATAAGCTCCGATCACGGAACCGATCAGGCTGAATTTACCACCACCGAGGAAGTTGCCGCCAAGTGCAACTGCAAGGATGGCATCCATCTCAAGGTTCAGACCGATGTTATTTGCATCTGCGGAATAGATACGGCTGGATGCTACCAGTCCGGCGATTCCGGCAAGGACACCACAGATCACATAGGTCAGGAACTTGATCATGGTAGAATTAAGGCCTACCAGTCGTGCTGCTTTTCCATTGATACCTACACTCTCAATATAAAGTCCAAGAGCTGTTTTCTTAAGGATAATTGCTACGATCACTACTGTTACGATCGCAAAAAGTACCGGAGTCGGAACCGGTGATTTACCGATATATCCACCTGCCATCTGGAAAGATTCCACACGGATGTAGGTGATCTGACCATTTGTGACAAGCTGTGCAATACCACGGCCTGCTGTATAAAGGATCAGGGTTGCAACCATCGGCTGAATGTTAAGCTTCGCTACCAGAAGTCCATTGAACGCACCACACAGTGCTGATGCAAGAAGTGCTGCGATAACTGCAAGAACAAGTGAATTCTGATATGCTGTTACAGAAGATGCACCGCCGGATAAGATCTGGCAGCAAACTGCAGCAGCAACTGCCATGACTGCACCGACACTGATATCCTGTCCACCGGATGCCGCTGTGACAAGTGTCATGCCGACTGCAAGGATTACCAGCTCAGATGCACGGTTGATAACGTCGATAACATATCCATAAAGGACACCATTTCGAATTGTGATATTAAAGAAGTCCGGAGTCTTGATCACATTGATCAGAAGAACTGCGATCAGACACACGATAGGAAGAAAAAGTCTCGCGCTTGTGATCTTTTTTAATTTGCTGTTACTCATTTCTCGTCACCTCCTGCAATCGCTTTCATGATGTTAGCCTGTGAAAGCTCGCTCTCTTCCAGTTCTCCAACTTTTTCGCCATCTCGAAGGACTGCCATTCTTGAACAGGTACGGAGCATTTCTTCTACTTCTGAGGAAATGAAAGTTACTGCCATTCCCTGGTCTGCCAGATCCAGAACGATCTTCTGGATCTCTGTCTTGGTACCGATATCAATGCCTCGTGTCGGCTCATCCAGGATCAGGTATTCCGGATTTGTCAGAAGCCAGCGGCCAAGGATAACTTTCTGCTGATTACCACCGGAAAGACTCTTGATAGGAGTCTCGCGGCTCGCTGTTTTGATCTGGAGCATTTCGATGTATTTGTCTGCTGCTTCTTCCATTTCTTTACGGCTTAACGGATGGAACATACCTTTCTTCGCCTGAAGTGCGATGATGATATTTTCTCTTACAGAAAGATCTGCGATGATTCCTTCTGCCTTACGGTCTTCTGGAAGATATGCCATACCAAGTTTCATGGCATCCAGAGGACTGCCTATCTTTGCTTCTTTTCCATTTACTTTGAGTGTACCGCTATCGGCTTTGTCCGCACCGTAGATGGAACGAACCAGTTCGGAACGTCCAGAACCAAGAAGTCCGGTAAGTCCGATAACCTCACCTTTGTTGATCTTGAGATCAAACGGCTTGATCGTTCCTTTATGTCCAAGTCCGCTCGCCTCGATTACCGGTGTATCTGAGAAGGCTTTCTTATCTTTGTGATCGCCCTTGATATCTGCCAGGTCATCAAAATCTTTACCCATCATCTTCGCAACCAGCATAACTCGTGGAAGATCCTTTGTTTCATATTCGCCTACCAGTTCACCGTTTCGAAGGACTGTGATCCTGTCACAGACTGCATATACCTGCTCCAGGAAATGGGTTACAAAGATAATTCCTACTCCCTCGCCACGAAGTCTCCGCATCAGCACAAACAGTTTCTCAACTTCTTCATCATCCAGAGAGGAAGTCGGCTCGTCCAGAATCAGAACCTTACATTTCATATCAACCGCACGTGCGATCGCGATCATCTGCTGAATCGCCACCGAACACTCGTCCAGCATCTGAGTTGGCGGAACATTGATGTTCAGGCTTTCCAGAAGCTTCGCAGAACGTGCATTCATTTCTTTCCAGTTGATCATTCCCAGCTTATTGCGAGGCTCACGGCCGATAAACAGATTTTCTGCCACCGTCAGGTTCGGACAGAGGTTTACTTCCTGATACACGGTACTGATGCCATTGGCCTGTGCCTCCTGTGGAGAGTGATTGATAATCTCTTTATTTTCACCATTCATATGAATGGAACCGCTTTCGAATTCATGTACACCGGTCAGAACTTTGATCAGTGTTGATTTTCCGGCTCCGTTTTCTCCCATCAGTGCATGGATCTCACCTTTTCGAAGTGTAAAATCCACATGGGAAAGAGCACGGACACCGGTGAAATTTTTACTTATGTCACGCATTTCCAAAACAATATTCTGTTCCATTTTCTTTCCTCCATTCCCTTATTTTTCCTTGATTTTCCCTGTTTTTGAGCGCAAAAGGGGCGTGGCCCATAAAATCCATCTCATCTGGATCCTGTTCCACGCCCCGGGCTCATTTCTTATAATCCGTTTCAGTTGGAAATTTCAGTTTACTGATAATTAATATGCACGTCCGTCGATGATTTCCTGAGTGATCGGAGTAATGTCATAATCTGTTCCATCGATAGTAACCTTTGTTACGGTATCGTCTGCTGCGAATGCAACTTCATCTACATATGCCTGTTTGTCAACATCTTCGCCTGCTTCCAGTTTCTGGATGATCTCTTCTACACGCGGTCCGTGAAGTGGGTTACACTCTGTATCGCATGTGATCTCTCCGGAAAGTGTCTGGGTAAGACCTGCGTTTGTTGTATCGAAGGACATTACAAGAATCTGTCCTTCTTCGCCGCCTACTTCATATCCTGCTGCTTTGATCGCATCGATTGCACCAAATGCTTCGTTATCATTCTCACAGTATACAACATCGATATCATCACCGCTCTGTTTCAGGATAGATTCCATAACTTCCTGTCCTTTTGCCTGTGTAAATTCACCAGACTGCTGAGCAAGTGTTGTCCAGTTGTCATGCGCCTCTACAGCTTCATCAAATCCTTCTGTACGTCCGATCTGAGCAGATGCTCCGATGGTTCCCTGAATGTCAACAAGGTTGATTTCTTCATCGCCACGGCCTTTTGCTTCCAGATATGCATCCAGCCATGCCATTGCTTTCTGACCTTCCAGTTTGAAGTTTGATCCTACCCATGCGGTGTAGAGACTGTCGTCAGACACATCTACCATACGGTCAACGATGATAACCGGGATTCCTGCGTCTTTTGCTTCCTGAAGTACTGTGTCCCAACCTGTCTCAGTTACAGGTGCAAGTACGATATAGTCAACTTCCTGCTGAATGAAGTTACGGATTGCTGTCAGCTGATTTTCCTGTTTCTGCTGCGCATCGTCAAAGATCAGCTCATATCCGTTCTCTTCTGAGAAAGTGGATTTCATGGATTCTGTATTTGCAGTACGCCAGTCAGATTCTGCTCCTACCTGTGAGAAACCAACTGTAATTGTGTCGCCGCCATCATCCGCTGCCATAACGTTCACTGCGGAAAGTCCTGCTAACATAGATACTGCCAGAAGCGCTGTCACCATTTTTTTCTTCATTTTGTAATCCTCCCTTTACATTTGTTTTTCGCGTTTTTTAAGATGGTTTTATTATAGCAATTTCAGAAAAAAACTCCATGGATTATTTTCGGAAAAAAGGGTACTCTTTTATTCGTTTTTATACAACGATATCCCGGAAGTTGATTTTTTTACGATTTTGGTTGAATATTTTTTCCAAGGCGTATTTCTACAGTAGTTCCCTTGCCTTCTTCGGAGAAAATCTTCATTCCATAACCCGGTCCGTAGTACAGTGCGATTCGTTCCGCAACCGCCGCAAGACCAAATCCGGCACGTTCCCCGGTCCGGATCGCCTCCTGTACTTCATGAAGGCGCTCCGGTGTCATTCCCTGACCGTTGTCGCTGACCGTAAGGACAAGTGCATCCTCTTCTTCCCTTCCTTCGATCAGGATTTTGCCTTTGCCGCGGCGGTTCTTGATCCCGTGATAAAGTGCATTCTCAGCCAGCGGCTGGATGGAAAGCTTCGGAACCGGGATCCCGCTGAGTTCTTTTGGTATATTGATCTCAAATTCCAGGATATCCCGGTAGCGGTACTGCTGGATCTCCAGATAACTCAATGTATGACGTTCTTCTTCCGAGAGCGGGATGATATCGTTTCCTTTGGAAAGTGAAGTACGGAAAAAAATAGAAAGGCTGGAGATCATCTCCACCGCATCGTCTGTCATCCCGCCCTCGATCAGCCAGACGATCGTGTCCAGGGTATTGTACAGAAAGTGCGGGTTTACCTGTGCCTGGATCAGCTGTAATTCTGTCAGGTGCTGCATTTCTTTTTCCTGACGGACATTTTCCAGAAGAGCACTGATCTTTCGTGCCATCTTGTTGATGCCCTCATCCAGTTCTTCAATCTCCTCTATTTCAGCCTCGATCGGGATCATGTCGAATTTGCCTCTACCGACTTTTTTGACCTTATCAAGCATAATATTTACCGGCTGGATGATCCCATCTGTCAGACGGAAGGAACGCCGCATAAGAATCCCAAGTGTCGCGATCAGAAGCACCGCCATCCCGGAGATCAGGAGCTTCACTCTATGTGTCAGGCTTTTTTCTACTTGTACAAGATACATGGATTCATTATAGATATAATTCTGCATCTCCTGCATGATCAGACCTGTGATGATACGGATGTTACTGTCCATGAATTCCATCCGCTTGTCATATTCCTTGATCTCTACAAGCTGGAGCATTCTCTGCCTGAGATTCTCCAGGTACGAATCAAGGCTGTTCAGGGATTTAACCCCATTATTATTATAAGTATTCCTTCGCAGTTTCTGCATGATCTCCTGCGCATCTTCCACCTGCTCAAGAACATCCTCCAGATCGCTGCTCTCCTTGGAACCGATCGCGATATAGTACATTTCCAGATCCAGATCATCCTTAAAACGGAGATTGAATTCACTGCTGACCGCCAGGTTCTCCGAAAGCTTATTGTACTGTCCTGTATACTGCCAGAAAATAAAAAGCAGAATGATCATCAGACACGCCATTGGGATCATAGTACTGAAAAGGACTTTTCGCATACGTTCTTCCAGTTCCATCCGCTTCTTTGTACCTGACCTCATGCCTTATCCTCCCGCGCTTTACGGTAGTCGCTTGGTGTCATTCCCTGTGTCTTTTTGAACAGGTAGCTGAAATAGTGTGCATCTTTGTAACCAATCTCACCCGCGATCTCACTGGATCGCATGCTCGTGCACCGCAGGTATTCCTTGGCTTTGTTCATGCGCAGATTCGTGAGATATTCGATGAATGTCTGACCCATGTTCTGGCTGAACAGGGCACTGAAATGGTTCGCGCTGACATTTGCAGCGTTTGCCGCTTTATTCAGGGACATATCCTCTTCCATATAGTGACTGTCGATAAAATCAACCGCTGTCTTCAGAATGCTGCGGTTTTTGTTTCCGGAATTCTGATCGCGGAGCGCGATCGCCTGGGAGATTATTTTTTCCGCATAGGCAATCGCATTCTCCAGGCTTTTACTGCTTTCTGAAAGCACATCTTCTGTGTCTTCCTGCTCCAGAGTTCTGGTGTCACATCCGATCTCCTTGAGGAAAGACATAACAGAAAAGCGAACATTCAACGTCACATAGTTACGAAAAACAAGTGACTCCAGCGGTTCCTGCCCGATCGCATAAAAATAATCCTTTACAAAGTTTTCTGTTTCTTCCAGAAGTCCGTTGCTCAGGAATTTCTGCAGGATCACAGGATTCAGTGCATTGACATCTACTTTCTGGAGATAGGTGCTGTCATCCTCTGTTACATTCTTTTTCTCCATGGATGCCATCTCATCATAGTACAGGATATTTTCATCATACAGATATCTCTGTGAAAAAGCTCTCGATGCGCTGTAATAGCTTTTCTGGATCTGGCTTAAGCGCTCCACCGGCTCGCCGGCCGCAACAAACCACTGTCTTTTTTGTTCTTTGCGGTCAAGGATCCTCTGGATCTCGCTCACACAGCTTCTGGTATTTTCTTCGATAGTCTCTTTCTGTCCTTTTATCAGGACACCATAGGAAAAAATATTGCAGCGGAACAGCATTGCCGAAGTATTTTCGGAGAAAAATTCCTCCAGCAGTTCCAGCGATTCTGCCTCCCACTCGGAATAACCTTCTCTCTGTCCGGAAAAATCTTCCTCGCAGTTCATCGTAAAGATCAGAACATTGTAGGCTTCTGCCACAATGTCCAGCCCCAGTTTCTCAGACCTTCGATAGATCTCCATCATATCCATAGAACCACTTACAAGTGCCTCAAAGAAATCCCGGCTGCTGTTCTTCTCATATGCCTGCATTTCTCTGTGGAACTTCTCGTAGTATTCTTTCTGCGTCTTTTCATGCTCATAACGGCTTCGGATCTCGGTAAGCCGTTCAATCAGTGCATTCTTTGTGATCGGTTTGAGCAGATAATCCTCCACTCCGATGTTGATCGCCTGTTTCGCGTAATTGAAATCATCATAGCCGCTCAGGATCACAACCTTGAGTCCCGGGATTTCTTTCTTTGCCACTTTTGCCAGTGTCAGCCCGTCCATGAACGGCATCTTGATGTCCGTGATCAGAAGATCCGGCTTCTGTCGGAGCAGAAGCGGCAGTGCCATCTCTCCATCCGCAGCCTCGCCAACAAGTTCAAACCCCAGATCCTCCCATGGGATCATCCTCTTGATCGTTTCCCGAACGATCACCTCATCTTCTGCCAGAAAAATCTTTAACATCTCTCCACCCCTTTTTTATGTCTCGTATTGTCAAGTAAATCTTTTGATATATACTATACCAGTTGTGCTATTTTCAGACAAGTTGGATTTTTACCCAAAAAACAGGCAGTAAAACGGAAGTTTCATTTTCTCCGTTTTACTGCCTATCTGTAAATTTGTAAGTTATTGTCTGGGGCGAAAACGCACCAGATAAATAATGATTCCTGCGACCACCATGATCGGAATAAGGATTCCAAGTAATACAAACAGGATGACCAGAACGATCGCTGCGATCAGGATCGCGAGCAGCTTGCCATACCAGGTCGAAAAGTCCAGTTTGAATGACTTCTGTTTCACACGCTCACTGCCGGATTTCTGTTCATAAGCAGAACCTGCGTCCGAATACGGTGCATTCGCCCCCGTCTCTGTATCCAGAAGCGTCCTTGCGATCAGTCTGGGATCTCCCAGTTCTCTCATCACCTCAGACTCACTGTTGCCTGACTGCATCCTCTCTTCAATATAATTGCGATAATACTGGATATGTGTATTGATCTGTCCCTCCGGCATCTGTCCGGAAAGCTGACTACGTAAAATATCAAGAAATTCATTTTTGTCCATAGCATTTCTCCATATACATCGGTAGATATTGTGACCATTTTACCACACATATACTGTCAGGCAAAGATATTGAAGTATTAAATTTTCATAAAACCGCTTATTTAACGATCATACCAGTCTTTCTGTCACTGAACAGTGCAACTTCGATCAGGAAGATCACACCAAGGATCAGCTGCTGAAGCTGTGTCGGCATCATCAGCATGACCAGACCACTGGAAAGAACTTTGTAAGTCATAACACCAAGTATGATATTGTAGAATTTTACTTTTGCACCACCATTGACAGGCATTCCACCAAGTACCAGAGCGATCATGATCTGTGTCTCAAGCTGGTTTCCTGCTGTGGATGTTACAGATCCAACCTTGATCGCATTTACAAATGCTGCCAGGCCTGTGATGCATCCTGCTGCCATGAAAATAAGAATCTTGGTGCGTTCTACGCGGATACCTGCATATCTCGCTGCAGTCTCTCCTGCACCGATCGCTTTGAGTCTGTATCCAAGACCTGTGTATGTAAAGATAAGATATGCAGCTACAAAGATGATAACTGTGAAGGTCAGCATAAATGGCAGTGTATTGTATTTGGAAATATCACTTACTGCATAAACCGGAGAATTTGTTGTTGCATAAGCGCAGACTCCACGGAACAGATACATGGTACAGATCGTAACGATAAAACTTGTGATCTTTCTCTTTACATTAAAGTATCCATTGATCAGTCCGATCAGACCGCCGGTTACAATTCCACCAAGTGCTGCCAGGACCATGTTGTAATGAGACAGCCAGCATACTACGATGGAAGCCACACCAAGCATGGAGCCCTGTGAAAAGTCAAGACCACCCATGGTCATGACCATAAATACACCGATTGATGAGATCAGAAGCATATAAGACTGGCTGAGGAGCAGTGAAAGGTTTTTCGGCTGAAACAGTCTTCCGTCAGTCAAAACTGCAAATAATACACAGATAATAACAAATCCCGCGATAGGAAGGATCGTACGCACAATGGGACGTTCCAGAAATGGTACTTGTTCAGATGATTTTTTTGTTGTATCCATTTTTTTACCCCCTTAAATCATATTGTCAATCAGATCTGTATCTTTCAGATCCGGAGAGCGGAAAAATTCACCATTGATCTTACCGTCTTTCATGATAAGGATACGGTCAGCCATACCAAGAAGCTCCATGATCTCCTCTGAGATCATTATGATGGATTTTCCATTTTTTCTCATATCGTTCATCATGGCATAGATATCTGCTTTTACCTTGACATCAATACCACGGGTAGGGGAATCAAGGATGATCAGATCTGAATCCTTGCCGACCCAGCGTGCAAGAACAACCTTCTGTTTATTACCACCGGAAAGTGCGGAAACAAACTGGTCAACTCCCGTCATTTTGGTACTCATCTGTTTTGCATATTTATTGGCAAACTCTTTCATTGCCTTACCGCGGAGAAGCCCGTTTGTCTTGAGGTCTTCCAGGGATGGCAGACAGATATTGTTTCCGATCGTATCGTTAATGACAAGGGATTCATTATCTCTGTCCTTGGATGCATAGGCAATGCTGTGTTTGATCGCATCCGGAATAGAATTGATCGGAGTACCGTCTCCCAAAGTTACAGTTCCCTGACGGAAATAAGATGCACCAAAAAGTGCTTTTCCTACTTCGTGCATACCGCATTCAGAAAGTCCGCCGATTCCAAGGATCTCTCCCTTGTGAAGTTCCAGGTTCAGATCTTCGATCTGGCCTTTGACAGTAACATTCTTTGCGGAAAGAACAACTTCTTTTGAAATTTCTTCGCCATAATCGGTACGGTAATAGTTATCCCCGATCTCACGTCCAACCATAAGGGCCTTCAGTCTGTCCGGTGTCGCTTCCTGTTTGCTGATGGAACCGATCTTTACACCGTCGCGGAGAACACTGATGTTATCAGACTGCTCGATGACTTCTTCCAGATCATGAGAAATAAAGATCACGCAGTTTCCTGTATCACGAACTCTGTGCATTACTTTGAACAGTTCCTCACGGCCTTTCTGTCCAAGTGCTGTCGTTGTCTCATCAACTACCAGGACCTTCGGATTGAAATAAGTTGCCTTTACGATCTCAACCAGCTTTCTGTCCTCGAAGTTATAATCGTCGATAACTTTGGTCGCATCAATGTAGTTGAAGCCATAGCTGTCCAGATATTCCTGTGCCTGTTTGTTCATGGCTGCTGTGTTCTTGATGCCGTGTCTTGTAAATTTATCTTCGTTTCCAAGAAAAATGTTTTCTGCTACGGTCAGACCGGAAAGTGTTCCGATCTCCTGTACGATGATCGCAACTCCCTGATGATTTGCCTCTACCTGGTTTGTAGCTGTGATCTCCTTGCCTTCCAGGATAAATTTACCGGAATCCTTCTGATAGATACCTGTCAGACAGGAAGTAAGTGTGGATTTACCGGAACCATTTTCACCGATCAGTGCATGGATCTCGCCTTTTTCGAAGGTAAAGGAAACGTTGTCCAGGGCATGTGTGATGCCAAAATGTTTATCAATATTTTCTGCTCTTAATAATATCTCACCCATAATCGTCCTCCTATTTCACTACAAGACCTTTGACCGGCTTGGTCGTCAGTGCAACGATCAGAAGCAGGGCAGCTCCGGTAACCACATTCTGGATCGTAGTCGGAGCACCAAGTGCAACAAATCCATTGAACATAAGCTGAATGATCATCTCACCAATTACAATTGCCACTACCGGGTGACCATATTTCTTAAATGCCAGTCCGAAGAAAGTTCCCATCAGAGGAGTAAAGTTACGGCTCATAGAAGAAAGGTTGGAAGCAGATGTCATGGAAGTACCAAAGCTGATCGTCAGGATTGCCTGAAGTCCGAAGAAAAATCCGGCAAGTGTAAATGCCACGATCTTATATTTGGAAACATTTACACCCATGTTCTTTGCAACAACTTCGTTGCTTCCGATCGCATAGGTATAAGTACCGATCTTGGTATATTTCAGAATAAATGCACAGAGACAATATGCGATCAACGCAAGGATCAGGTTTACCGGATAATCACCAAAAGCTCTGTATTCTGTTGCGAGGATTACATTCTTTCCATTCGTCGCATAAACGCTCAGTGCTTCATAGATCAGTGAAAGCGCACAGGTAACGATCAGGGAAGAAATATGTAATTTGATATAGACGATTCCGTTGATCAGACCAATAATCGTACCGCAGATCAGAGGTGCGATGACAAGACCGGCATAGCCGAACTTCACGCTTGCGTTGCAGGCAATAATAGAGGAAAGTACGATATTTGCACCAACACTCATATCAAAAGGTCCCATAACGCAGATAAAATAAAGGCCGCAACCGCCTACTGCATAGATCAGGGCTGATTTCATATAGGTTGCCAGTTTGTCTGGGGAACCGAAGGTAGTTGGAGCAAGTACCTTGAACACTGCCCAGAAAACTACAAGCATAAGTACCAGAATGCCAATTCCATAATACTGGCTTTGTTTGAGTTTTTTCATAACCATTCTCCTATTCATTTCTTCGCCCGCCAAAAGCAGGAGGCCAACACTCCTTACGGTTGGTCTTTTGCTTTTGGCGGGCGCATATTACTGCTTCTTTTTAAATTGCTGCCTCCTGGAAAGAAGGCAGCAGATTTTTGGAGTCGTGTCATTTAGTTGCTGTGACGGGAAATAACGTCGTCGATGGAAAGTGATGTTGCTGCTTTGTTCAGATCATCGAAGCTGTATCCAGCCATCTCAACGATTTCTTCGTCTGTGTACGGATCATCGTCAACGAAGTATTTCTGATAGTTTTCATAGTCGTCTGGAGAAGATACATACAGGTATGGGAATTCGATCTCATATCCGAAGGAACCTTCGTCTTTTGTATAGTTGCCTTTTACTGCATTGTAAGTCATAAGGAATGCAAATAACGGGTCACAGAAATGTCCGCCTGATTCTGCAAACATTCCGCCAGATTCGAGCTGTTCTTTCAGGTCATCAAGGAAGTCTGTGGAAACAACATCGATTTTGCCTGTAAGTCCTTCGTTTGCCAGAGCACCGATGGAACCAACCAGTGGGTCACCGCCGCCGCCTGCAACGATCAGGGCATCCATATCAGGATTGGAGTTGTACAGAGAAAGAGCTGCTGCAGCGCCTTCTTCAGAAGAAGTATTTGCATATACAGGCTCTGTCATAGTTGCCTGATCATCCGGGTTTGCTTCGTTCCATTCATCAACTGCTTTCTTGTATCCTGTCCATCTCTGCTGGAATGTAGCATCACCAACGGTCCATGCTTCCAGTCCGATGTTTCTGTCGCCATTTTCAAGAAGCAGGTTTACAAGTGTATATCCGTTTGTAACCTCATCTTCGTGTACTGCACCAAGATAGTATGGGGAATTGCATGCTGTCTGGTATACTTCCGGGCTGTTTTCTTCGGAAATGATACGGAAGAACTGTGTCAGGTAAACCTGGTTTGCTTCGCATGTCTGGATCGCAGAAGTCATTTCTGAATCAGCGGAGTTACAGATCACGATACCGTCGCATCCTGCTGCACAGAGCTGTTCAACAGAAGCTGTAACCTGCTCTGATACATGTCCCTGGTCTACATACATTACGTTTACATCCAGTGCTGCTGCCGCTTTGTCGATGATCTTTTTGCACTGGCTTCCAAGTACGTCTGTGGAACTCCAGATAGAAACACCAATTGTAATGTCATCTCCTGCTGCGTAAGTTGTCACTGCACTTGCTGGTACAGAAGCAACCATTGCTGCTGTTGCTGCGATAGCAACCAATTTTTTCATTCTTTTTTTCATCTTGTAAAAACCCTCCTTAAAATTTTTAAGCCAGAGTATGTTTTTCGTTCCGTATCCGGCTTCGTTGTGATTTTATTAAAACATACTCTGGCTTTGTTCAGTTAGGACATATTTGGATTTTTTTGTTGCACATTTTTGACTCATTTGTACATATTATTGCGGTACTCTCTCGGACTTACTCCTACTTTTTTGCGGAAAACACGGCTGAAATAGTTGTAATCATCATAACCGACCAGGAAAGAAATCGTCTCCAGTTTCTTCTCTTCATCCTCCATGAGACGGATCGCCTGTTCCATCCGGACTCTGGTAAGACAGGCAATGATGGTCTCTCCGTAAGTCTGGCTGAACATCCTGGAAAGATAGCTCGCATCCATATGATACGCTGCGGCAAGTGCCGTCAATGTGATATTCTCATGGTAAGAAGTCAGTATATACTGACGGATCTGCTCCACCTGACTTCCCGCAGAATCCGTGCTGTTTTTGTCCGGATTGTTTTCCCACAGGCTGTCCAGCAGGATCCTGATCGATGCCATAACAGAAGGTGCATCCAGACATTTCATATAATAATCAATGTCATCCATCGCTTCTTCTGCCTGCGCGGTGAGCTCCGGATGCTGCTCCTGTACATAGCGGTAAAGGATTCCCGTGATCCTCCTTACATACTGTTTGACATCAAGGAAAGACCATTCTCCATTGTCACAATGCTTAAAATCACAGGTCCGAAAGATCAGTTTTGCCGTCTCACTCTTCTGTCCTGTATTCAAAAGATGGTACATTTCTTCTTCAATTCGATGCGACACCGTTTTTCCTACGGACTGACTGCCTTCCTCCTGCGAACATGCCAGAATACAATGACTGTGTGTAAAAGACCGTGTCACCAGAACGGCAACCATATCTCTGTACATACTTCCAATGTCGTCCAGGGATCCTGTCTGTTCATGAAGGATCACAGAAACAGGGCCATACTCATCCAGTGGAAATTCTTCAAGGATGTTTTCTGCCAGGATCCTGAGTGAGTTGATTCTATAGGAAGTAAAGATAAGAAATTCACTCATTTTATTGCAGTTGTTAAAAATAATAGCCTCTGCATTGCAGCCGGTCAGATTTCTGAGTCTCGTCTTGATGCTTAACGACATCTGCAGATTATCGTATTCAAACTTCTCCGCGATCCCTGCAATATTATAAAATTTCACCAGCAGGACTGCCACACCGGAAAATTCCTTTGTCGAAGAAACATGCGGCTGTGCTGTAAACTGTCCGTACAGCTTTCCCGACAGCAGAGCAGAATATTCACTGTCCTCCAGAAAAGAGGAGATTTTGTGTTCCTGGATCTGGTTTGTTTCTTTGTGTTTTCGCGCCATCTCTCTTTCTTCCAGGATTCCAAGAGCTTTGGTGAGGATCTTTACAAGTTCCTCTTTTCCTACCGGTTTGAGGATATAGTCCAGTCCTCCTGAGACAAAAACACCTTTTACTTTGTCAAAATCATCATATCCGCTCACTGCGATCGTAATGATCTCCGGATGTTCTGTCTGAAGCTTCTGCAGAAGTTCCAGCCCGCTTAAGAACGGCATATTGATGTCTGTCAGGATAATATCCGGTTTTTCTTCTTCAATACGTTCCAGTACTTCTTCGCCGTCACAGGCAGGATCCAGAAATTCAATAGAATAGTCCTCCCATGAGATCAGACTTCGGAGATTTTCCCTGCTCCAGTACTCATCATCCGCCGCCAGTACTTTATATTTCATCTTTTTCACAATGGGCACCTCCTGTTATATTTTCCCCATTCTCTTCTTCACTGGAAACGATCGGAACTGTGATCGTGACCGTTGTACCCTCTCCGGCCTGGCTTTCGATCCACAGCCCGTATTCCGGTCCAAACAACTGTTTCAATCGTGCATTTACATTCAGGATTCCGATGGAAACGCCTGTCTCCACACGTTTCCGGTCATTTTTCTCAAGAAGTATATTCATGGCCTCCGCATCCATTCCTGTACCATTATCTGAGATTGTGACCACAAGATTTTCTCCGATATGCTCGGAGCGGATCAGAAGCTTCTTGTCTTTTCGCCTGGTATTTCTGAGTCCGTGTGTAAGCGCATTCTCCACCACCGGCTGAAGACAGATCCTTGGAAGTCTGTCCTTCAGTGTTGCATTGTCGATCTGATATTCATATGCCACCGAAGATCCGTTCCGCACATCCATGACATAAAGATAATTACGGACATGGTCCATCTCATTCTGAATGGTAGAAAGCTCATCCGTCATGTTCAGGCTGTAGCGGAAAATCGCCGACAGAGAATGACAGATTCCGCTTACGAGAAGACAGTTCTGTGCATTCGCAATCCCACTCATGGTATTTAATGTGTTATACAGAAAATGTGGATTGATCTGTGCCTGGAACATTTTGAACTCTGTCCTCTCCACCAGCATCTTATTCTGAAGTTCTTCTTCTGCCATCGCCTGGATACGATCCAGCATTTCGTTAAATTCTGTTCCAAGTACTGTCAGTTCTTCTGACCATCCGACCGGACTTACACGCAGAGATGACTCTCCGTTTTTGATACGGACAATGGTATTTCTCATTTCTTCTACCGGTTTGGTCATCCATCTGGACAACATAAATACAAGCAGAACGATCGCGCCGATCATGCCTGCCATAATGATCAGAAGTGTCCGTATCAGCGACTTCTGTGTTGCTGTCAAAAGAGACTGTGATACCAGGACAAATGCTTCCAGATTATAGTCTTCCTGTGAAACCTGTATCAGATAATTTCCATCATATTCCTGTTCAAGCTGATCTGAGTTGTAATAATTTTCGACCACTTTTGCAAGCTGTTTCTGGATTCTTTTCTGTGATACAGAAGCCTGTCCTGTTTTGGCTATCACCTGGTCTCCTACAGGCTGAAGCCACAGACAGACCTGTTCTACATCGACATACTTGGACATGATCGACGTAAATGCAGAACTGTTGATATCACATACCAGATATCCGATATTTTCTCTTTCCTCATCATAATTGTGAAGTTTCAGCACCAGGCGGACCACATTTCGTTTTGCAATGGGATTGTAATAGCCAGAGATCATAAAGTCTGTCCGTTTATCATGCACATAATCATAGAGCCTTTCTGTATTGGAATCATATTCCGTCTGATACAGATCTCTTGGAAAAGAAGACGCATTATATCGGTAGGCGCTGACAACTTTGTCCTGTGTATCGTACAGATACAGGGCAAGAAGCTGATCTTCTTTCGTAAAACGCTTTCTGGCAAAATACCAGCTCCTCCAGTAATAATCCTTGAGGCTGGTTCCTTCTTCTGCCGCTGACCGAAGATCACTGATCAGATCCTGCTCACTGTAGATCGTCAGCATTTCGGTACGTACATTATGAACAAAAGACGCGATGTCTGTCTGCATCTTGTTGAGCGAGATCTCATGATCCGAAATACTCTCCGCCCTGATCTGCCGCCTGAGTGTCTGATGAAACAAAAAAGTCTGCAAAAGAAGTGCAAATACCACACTCGTAATACAGAAGACAAGCAGTGCATTACGCATGGTAAATTTTTTATGATCCATATATGTTTCCTTTTCATACAAAATTAGGTGTGATTTTTCTGAAATTCTTCCATTATTGATAATTATAAGCATGGCGTTTTTTGAGGTAAATACAGATTCTTACGAATAAAGTTGGTTTTTTTATTTCTGCCAAAAACAAAATCGGACTTCCAGTCAGTATCTTTTATCTGATACTGACTGAAAGTCCGATCCTGTGTTTTTTATTTTTCAGTGTTTATATGCGTAATTGAGAAGTATCCTGGAATCTCTCCAGCGTGCGTTGGAGTTTGGTCCGCCCAGGACAACTGAAATATATGTATTCCCCTTCTGAGACTGGCACAGACCCACGAAACAATGTCCGGCTTTATTGGTATATCCTGTTTTCATGCCGATCACACCCGGCATGTTTCCAAGAAGGGCATTTGTAGTACTTACGGTAAAACGGCGATTTGTATTAAGACTCTTGAAGGAGTAACTTTTGGTGCTGATGATTTTTCTGAATGCAGGTTTCTTAATCGCGTAACGCGCAATTTTAGCAAGGTCAGACGCAGTTGTATAATGAGTGTAACCGGCATCAAGACCATTTGGTGTTGCAAAATGCGTGTCAGTACAGCCAAGCTGCGCCGCTTTCTTATTCATAAGACTGACAAATTTACTTTGTGAACCACTGATATGCTCTGCGATTGCTGTCGCGGTATCGTTATGAGAAGGAACCATAAGAGAATAAAGAAGATCCCTCATATAAAATGTTTCGCCTGTTCTGGCGTATAATTTCGTTGGTTCCAGTGCTGTTGCTCTGGCAGAAAATTTCACAGTTTCGTTCATTTTACTGTTCTCAAGAGCAAGGATACAGGTCATGATCTTGGTGGTACTGGCATTTGCATGCCGGAGGTTTTCGTTCTTTGCGTACAAAACTTTTCCTGTATCGGCATTGATAAGAAGTGCACAGTCCGATGCCAGATCATAATACAGACCTGAATGGTTCAGTGAACCATTGCTGTCAAAATAATAAGTAGTCTTGTTGATCGTTCTTTTTCCGGTGTATGCCCTGCCGGCAGAGTCAAAATAATATTTTTTCCCGGAAGGAAGCGTATACCAGCCACTGGTAACAAGAATTCCCTTCTGATTCGCATAATAATAATTCTTATTGTAGCGGAACAGGCGGCTTCTGTACATATATCCCTCTGAACGGGTTCCGAAATAATACTTCCTGCCGTTAATCGTATGCATTCCATACCAGGCTTTTCCTGAACTGTCAAAGTAATAGTTCTTTCCTTTGATCCTCAGATATTTGTTTCTGGCGTAATTTCTCTGGCCATAACGATAATACAGATTATTATTCTTGCTGACAATCTCTCCAGACGAGACCGCCTGCAGCCGTGGAAACGAAGATGCTGCTGATACTGCTGTACTTCCACCAAACAGAGATACAAACAAGACAGCCAGAATTAAAAGCAGTAGATTCTGTTTCTTTTTCATTTGATCCTCTCCTTAATAAATAAATCTGCCAAAATTCTAGCACGAAAATACATTTTTTTCCAGCTTGAATTTTGGCAGATGTTATTTTATCCTGAATTATTCACGGCTTTGTCGTGAAAGTGGCTGAAAGCCACATAGTTACTGTATTTTAATTGCACATTGCTTTTCACTTATTAAGTGAATGAAAAAAGAGCATCCATTTGTGGTAAAATTAAGGTGTTCAAAGTCTTAACAATCCCAAACAAAGGAGCCCTTTATGAGTATTGTAAACACCTTTTCACTTCAAAGCAATAGGCAAATTAAAATAAATTTTGATGGAGGTGATCTATCCTCCGATGCAGGTCTTCTTTTGATAAAAGAATTCGCTGCAAAGATCGGCTTTACAAAGCTGATCAAAAAGAAGTTTAAAACCAATGATAAGTCTATCCGGTTTCACAAAGACCATGAAAACTTATTACAGATGATCTATCAGATCATCTCTGCATATTTTCAGGATGACTGTGCGGATGAACTGACTCTGGATCCTGTTTTCAATGTCATTCTTGATAAAGAAAGTCTGGCATCGCAGCCAACATTATCAAGATTTTTCAACCGTATGGATGAAGATACTCTGGTACAGTTTGATGGCATTGATAAAAATCTTAGGGATATCATCCATTACTATGCTATGACGGACTGACTGGAGACCTGATAAAAGCGGAACTCCGCGATGGAACGCTCCATTGCAGCAATGGGGCAGATAAATTTATGGAATCTATTTTTCAGGAATACCTGGAAAGGGGCATTAAAACTTATCTTCGTGGCGACAGCGGATTCTCTTCCCCAAAACTTTATGAAACCTGTGAGAGTAATGGTTGCTCCTATGCTATCCGTTTAAAACAGAATCCCGCACTCATTGCCTGGCTTCAGATAAAGAGGAAGATTTGTACCAAGCCACTCAAAAGGATCAGATCAGCTATGCAGTAACTTATGGCGAATTTATGTATCAGGCAGGTTCATGGAAATATCCAAGACGTGTAGTTTTCAAAATTGAGAAACCATACGGACAGCTGACACACATGTACACCTTTATTGTTACAAACATGGATATGGAACCTTATCAGATCATCCAGTTTTATTGTGGCAGGGGCAAGATGGAAAACTTCATTAAGGAAAGCAAAAGTGGATTTGACTTTGCTGCTGTCAGCAGTCATTCCAAAATAGTAAATGCAAACCGTATGAGACTTCATATGCTTGCCTACAACCTATTCAATTGGTTCAGGCGACTGGTACTGCCAGCCAGTATGCGGAAGCAACAGGTGGACACCATTCGCTTAAAGCTGATAAAGATTGCTGCAAGGGGTAGTCTGTACATTTTGGGGGATGATTCGATTGAATTCAAGGAAACTGTTTCAAGGCTTTGCAGTATTGATCATTTTTATATGCTCATGAATAATTCAGGATAAGTATACAGAATCTGTGTTCTGGAATCCATCACATACTGCAGCTGCTCGTAATATGGGCAGTCCTCATAAGTCTCGTGCATGCATCTTCGCAGCGTTCTCTCGCTGATCTCCCAGATATCTGAGAGGCTTTCGTCAGAGGTTTTTACACTGGTACTTACTTCCAGAGGATATCCTGTTTGCTGATAATCAAAGCGCTGTAATGTAAGCGGCTCTGCTCCTGTTTTGATGTGAAGCTGTACAAAACGGAAAGTACGGAACCAGAATGGCTCGTAGATTTCCGGATCATCCTGTGTTCCCAGACCTGCTGCATGATAATTGTCCTGATAGCCTTCCAGATGTCCGTTTTTCTGATCCAGACGATCTTTTTTGAGTGCCACATGATCCTGTCCGACATGCTCTTCCTGCACATAAGCTTCTGCATAGGTCAGGGTAATATCTGCACTTTTTCCTGCGGATAAAACGAGAGAAATGTAGCCTGTCATCTCTTCACCGGCACTGATCTCTACGATTTCTTCTGTATCTGACGGGATCCAGATTCAGTTTGAATTTTCGAGAAATTTCATTTGTTTATGTTCCTTTCGTGTGATCGTTTGTATCAAAATCTTTGTTTAAGCTGCATTCATTTATTTCCTGTTTTCTGTCTGACAGGACTTTCTTTACTTTGTTCTTTCTGCCTTAATTCAATATCTGTTTGAAGAACCTACACTCTTCATCATTGCATTTATGTGCATCCTCGGATCTTATATTGAGGTGAAAAACATGTCCCAGTTTTTCGGTTTTTCCACTGCGGTAATCGTGAAATTCACATGGAATATGCATGCTTTTTAGCTTCTCGTACATCAGAGGTGCCTGGCCTCTGAGAAAGTCTTCTTCTGCTGTCATGAGGAACGCCGGTGGGAATTTTTCTGTCACGTAATCATCTGCACAGAGCAGCTGAAGTTCCTGTTTCGTTCCTTTTCCCGGAAGATATTCTTCCATCAGTTTTCCTGTAAGCTCGTCCAGATTTTCCTCTCCCATGTGATACTGTCCGCAGTTCAGTGCCACTGCACGGATCTGCGGAGCTTCTGGTGTATGGAATTTATAATTTCCGGCATAATCAGGATTCGTACAGATATCCAGATAAAGAGACAGGATATGTGCTCCTGCGGAGTCGCCCACTGCAAAGAGTTTCTCTGTATCTAATCTATAAGTTTCTGCGTTTTCCAGCACCCAGGTAAATACGGAATTTGTATCTTCCAGTGATGCCGGAAACTTATATTCCGGTGCCAGGCGATAAGAAAAATTCACCACCGCAAAGCCTCGCTCTGCAAGATCCATGCAGTAGAACTGATACCTTTCTTTGTCACCGTATACCCATCCCCCGCCATGGACACTGACGATCACTGGAAGCTTTCCCATAGCATCCTTTGGGCGATATACATCCAGTTTCTGCCATTTAGATTCTGTTCCATATATAATATCATCGTATCTTACAATGTTCTCCGGGGTCTTAAGCCCTGCATCTCTTTTATTATCTCCTTCTGCAAATTCTGCACGTATGATATCACTGATCCTTACCATTCTTATGTTCCTTTCCTATATTAAAAAACCGACCTGCATTTTCTACTTCTATTGTAGCGAATACCTGTCGGTTTTTATATCTTTATTTTGTGTTTTTTATTCTTTTATTGCGTTGTCTGTCCCGAAATTCATCACGCTCTTTTTGTCATAAACGACTCAAATCTCACATGCTGATCCATCTTGTCACCAATCATGCCGATCACTTTTCCCATAGTAAATGCGGCGAGGATCGTGCCGATTCCGAGTCCGTCCAGATGTCCGAGGATGATGCAGGTCATCAGCGCTGTTATGGTAAGGCAGGTAACGTCATAGCCGATTTTGATCCTGGAATATTTTACCTTCGTGATATCTGCCAGTTCTCTCGGAAACAGGTCTGTCGGGATGATCGGAAGACCGCAGCGGTTGGAAAGTGCGATCCCGATGCACAAGAGCAGGTAGCTGATGATAAAATAAAGTACCCTGTAGCCAATGGCTGTCGACAGGACGCCTATCCACATTTCATGTACATCGAGCATCTCGCTGAATGCAAATCCAACGACAAAACTGAAAAGGTACGGTGCGACGAATTTCTTACGCATGATCATCAGGGATAATACCAGAAGTCCCTGGAAAATGTAGGTCCAGGTTCCAAGGGAGATCTTATTGAATACTTCCGAAAATGCATATGGTACACTGGAAATCGCCGAGATCCCGGAACCGGAATACAGCATCAGCACAACTCCCAGGCTGTTGATCAATACCACCACCAGCAACGCCAGCTCGCCCCGCAGGACCGGTAATTTCTTGTTCTCTTGTGTCTCAATTTCTTCTGTCATGGCTCTTTCCTCCATAAAATACGATTTATGCCTTGTCTATCTTAGCACTCGGGAAATCTTTTTTAAAGAGACAAAATACTGATTTCGTAAAAAATTTGTCGAACGTTTCTCTTTGACATATGGATGATTAATGTTTATAATATAGAACAAATCTTTCTAATCCGTTTCTGGATAAAATTCCTGTTGTTTGTGCCTTGACAGTTGAATACAGGGTTTACACCCTTATGATTATCACCTATAATAATTACTATAATTATGAAAGGTGGTGCCAATATGGAGGTTAATCATGATATGAGTGATCAGGAATTAAAAGCTTTACTTATCGACAAATACACAGACCTGCAGCGTATTAAAAGAGCTAATGGTGATACTGTAAACGAAGAATTGGACTATCAGATCAAAGTGGCAACAGCCAAATTATCATCTTTCGGAGTTAATGTAGAAGACCTTACATTATAAATACCGATCAAGTAGCTGTATAACACAAAAGAGTGTAAATCCTGTACTGAATTGTCAAGATCTGCACTCTTTTTATCGTATACGGAACATTGATTTTACCGTTTCATCGCCTCGCGGATGCACATTTCTATGTACTCTTCTCCGAGAGCTGTATTCACAGTCAGATCGAAGTTTGCTGATGCGCCCCAGATACGGCCGGTGTAATAGCGGTAGTTGTCGGCGCGCCATTTATCTTCTTTCTGGATCTTCTGTTTTGCGTCTTTTTCGGACAGATGCAGACGGTCCATGACTCGTTTCATTCTGTTTTCCATTGGTGCGCAGAAGAAAACTCTGAGGCAGTTTTTGTTGTCTCTAAGGGTGTAGTCAGAGCAGCGTCCTACGATCACGCAGTTTCCTTTTGCAGCAAGTTCTCTGACGACCTTTGATTCAGCTTCGTAGATCTTGTCCTTCGGTGCTTCCTCGTCCGGCTGTGCATACATATACATCTGGTTCACCAGGTCATACAGGAAACTGCTGGTCATCATCTCTTCTTTTTTCTGGATAAATTCCGGTGTATATCCTGTCGTTCCGGCAGTCATCTCGATGATCTCCTGATCATAAAAAGCATAGCCAAGTTTTTCTGCAAGTGCTTTGCCGATATCGTGTCCGCCGCTCCCAAACTGTCTGCCGATCACGATGACATTACGCTGAACTTCATCTGCCGGTTTATCCACAGATGCCGCACCGGATTTGCCGGCACTTTCCACATTTTCCCCTGCGAACTCTTCCGGAAACAGAAGCGGTTTGACAAATGCAAGCTTCTTGCCAAGGACTCTGGCAATAAATCCAACCAGAAGTGCCGCAATGATCGTACCTTCACGCACACCATTGAGATGTCCGGTAAATACAAAGGACAGGATTGCCGCGATCACCGCCATGGAAACGTCAAAGCAGATTTTTGTCGTACCAAAGTTGGTTTTCCATGTCAGAACGATCGCGCGGACAAAAGATTCTCCCGGCAGCATAACAACGTCTGCCAGCACTTCCATGTACACACCAAATCCAAGGATCAGACATCCGATCAGAAGATATACGATCTTCATAACATACGCCTGCGGGTTTACCCATGTAAACAGAAGCATGGTAAGATCGATGAAATATCCAAAGATAATAGATACCGGTATCTGCAGAACATGTTCCAGTTTAAAATTTTTACGCAGGATCAGTAACTGCAGCAAGATCAGAAATACGCTGAAGAAAATCGTAAAGTTTCCGAGTGTAAACGGAAAACTTAAGCTTAATACATACGGAATCGATGAGATTGGTGAGGTTCCGAGACTTGCCTTGGTGATCAGGCTGACACCAAGTGAGTTCACGAACAGACCGATCAGAAAGATCACGTATCTTTTTAGTTTGTTCATTTGTTCCTTCCTTCTTTCTCTGTTTCTTCGCATCCTGTCTCAGACAGGTTACTGTAAATTTTATGATAAATCTTCATAAAAGCCTCTGCTTCTTCTAGAGAAATATCTTTCCACGCAGCCTCCTCGATCTCCACAAAAGCTTCTTCGACAAGCTTCTGACTTTTTTTCCCGGATTCTGTCATAAAAATATGAAAAGTCCTTCTGTTTCCATTGAGCATGCGCCGCTCGATCAGGCCTTTCTCTTCCATACGGTTCAAAATTGAAGTCAGCGATCCCGCCTCAATAAAACAGCCCGCCGCGATTTCCTTCTGACTGGCTCCATCATGATCCTTGAGATAATCCAGAATCTTCGGCTGTCCAAGCGTAAGCCCCGAAGCCTTCACCCGCTCCAGAAGCCTCTTCTGGATCAGCATCTGGTTAGCCATTGTCAGATAATGCAATGATGTGTCCATGTTTCACGTTCCTTCCCTGTTTGCGTTTGTTGCAAAATAAAATAGTTATAATTCTAATGTTTAGAATTATAACTATTTTTGTAAAAAGTGTCAATATGACTTTTTTCTTAGATTTCAGCCCTTTCGATCACACAGCTATGTTTCTTGGAATAAAGCAGACATCTGCAAAGCCTTTTCCTGTTGGCAATTCTCTGATAATTGTGTAGTACTCTCTTGCAAAATAAAATGCCAGGTGAATTGTACAGCTCAATGAATTTTCGTTATTGTATTGCAGAATTGAGATTTCATTATGCGCACAGTGAATCAACAACTCTATCCTCACACGACTGAAGTCGCGTGCTTCCGGACGCTTTAGGCGTCAGACTAAATATCGGCGGATACGCCTGTAACTTAGGTGTGCAGTCATGCACATTTCCCGTGCCGGATACGGCAGGTTCCCACATGACAGGTAGTCCGCTGTATATCTGCCTGCGTTTATGCTACTCTTAAGTTCATTTCTGAACTGAGTTTTCTCAAGTCCGCATAAACACATGAGGTTCTACGCTTTACTGCAGGGACTTTTGCCTCCAGCAAAG
>ERZ838399.642-NODE-642-length-40256-cov-9.848685_pt1 | contig 40256 bp, 39 predicted proteins | sample MGYA00519683_ERZ838399 | MGnify/ENA primary metagenome ERZ838399 (study PRJEB31850, sample SAMEA3708833) | human gut metagenome | biome: human gut; feature: human-associated habitat; material: faeces | place: China | collected 2014 ...
TTGTTTCGCAAATATCCGTTTCGATACCCCAAAAGCCGATTTTACCGGCAAGCTCAAATGCCGGAATACTGTTTTCGGGTGCGTAGTTTGAATATCCTCTGTGTGCGACAAAGCGTTCCGTGCTGCCGTCTGAAAATACGGTTGATGTACCGCTTTCGGCTTGCTGTGCATTCGCCGGAGTGGCGATTGCGTCATTGTTATCGGAAGAAGGAAAGAATTTTAACATAACAGCAGACACGGCAAAAAGAAGTACGGTAAGTATCCATAATTTGCGTCGTACATTGTACATATTAAAAACCTCCTTTCACGTCTGCTCGTTTATTTAGAATAATGATTTTATACCTATTATAATAAGAATAATTCCGCCGAGTATTTCTGCTTTGTCGCCAAGTTTCTCACCTGCTTTTGTACCGACAAATAATGCGATAAGACTTAGAACGAATGTAGTTACCGCAATAATCGGTGCGGACTGCCATATGTTTGCACTGTTTGCGGCAAATGAAACACCTACGGCGAATGCGTCAATGCTTGTTGCAACTGCTTGAACAAGTAATATCCAAAGTGTGAGCTTTTTCGGCTCGGTCTCTTCGTCTTTGGCAAGACCCTCACGAATCATATTAATACCGATTATACCGAGAATAAGCAGTGAAATCGGTCCTGACCATTTTTCAATAAACGATGCGAAAAGACTTCCGAGAAAGAACCCTAAAATCGGCATTATTCCCTGAAAAAGCCCGAACATAATCGGCATTGAAAGTTTTCTCAGCCATGTCATATTCGTATAGACCATTGAACTTGCGACACAGACCGCAAAAGCGTCCATACTTAGTGCTATACCGATAAGCACTATTTCTTTATAACCAGAAGCTACAAGCTTTTTAACTTCTTCCCTGATGCTTGTCAGACTACGCGAACGCAACGGTCCGCGGGCAAAAGGAATAATACAATAAGTACAGAATTGATTGCAGCCTTCCTGTATTTTTAAAAAAGCTCTGGTCTTATCACTAACATCACCTGCACTCAGTTCTTCAAACTCAGTGTTAGCACTCAGCTTACGCACGCTGTCTATTGTATCAACAGACTGAAAAGCAGCAGCTTCTTCTACCAACCGTACGATATCTGCTCTATCCTGATTCCCGATAATAAGATCAACACCAGGAATTGTCTTCACTTCTTCTGCCGCCGTCTGTGGATAACAGCCAGTCACAACCACGAAAGCAGTTGGGTTTCTGCGCACAGCACGATTGATCATCTGCCGCGATTTACGCTGCCCCGTATTGGTAACAACACAAGTATTGATCACATAAATATCAGCTTCGCAATTAAAACCAACTACAGTATAACCATGACTGCGAAATATCGCTTCCATGCTGGCAGTATCGGCCTGATTGACTTTACAGCCTAAAGTGTAAAATGCTATTCTTTTCATCAATCAGCCTCCTAAATCACCAGTTTCATAAAATATTGCGGCCGCAGCTACTAATGCAGCTGTTTCTGCACGTAATATGCGCTTGCCTAAACTTACTACCAATGCCCCAGCTGTCCGGGCCTGCTGTAATTCCGTCTCGGAAATACCGCCCTCCGGGCCTATGATCAGCAGCAGATCCTTCAAAGCCTGCTCCTTTTGCAGCGCAGCCTTCAAACCAAGCTTATCCTCACATTCATAAGCTATCAGTTTACAGTCACAGGGATTATCAGCAAGCATCTGTTCCATCGTCTGTACTGGCTGCACCATTGGTATAATATCACGCTTACTCTGTTTCGCAGCCGCTTCAGCAATTTTCTGCCAGCGCTCAGCTTTCTTAACAGCTTTATCACCTTCCAGGCGTACGACCGAATGCTCCATAGCTACTGGTATAATCTCACTGACTCCCAGTTCTACAGCCTTCTGGATAATAAAATCCATTTTTTCACCTTTAGCCAACCCTTGTGCCAGTACGATTCGCACTGAAGGCTCATGACTTTCCGCCAGTACCTTCAGACATTTGACTGTCACAACACTTTCATTAGCATCAGCAATTTCAGCAAGAGCCGTGACACCATCATCACTTACAATCTGTACTCTGGACCCGCATTGCATCCGCAGTACAGTATAAATATGCCTGGCATCAACACCCATTATTGTCATCGTATCACTGTATGGCTGCGGTATAAAAAATCTATGCACCGTCAGTCCTCCTTACGCATCTGCATAACAACCCAGCCGCCTTTGGCATCAACAGCTTCGACACACAAACCGACTTTGGAGGCAGCTGCTGATACATCATTCTGCCGTTCTTCAATAATACCGCTGGCAAGGAATATTCCTCCGGATTTTAACTTACCGGGAATATCCTGCAGAAGCATAATAATAATATCGGCAATAATATTAGCAATGATAATATCAGCCTTACCTTCTGTACCATGCAGCAAATCACCCTGTTGCACACTGATTTTTTCTGTCAGTTCATTGCCGGCAATATTTTCAATAGCTACTCGTACCGCAGTAGCATCAATATCCACCGCTTTAACTGTTTTAGCACCAAGTTTAGCAGCAGCAATAGCCAGAATTCCAGAGCCAGTACCAACATCAAATACTTCCATATCAGGACGCAGAACTTTTTCCAAACGTTCCATACACATACAGGTCGTATGATGTGTTCCTGTACCAAACGCCATCCCTGGATCGATTTCAATAATATGTTCACCAGCTTTAGATGTATATTTTTCCCAGGTAGGCTTAATCACCAATGTTCTGCCAATATGCGTAACATGGAAATACTGTTTCCATTCGTTAGCCCAATCCTGCTCGGAAACAGTACGAAAACACGTATTACCAAAGCGACATTTACCAATACGCGTTTCCAAATTTGTTAAGTCCTCATCAATCTGTGTAAGACGTGGCTGCAGCTCTTCATCCTCCGGATAATAAGCAGTTATCGTAACCACTTCTGTGTTTTCCTGCTCAGGAATATCGCATAATTCCCAAGTGCCTGAATTACGCAAAGTGTTTATCAAAACCGGGTCCTCAATAACAACACCATTGTTTGCACCTGCAGCACGCATAATTTCGGCAACCAGATCAGCTGCCTCATGTGTAGTTTGTATGCTTACCTCTATCCATTGTGGCAAAGCGCTCACTCCTTAAATAACTATCATATATATTAAACACAAAGCTTATTCTAAAATATTTTACCATATGAAAGTGTTTTTCTACCAGTTTGAGAAGATATTTCAATGCCAAGTGCTCACATTATATCATATTTTTTGGCATAAAAAAATAAACTGCGGTGTTCAAACCGCAGTTTATACAAGTCATTATTTAAATAAATCTTTAATCTTATTCAAAAAGCCTTTTTCTTCAGGATTAATGTTATCTTTACTGATCTCGGCAAATTTACGCAAAGCATCTTTCTGTTTTTCATTCAGCTTCTGCGGCACAACAACTTTGATCCTGACTAACTGGTCGCCGCGTGTACTGTTACGCAAACTGGGAATGCCTTTGCCCTTCAAACGCAGTACCTTTCCAGGCTGAGTTCCTTCCGGAACCTTCATCACAACCTGTCCATCCAGCGTAGGAACCTTAATCTCATCACCCAAAGTTGCCTGTACAATATTGATCGGCACTTCGCAGTAAACAGTAGTACCATCGCGCTCAAAAAACTTATGCGGTTTAACATACAAATATACATACAAATCACCGCTTGGTCCGCCTTTAACCCCTGCTTCGCCTTCTCCGGCTACCCGCAGGCGGGAACCGTTGTCAACACCTGCAGGGATCTTGACTTTAAGTTTTTTATTCTTTTTAACAGTGCCCTGTCCGCGACATTCCTTACATGGTTCGCTGATGATCTTGCCTTCACCATGACATTTAGGACATGGCCGTACATTGGTCATCTGTCCGAACATAGTGTTTTGAGTAAAACGGATCTCGCCACTTCCGTGACATTCAGGGCAAGTTTCAACTTTAGAACCAGGTTCCGCACCATTCCCATGACAATGCGGACATTGTTCGTCACGATATAAACTGATCTCACGTTCTAAACCAAACGCAGCTTCTTCAAAAGTGATTTCCAGGTCAAAGCGTAAATCAGCACCGCGCTGAGGACCGGCATTAGAACCACGCGCGCCGCGGCCCTGCCCGCCGAAGAACATATCAAAAATATCTTCCATACCTCCGCCGCCAAAACCGCCGAAACCTTCAAAGCCCCCAAATCCACCAGCACCGCCGGCACCGCCGTTTTCAAAAGCAGCATGTCCAAACTGGTCATATTGGGCACGTTTCTGCTCATCGCTGAGTACACTGTAAGCCTCGGACGCTTCTTTAAATTTCTCAGCCGCTTCCGGATTATCTTTATTCACATCAGGATGATACTGACGTGCCAGTTTGCGGTATGCTTTTTTAATTTCATCTGCTGTAGCGGTTTTAGACACGCCTAGCACGTCATAATAATCTTTTTTACTCAAAGTTTACACCATCCTAAGCCGATTATTTTTTGTCTTCGTCAACCACTTCGGCGTCAACAACATCGTCATCAGCTTTTTTTGCGCCCTCGGCTGTTTCAGTACCTTCAGCACCTTTAGCAGCTTCAGTTTGTTTGTACAGCTCTGCGGAAAGTTCATAAAGAGGTTTGGTCAAAGCTTCAGTATCTGCTTTGATTTTTTCCATATCTTCGCCTTTCAGAGTCTCTTTTAAAGTATCAAGCGCTGCCTGTACTTTTCCAATCAATTCTTCAGAGCCTTTGCCTTCCATATCTTTAATGGTCTTTTCGGCTTGATAGCACAGGGAGTCAGCATTATTACGTACTTCAACGCCTTCTTTACGTTTTTTATCAGCTTCAGCATTAGCCTCTGCTTCTTTTACCAGACGGTCGATTTCGTCTTTTTCCAAAGTACCTGAAGACGTAATAGTGATTTTTTGTTCTTTACCGGTACCAAGATCCTTAGCGCTTACATTTACGATACCATTAGCATCGATATCGAAAGCAACTTCGATCTTCGGTACTCCACGAGGAGCAGCCGGGATGCCGGAAAGCTCAAAACGTCCCAGAGTTTTATTATCGGCAGCCATTTCACGTTCACCCTGCAGTACATGGATATCAACTGAAGGCTGATTATCAGCAGCAGTAGAGAAGACCTGCTTACGGGAAGTCGGGATGGTAGTATTACGTTCAATGATCTTTGTGAACACACCGCCCAAAGTTTCTATACCCAAAGACAACGGAGTTACGTCAAGTAAAAGCACGTCTTTTACTTCACCTGCCAAAACGCCGGCCTGAATGGCAGCACCAACGGCAACACATTCGTCAGGGTTTACACCACGGTAAGGCTCTTTACCGATAAATTTTTTCAAAGCTTCCTGTACAGCAGGAATACGGGAAGAACCGCCTACCAAGATAACTTTATTGATATCAGAAGCAGACAGGCCGGCGTCAGCCATAGCCTTGCGGGTCGGCTCCATTGTGCGTTCAACGAGATCAGCAGTCAATTCGTCAAATTTTGCACGAGTCAGATCCATATCCAAATGCTTCGGACCTTCAGCACCGGCAGTAATAAACGGCAGATTGATATTAGTTGTCAAAACACCGGATAATTCGATTTTTGCTTTTTCAGCGGCTTCACGCAAACGCTGCATAGCCATACGGTCATTACTCAGATCAATGCCTTCATTTTTCTTAAATTCAGCAACCATCCAGTCAACGATTTTCTGGTCAAAATCATCGCCGCCTAAATGAGTATCACCGTTAGTAGCTTTTACTTCGAAAACACCGTCACCTACATCAAGGATAGATACGTCGAAAGTACCGCCGCCAAGGTCATAAACCATAACGGTATGGTCGTCGCTTTTATCAATACCATACGCCAAAGATGCAGCAGTAGGCTCGTTGATGATACGGAGAACTTCCAAGCCTGCGATACGGCCGGCATCTTTAGTTGCCTGACGTTGACTGTCAGAGAAGTAAGCAGGAACAGTAATAACTGCCTGAGTTACTTTTTCACCTAAATATTTTTCAGCATCTTCTTTCAACTTTTGCAGAATCATCGCGGAAATTTCTTCCGGAGAATATTTTTTATCGTCGATTTCTACTTTATAGTCAGTACCCATATGACGTTTAATAGAACTAATAGTTCTGTCAGTGTTGGATACTGCCTGACGTTTTGCCAGCTGACCAACTAAACGTTCGCCGTTTTTGGAAAAACCAACTACGGACGGAGTTAAACGGCTGCCTTCCTGATTAGTGATAACGGTAGGTTCGCCGCCTTCCATTACTGCTACTACAGAGTTAGTAGTACCTAAGTCAATACCAATTACTTTAGACATGATTTATTCCTCCTCGGGTTTATATGTTAATTTTAATTTATATGGCAACTATTCGTTGCTGATAACTTTAACTTTGCTGTGCCGGATAACTTTATCACGTAATTTATAGCCCTTTTCCAGAACCATCTCTACAGTGTCATCATCCATATCGGGATTTTGCCCCCTCATCACAGCCTCATGCATCTCAGGATCGAATTTTTCGCCCTGTGCTTTTATTTCTTCTACGCCCAAATCTTTAAAAGTCTGCTCGAACTGACGCCTAATCATTTCAATACCTGAATAAATTCCGGCGGCATCATCAGATTTTCTGGCGGCGTCTTCAGCACGTTCAAAATTATCCAACACCTTTAAAAATTTTCCGACAACATCAGCGGTAACAAAAGTTGCCAGCTGTTCACGTTCGGACGTATTGCGTCGGCGGAAATTATCAAAATCTGCCTGCAGCCTTAAAATACGGTTCTGCAGTTCTTCGATCTTAACATCCTTTTCATCCTGTTCAGGAGTTTTTTCTTCAGCAGCTCCCTCACTCTTTTTCCCGGCAGTCTCATCGACTCCATTAGCAGCATCGGCTGTATTCGTTTGAGCTTCCTGCTGAGGTGTTTCTTCGGCAGTTGTTTGCTTTGAGCTTTCCTTCAAATCTTCTGTTTGCAAAACACTTCCTCCTTATAGTCTTTTTACTTATCTAAAATTGTTTTCAGATATTTATGCAGGTAATCCATTACAGAAATGACCTTACCGTATTCCATACGGGTTGGACCTAATACTGCCATCGTACCTACGATCTGACCATTCAGACGATAAGTAGCCTGAACCATACTGCAATCCTGAATACCGGTAAATTTATTTTCAGAACCTATCGTTACCTTAAGGCCTGAATCTTCACCACCCTGCAAAAGATCCTTCAGGACCTTTTCTTCTTCTAATATACCAAGCAGGTTTCTGACTCTTTCCACATCACGGAATTCCGGTTGATTAAGCAGTTGCTTTGTTCCGCCTAAAAATACCTTCTGTTCCTGCCTGCGCCCCGTCATTTTACGTACAGCCTGCAGTAATGATGAAAAAATGAGTTTATCCTCGACCACATCTGTATGGACATTCTGCAAAATCTCCACAGAAATATCGCTAAGATTGCGATCTTCCAGCAATTTGCTCATTTTACCAGCCAGATAATCCATCTCTTCAGAAGACATACCTAAAGGAATATCAACAACATTCGTATCTATACTGCCATCATCGGCAACGATACATAAAATAGCATGCTGACTGTCAAGCGGCAAAAATTTTAAATAACAGAAATTTGCAATCGTCTGCTGGTTAGTCAAAACCATGGAAACATTCTGTGTCATACGTGACAAGATCTTAGCTGTCGACTGAAAAATATCATCAATGTTACGACGACGTTCATTATACCAGCCATCTATTAATGCCATATCATTATCTGTCAATGTCCCCGGTTCAATCAGGGCATCTACATAAAAACGATAAGCCTGAGCAGATGGAATACGTCCCGCTGAAGTATGCGGCTGTTCCAAATAACCCAGAAGCTCAAGGTCTGACATCTCATTACGGATCGTTGCCGGGCTGAGCCCTAAGTCATACTTGCGGGCAATAGTACGTGAGCCAACCGGCTCAGCCGATGAAATGTAGTCTTCTATGATAATTTGCAGGATCTTTTTCTTTCTTTCGTTTAACACGATCCCACCTCCAACTCGATTGTTAGCACTCGTCTCATTAGAGTGCTAACATCTTGGTATTAGAATAGCACTGACCTTAACAGTTGTCAACCAATTTTTCTTACTTCACAAAGATTTCAAAAATTTCATTGCTAAAGCGCATCCCTTGCTCCGTCAACCTCATCCGCCTATGCTCAATATCACAGAATACTAAATTTCCTCTAATAAATTTTTCTAATTCAACCCCAAATTCTAACATTACATCACAGCCAAAACGTTGTTCAGTTTCTATTAAATCTATCCCTACCGTCGTCCGTAAACCCATAAATAAATATTCTGACAGCTGCATTTCTTTTGTCAGATCTTCAAAGCCTCCACAACTTTTGCCACTTTGAATACTTTCAATATAATCAGTTACAGAATCTGTTGCTGTAAAACGTTGACTGCCATTAAAGCTGCAGGCGGAACTGCCAAAAGACAAATACGGCAGATAATGCCAGTAAACAAGGTTATGCCTTGACTCCTGACCTGACACTGCATAATTTGAAATCTCATATCTATGCAGTCCCTGTGCTTCCAGATACTCCTGTACCAATTCATACATTGCCAGCTGACAATCTTCGTCCGGCAACTCAACTTTTCCTTTGTCCAGCATACCTGCCAAAGGCGTATTTTTTTCAATCGTCAAACCATATACCGACAAATGCTGCAACCCTGCCGCTGTTAAATTCTGCAGACTGGTCTTCAGCGTTTGAAGGGACTGCTCCGGCAAGCCATAAATAAGGTCAGCACTGACTCGTGTAAAACCAGCTTTCTCTGCCATTGTAATAGCGTCTAAAGCCTCGTTGGCCGTATGTATCCTGCCAACAGCCCGAAGTTCGGCATCGTTAAGACTTTGAACACCAAAGCTTATACGATCAAATCCCAAATCTTTAAAAAAACGCAGCTTATCCAAATCGGCAGTACCGGGATTAACTTCAATCGTTGCCTCTGCCGGCTGCAGCCAGCATCCATTTTTTTGCAAAGCTTCTACCAGTTTCGCCAAAAGCTTTTCCGAAAGCAACGAGGGAGTCCCGCCGCCAAAATACAGCGTGGCCTGATCTGCAATAGTCACTTCATTGCTGCGCATCATTATTTCACTGCAGACAGCATCAACATACTTTTCCATAGTTTCTGTGTCAGCACCTGCATATGAAGCAAAGTCACAATATAAACATTTTTGCAAGCAAAAAGGGGTATGTATATATACCCCCTGGATTTGTTTCCATTTTTGCATTTTAATCCATCTTCAAAATCGCCATAAAAGCTTCTTGCGGCAGCTCTACACTGCCGACCTGCTTCATGCGTTTCTTACCTTCTTTTTGTTTTTCCAACAATTTGCGCTTGCGGCTGATATCACCGCCATAACACTTAGCCAATACGTCTTTGCGCATCGCTCTTACATTTTCGCGGGCAATAACTTTATTACCTATGGCAGCCTGTACAGGTATCTCAAACATCTGACGCGGAATAAGACTGCGCAGTTTTTCTACCAGCTGACGTCCCCTGGAAACAGCTTTTTCACGGTGTACTATAGCTGACAGGGCATCCACCGGTTCTCCATTCAGCAAAATATCTACCTTTACCAAGCTGGAAGCACGATAACCGGCCAGCTCATAGTCCAAAGAAGCATAACCTCTGGTTACTGACTTCAACCGATCAAAATAATCATAAATTATCTCACTAAGCGGAAGTGCATAGTGAATCATAACACGTGTTTCATCTAAATAGGTCATATTTTCATACTCACCGCGTTTTTCCTGAGAAAGCTCCATTACTGCACCAACATAGTCTTTAGGTACAATAATTGTAGCGTTAACGTAAGGTTCTTCTACATGGTCGATCACTGTTGGATCAGGGAAATTAGACGGATTATCAACCAATTCCACATCACCATTGGTGCGAAATACCTGGTAAATAACGTTTGGAGCCGTTGTAATCAGCGTTAGATTATATTCACGCTCCAGACGTTCCTTGATAACATCCATATGCAGCAGACCTAAAAAGCCACAGCGAAAACCAAATCCAAGCGCTACTGATGTTTCCGGTTCAAAAACCAGTGAGGCATCGTTGAGCTGTAGTTTTTCAAGCGCATCCCGTAAATTATCATAATCTGAGTTTTCTACCGGATACAGACCACAGAAAACCATCGGTGTAGCTTTACGATAACCAGGCAGTGCTTCGGCTGCCGGATTATTGGCATCAGTAACTGTATCCCCGACACGTGCGTCTTTAACATTTTTGATTGCTGCAGCAAAAAATCCAACCTGCCCAACCTCCAATGAATCAACATTAACAAGATTAGGTTTAAAAACACCAACCTCTGTTACTTCAAATTCAGCATTGGTAGCCATCATTTTAATTTTCATACCAGGTTTTATACGTCCGTCAATAACACGTACATATAAAACGACACCCTTATACGCATCAAATTTAGAATCAAATACCAAAGCTTTTAAAGGGCTGTCACTTATACCGGAAGGTGCCGGTACTTTAGCAACAATAGCTTCAAGTACATCTTCAATACCCAAACCTGTCTTCGCACTCGTCAAAACGGCCTCTGATGCATCGATCCCGATAACCTCTTCTATCTCATGCTTGACTCGGTCAGGATCAGCACTGGGAAGATCGACTTTATTAATAACCGGGATAATTTCCAAATCATTATCTAAAGCCAAATAGACATTAGCCAAAGTCTGAGCTTCAATCCCCTGCGTAGCATCAATAACAAGCAAAGCACCTTCGCATGCAGCTAAAGCTCTCGATACCTCATATGTAAAATCAACATGCCCTGGAGTATCAATGAAATTAAGCATGTACTCTTCGCCATTCTTAGCCTTATAGCTGCTGCGCACGGCCTGCGCTTTGATTGTAATACCGCGTTCACGTTCAAGGTCCATTGAATCGAGGATCTGTGCTTCCATCTCGCGTTTAGTTAAAGTACCGGTATATTCTATCAATCTGTCTGCCAAAGTAGATTTACCGTGATCGATATGGGCAATTATAGAAAAATTACGGATCTTATTCTGGTCCATCATATTCTCCTTCATATATAATCTTGCTAAAGCGGAACATCCGCCGTAAATTCACTGCAAAATATTATATCATTTTTGCCGGTAATTAAGCAAATACTAACTCTTATTAGTAAAGCACTTATAAATAAAAGCTGCTGTAACAAAAAATATTTATGTTAAAGATTATGAAAGTATATATAATAGTATTTTTAGTCACTTCACAAATAATTTACAGCAAATCAAAGCATCAACCTGTTACAATATAAGTAATAATAAAAGAATTATTACAAGAAAGGAAGTTATATTATGGATACCTTAACCGCTATTGCAACCCGCCGCTCTACCAGAGTCTACAAACCAGAACAAATAAGCGATTCCCAGCTGCAAACAGTTTTAGCCGCCGGCTGGGCTTCTCCTGTTGGTCATGGAGCATATGACGAATTATATATTTCTGTTGTGCAAAATCCCAAAATTCTCGAAAACTTTGCAGAATACTGCGGTCAAGCTTTCGGAAACCCCAAATACAATCCGTTTTACGGTGCCCCTACTTTAATCGTCATTTCAGCTAAGCCTAAAGATGACGGCCAGATGGTTTACATAGCTGATGTTGGCTGTATTCTTGAAAATATGCAATTGGCTGCTACTGATATCGGCCTTGGTTCAGTTTATCTTTGGGCTCTTTTAAATCGTATTCCGCAAAGTCCTCAATTTGTAGCCAGCCTTGAACTGCCGGAAGGCTTCAAACCTGTTTCAGCTTTGGCCTTGGGTTATCCGGCCAAACCGCTTGAAAAACGTTCTTTTGCTGACATTAAACCCGAGCGTATCGCTACCAAAATTATCAAATAAAGTCTTTTGTGGAATAATTTGCAGAAATCCCTTGCAGAATTAACTCCTTCGTGGTAGAATACTTTAGTAAACGTATTTAATTGTAGGAGGTGAATTCGTTGCCGAACATTAAATCTTCCATTCGTAGTGTAAAAACCGACGCAGAACGTCGTGCAAAAAATGCTCCGATCAAGGCTGCTATCCGCAATGCAGCTCGTAAAGTAGTTGCTGTAACCGAGACCGGCTCTCCAGAAGAAGCAAAAGCAACTTTTGCAACTGCAACCGGTTTGATTGATAAAGCTTCTCGTAAAGGTATTATCCATAAGAATGCTGCAAACCGCAAAAAATCAAGACTTGCTAAAAAAGTCAATGCTATGGACTAATCTCTACAGCGATTAAAGCCTGCTCTTTTGAGCAGGCTTTTTATTTTCTCCAAAACACGCTTTATCTCATCTTAATTAAAGCTTTCGTTATTTTATTTTTGCTTTAGTTTATATATTTCATTCATATCTTAAAAGTGCTATAATATTATAAATACACCCTAACAGACAGGAATGATACATATGGCTGACTATAGCACTGATAATTTAAAACAATCTCAACAATTCTTACAGGCATATGATAAGTTATATTCTTTTAAAAATACTTTTTATGATCTTCTTGCCAGTTTAGAAAAAACACTTGGTCTCACAGAATATTTATCTCATATTTCTGTGATTCAACTGCGCAACGAAAAACATTTTCAGGCTGCTTTCCACTATCCAAATGAAGCCCTTTCCCAACAGCAGTCTTTGTTAAGCCATAAAGCTCACCTTATCGCAAAAAAGTTAAAGCTCAAGAGTGAAATCAACTGCAAAGATTTCAGTCACATATTAACAGAATGCGGTTACAACGATAATATAAGACCAACCACAGTTTATCCGCTGCGCTTTGACGATTATCTCTATGGTTTTGCAGCTTTAGAATTAAACGAAAAAGCAATCAATTTTCAGCAATTCAGCACTGACAGTTTAACTGCTGTTGTAAATATATTATGCGCATATTTTGTAAAAAAGCATGCCTTTGAACAAACTGCATTACAGCAGAAAGTCTATACTTCAATTATCAATGGCATGAATAACCTCATCTACGTAACTGATATCCACACTAATAAAATTCTCTTCATGAACCAAACGATGAAAGACCGTTTTGCCTTAAAAGCACCTGAAGGTAAAATATGCTGGCAGGTATTGCAGCAGAATATGTCCCAACGCTGTAACTTCTGCCCTGTTTCCAAATTACTGCGTGATCCGTCTTCTAATAAGACTATTCACTGGGAAGAAGTCAATTCTAAAACCGGACGTATTTACGAAAACCATGACAGCCTTATTAATTGGTTTGACGGCTCAATCGTACATCTGCAGCAATCTATAGATATAACAGATTCCAAAAAAGCTTTCCATGATGCCTGTTTTGATGAACTGACCAATACACTGACCAGACGTGCAGGCAAAGAGCTTCTGGAAAAATTGATTAAAGCAGCTCATCAGAATTGCCATGGTTTTATAACCTGTATGTTTGATATAAACTCACTCAAACAGGTCAATGACAATTATGGACACAGTGAAGGCGATAAGCTTATTATCACTATATGCCAGACTTTAAAAAAATACCTGGGCAGCGGCGATATATTTTTCCGGCTCAGCGGCGATGAATTTATTGTTGTTTTTACAGAACATTCGCTGCAAAATGTTAAGGAAATACTGCAAAAAGTCCTAATTGAACTAAAAAATTCAGCACAAAAAAATGCTCTGCCCTATGAACCATCTTTCACCTATGGCCTTTTAGAAGTTCAGTCTACAAGCAATTACTCTCTTACTGATATTTTAAACCGTGTCGACGAAAAAATGTATGAGCAGAAACGTTCTTACCATATACTTAAACGCCAGCAGGACGCTGGCCTGCAAAAACAGTCTGACCCGTCTGAAAAAAACAGTTTTTCTTATCAGGCAGAATATCTCTACGATGCTTTAGTTAACAGCACCGACGATTATCTCTACGTCTGTGACGTCCAAAGTGATGTTTTCCATTATCCCAAAACCATGGTTGAAGAATTTGCTCTGCCTGGCGAATACATCAAAAATGCTGCCGCCATCTGGGGCGCCAAGGTTCATCCAGATGATCAAAGCGCTTTTTTAGCATCCAACCAGGAAATTTTAGACGGACGCGCCAACATTCACTATGTTGAATATCGTGCTCAAAACAAAGAAGGTAAATGGATTTGGGTGCGCTGCCGCGGACAGATGCAATATAACGAGCAGGGTGAAGCAATTCTCTTTGCCGGTTTTATCAAAAAGCTTGGCGAAAATTATAAACAGCAGCTGCCTTAACGTAAAAAAAGCTCATTCCAAAAAGGAATGAGCTTTTAATATTTTATAGATGAGTGCGTGCTATCTGCCTAACCAAGAACGAGTACTTTTTTTAACAGCTTCCTTATCAACTTCAACATGATTTGGAGCGTACATCAGCAAATTTTCGCTGACCTTAGAAACAGTTGCGCCAATAATGTAACTTACACCGTTCAAATAGTCAAAAATACGGTTTTTCATTGCAGAATCAACAGCATCGAAAGATACCATCAGTGTCGCACCGCTCATTAAAGAATCAGCATACTCGCGTACGTCGCTGAATTGACGCGGAGAGCGCACCAAAATATCCATATGACCGCCTTTAACTAAGTACGGACCGCTATAAACTTGATCTTCTTCTACATCGCTATGCCAAAGCTTACGTGCAGCATTTTTTAAATCCATCTTTTACGCCTCCAAACGTCCTTGTTGTCAGATATGCTAACTGCCTACTTCTACATAAATTCTCAAAATCCTTCTTTTTTTAGAAAAATTTTTATTTTTGTATTATTATGCTTTGTTACGGGAACGCTGACGACCACGCTCAACACGATCAAGAATCTTTTTACGCATCCGAATATTCTTCGGAGTAACTTCAACCAGTTCATCATCGTTGATATGCTCCAAAGCCTGCTCTAAAGAGAAAGTCTTAGGCGGAATCAGACGAATAGTATCATCGCTGCCGCTGGCACGCATATTGCTGACATGTTTCTTTTTACAGGGATTGACATCCATATCATCATCACGGCTGTTTTCACCAATGATCTGCCCTTCATAGACCTGTTCGCCAGGAATGATGAACATATTCCCGCGTTCCTGCGCGTTGCCTATACCGTAGGATGTAGTTTCGCCGTTTTCAAAAGCAACCAGGCTGCCTCTTGTACGTCCGGGGATCTCGCCTTTATAATCAGCATAACCTGCGAACACATGATTCATAACACCGTTACCTTTAGTATCTGTCAGGAACTGGTTACGGAAACCAATAAGTCCGCGGGCGGGGATCACAAATTCCATACGCAGGTAGCCGGCCATCTCTGTCATGTTAGTCAGTTCAGCCTTACGCAGTCCCAGCCCTTCCATAACAGCTCCCATAAATTCCTGCGGAACGTCAATTGTTAAAGCTTCCATAGGCTCCTGTAAAGTACCGGTTTCATCATGATGCATGATTACTTTAGGTTTGCCGACCTGCAGCTCATAACCTTCACGGCGCATAGTTTCGATCAATACAGACAAATGCAGCTCACCACGTCCGGAAACAATAAATGCATCTGGACTTTCGGTTTCTTCTAAACGCATCGAAACATTAGTTTTGATTTCTTTAAACAAACGGTCACGAAGATGACGACTGGTAACATATTCACCTTCACGACCTGCAAAAGGACTGTTATTAACAGAGAATACCATCGACAGCGTAGGCTCATCAATACTGATGCCTTTTAATTTTTCAGGACTTTCTGCATCAGCGATAGTATCGCCGATATTGGCATCTGCCAAACCGATCAAAGCAACGATGTCGCCTGCTCCAACTTCCTGCGTCTCAGCACGTTTCAAGCCTTCATAGGTATACAGACGGCCGATCTTCGCTTTACGCTCGCCCTCTTCATCCATCAAAGTAATAGTTTCACCGTTATGGATAGTACCGCGGATCACACGACCGACAACGATACGTCCTACATAATCATCATAATCCAAGGTATTGACCAGCATTTGCAAAGGTGCGTCTACTTCAACATCCGGAGCGGGAATATTTTCCAAAATCACTTTGAACAAAGCTTCTAAATTGTCGCTTTCTTCTTCCATAGTTAATTTAGCAATACCATTACGGGCAGAAGTCAATACTACCGGGAATTCCAGTTGATCATCATCAGCACCAAGCTCAATGAAAAGGTCTAAAACTTCATCAATAACCTCTTCAACACGTTGGTCAGGACGGTCAATTTTATTGATAACTACAATTGGTTTCAGATGCTGTTCCAGCGCTTTGCGCAAAACATACTTAGTCTGCGGCATAGGCCCTTCATAAGCATCAACCAGCAATAATACGCCATCGACCATAGTAAGCACGCGTTCAACTTCACCGCCGAAATCAGCATGGCCGGGGGTATCAAGAATATTGATTTTAGTATCTTTGTGCATAACAGCTGTATTTTTAGCTAAAATAGTAATACCGCGTTCACGTTCCAAAGCGTTGGAATCCATTACACGTTCTTCGACATGCTCGTTAGCACGGAAAATACCGCTTTGTTTGAGCATTGCGTCTACGAGGGTAGTCTTGCCATGGTCAACGTGGGCAATAATGGCAATATTGCGTAAATCATTTCTTAACATAAATCCTATCTTCCTCTCTTTTGAGCAGACGGCATACCGCCTGTAAATCCAAACCGAGCTATGCCATATACAACAAAAGCCTGCGGTCAAATAAAACTACTCTAAAATTAATGAAGGATGCTTGTCAATAAGCATCCTTCACTATGACTAATTAATTATATTCTTTTTAACTTACTATGTCAACAAAAACCGCTATTTTACTATACCGGGGAGCCATGTAGCTATCTCCGGGAAGAAACACAGCAGCAAAATTTCCAGCGCCATAATAATGCCAAAAGGAATAACACCTTTGATGATCTGTGTCATTTTACTATCTGGGCTGATGCCCTGCAAAACAAACAGATTCATTCCAACCGGCGGCGTGATAAGAGCCAGCTCCAGATTGATCAACATCACAACGTTGAACCAGATCGGATCGAAGCCCAATTTCATGATAATAGGATACAAAATCGGCAAAGTGATAAAAATAATGGAGATAGATTCCAAAATACATCCCAAAACCAACAGCAGAATATTAATTGCGATAAAGACTATCCACCGGCTGGTTTCCATTTCGGCAACCAGGCTCGTCAAAGCCTGCGGAACCTGCAGAATAGTTAAAACGAAACCAAATAAAGTTGCGCCGATCATAATCGCGAAAATCATCGAGGTCGTTTTGACTGTATCCAGCAAAATTTCCGGCATATCCTTCAGACCAAGCGTACGGTAAATAACAAAAGTAATAAACAAACTGTAAACCGTACCTATAGCAGCAGCTTCAGTAGGAGTAAACGCTCCCGTATAAATACCGCCAACGACAAGCACCGGCAGCAGCAGTCCCCAAAAAGAACTTCTTAGCGCCTGAAAACGTTCCTCCCAGCTGGCCGCTTCCTGCAAAGGCAGCTTTCTTGAGCTGTAAACAACCACAGCAATAAACAGCAGTGTCAAAATAACCCCCGGTACAACGCCGGACATAAACAACTGACCTACCGATTCACCAGTAATAGCGCCATACAAAATCATTGGTATCGATGGCGGGATCAGAATGCCTAAGGTCCCACCTGCTGCAACAGCTCCTAGAACTAACGTTCTTTCATAACCACGGGACAGCATCTCAGGAATGGCAATAGCACCAATAGTAACGGCGCAGGCAACAGACGAGCCTGTAATCGCAGCAAAAATTGCACAGGCAAAAACTGTAGCTACACCTAACCCCCCAGGCAAATGACGCAGCCATTTATTGCCCAGCTCAAATAAATCGTTGCCAACTTTGCCTGTTAAAAGAATCTGGCTCATTAAAATATATAACGGGACAGCCGTTAACACGAAATCATCCAAAGATTTGTAAGCCAAAATCGGTATCTGGGCCAAAGAAGATCCTCCGCCCATAAAAGCAAACATACCGAAAAGTCCCGCCGTTCCCAGTGAGAAGGCTACCGGCAGTCCCAAAACCAAAAGTCCCAGTAAGATAACGGTAAAAATAACAAGCATCTTATTCCGCCTCCTTACTGAATTCACCGCTGCTGATTTTTTGAATATCTATAAGCAGAGTACGTACAAACTGTAATAGCAACAGCCCCATACCGATCGGCAGCGACATCTGAGGAATCCACATAGGAGTTCGCAGAGTACTTGGTGAAGTATTATCCATCTCATATGAAAGCAATGCCATATCCAAAGACTGCATTACAAATACGGCACAGAAAAAAATACCAACAATAGTTGTAAAAAGTTCGATATAACAACGGGTACGTGCTGATAAATGGCTTAAAACAATATCGACATGGATGTGCTTGCCAGCAGCATAAGTAACGGACATCCCTAAAAAACCTGCTACTAAAACACAATATACAGAAAGTTCTATTGACCATTCTGTCGGCGCATTGAACAAACCTCGCATCACAACTTCATAAAAGACCATCAACGCCGGCAGCAGCAATAGAATGCCGGCAATGACGCCAACTGCTTTAGTAATAGCGTTCAAAAATTTTTCATAGACCTCGAGCGCGCTTTTCAAGTCTTTTTCCTCTCATTCTTTTCCAAAATAAAAACCGCTGCCGCTTATGGCAGCGGTCAATTAAGAATTTATCTATTGTTTACTGCATATTTCGATCAATTCCTTACCAAGATCCCCAGTATGTTTAACAAAAATATCCCAAACTGGTTTAGTAGCAGACTGCCATGCCGGCAGCTCAGCCTCAGGAACAACGTAAACCTGCATACCTTTTTCTTTTAATTTCTCTAAAGCAGCCATATCCTCTGCTTTAGCATTTTTACGCAGTTCGTCACGCACTTCATTTGCAGCGTCGGTTACTATTTTTTGCTGTTCCGGAGTCAGTTTTTGAAAAGATTTTTCATTCATCGCCAGAATAAACTCAGGATAAGCATGATTAGTAATAGTCAGATATTTGGTAACTTCAAACATTTTACGGTCATACATAGCTGTAGTTCCAGAAGTTTGTCCATCAACAACACCGCGCTGAATGGCCATATAAACTTCACCTGATCCCATAGTTACAGGAGAAGCACCAAGTGCTTTAATCGTTTCTGAAGGCAGCTCACCATAACCACGCAGCTTCAGTCCTGCAAAATCCTCAGGTTTAGTGATTTCCTTTTTGCTGTTAGCGAACTGCACAAAGCCATAATCAGCCCAGATCACAGGACGCACACCCTTCTTCTTCAATTCGCCTGCTAATTTATCACCCAAGCCTCCGTCGATGGCATGATCGACTTTTTCATAACTTGGGAACAGAAACGGTACGTCAAAAACTTCCATTGCCGGAATAACAGTTGACCACATTGCTGTGGAATTAAGCCCCATATCAATGCCACCAGACATAATTGCGTCATTCATACTTTTATCGTTGAACAGCTGTCCGGAAGGATAGATGTTCAGTGTAATAGTGCCGTTGGATTTTTCAGTAAGCTTTTTATTAAAAGCCTCCATTCCCTGGGCCAGCGGATGTGCCGTTGGCAAATTGTGAGCCAGTTTCAAAGTCACCTTTTCGCTGCCGGCAGATTTTTTATCTCCGCCCCCACCGCAGCCGGCCGTTACTGCCAATGCCATAATCATAGCGGCAGCCAAAGTAGTTTTAAACATTTGGGACATTTTCATTACTCTCACCTCATAATTTTTTATTTATAGAGTTTCTCCAGCTTCATATAATCATCAAGACCGATAAACCTGTTAAAATCAGTAAAATGCATCATTTTATCTTCATAGGCCTTAGTCGTCCCCGTTTGATGCAGCACTGTCATTGCTTCTTTAAAAGCCTGCGTAATGACGTATAAGGCACTGCAGGGCCAGAACACTATTTTAAATCCTATATTTTCCAAATCTTTTGCAGTCAGGTTCGGTGTCCTGCCGCCTTCGATCATATTAGCTATCAGTATGGTATCTGGAAAAGCTTTCGTAACAGCTTCTAATTCTCTTATATCCTGCGGCGCTTCTATAAACAAAGCTTCAGCGCCGTTATCTAAATACAATTTGCCGCGTTCAACAGCATCCTCCAGTCCATTCACAGCCCTCGCATCAGTTCTGGCAATCAGTAAAAAATCCTCATCAGTTCTGGCATCAGCAGCCGCCCGCAGTTTTTTCGCATGCTCAGATGCATCTATGACCTGCTTACCGACCATATGTCCACAGCGTTTAGGCCATACCTGATCTTCAAAAAGCACTGCAGCTGCTCCGGCTTTTTCATATTCCTGCATCGTCCTCCGTACGCTTAACGCATTTCCGTAACCAGTATCACCATCGGCAAATACCGGTAATTCTGTGGCATCCACAATACATTTCACAGCCTGCACCATTTCAGTCATCGAAAGGTAACCTACATCCGGCTGCCCTAATCTGGAGGCAGCGATACTATAACCTCCCATAACCAGTGCATCAAACCCTACTTCTGCCGCAATTTTTGCCGTCAAAGCATCATAAACACCCGGCAAAACCAAAATCTCTGACCTCAGCAGACGTTCACGCAACATTTTACGCTGCTTGTTCATAAATTCCCCTCCCTTGCTGCCCAACAAATTCAACAAAAAAGCCCCTACCGGCATAGCCGATAGGGGCGTTAAGTACGCGGTACCACCCTAAATTATACTCTGAGGCCTTTAACGCAGCCCTGCGCTTTTCCCTACATTCGCCCTCAGAAAAAGAGTTCCTGGGTGAGAGGACTTATTTCCACGCTTACCGGCTCGCATCTACCGCCGGCTTTCTGAAAGCCTTCCACTGTCCATTCCCAGTCATAACCTGTAACCTGATGATTTGTCGAAACATTGAAATAAGTATAACAACACCTTAACACTATGTCAATATATTTTTAAAATTATTTTATCTTTCTGTTTTTTCTTGTACAAATGTATTGTTTTTATACTACTTTGGCATAATACAAAAAAATACAGCCGCTTTCAAAAAGCGGCTGTATTTTTTATTGATCATTCTAAATAAAAACTACCATCTCAATCAATGATCCTTCTGGCCCCATAAAAACGTTCATCCCAATAAGGACCAAACGCTTCACCTTCAATTACGCCATTTTTAGTACCGGCATAAATGAATTTACCATCTCCGCTGTAAATACCGCAGAAGGTCGCTCCTGGGCCATCAGTGCTATAAAATACCAGATCTCCCGGAAGCAGATCATCTTTTCCGATTCTCCTGCCTACGTCATATTGCTCATCAACAGTTCGCGGCAACGCGATACCACTTTCACCAAAAACATACTGCACATAACCGGAACCATCAAATCCTTCTGACGGAAAACTGCCGCCCATTTTAAAAGGGGTTCCAACTAAAAGATACGCATTTTCAATAATATTTCCACGCAGGCTGCTGTATTCTTCAGCATAAGCCAACTGAGGCTGCATTGTATTCCAAACTGCTCCAACCGGCAAGGATAACGCTATACCTAAAGCAGTACAAACAGCCAATCTTCTACACAAACTAACATAATTCATATTTTTCAAAAACTCCTTTACTGAAAACCCTACAGCGATGACAGCATGTCATCCACATATTTTCTGATTTTTTCCATCTTTTTGCGTATACCAGCTGCTTTATCACCGTCACGAGCAACGATCTGCTCAATTTTAGTACGATACTGCAAATAAGAACTCTCAAACTGACGCAAATACTCTCTAAGTGCCGCCACTTCAGGAACTGTCGTCACGATATTCGAAGTCGTAACATTCCATTCAGTACCATTTATCGTGACACTATCCCCATATTGCGGGATATAAGCAGCTGTACCCAAACGGCGCTGCAGCTCGTCAGCGAAATTGCTGGCAGCATCAAATTCACCATGTGTAACGAAAAATGCTTTCGGCGGCTGTTTCATTTTACCGTACCATTCAAGCAGCTGTTCCTTGTCCGCATGTGCCGAAAACCCTTTCATATTGTAGATTTTGGCATTTACCTTAATATCTTCGCCCATAATCTTAACCTGCTTGGAACCTTCTATCAACCGACGTCCCATTGTTCCCTCAGCCTGATAGCCGGCAATAATGACAGAGCAGTTTTCATGCCAGAGATTATGCTTCAAATGATGCAGTATACGTCCTGCGTCTGCCATACCACTGGCAGAAACGATAATTTTAGGCCCTGGCATTTCGTTAATCATCCGTGATTCCTGCGCAGTTGCCGTGAAACGCAGATTTGGAATCGCTAAAAGCCTGTTACCGTGCATTTCATACAAAGCCCGCGCTTCTTCGTCATATTCCTGAGGATTAGTAAGCGTGATAGCAGTAGCTTTGCTCGCCATCGGACTGTCGATAATGATTGGTACCTGAGGAATACGACCTTCCTGCAGAAGCTTCTGGAAATAATAAAGAAGTACCTGTGTACGTCCTACAGCAAAGGCAGGAATAACTACATTACCACCTTTAGCCACAGTGTCATTAATGATCTCAGACAGCTCCGCTTCTTTGTCATAGGCTTTATGCACACGATTGCCATAAGTAGATTCGGTGATTATAAAGTCTGCTCCGGAAATTTCTTCCGGATCCTCGATAATCGGCTGATTAGGCTGTCCAATATCTCCGGTAAAAACGAGCTTAGTTGTTTTGCCATCTTCATTAACAAAAACTTCAACAATCGCCGAACCTAAAATATGCCCGGCAACTTTAAATTTAACCTGCACCCCCGGAAGAACCTCAAGCATTTCACCAAACTCGTGCGTATGAAAATGCTGCAAAGCTTTATACGCATCATCAACAGTATACAAAGGTTCTACTACAGATTTACCTGCACGCAAACCTTTCCGGTTGGCAAACTCTGCATCAGATTCCTGAATATGAGCACTGTCAGGCAACAGAATCGTGCACAGCTCTAAAGTGGTTTTCGTACAATGTACAGGACCCTTATATCCTTGTTTTATCAGCTTTGGTATCAACCCGCTGTGGTCGATATGAGCATGGGTCAGCACAACTGTGTCAATAGCATTAGGCGCAAAAACAAAATCCTTTTCATTAAAAGCAGTAATCATTTTAGAACCTTGAAACATACCGCAGTCCAACAGCATTTTTTTACTGCCTATTTCAAGTAAATAACAAGAGCCTGTAACCATTCTTGTGGCACCTAAAAAGGTGATTTTCATAACGGTCCCTCCCTGCTTAAATTCTTAATTAATATATTCTGCATTCAAAAAATATTCCCTGCCCATTAACGAATAAGTTCACTGCCTTGTCACAAAGCACCTTCAATTACTGCCGCTGCAATTACTGCAATTCCCACATCTGTCATTTGTTTCCTGTCCAAAATATGTCAGCAGATATTTACGCAGGCAGCCTCTGGTAAAACAATAGCTTTCTATATCACGCAGCCTTTGGTAAGCATTTGTCAGCCACAGCTTTTTGTCTTCCGCACTGCTTTCTCTCTGCTCACAGCTATATTCCAGCAGCTGCCGCTGCTGCATTATGTCACGCCGTTCAAAAAGCAGTACGCATTTTGCCGGCAAGCCGTCACGTCCAGCCCTTCCTGCTTCCTGATAATAGCCTTCTACATCAAGCGGCAAAGTATAATGCAAGACAAACCTTACATCAGGTTTATCTATACCCATCCCAAACGCATTAGTCGCCACCATCACCTGCAATTCATTTTTAATGAAAGCGTTCTGGTTCCGCTGCCGTTCTTCCATTGTTAAACCAGCATGATAACGTCCTGCTGGATAGCCCCAGGCATTGAGGTCATTACATACTTCTTCCGTCTGCTTCTGCGTTGCACAATAAATAATACCGCAGCCGTTTTGCTCCGGCAGCCAGCTACGCAAAAAACGTCTTTTCACCATTGGTTTTTCTACAATAAATGAAAGATTGCTTCTGTCAAAACCGGTCACCAGTTCTAACGGCTGCTCTAATCCCAGGCATTTACTTATCTCACGTCTTACAACCGGCGTGGCAGTAGCTGTAAAAGCCGCAACAACAGGAGCCTTCGGCAGGCCGTCTAAAAACGGCTTTATTGCCAGATAAGCCGGTCGGAAGGATTCACCCCATCGTACTACGCAGTGTGCTTCATCAACAACGAGCAACGCTATTTGCAGCTCACTTGCAAAAGCCTTAAACTGCTCATTCTGCAGGCGTTCAGGTGAAACGTACAGCAATTTACATTTATTATTACGGGCAGCATAAACGGCGGCACCGTACTCCTGCTTACTCATCCCGCTGCTCAAATAAGCCGCTTCTACACCATGTTCCGCTAAACTGCGTACCTGATCCTTCATCAAGGAAATCAACGGTGAAACAACCAGTGTCAATCCCTCCAGCATCAACGCCGGTAACTGATAACATAAGCTTTTTCCAGCTCCGGTCGGCATAACAGCTACAACAGGACGTCCGTTCAAAATTTGCTCTATCAGCTCTGACTGCCCGCTTCTGAACTCACTGTAACCAAAATATTTTTGCAAAATCATTTCTTTTGTCTGCACGGCTGCTCCTTAAACACAACAAGCCTGTGTGCCAGTCGCACTACAGGCTTGTCTGCAATTTTATTTTATAAATTCTTTTCCTTGTATGGACACAATTCTACCAATACGCATTCACTGCATAAAGGTTTCCTTGCCTTGCAAATCTTACGGCCATGCCAGATCAACCAATGATGAGCATCGCTCCACTTATTCTTCGGAATGGCTTTCTGCAGCTCTTTCTCCACTGCCAGCGGATCATCGCCCTTAGCTAAACCCAACCGGTGCGAAACTCTGAAAACATGGGTATCAACCGCAATCGCCGGAACCTTATAAACAATACTGGCGACAACATTAGCCGTTTTTTTACCCACACCCGGCAGCTTCATCAGCTCCTCGACAGTGTCAGGAATAACGCTGTTATATTCTTCCGTCAGCATTTTACAGGTTGCCAGCAGATTTTTAGCCTTCGATCGGAACAGTCCACAGTCACGAATCTCTTCTTCCAGCTGTTCCTGAGAAAGTGCGCCCATTTTTTCAGGAGTATTATATTTCGGGAAAATACGTGCTGTAATCTTATTGACACGTTCGTCCGTACATTGCGCTGACATAATTACCGCTACTAACAATTCAAAAGGCGTCGAATAGTTCAGCGCTGTTTCCGTACCCATATAAGTTTCTTCCAGCAGCGCTAAAATTGCCTCACGTTGTTGTTTACGCATTAGTTGGTCAGACTCCTTACCGGTGCAGGAATACGACCACCGCGGGCAATAAAGGCATCGGCCTTAAATTTGCTCACGGCAATGATGGGAGCATATCCCAGCAAACCGCCAAATTCTACCTGTTCTCCGACAGTTTTACCCGGAACCGGTATCAGACGTACAGCAGTAGTTTTATTGTTGATCATTCCAATTGCCGCTTCATCAGCAATGATTGCTGAAATAGTTTCAGCAGTCACATCACCTGGAATGGCTATCATATCAAGCCCTACGGAACAAACACAGGTCATGGCCTCTAATTTCTCCAAAGTCAGGCTGCCGCGTTCAACAGCCGCGATCATTCCCGCGTCTTCACTGACAGGAATAAAGGCACCGCTCAAACCGCCGACATAACTTGAAGCCATCAATCCACCCTTTTTAACGGCGTCATTAAGCATAGCTAAAGTAGCCGTAGTACCAGGACAGCCACAGCTCTCCAAGCCTATTTCTTCCAGAATATGAGCAACGCTGTCGCCGATTGCCGGTGTCGGAGCCAGCGACAAATCAATAATACCAAACTGCGTATCCAGACGACGGGCGGCTTCCTGTGCAACCAACTGGCCGACACGAGTAATTTTGAACGCAGTTTTCTTGATCGTTTCTGCGACAGCGCCAATGTCCTGTCCGCGCACTGCCTCCAACGCATGTTTTACCACACCGGGTCCGCTGACACCTACATTTATGACAGTTTCAGGCTCTGTAACACCATGGAAAGCGCCGGCCATAAAAGGATTATCAGGCACTGCATTACAGAAAACAACCAATTTTGCACAGCCGATAGCATCACGGTCTGCAGTACGTTCTGCTGCCATTTTGATTACACGGCCCATTTCCGCAACTGCATCCATATTAATCCCGCATTTAGTAGAACCGACACTGACAGAGGAACAGACAATATCAGTTACTGCCAAAGCTTCGGGAATAGAACAAATAAGATTTCTATCACCTTTGGTATAACCTTTATCAACCAAGGCAGAAAAACCGCCGATAAAATTAACGCCTACTGCTTTGCCTGCCTCATCAAGCGCTTTAGCCAGCGGAACATAATCATTGCTGTCGCAGCTTTCACCAACCATCGAAACAGGAGTTACAGAAATACGTTTATTAATGATCGGAACACCGAGCTCCATTTCCAGTTCCTCGCCGACCTGAACAAGCTTTTCAGCTTTTCTGGTGATCTTATCATATACCTTCTGTGCCGTTACTTTTATATCAGGATGACCGCAGTCGCGCAAACTGATTCCCATAGTGATCGTACGCACATCCAGGTTGTTCTGCGTGATCATCTGGTTAGTTTCCAAGATATCTTTAATCGTGAACATAGACAGCCTCCTAGATACGGTGCATCGCCGTAAATATTTCTTCGCTTTGTACTCTGATCTCAACGCCGATATCTCTGCCTAAAGCAGTAAAGATATCCTTAAGATCCTGTAATTTTACAGCAGCACCCGTCATATCAGCAATCAAAACCATATTGAAGAAACCCTCCATAATATTTTGATTGATATTGAGGATATTTACGCCATGCTCAGCGAGAATATTACTTACTTTAGCAATAATGCCGACCTTGTCTTTGCCAACGATAGTTAATACGATACGCATACTGTTGTCATCCTTTCCCATAAAACAAATAATAACTACCATGTCTAACACGGTAGTTATTATTGTACCATATTTTCAGCAAAGTTGTGTGTATACATTGCAAATTATAATTCAAAAAAATCTTTACATTGTAATTTTACAGCGCCGTCACCGGTTCTTACTTTTTTTAGTCTCCTGCATCGCTTTGATCATAGGTTTGATCCCGCCGCTCTGCAGAATGTTCATAATATAAGGCGACATCGGAACAGCTGCAGCTGTTGCTCCCGTAGTCAGGTTTTTGATTATTCCAGCCTCAATATCAACCTCTACTTCATCACCCTCTGCAATAATTTTCGTGATCTCGCTGCAGGTAATAACAGGTACGCCTAAATTAATAGCATTACGGAAAAATATCCTGCCAAAAGATTCTGCCAGTACAGCTCCAGCACCAACTGCTTTCAATGTTATTGCCGCATGCTCACGCGATGAACCGCAGCCAAAATTAGTTCCGGCCACAATGATATCTCCCGGATCGAAGTTTTTTACAAAGCTCTCATCAGCGCCGTACATCGCATATTTTTTTATATCTTCTACATCCGTATATTCTACAAAACGACCCGGATAAATCTGATCTGTATCAATATTTTTCCCAAAAACAAATGCTTTGCCCCTGAATTTCGTTTTCATTACCATCACCGTCCATTCCCGCAGTCGCCGGTTTTCAAATATACAGCCGGATCAGTAATTTTCCCCTCTAATGCCGAAGCTGCCACAGCAGCAGGAGAGGCCAGAAATATCCTGCCATCTACATGTCCCATTCTCCCGGGGAAATTACGGTTAGTAGAACTTATGCAAACCTCTCCTCCTGCAAGCATCCCCTGGTGTACTCCCAAACAGGCGGCACAGCCCGGAGCCGTTATCGTGGCTCCTGCCCGCATCAAAGTTTTGATATACCCAAGCTCCATTGCATCTTCCATTACCTTTTTAGAAGCAGGCACGACTATCATCCTCGTTGTTTTAGAAATATGCCTGCCTTGTAAGATCTGTGCTGCTACAGCCAGATCCTGCAGACGACCGCCAGTACACGAACCCAAATAAGCTTCGTCAACAGGAGTGCCGGCATATTTGTCCAATTCAAAAACATTATCAACACTTGATGGTGCCGCTACCTGAGCCCTGATTTTACTTACGTCATACGTAAGCTCCGCAGCATATTGAAAATCAGTATCTGTTTCATAAATTTTATAAGGTCTTGCCACACAGTTGTGCAAATATTCCATAGTGACAGCATCAGGCTGGATATAGCTGGTTTTACAACCCATCTCCGTTGACATATTACACATACACATTCTTTCGGAAATACTCAACCCATTTACAACAGGTCCTGCAAATTCTACCGCTTTATAAACACCGTAATCTGCACCCAGATCACCTATGATATGCAGAATGATATCCTTGGCAAAAACACCCGGCTGCAGCTTACCAACCAGATTGATCCTGAAAATCTCCGGTACCATGAACCACAGCTTGCCAGTAATCATAATCGTCGCCAGATCAGTAGCGCCAACACCGGTCCCAAAAGCGCCAAAAGCTCCGTGAGTCGTAGTATGCGAATCAGTGACAACTACTATCTCTCCAGGATGTACCCAACCTTTATCGGCCAAAACCTGATGGCAGACACCCTGATCTATATCCATCAATTTTTCGATACCCTGTTCAAAACAGAACTTTCTGAACTGCTTATGATTTTCAGCCTGTGTTATCGTAGCACAGGGAGCGTAATGATCAAAAAACATCACGATCTTATCAGCATCAAAAACCTTTTCACCGCCCATTTCATAAAAGGAACGTACAGTCTGCAAATATAAATCGTTGATTCCTGCAATATCCACGTCGCAATTAACTATCTCGCCTGTTGCGACCTGATGTTTACCAGCTTTTTCTGCCAATAATTTTTCAATAGCATGCATAAGCTACACTTCTTTCTTTTCTTTTATTAGCACCGCAACAAATTCAAGCCGGATATTTGGCTAAAAATTGCAGCATCGCCTCTAAAACTACCTCCGGCTGTTCTTCCGGTACAAAATGCCCGCACTCATTTACAGCAAACCCTTCTACATTAGCCGCCCTTTCCTGCCAGCCGCTCATAACATCCCACAGCTTACCGACAACACCGTCCTTACCCCACAAAGCCAAAACAGGAACCTGAATGATCTGTTCACGATCTGCTTTATCCATCTCCATATCTATAGTAGCACTGGCACGGTAATCTTCGCAAATACCATGGAAAGTCATCGGATCGCGCAGACAGCGTACATATTCGTCTAAAATCTCCTTAGGGAACCTGCTTTTAGCGGCCGGCCCGATCTTCAAATTCAAATTATAATTAACAAAATACTCAGGATCTGCCGCCAGCACTCTTTCAGGGAACCCTTTGCCCTGAATATAAAAGAACCAGTGCCAATATTTAGTCGCAAACTCCTGACTGGTATCACGGTACATATCATAAGTCGGCAAAATATCCATCATCGTACAAGACAGCAGCCGTTCCGGATGATCCATCACCATCCTGTGCAGTACTCTTGCCCCGCGATCATGACCGACACCATGGAATTTTTCAAAACCCAGCTTGCTCATAACTGTAAACTGATCGTCTCCCATAGCCCGCTTGGAATAATTAGCATGATCCGGAAGTCCTTCGGGCTTGCTGCTGTCGCCATATCCACGCAGATCTGTAATAACTACCGTATAAAGCCCGGTTAGACCCGGCGTCAAAAACCGCCAGATCAAATGTGTCTCTGGATGCCCGTGCAGCAGTAAAATAGCTTCACTGCCCTTGCCGCCAACTAAAGTGTTGATCTTAATACCGTCACCTACATCGATAAGTTGCTGTTTGAATTCCGGAAAATACTTTTGGTCAATATTCATCTGCCCCACCTCCGTAAATTTTCACACCACATTTAGCATTCTATTTCTCTGCTTTCATTATCCGCTACGATAACAATAAAGTAAAATACAAATTTTAAATATAAATATAGTTTTTAGCTATTAAACAATGCTATAATAGAATGAGTTATAAGCTACAATAAGGAGTACTAACTATGACACTGACACAGATGCGTTATTTTTATGAAGTCTGTAAATGGCGCAGTATCACTAAAGCTGCCGCCAGTCTGCATATCTCTCAGCCAACTGTTTCCATCGCCATGGCCGATCTGGAAAAAGAAAGCGGGCTGAACCTTTTTCGGCGCGAAGGCAAAAAACTTTCGCTTACAGAAGACGGCAGCCTGCTGTTAAGTAAAATCACTCCTATTTTGGCTAACCTACAGCAGCTTGACCGCGATATCAAAGATATGGCACAGAATAAAAACCTCATCCGCCTGGCAGTACCTTTACAAATCGGCGTACAGCTGCTGCCAACTCTTTTCCGCGATTTCAAAAATCTGTACCCTGAAATAGAGCTGGAAGTAGTAGAAGCAGGCGGCATAGATTCACTGCGTATGATAGAAAATGAAGAACTTGATCTAGCCGTCACCAATTATGACGACAGCTTTTCACCCAATCTGCATTACCGTAAGCTTTTTAAAAGCGAAGCCTGCTTCTGCACCTATCCTGACCATCCGCTGGCGCAGAAAAAATATGTCGATACCAAAGATATTGCCAACGAACCTCTGGTACTGCTTAACGGTGGTTTTTTCGTCAATCGCCTCATCTATCAAAATTTTCAGCAGGCTTTAACAGCGCCTAAGGTAATTCTGCATTCATCGCAGCTTCATACGGTCAAAAACCTCATTTCCAGCCAAATAGCCTCCTCTTTTCTAATGCGTCAAGCCATTACGGCCTCTGACAATATCATTCCACTTTCACTTAAAAAGCCGCTTTTTATAAATTCCGGCATCGTCACCAAACGCGGCCGGCAAATCTACGGCGACGAACAAAAACTCATTGAATTTATCTGCGATAATCAGCCGTTAGGCTAAATTTTTCTCTTCTCTGTAAAATCCACCATAGTAGTAATAATATCAAGTATCATATGGTTAAAGTAAGTGTGCACATATACTTGATATCAAAAAAGAAAAGAGGAATAAAAATGTATATTGATTATCAAATTTTATCTGTAGTAGAAGACATGTCAGCTAATCCCCAAAGTAAATTCGACGGAATGAATTGCACCCCAATCGCTCTTGGCCGGTATGATGATTCCAGTAAAATCTTATGTCTTTCTGCTACGCAAACTAACTTCCCCCATTTATCCAACGACAAAAAATACAACATTATTGCCAGAAACAAAGAAAATCAAAAGACTGAAAGTTTCTCCGGAACATATAATAACGACTGGAGCTTCAGCATCTTCCAGTATAACGGTACCGCAGTATAAAAAACGCTCAAAGAAGCAGGCATGAGATAACTTTTATCTCATGCCTGCTTCTCATTATTTCTAAAAACATCTTTTGTTTTTTTATGAATTTAAACTTGTCCGCAGCTGTACCGCCTCTGCCAGATGGGCGGCCGTTATGATATCACTGCCGTCCAGATCGGCTATCGTACGCGCTACTTTAATGATCCGATCGTGGCTGCGGGCGCTGAGCCCCAACGCCGTAAAAAACTTCGCCAGCAGCTTTTCTGCAGCAGCTTCCATCTGGCAGTGCTTGTTCAGCTCACGCCTCCCCATCTGCGCATTGCAGTACAAATTAGTACCCTGTAAACGCAGCAGCTGCAGCTGACGCGCTTTGATCACCCTTTCACGAATCACGGCCGAGCTTTCACCGGCTTCCCTGCTTTGCAGATCAGCGTATTCCAGCCGCGGCACATACACCTGTAAATCAATACGGTCTAATAAAGGCCCCGACAGTTTACGGTGATAACGCTCGATCTCAAACTGCTTACACGAACATTCCCGCTTTTTATCACCCAGATAGCCACAGGGACAACCGTGCAATTAACTACTGTGGAGAAACGAATACAACAGGAACCCGCATTAGAGCTTGCAGAATAAAAAAAGGCCTATCAATAAAACAGCTTGCCGCGCTTACCGGTATTACCCCAGAAGGTCTTAGCAACATAGAGCGACGCTCAAATAACAATATAAAGATAACCGTATTAGCTAAAATTTCCGCCGCATTAAAAGAACCTATTGAGTCTCTTGGTTATTTCAAATATCTTCCCGAAACAAACTTGCAGGACAAATTATTAAAAGCAATTTTTCTTCATGGACATACAAAGATACAAGCTGCCACAACAATGAAAATATCACTAAAAACACTTTATCATTTTATAAAAAAAGGTTGCTGCACCAAAATAACAGAACAAAAGATTTCGCAATATATAGAAAAACTTTAATACGTTGCGAATAATTTTATCAGGTTGTATGGTGATGATTTACAATGATTGCATTTCTTCCATTCACACAATTTGGTAAGTACTGATCTAATATTCCTAAATCAACTGGGCGCATAAATTCTATATTTGATATTTCATCAAATTTATTTGCAAATATCAACGGATAAAAAGCATCTATTTTTCGCTTAACTATAAGCACAGCCTCTAATTTTAAGACTTCTCTTGCAATTTCAGGTCTAAAACAAATATTCAAAGATTGTTTATTTTTAACTGAAGGATATCCCCATGCATCCTGTACTATTCTAGGCGGCAAGTCAAAATAGCCTTTAGCTATAATTTCTGAAATTCTATATAGATGCTCTGTACCCTTTCCAACTTCCCTACTAAACTCATCACTTAAAAAGTTCTTATATATTTCATTTACTAATATAACCTTATCATCCTTAATGCCCATCTGTTCATAATCATAATCCATACCAATGCAATTTACTTTTATATCTTCTTCAACATTATAAACTATAAGCGCACATAAGTTACCATCTTGTACACCCATTTCGTCCATAGCAATAGTCGGATTTCCAAGGGATGTATATAATAATGATTCTCTTTCTTTGTTCAATCTTCCAATTTCATTTACAACTTCTGACGGAGGATTCCAACAATCTTGCACTTTTTTTATGCATACATTTTCAAGTTTAGTCCCTGTAAATCTTCTTACTCTATAAAGTTTGCTGTCTTTCTGTATTGTTCTTATCTCTGTTAAATATCTAAATTTTCCATCGTATAATAATGCTTTAATAATTTCATTAAAAAGTTCATTATATCCCATTTTATGAAAATCTAACCTTCTAAATCTTGTTATTTGATTTGTCAGCTTCAATAAATCAATTTTTTCAAAAAATGCTTTATCAGTACACAATGTTTAAAACCTCTTTCTCTATTTGATCTATAGATACTATTAAATATATTATAAAATAGTATTTATTTCAATTTTTAATAAAAAGAAAGATATACATAATTTTGAAATTATTCTCTCTAATATCATTCTAATCTAAATGGACTATCTTTACTTTGCATTTCTATCGGAAACAGTTCGGGATCAGACTTTACTACAGACAAAAAAGCCTCTCCGTCACTACCACACTCCGCTGATTTTTGCTTAACTCGTTTCTGTAATTCGGTAAACCAAGGAACCAACGGCGGCATCCACCTAAACAAACAAGCTGCCATTTCTTCTAAATTCTCTCCTTCAATACAGTGCCCTCTAATTATTACATACATATACAACAACCTCCTTAACACACAAGCTTTATTATAGGCAAAATAGCAAAAAAAATAAAGCCTGACTATTACTTAAGTAATAGTCAGGCTTTCTCTCAATATGCATATGTTACCCACACGCCAGTTTTTTTATCTTGCCAATCATACTCGCCTCGAAATCCTATATATATGCCACCTATCCTGCGGCTCACTCCATAGCTGATACCTGTAACATAGTGATCAACATTAATCTTGGCTCCGATCTCCCGCAGTACCCCTGGTGCGGATGGTGGCAAGGATTTCAAGATTGTCTGCTGCAATTCTTCCTGCTTCTTCGACGAGTTCAGTACATCTGTCAACTGCTTCTGCAGCTGATCTATTTGCAGTTTGGCTTCGCTCGATGCTTGATCCGATAGCGTCTGCTGTTCCCTTGCTATCTGTAATTCCAGCGCTAATTTCCTGCTGATTTCTAATTGCCTGGTTGAGTTTTGTTCCAGTGTCACCAGCTCGCTTTCCGTTATCATGTATGCCGGCTCGGCTGAACAGGTAGCAGGCAAGAAAAAGAACTGCACCAACACCCAGACCAACAAGAAAGCGATTATTAGGCATCCAACTTTTGATTTTTTCATACATGTTATTCCTCCATAGAAAAAAGCACTCTGCTTTCGCAAAGTGCTTTTTAAGATATTCCCAAAATTAATTAGAACAAATTTGTGGATCATCATTTCCACGTAAAGCAACAGTTTCCCCTATTTGATCAAAATATCCTTTTTCTAAATTACAAACTTCTTCAACAAAATTTTCGTTTAATGAAAAAGCCTCTTTCAACTTCTCACGGCTAATCAAATTATTATCTACTAACAATTTAATTGATTGCCTCAATAAAACAGGCTGTTCTGGTTTCATTTCAGCGTCATATGGCTCAATCTTACGCCACTTATTTCTAGTTATCTGCTTCCACAAATAGGTCGATCTTTCCTCAGATATAATGCCTAATTGTTCACAACGCATAACCATTGCAGCTACCGATACTTTCCATATCGGCTTTAGTAATAATAATTGATTTAAAGCCGTTGATATAACATCATTATCAAACCCACCTTTAGGCAACAAAAAACAAGAAGCAAATTTTTTTGCCTCATCTTCTAAACTTTTAAGGTTTTTCGCTATATCCTCTGCATCATGAAATAATAAATGACATAATTCATGAGCTATACTCATACGGCGACGAAAAGCATTGTTGTATTTACTAATAAAAATATATGGTCGCCCATTATCCCAAAAAGAAAATGCATCCAAAGATTCATCAATATCTATTTCTACAATAATAAACCCCTTTTTTTCAAGAAGTCGCGTAAGGTTTGTTATAGGCTGTAATCCTAATTCCCATTCTCTTCTAATTAATTTGGATAAACTTTCCATATTTCGTTCTTCACGAATTTCGATAGTTTTAGATTCTCTAATACGTTCACAAAGAGGGTCGACCGGTGGAATAACAATCTTATCCTTTATATAATCATTAATTTCACTAATTACCCAGTCTGCTAAAATTTTTGCTTGTTCTCTTTTAATTTTAGTGGCAGAATAAAAACTTCTAAAATATATTTGACTTCTATTTCTGCTCTCTGGTTGATAGTTTTTGTAATAAAAACTCACAGGCATATTATATATAGATTGTAATTTTAAGACAGTATCAAGTTTAATGGCTGTCGTGCCCAATTCATATAAAGAAAGCAGTTGTCGACTTATACCTAATTTATCGGCAACATCTTTAATGCTTAACCCTCTAGCTTGTCTTGCCTGACGCAACCTTTGAGGTACGATTATTTTTTTAGCTCTCTTTTCCTCCATTTACTAAACCCCCTTCTTCCAGTACATTGTCAGCCAGCTTAGCAAGGAATTCTTCTGTTTCTTCTGTAGTAATAACTTGATTTTTATTTTTAGAATCAGGTTTAACTAAAGGAATACTGCCGCGCCAGCCTTTCTTTTCTGGTATCCCCAGAACAACAAAATTGGGTTCATCAGAGGATGCTATACCATAAGTCACAACTAACGCATTAATATTTTCTTCTCTTTCCTCTTCTTCAAAAAGATTTTGCTGGAGATTTTCCATGACATTATGCCGATAAATAGAATCATTTCCTGTATCATTAGGAGAATTGGCCAAAGCGAATAAGACTGTTACCGTTGCACTTTTCAATTCAATGTGGTGGCAGTTACATATTGCATTACCTTTATATATATATGAAAAAAAACGATTACCTTCAACAGGATACTCTCGCTCCGCACAAAAAGCAATTGCGGAACGTATCAAATGCGCTCTTAAATCATTTCCTACCGGATTACACAAAAACCGATTTTCTTTACGAACATAAAATTGGTTCACTAATTCAAATCCATGGTCAATTATCTGTCGTATTCGCAACCGTTCTTCTTCCGGAATTATTTCCTTTATCATTTCTTTGTAATGTTTTTCCACAGTGTCCCCTCTTTTCAATATGTTGTTTTGAAAAGATAATAACACTTTTACTCGTTTTTGTCAAATCAAGACACACTTTCTCTATTTATATGATTAATATTATAAAATATTATTTTCCGACTTGTTACTATATTCCATAATATCAATATGTATCCAATCATCTCAAAACCTATTTTCCCCAGATAATTTTCCTGCCATTATTGTCCTCCTTCCTGCAAAAATGTTATAATAATTATGCAAAGGGCGTGATTTTATGCTAAATTTCTTAGCTCTAATGATAGCTTTCGGCATGTTACTGTGGTTAATAACATCCGTTGTAGTTTTCACCGGTGGGTTCGCATATTATTTTTTCAAATATATATTTAAGGCCATATCTAAAGAAATGGCCATCGCTAAAGCAAGATCTAATATTAAACCACTAACAATTAACAAAAAACCATTTTTCAAAATTTTATCCGTAATTATCGTTTCGTTTTTGCTTTTTTATATCAGTGAAAATACTACAGACGCTTCTGTTATAGTAGGCTCTATAGTAGGTTTGTTAGCTTTATCTTGTTACTGCTTCTATCAATCCTACAAAAGCTTTCGGCAAAATAAAAAATTATATTGAAATAGCTCCCATTATCGGGAGCTATTTTTTATGCAATAATTTCAACATAATCTATTCATATATATCAATATAATAGCTAATTGATATATATGATAACCCTGCCATTATTACCTTATTTTGAAATAGTTACTTTTATAAATTTGCATAATCTGTTACGCCACGGGCAATAGCCTTTGCAATCGCATCTTGTTTATTCTCTAGCAAAATAACATCGTGATCGTTATCAATAAAACCCATTTCGATAAGAATAGCCGGCATATCAGTATTTCTCAGCACAGACAAATTCGGGCGTTCCTTCAACCCACGATCCGGAATATACGGATCAATGCTCTGTTCCGTATCGACCAACTGCTTATGAACACAGGCAGCCAGACGTTCAGCTTCGCTGCCAAAGTTAAACACCAATGTTTCAATGCCCCTCGCATAACCATCAAACGCATTGCAGTGCAAACTGACAAATACATCTGCACCCCATTCGTTAGCATTTTTACAAACATTCGGATATGCCGGAGATTCGCCGTTTAGGTTGTCGCTCTGCAGACGCATTACCTCGCATCCGGCATTTTTCAGATAATACTCAACAAGTTTTCCTACAGCCAATGCTACGTCACATTCTTTTAAACCACTGTTAGGATTCATGGCGCCAGGATCGACACCTGGCATATGCCCTGGATTAATAAAGACTTTCATTATTCTCACGCTCCTTTAATATTTCAACCTCAATTCTTACAATTTCTTTTTAACAAAAACAATCAATCCACTCATAGCTTCCACGCCAGCATCATTTAAGTTTTCAATAATACTAAGCAGCTCAGTTACAACAAGATATCCAATAACCGTCATAACTGCCCAAGTAGGTTTATCTAAAACTCTCATAACTACATCAACGACAGCTGCAGACAACGCACAAATTAAATAAACACCGATTTTCCCAAGGAAACGGTGTTTCATAACTTCACTTTTTATCTTTTTGGCAGCTCTGGCTTTTTTTATTCCTTTAATAGATTCTAGAATAGTCGGATTTTCAATACCACTATCTTTTAGATGCAGATAGGCTATCGATACCCATTTGGTAAAACAATCAATAAATACTAAAAAAGCAAAGCTATAAAACAATATAGCGTGTTTATGAAATATCATGGCCAACATTGCAGCCATTAATGTTTTGTAAGACCAACCTTGTGCTAAAGTTTGAGCAGCTCCAATAGCCGCAAATTTAAAAGATTCCCAGTTCATTTTTGCCTCCTGTTATAATGCTCCTATACAGAAAGGAGCTGTTTTTATGCCTAAAAAAAGAAAACGAATGAAATTACCTAACGGCTTTGGTAGTGTTGTGCTACGAACTGACGGTAACCGCCGCCGCCCATGGTCTGTAAAAGTCACAATTAACGGCCGTCAAAAATCAATCGGTGATACAGCCACAGAAATAGAAGGGTTAGCACTTTTGGCCGAGTACCACAAAAACCCTTCTCTTTTCGCGCCAGCATTGATTACTTTCTCGGAAGTATTTGAGCTTATGCGGGCCGAGAGATTTCCAAAACTGGCCAAAACTACACAGGTCAATTACCTTTCGGCATACAAGCACTGCAATAGATTGTATGGCAAGAAGTTTGCCGAGTTAAAAATTGGTGACCTGCAGGCCGTTATTCGTGATACACGTAACGCCGGCGCTCACTATGCTATGCAGAAAAAAGTGCGACAAATACTGCACCATTGCTACACCTACGCAGTTAAGTATGAGATCATCTCACCTACAGCAGATATCAGTCAATACATCGACATTGATCAGCATAAAGTGAAATACCATAAAACGCCTTTTAATACTCGGCAAATCAATCGAGTAAAAAACCTCGGTGATAAATGGGCTATGACGGTGCTCATGATGATATACGCTGGTGTTCGTACGTCCGAACTGCTATCTGTCGTCAAAACAGACGTCAAGCTGCGACAGCGATATTTTATCGTTCGAGAGTCAAAAACTGCTGCCGGTCGCAACCGTGCTGTGCCTATATCAAAAAAAACATTGTCGTTTTTTGAATTTTGGCTATCTCAACCAGGTAAATATCTCATTACAGACGATTACGGCAATCAGCTTACATATCATCAATATCGAACACGCTTTGATGCTGTAATGACAGCCAGCCGCTGCAAGCATACGCCACACGAATGCCGCCATACCTGCGCTACCATGCTAGATAATGCTGGCGCTAACGAAACTGCAATCAAACGTATTTTAGGCCATGCCAGTCAAGGAGTTACTAAGAGGGTTTATACCCATAAATCCCTCCATGAGCTAAAAAAGGCTATAGACCTTATTTGACGACCTTTTATGGTATTAACCCGGCACGAATTTACGCAACAAAAAAGCCTGTATCCCTTGATTTCTCAACTCTACAGGCGGTTTGAATTCGGTATGATATTTTTTCATCAATTTTTATTATAAAAGTGCAGTATCTATGCGCTTTTTCATCCTTTCACAATTATTTTTCTAAAATTATAGCATCTAAAGCTTCTTTGCTGTCGGCAGCATCAACCAAAGCTTGTTTCTCCCAGCCTGCCTGCTTACAGGCCCCTCTATGTAATCCCAAATCTACATTCCATTGAATGAGTTGTTTAACAGTTAGGTAGTGAATTGTTTTTTCGGTTCCACCATCAGGATAACCTCTCATAGGATAACCATTTGGATAATATTCCGAAAACTTATCAGGAGCTGAATTGATTGTATTAAGATCACTAGAAACCGTGAGCTGCGTATCCTTATCGCTATCGTATCTCACCATCTCTCCACTACATTCAGATGTAAAACCTCCTGTAATTTTACTTTCGGTCCAAGCATCAACTTCCAATAACTTAGAAGCTTTTAATTCATCAAGCCCTGGCTCATATGGCGGTATTTCTTTATATTCTCCTGTCTCTGGATCTCTATAATAACCATTTAATAGCATTGCAAATTCAGATTTTGTAACTAAGAACCCGTTTTCTTTTACATCTTCTGGTACATCACCATCTTCACGGTATCCGGGAGATACGCGTTTTCCATCTTTATCAAGTACAATGTAATATTTAAATTCTTTTTCCATTTTTATCATCCTTTCTTTTTTACAGTGGGGAGAAAATGTCGGCGGCGGAGGTCAAACAGTGAGTTTACCTATATCTTTTGAGGTTGCTTTTACTGCTGTTGTTTCCGCTGACAGTTCTTGGTGTAATGCATCTTGCCATATAACGACAACTACCATCACCACAATGAATTATCAAAGCAATAGGCCTGATATTGCCCAAGCAGGTCCAGTACAATGGTTAGCGATTGGTATATAGCCACAGTGGGGAATAGTTTATGCTGAACAAGGGTATATTATTGTTACATTGCCTTTAGCATATAGCTCAAATAAATATGTTGTCATAGGCCAAGATCTCGACTACACAAGTAATGATACCGACGGTTACGGTGAAAACGTAGGCGTAACTCAGGTTACAACAACTTCGATACGTGTTTCGATTACGAGAGGTCGTTATCTGTCCTATTGCACAATAGGGTTTTAAGACACAGTGGGGATATGCTGGCGGATCAAGGGGGACATTTCCGATTGCTTTTGGACAATTTTTTTCTATGGCCAGTGTTTTAAACAATGCGATTGAAGCTTGGGAACGCGCTTGCTATAACATTACAAATACTAGCTTCCAAATAAACTATGGCGGTCCTATTCTTTACCTTGCTATCGGAAAGGCATAACCACAGTGGGGATTTACTGTTTTTGATCCAGTCTATTATAAGAATGTTAATTTCACT
>ERZ838399.643-NODE-643-length-40250-cov-8.029257_pt1 | contig 40250 bp, 35 predicted proteins | sample MGYA00519683_ERZ838399 | MGnify/ENA primary metagenome ERZ838399 (study PRJEB31850, sample SAMEA3708833) | human gut metagenome | biome: human gut; feature: human-associated habitat; material: faeces | place: China | collected 2014 ...
CAAGAAAACCGATAGAAACCAGCATGGTGACCCCCTTCTTCCAGAGCCTCCCACATCTCCAGAATAAGGGGTGATGGTAGAATTAGCCAGAATTATTTCTAACTAGCTTAACCCGTGCGTGCGCACCCAGGCGTCCACCGGTCCGAATCCGTGGTGCATGCCGGCAAAAAGCGTGATCGTCTCACCGGCGACAAGCGATGCGCCCGGCTGAGGTGACTGGGCACCAATCATGTGATTCCAGTCACCGGGCCGGTAATCGCGTTCCACGCGCGGCAGTGTCACCGTACGGCCGCCTGCAACTTTTTCCGTGCGCTCTTCGCGCACCACACGGACGTGAAAACCTTCCGTAAGAAGTGACTGTGCCGTCCTGTTAATGTCGGTATTAGCCACCTGCGGCATCACACCGGCCGGTCCCGGCAAAGCCTCCCCGCGCTCATGCGCCGCGTACATATGGTAGCCGCCGATACCGCCGGCAGCCAGCACAAGTACTCCCAGAAGACTCAAAAGAATTTTCCGCATTCACGTCACTCCGTTCAGAAATCCTCTAACGCGCTCGCATGAGCACAGCCATAAGCCGTTCGGCTAAAGCGAAACTCTGGTCGCAAAAAAACTTCCCGATGCGGCATTGCGCTCCGGGAAGTCTCTGACGGTTAACCGTTTTTATCCGTCGCTCAGAGGCAGGCCTTCATAATGGAGGCCACGTCATCCTCAGCGAGCGGCAGCAGATGCCCCACCGGACCGCGGCGCACGCAGCGGGCGGCAAGCTCTTCAACCGGGCAGTCCTCAATACCGAGCTCGGAGAAGGTGAGCGGCATGCCCATGTTCTGGTAGAAGGCGCAGAGCTTGGCAAGACCGAGGGCGATCGTATCCGTATCGTTTTCCTGGGCGGGAATACCCATCACACGGATGGCAAACTGCACAAAACGCTTCGGTTTCTGCTGCGAGACGTAGCGCATCCAGTTCGGAATCACGATCGCAAGACCGACACCGTGTACGATCGAATTGTTCCAGCCGGAGAACTCGTGTTCGATGGCGTGACAGGCCCAGTCCTCTTCACGGCCGAGACCGAAGTAGCCGTTATGGGCAAACGTGCCGACCATGGCCACCTGGCACCAGGAATCATAGTCCTCGATGTTGTTGTAGACACGCTGACCGAAGACCATAGCCGTACGCATGGCGGCTTCAGCCTGAGCATCGGTATAGGCCGTATGCGGGGTATTGGAGAAGTAGCGTTCCATGATGTGCGAAATCATGTCCACCACACCGGCACCGACCTGCAGAATCGGCAGCGTCATAAAGAGTTCGGGGTTGATGATGGCCGCTTTGGGTCGGATGCATTCCGCACCGATACCGGTCTTCACACCGTTATGTGACATCACCGAGCGGATGGACTGCTCGGAACCGGCAGCCGGCAGTGTGAGCACCGCCACGACGGGAAGCGCCTCGGTCGGCGCACGCCCCTCTTCAAAGTAGGGCCAGGGATCAGCTTTGTTCTTCAGTGCGACAGCGGCGCTCTTGGCAGTGTCGATGACGGAGCCGCCACCCGCACCCACCACAAGGTCAATACCTTCATCAGCAAATTCTTTGAGCAGGTCATGCACAAACCCCATTTCAGGATTGGGCTTGACACCGCCGCGGGCGATCACACTGTGACCGGCGAGCGTGAGCTGTTCTTCGAGCCGGGAAAGCAGGCCGGAGCGGACAACCGAGCCGCCGCCGTACACAATCAGCACCTTGCCCGGACGACCCAGAATATTGGTGGCCAGCTGCCCGATCTGATTTTCTGCCCCCTTGCCGAAAACCAGGCGGCAGGGATTGTAATAACTGAAGTTAAGCATACTGATACCTTCAACCTTTCTGTCTTAAAAAAATCATGCGTTTTCCATTATACGAGGCAAAACGCCTGCTGCAAAGAGGCTAAAAGACTAGTGAGGTTGAAGGAGCGGCCGGATTGGCATCAGCCGGACGGCTGTCGCATCAGACGTCGTCTGCGCTGCTCAAAAAGGCACACAGCCGCTGCCGCAGCGACATTAAGGCTCTCGCAGTCCTCTTCAATGGGAATGTAATAGCGTCTGTCAGCGAGGGCGAGTGCCGCATCGGAAATTCCCGGTCCTTCCGCGCCCATCACCCAGGCGGTATGGGTTTCGGGATAGTCCTGCGTGCGGAAAAGATCCTCTCCGCCGCGGGCATCCGCCACGAGAATCATTCCGTGGAAAGCCTCGCGAAAGTCAGCCACCGGCACAGACTCGATAAGCGTGGCACCGAAATGCGCCCCCATGGCCGCCCGCATCACTTTCGGCGTCCAGAGCACAACGGTGGTCGGCGACGTGACAATGGTTTTCACCCCGGCGGCAACTGCGGTACGGATCAGTGTGCCGGCGTTACCGGCATCCTGCACCCCGTCAAGATAAAGCACATCGCAGGGGGTGCCCAGCAGCGCGGCGTCAGCCTTCGGAACGGCAATCTCCAGCATCAGCCCGACCCCGTGCTCGACAGGACTCAGCATATCGTAGAGCGCACCGGAGAGCTCAAAAACCGGCGCCCGGCGGCTTGCCTCAAGCGCCCCTCTGAGAGACTGCGCCTCGGGCGAAAGCCCTTTTGCACTCACCAGGATGGCGTTGAGTTCGATTTCCGGATGATCGAGAAGACTCTGGGCAAGGTGCGCCCCTTCGAGCAGTGTCGCCCCCTCTTTTTTGACGGCACGGTTTTCCTGGGCCAGTTTTCTCCAGCGCTTGAAACGCGCATTCGACTCACTTTCAATCCTGGAGACCTGTGTCATCCTTACCTCCTTTGAGAAGACTCCTGACCGGCTCAAAAGTGCGCCGGTGCACAGCCGAGGGCCCCAGCGCTCTGAGCGCCTCAAGGTGCAGCGCCGTTCCGTAGCCCATATGCTGAGAAAAATGGTATCCGGGAATGTCGGCATCGAGCCCGCTCATCAGGCGGTCCCGGCTGGTTTTGGCAAGAATCGAGGCAGCAGCAATCTGCGCCACGCGGCCGTCACCCTGCACCAGTGTGGTCACCGGCACTTTAAAGCCCTTCGGGCGGTAGTTGCCGTCGATCATCACCACGGCGGGCTCCACGCCGAGCGCGGCGACAGCGCGCTTCATTGCAATCACCGTCGCCTGCAGAATATTGTGCTCGTCAATCTCCTCGACGCTGCCCCAGGCCACAGCCCAGGCGGTGGCCTTTTCCCGGATTTCCGCGGCAAGCACCTCGCGCTGTGCCGCGGTGAGTTTCTTGGAGTCGTTAAGACCGTCAATCGGACGGGCGGGATCAAGAATCACCGCCGCTGCACAGACAGGTCCGGCGAGTGCGCCGCGACCGGCCTCGTCCACCCCTGCCGCAAGCGGTTCCTCCCAGGGCACAGACACGTCAGCAAAAAGGCCAGGTAAGCCCCCGTCAAGGGTCTGCTCCACACCGGCCTCTCCTCCGATCCAGCGCCAATCGGTTTTCGCTGCCATCGTTTATTTCGCCAGACTCATGATCACATCGGCGGCCAGATTGGCCGTATCGGCCTTGAGCGAAGCATGCAGGGCGCTGAAGCGTTCAAAAAGCCGTGTCCGGTTCGCCTCATCAAGCAGCGCATCCTGCAGTGCCCAGGAAATCTGATCCGGTTCGCAGAAGAACTGCAGGAATTCCGGCACCACCTTTTCGCCGAGCAGAATATTGGGCAGTGACACGCAGTCAATGAGCCCCTTTTTCTCCATCAGCAGTCCCGTGAGGCCGGGCATTTTGTACCCCACCACCATCGGTTTCTTGTAAAGCGCACACTCGAGAGCCGCCGTTCCCGAGGCCACCAGAACAGCGTCTGCCGCCTCAATCATACGGTGGCTCGTGCCGATGCCTGTTCTGACAAGATGTTCAAGCTGCGGATAGCTTTTGAGCATCATGGTGAATTTTCCGACAGCCTCCTCATTGAGAAGCGGCACAAGAATTTCGACCTCGCCGATACGTTTGACCAGCCGGTTGACGGCGTCGAGGAAAATCGCCCCGCAGCCTTCGAGCTCTGCATTGCGCGAGCCCGGCATCACACAGAGCACGGGGCGTGTCGTTCCGGTGAGCCCGAACTGCGCTCTTGCCCCCTCCACATCGGGGGTATCAGGAATAATGCCGGCGAGCGGATGGCCCACAAACGTGGCCGGAATGTCGGCACGGCGGTAGATCTCCTTTTCAAACGGGAAGACCAGAAGCATATGATCCACGGCGCGGCGAATATTCTGAATACGCTCCGGACGCCAGGCCCAGATGGAGGGGCTCACCATATGCACAACAGGAATTTTGCGGCGGCGCAGTTTCTCTTCAAGGCCGAGATTAAAGTCCGGCGCATCCACGCCGACAAACACCCGCGGGAGTGAATCAGCGATACGCTGCTCGAGCGAGCGGCGAAGTCTGAACAGACGGGGAAGGTGTGCGAGCACTTCAACATACCCGCGCACGCTCAGCTCACTGATGTCATGCCAGGCACGAAAGCCCGCAGCCGCCATTTTCGGTCCGCCGATCCCGTACTGCAGCGCTCCGTCCATACGGCGGGCGACCTCAGGCAGCACCAGAGAGGCGATAAAGTCGCCGCTCGCTTCACCGGCGAGCCAAACGGCGCCGTCACGTTCAATCTTTGCACTCATCCTTGAATATCCTTGAGAAAAGAGGTTGTACTGTCCGCGGCTGTGCGTCAGCGCGCCAGACCGCGGGCGCTCGCGGCGATAAAGTCAATGAAGTGGGTAACCGCCTCTCTGCCTTCGGGGAATTCCTCCTTGAGCGCCTCCATCTTCTCGAGCGCCTCCTTCACGATCAGACCGTCACGGTAAAGCAGACGGTAGGCCTGATGCAGTGCGCGCATCGTCTCGTCGGTAAAGCCGTGACGGCGCAACCCCACCGTGTTCAGCCCGTGAGGACCGGCCGGATTGCCCGAGCAGATCACAAACGGCGGCAGGTCACGCAGGAGGGCGGATGCACCGCCCACCATCGCATGCGCGCCGACGCGAACAAACTGATGCACACCGCTCTGACCGCCGATAATCGCATAGTCCTCAACCACCACATGGCCGGCAAGCGCAACATTGTTTGCCAGAATGGTGTTGCTGCCCACGCGGCAGTCATGTGCGACGTGCACGTTGGCCATGAACAGGTTGTCGCTGCCCACTGTCGTGATACCCTGATCCTGGACCGTGCCGATACTGAGCGTGCAGTTTTCGCGGATGACATTCCGGTCGCCGACAATCAGTGTGGTGTCCTCACCGGCATATTTTTTGTCCTGCGGATGACAGCCCACACTGGCCCCGGCGTAAATAACGTTACCCTCGCCGATTGTGGTACGACCCTCAACCACAACGTGGCTTCTGAGAACAGTACCGGCACCAATCCTGACATTCGGTCCGATGAGGCAGAACGGTCCGACAACAACGTCATCGGCGAGCTCGGCGCCATCATAGACAACACTGGAGGGGTGAATCTGTGCCATAGTGTTTGAATTCCTTTGTCTGACCCGCCTCCTGTGTCTGCCGCTCAACCCGAAAAATGTCTTCAGAGTTCAGGGAGCCGGCCGGAGGCAGGTTCTGTTAAATAACAGCTCTAAACTACAGATTATAGCCTTTGACTATTGCGAGCTCACAACTTATTCTCACTCCGGAAAAACGTCTGTTCTGAGCAGAGACCACTCAGTGCGCTCTCACCCGGACGGCCTGCCGCCGGCGCAGCGTTTCGCTCCATGAAATAAAACACCGCCGGCGAGTGCGTTTTCGGGAAAAAGACAAATCTTTAAAACTTCTTAAAAACTATTCCCTAGACTTATTTTCAGGGTGAGGTTCAGATTGTCTCTGAGCCGGGACCCGTACCGTAAAGAATCTTCAAGGAGAAGACCATGAAAAAAGTCGTTTTGGGTATGGTTTGCGCTGCGCTCGCTTCCGGTGTCTGGGCTGCCGAAATGGGCATGCAGGACAAGTCCATGGAAAAGCCGATGATGGAATCGGCCCAGAAAATGGACAACATGAAGCATCAGGACAAGATGATGGGCGAAAAGATGGACGCCATGAAGTCCGATATGAAAGACGGCATGCATAACAAGATGGACGGTATGAAGTCTGACATGAAGGACGGCATGCACGACAAAATGGACGGCATGAAGTCCGACATGAAGGACGGCATGAAAGACAAGATGATGGATGAAAAGGCCAAAAAACCGATGATGTAATCCATCAATTTCCACTAGACTTAACTGAACTCTGGTGGAATACATTCTCCTAATGGGAGCCTTCCGCTCGAGGTTGGGGTTAAGTTGTTCGGAGGCATCTGCAATGCAGCAGCTCGTAATCGTAGAAGACGAAGAAAAAATTGCGGATACCGTCAGAGCGTACCTTGAGCGGGAAGGCTTTTCTGTTCAGTGGGCCCGTAACGCCGCTACCGCCTATCAGCTCATCAATGCGCAGACGGATCTTGTGGTACTCGATCTGATGCTGCCTGACGGTCGCGGTGAGGATATCTGCGAGAACATCACCCGTGAATACAACACGCCTGTGATCATGCTCACCTCCAGGAGCAGTGAACAGGCCCGCATCAACGGTTTTGCCTGCGGAGCGGATGACTACCTGTGCAAACCGTTTTCACCGCGCGAACTGGTCGCCCGCGTCAAAAGCATTCTCAAACGCGCCCGTCCCCAGAGCGATGCGCTCAACCTCTCGGACCGGCTCGTGATCACACCGCAGTGTCAGGGCGTGACATACTGCGGCTCAGACATCGCCCTCACCCGTGATGAGTTCTCGCTCTTTCACTACCTCTGCCAGCATCCCGACCGGGCCTTCACCCGTGAGCAGCTTGCCCTCAGAATCGGCGCCGCGGAATGTGTGGACCGGCTCATCGATGTGCATATTCACCACATCCGTCAGAAATTCGCTTCGCCGAAAATCGTTAAAACCGTCTACGGCATCGGCTACCAGCTCGGTGAGGTCTGAGGTATGCGGCTTTTCGACAGTCTGGCGGCTCAGCTCCGCCGCCCGAGCTTCTCCTTTCTCTTCGGCTCGGTGTTTCTTGCGGTCACACTCATCACCAGTCTGCTCTTCATCACGCTCGGCAGCATTGCGCTTGACCGTTTTTTCTGCTACTACGTGGACAAGCTGCATGCGGAAACGCACAAGATGCTCGTGATGCAGATTGAGATGCAGTTTGACAAAGGACGCGGCTTCAACGCCGCCTATCTTGCCGAGCTCGGCGAGAGTGCCAAGGCGCTCGGGGACTTTTTCACCGTTCGTCAGCTCGACGGCACGACGGTCTTCAGCAACGAGAATCAGGCCACGAAGTGCTGCCCCGATCCGACCCACGTCTACACCAGAATGGAGTTTCCGATTCATGATCAGGGCAGACTCACAGGCTACCTGCAGGCCGGGTACTTTAAAAATCATCTGCCCGCCAACGATGCGGAGGCGTTTCACCACACTGCATTCTCACTGATGATGATCGCTATTCTGGCCATCATTGTCTCGAGCGCCATTCTTGTTTTTGCAGTACTGCGCTATCTCTCCAAGCCGATCGGTCAGCTCAACACGACCACGAAGCGGCTTGCCCGCGGCTACTGGCAGTCCCGGGTGGAACTCAAAAGCAGTGTGCGCGAACTCCAGAGCATTGCCGGCAGTGTGAACGTGCTTGCCGACTCGCTCGAGCGTCAGGAGCAGTTCCGGCAGCGCCTTGTCGTGGAACTGAGTCACGAGCTGCGCACGCCGCTGCAGATTCTGCTCGCCGAAATCGAAGCCATGCTCGATGGTGTGCACAGCCCGAGTCCGGAGCATCTCAACTCCATGCATTCGGAGGTTGAACGGCTCTCCGGGCTCTTAAAAGAACTGGAAAACCGCCTTATCTACGAAACCGGAACCTTTGACATCTCGCTCGAGCGGGTGAACGTCTCGGAGATTGTCTCGCGGATTGTTCTCGGCTTTGAGGCGAGTTTCTCCCAGAAGGGACTTCTGCTCGAGGCGGCAATCACACCACAGCTCTATGCCATGGCCGATTCGGTGAGACTCGCGCAGGCGGTGATCAATCTGCTCTCCAATGCAATGAAATACACTGAGAGCGGATCGGTGAGCGTGCAGCTTGCCGCGCTCAATGCCGGTGTGCTGCGCCTGACTGTTGAAGATACCGGCAGCGGTATCCCTGACGAAGTGATCGAGCATCTGGCCGAGCGCAAACGTCAGCCCTTCAAGAGTCTCGAGAGCCGCGGTGTCGGGCTCTACATCACTTCGCTCATTGCCGAGAAGCACGGCTGGGACCTGTCCTTTGCACGCACCGTTGCGGGCGGCACGCTGGTCACTGTCGACATACACATCGGCGAACTGGATTCTGTCGCCTCTGCGAACTGAGAACGAAAAAAAGCCGCAGCGGTATCACGCGCTGCGGCAAACCCTCATTTTGACTCAACCAAAAGGTTAGGAGACTCCAGCCAATCTGTTGGATTGCTGTATGGTCATACTTTAACCTGCCTGCCGGAGGCTTGTGCTACAACGGATAAGCTGATGTAACATCGCGTAACTGACGGATTTTCAACGGCTTTTCTCAAAACGGTAACTTCTCGGGCATTGCATGGCTGCCGGCAGGCGGATGGCACTCATACAATTTTGCGTCTCGCCGTGCTCCGGTTACGTTTATGTAAAAATTCCGAGGCTGTCTGCTTTTCCCGGAGCCAAAAAAAACCGCAGCGGTATTTCACACTGCGGTAAACCCTCATTTTGACTCAACCTATGGTAGAGACTCCAGACAAACCATCTGTTTGCTGTATGGTTTTACTGTACAGGAGAAAAGCCGCTCAGGTATGTCAAGCAAAGACCAGCTGTAACGAAAGCATAAGTCCCGCCCTGATGGACTTTTCCTGTTTTTCTCTATAAATCAACGGGTTAGAGTCTTATTCTTTACTCAGACATCAGCAACAATTCCTGACACCTGAGAGGAGAAATCCGGGCTGCGCCCTCAGGCAGCTGTTTTGCCGGGGATGGGACGGTAGGCGCACATCAGCTCGGCATCACACACGACATTGTCATCGACACTGGCCACCACCTCGAAAAAGCCCACGCCCATCTTGGAGCGCAGGAAACGGGCTCTGATCACCATCGTATCGCCGGGCTGCACAACACGCTTGAAGCGCGCCTTGTTAATGCCGGCAAAGTAAAAGAGTGAATTCTTGCGGTCAACGCCTTCAGGCAGACGGCTGAGTGCCACAATGGCGCAGGCCTGAGCCATAGCTTCAATAATCAGCACGCCGGGCATCACCGGCACATTGGGAAAGTGTCCCGTGAACTGCGGCTCGTTGGCCGTCACGTTCTTGCGGGCCACCACCGTACCGGCCTGCACATCGAGCTCGAGCACACGGTCGATCAGCAGAAACGGAAAACGGTGCGGCAGACTTGCCATAATTTCTTGGATATCCATTGAGGTCGTCATCGGTTTGGAGTTCCACAAACAAAATAAAAGAAAACGATACAGGAATTTTGGCGCAATTTGCCGGCTTATTCTTCAGCCTTATGCATTAGCGCCTCGAGTTCTGTTAGACGCCGGTCAATAGATTTGATTTCTTTACGCATCTGGGGCAGTCTCGTGACGGTGGCCACCGTGAGCTGGAATTCCCTGCCCTCCATCGAGGGGAAGAATCCGGTGCGCATGGCGGCTTCCTTACCCCAGCCGGTGATGACTGTGGCCGGTCCCACCACGGACTTCGCAGGAATATCAATATGGCCGTTGATCATTGCCGCGCCACCCACCATCGTATGGTCACCCACACTCGTGCTGCCGGCGATACCCACACAGGCCGCCATCACCACATGACGGCCGACCCGGTCGTTATGGGCAATCTGAATCTGGTTGTCAAGCTTGGTGCCGTCCCCGATGACGGTATCCTCAAGCGCGCCGCGGTCCACGGTGGTACCGGCACCGATTTCCACATCGTTGCCGATCACAACCCGGCCGACCTGCGGAATCTTGACCCACTCGCCGTTAAAGGGTGCAAAGCCGAAACCGTCGCCGCCGATCACACAGCCGGGCTGGAAAATGCAGCGATCCCCGATCTGCGTTTCGCGCTCAATCACCACATTGGCATGGACGAGGCAGTCTGCCCCCATCACAACATCTTCAGCAATCACCGCGCCGGAGCGGATCACCGAACGCGGTCCGATCTTCGCGCCTTTTTTCACCACTGCAAGAGCCTCAACGCAGGCTGTGGGGTCAACCTCGGCCCCCTCCTCCACGAACGAGCGCGGATCGATGCCGGCCGGGTATTCAGTGGCAAACAGGCACTGCGAGGCAAAAGCGAAGAAAGCGTAGGGATTGTCACAGATCAGAGCACGACGGTCTTCGGGCAGTGTGCCGAAAACCGGTTCGATATCCTTTTCACGCAGAATAATAAGACTCGCCCGGGAGTCTTTGAGCGCCTGCGCGTATTTTGCGTCGGTGAGAAATGCCATATCCCCTTCCCCGGCTGCCGCAGGCGGCATAAAACGGGAGACCTCCACGTCGCTGCCGTGAAGCTTCATCGAAAGACGGTTACGGCTCAGCGCGGCAACTTTTTCAATCAGATCGGATAACAGATAGGAACGGGATTGCATGGCAGTGAGCAACTCCAAAAAAAACAGATCAATAAAAAAATCAGGACTGCCCGGAGAGCGCACCGGGCACTTGTGTGAGTGCGGCTTAACGGCAGTAGCGACCCGCGCCGCCAGTCCCGGGCGGGTCGCAGCGCTGTGCGGTTACTTCGAGGCCGGAACCTGACGGTCGAGCTCGTCGATCACACGTTGTGTGATGTCCACACGGTTGCTTGCATAGAAGTATTCAAAGAGCACCAGGTCAAACTTCTCTTTCTTGGCGATTTCCTGAATCACATGACCGGCTCTGTTCTGCAGCAGCTGGACCTCTTCAAGACGGCGCTGATTGAATTCATCACGTGCCTCGCGGGAACGGCGTGTCACATCACGCTCCATTTCGGCGAGTTCACGGCGCTCACTCAGGCGTTCGGTTTCCGAGAGCGATCCGGCCTTGCTTTCAAAATTCTCAAGACGCTGCTTAAAACGTTTGGTGAGCTGATCGACCTCATCCTGACGGCGCTTGGCCTCGTCATTGAGCCGTTCGCTGGCAATCGCAGCGGATTTCGTATCACGCAGAATTCTTTCCATGCTCACAACAGCGATACGCAGATCATCCGCGGCCTGAGCGGCAGGCAGTGCAGAAGCAGACAGTACGACGGCAGCAAGTGCTGCATAAAGTGTTTTTTTCAAAATGAACTCTCCTGTGTTTGAGCAGTACGGGAAAGAAGCAGCCGGTACGCGGCAGCCCGCGGCAACGCTGCAGTCCGGAGCCTGGCAGGCCTGAGACTCGCCGGTTCCTCAGATACTATGCCATTTTAGACCGAAACCGGCATGGTGCGCTAACCGCGGCGCAAATACCGGTGCAGTTCTCAGCCGCAAAGACACGAAAAAACGCCCTCACGCCGGCAGGCAGTGAGGGCGGTCATTTTTTCCAGCGCTTCAGCAGAAGCGGTTTTCAGCTTAGAAGCCGGTACCGATCTGGAACTGGAAGCGCTGCGTTTCGTCCGTTTCCTCTTTCTTGAGCGGATAGGCGATGGAGAACTTCAAAGGACCAAGCGGCGAGATCCAGGCGATACCGAAGCCCGTCGAGACGCGCAGGTCATCAAGACTGACCTGCTGACGTTCATACTGCATCGTACCGTCTGCACCGCGGTGGCCTTCGTAACCCCAGGCGTACCCGGTATCAAGGAAGGTGAAGAAGCGCAGTGTGCGGTCGCCGCCCGGGAGCGGAGCAAGCAGTTCGAAGCTCGCATTGAGCATACGGTCACCGCCGAGGTAGCTCGTCGAGCGCGAGTAGTTGCCGCTGTCATGTTCGGACGGGCCGAGCGAACCGGATTCGAAACCGCGAACCGAGCCGATACCGCCCATGTAGAAGTTCTTGAAGAACGGGAACATATCGCTCTTGCCGTAGACGTCACCGTAACCGACCTGGCCGTTGAAGGCGAAGGTGATGTTCTTGGTGAGCGGCCAGTACTGCTGGTACTGGTAGGTGAGCTTGTAGTACTCGATATCAAGACCCGGCAGACCGAATTCACCGTTAAGGCGCTGATACACACCGCGATTCGGCGCAAGCGCGCTGTCACGCGAGTCACGCGACCAGCCGAGCGTGGCGGCCACGGAAATCGGGTCGTCGCCGAACTTGTCCACGTAAGTCTTGTAGCGCTGCGGCGAGTACGGGTTGGTGGTCACCTTGGTCTGTTCGATACGGCCGCCGAGGAACACACGGTCAAGCTCGGTAAACGGAATACCGAAGGAGAGACCGGCTGCGCGGGTTTCGTACTTCACGTCAGCCACGTCGAGCTTGTCAAGGTCAACACGACGGTCCGAAATGTCCCACGTGCGGGAGATACCCGTCGGAGTGACATACGGCTCGGTGATGCTCATGGCATAGGTGCGCTGGCTCTTGGAAGTGTTCACGTCAACCTGCAGCGACTTGCCGGTACCGAAGAGGTTGTTCTGGGCAAAACCGCCCGAGAGCACAATACCTTCAGAGGTGGAGAAGCCGGCACCGAGGCTCACGGAGCCCGTGGCACGTTCCTTCACCTTCACATCGAGGTCAACCTGATCACGGGTGCCGGGCACCGGAGTGGGTTCAGCGGTCACAGAATCAAAGAAGCCGAGACGGTCAATACGGTCACGGGAAATCTTCACCTTGTCACTGTCAAACCAGGCCGCTTCGTACTGACGCACTTCACGGCGGATCACTTCGTCCTTGGTGCGGTTGTTGCCGGAGATGTTCACACGGCGCACATAGGCACGACGGCCCGGGTCAACCGTATAGACCACTTCAACCGTGTGATCCTCCTTGTTGGTCATCGGATTGGGGGTGACCTGGGAGAAAGCGTAGCCGAGCGTGGACAGCTTGTCCTTGATACTCTCGGCAATGGCATTAGCCTCTGTGGCGTTGTATGTCTTGCCGGGCTCGAGCGTGAGCATCGGCTTGAATTCCTCATCAAGCCCGAGCAGGTCGCCCTGCAGTTTGGAGCCGGAGATCTTGTAGGGTTCGCCTTCAGTGAGGTTGATCGTCACATACACGTCAGAGCGGTTGGGCGAAATGGAAACCTGTACGGAGTCGAACTTGAAGTCGAGGTAGCCGGCGTCGAGATACTGCGTGCGGATTGTTTCAAGGTCAGCCGCCAGTTTTTCACGGCTGTAGAGGTCACGCTTGGTATACCAGCTGAACCAGTTGGGGGTGCCGAGCTGCATCAGATCAAGCAGATCATCGTCGTCGTAGACCTTGTTGCCCACAAAACGGATCGAGGAGATCGAGGAGGCGCGGCCTTCGTCAACGTTGATGGTGATACCGACGCGGTTGCGTTCAAGCGGAGTGGCGGTGGTCTTGACGTTCACCCCGTAGTAGCCCCGGGCAAGGTACTGACGGCGCAGTTCCTGGTCGGCACGTTCAAGGGTGGACTGGTCAAAGATGCGCCCTTCGGCAAGGCCCACATCACGCAGGCTCTTTTCAACGGCAGCCTTGTCAAAAATCTTGATACCGTGGCTGGCAATCGTGGCCACAGCGGGACGTTCCACCAGAGAGACCACAACAACGGTGCCGTCCTGCGTGAGGTTCACGTCCTTAAACAACCCAGAGCGATAAAGCATACGGATCGCGCGAGTTCCCTTTTCAGGGGTGAAATCATCGCCAACGCGGAAAGGCAGATGCGAGAAAACAGTACCCGGTTCGGTACGTTGAATGCCTTCGACCCGGATGTCGGAAATGACAAATGCCCAGGCACCCTCCGTCATCAGGAAGGCTGACAGCATCCCAGCAGCCAATTTAGTCAGATTGTGCTTCAAAATTCACTCTCACTATAAGGTTGTTTATCTGAAACGCAAAACAGCAGCCGGCTGGGATACCAGCCGCCACCGGTGCGAAATAATGCTAGCACGATGCTCCCTGCCCCGGTTCGGGTCTGCGGTGCACAGTGCTCGGCATCCGGAGCCGTCTCCGGCTCCTCAACAAAAACTATTCCCAATTGTACTAGGAGTTTAACCGCCGGTAACAGACTTTTAAGCGCTCTTTTGAGTTTTGAGCATTTTTTCTGTCAAAGGGCGGCGGGAAACCCCGTGTGCAGTCTTCTTCTCCTGCGGCACACACTAGCCGAATCCGAGACGGGCCAGATCGCTGTAGAAGGCCACAAACATCAGAAACACCACCACGCAGAGCCCCGCATACTGAATCCAGGAGCGGACCTGTTTGCTGAAGGAGCGTCCGATGACTGACTCAACCATGAGCACCAGCGCCTGTCCGCCGTCGAGCACCGGTATGGGCAGCAGATTCATGAAGCCAAGGGCCACCGAGAACATGGCAAGCACTTCGATAAATGCCGTGAAGCCGCTCCTGAGTGCCTGACCGGCAACGTTGGCAATGCCGACAGGACCGGCAAGCACATCCTTGCTTTCGGCCTTGCCGGTGACAACTTCAGAGCTTGCATTCACCGTGGAGGTGACGATCTGCACAATCTTGCGCCAGCTCATACGCAGCGAATCGGCCGCAGAATAACGCACCAGTACCATTTCCGGCACACCGGCAATCGAAATCCCGATCTGATGACGGCCCTCGGCGGTAATCACCGGCGTCACTCTCACCGTGCGGCGCTCTTCGGGGTTATCGAGCGCGCCCACCACGAGTCCGATCTCGGCCGTACCGGCCGCGCGGATCTGATCAACCACTTCGGCCGCACTCTTCACAACGGTGCCGTTGACACTGTAGATCCGGTCGCCGGCACGTATACCGGCCTTCTCTGCAGGCATATCCGGGAGGAGTTTACCCACTACAGGATCCCGGAATTCAGGAAACAGACCGAGTCTGGTGATGAAAAAGCCCTTCGCCGCCTCAGCCTGAGAATACTGCTGAAGGTCGAGTTCGCGCTCAAACACGCCGCCGCGCCGGTCAAAGCGCAGGCTGATGATTTTGCCCACATTGGTCGAGAGCGCCATATTGGCTTCCTGATAGCCTTTGACCGGATAGCCGTTGATGCCGGTGAGACGGTCACCTGCGCGCACCCCCATCCGGGCCGCCACCGAATTCTCGGGCGGATCCGTGAGGGCGGTACTGAAATCCTGCACCCCTACGAGACCGAGAAAACAAAAGAGCGCTGCGGCAAGAATGAAATTGGACACCGGCCCGGCAAGATAGACCGCAATCTGCTTCCAGCGCGCCTGATTCTCGATAAGCCGGGGCTCATCCTCCGGGGTGGGATTGTCGTCTTTTGACATCGGACGGACATAGCCGCCGATCGGAATCGCACAGAACTGAAAGTCCGTGTCCCCCCATTTGCGGGAGTAGATTCTGGGGCCCATCCCGATAGAGAAAGTCAGGGTGCGGATGTTGAACACCCGGCACATCAGAAAGTGCGCGCCCTCATGAAAGCCCACCAGAATGGTGATCAGGAGACTGAAGGCAAGAAGAGAAATCAGAACTGACATCGTGCGTTAGAAACCTTTTCAGTCGAGCTTCAGAGACTCGCGGGTGCGGCGGCGCACCTCCGCATCGAGCGCCATAATCGCCTCAACCGTTCCGGGCAGCGGTGCACTGATCGTATCGAGCGCCCGGGCAACAGTATCAAAGATGCCTGTGAAGCTCAGACGACGGTCAAGGAAGGCACCGACGGCGATTTCGTTGGCCGCGTTGAGCACGATCGAGGAGCCGTCACCGGCACGCAGAACCTCGAAAGCCCGCCCGAGCAGCGGGAATGTCTGCAGATCAGGCTCTTCAAAAGTGAGACGTCCCACTTCGGCGAGCGAGAGACGCCGGACATGGGCGTCCAGACGGTTCGGCCAGCCGAGCGAATAGGCAATCGGTTCACGCATATCGGCGGTGCCGAGCTGGGCGATCAGAGCCCCGTCGGCATATTCCACAGCGGAGTGCACGATGCTCTCCGGGTGCACCACAACATTGATCCGGTCAGGACCGAAACCGAAGAGCCAGCTCGCTTCGATAACCTCAAGCCCCTTGTTCATCAGCGAGGCGGAGTCGACGCTGATTTTGCGTCCCATTTTCCAGTTCGGATGTGCCACGGCTTCTTCGGGGGTGATCCCTTCGAGATTTTTACGGCCGCGGAACGGACCGCCCGATGCCGTCAGCAGCAGTTTCGCGCCGGCTCTGTCGGCAGGACTTGCGCCGGCAAGACACTGAAAAATCGCATTGTGTTCACTGTCGACCGGCAGCAGTTCCGCCCCGCCCTCTCTGACGGTTTTCATCAGCAGCGCACCGCCGCAGACCACACTTTCCTTGTTGGCCAGGAGCAGCCGCTTGCCGGTGCGGGCGGCCTCAAACGTGGGAGCCACCCCGGCGGCACCGACAATAGCCTGCACCACCACGTCAGTGTCAGGATCGGAGGCAAGTGACGCGACCGCCTCAGGCCCCGCCCCCACTTCCACGTTGCTGATGCCGGCGGTCTTGAGCGCATCCACCAGCATGGCCATTTTCTCCGGGTCCGCGATCACAACACGGCGCGGCGAAAACCGCCGGGCCACTTCAACAAGTTCCCCGACACGGCTGCCGCCGGCAATGGCGTGAATATGGAAACGGTCACTGTAGCGTTCAACCACGTCGAGTGTCGAACGTCCGATGCTACCGGTGGCCCCTAAAAGGGTAATGGCTTGAGTCATGGCTAATTAATCTGTGAAACTGAAAAGTCCGAAAAACTGCGGTGTCTGCAGAGACGCACTGCGGTTTAGTCTGTTAATTCTCCCACACTTTCGCGCGCCGGACAAACCACACTAGGCACGTCTTAGGGTAAAGCGCACGATTTCACTGGGAACCCCCAGTCGCACAGCGAATCCGTTCCAGAGACCGGTGCCCGAGTGCACATAGAGCCGGGCGCCGCCCTCGAGCGGATACCAGCCGTAAACATAGCCGCCGTTCAGAGCAGCCACAGCCCTGTCCATTCCGAGGATCTGTCCGCCGTGAGTGTGCCCCGAGAGCTGCACATCAAAGCGGGCACGACTGCGGTAAAGAGGGGCAAATTTAGGCTGGTGTGCGAGCAGAATTCTTGTCCCTGTTTCAGGTGCGCCCTCAAAGGCCTTGACCACATCGGGCATCTCTCTGCCGAAGCGCTGCGCCATCGGATCCGCCACACCGGCGATAGTGAGCGGCGCGCCGTCAATGAGAAGCGTCTCGGAGCTGTTTTTCAGAAACCGCCAGCCGAGCGCCGGGAATTTTTCCACCCAGCGGTCATATTCAGAGTAGTGTTCGTGGTTGCCCTCACAGACAAACACGCCAAGCCGGGCTTTAAGTCCGGCAAGCGGTGCAACATCGCGTTCACGGTTTTTCACAGTGCCGTCCGCAACGTCACCCGTGACAAGCACCAGATCCGGATGAAGACTGTTGACCCGCTCAACCATGGCCGCCATGTGCGGCTCACGCAGCAGTGAGGAGGCATGCAGGTCACTCACCTGCACAAGGGTGAGCCCCTCGAGCGCAGCGGGCAGCCCCGGGACGGGCATATCGCGCTCGACAACGCGCGCCACGCTGACAGCCTGACTCACACCCAGCGAGGCAAGCCCGCCCGAGGCGAGCACCATACCGATAGCCACACGACGGTCTTTCTGAACGAACTGATGGGAGCGTTCACCGCGGCGGCCGGCAAGAACAGAGAGAAAAATGATGACCTCGCGCAGCAGAATCAGCCCGGCGAGCAGTGCCATCGTGACGGCGAGCACATTATGCGCAATCAAAAATGTCCGGGGCACCTCCGGACTGGCCAGTGTGCCGTGGGCAAGGAGATAGGCCTCCGTGGCCATCGGCAGCAGGAAAAGAATACACAGCAGGATTTTCGTGATGCGTCTGGCGTTGAGCGGCAGCACGAAACGCCAGATCAGAATCAGCGCAATGACGCTGTAGAAAATAGCAAAACGCACGATCAGACTCCAATACTGCTCAGTCTCCGGGCCTCCCGGCATCCTCTTTCCCGGACGCCCACCGGAGCTGACAGAATAATGCGGTTAAGCAAGGGGCTATTGCGAGTTGATCAATGCTAGCGGAATTTGTCCTCTCAGGTCAGTCCCGGGTGCCCGATGACATATTCCGACACGTTTTTCTGTTGCGCTTCAGTCCTCCAGAACTTCAATGAGCGCCTGTGCGCCGCTCATATCCGTCAGACGGGCACTGAAACTCTCAAACGCCTCCCCGGGAATCACCAGCTCAAAAGAGGCGTCATAGCGGAAGTCCCGCGATACCACACGCGCACCGGTGCTGTGTGCAAGATGTTCGACCGAGCTGATAAGCTCCGGTCCGGTGCTCACCAGCACCCGGATCCCGGTTTCCACCGGTTTTGTCGGCAGGGTTTTGAGTCCCGCCTTCACCGCCCCCTGATAGGCCCGAACCAGACCGCCCGTACCAAGCAGAATGCCGCCGAAATAGCGGGTAACCACAGCAGCGATTTCCCCCACCCCGCTGTAGAGCAGCGCAGTGAGCATCGGACGGCCGGCGGTCCCGGAAGGCTCCCCGTCATCGCTTGAACCCACGAATGCGCTGTCGCCGGCAGGGCCGGCCACATAGGCCCAGCAGTTGTGCGTGGCTGTGCGGTGCTCCTGCCGGACCTCTTCAATAAAGCGGCGGGCACTCTCGGGATCACCTGCCCTGGCCATCGTCACGATAAAGCGGGAGCGTTTTACAACAATTTCTTCACGGTGAACTTCCCCCGGCGCCAGAGCGGGCACCAGCGGGTTTTCGGGAGCGGGAGGAGACTCAAGAGACATACTGAACGCGAAAAATTCCTGTCGGTTGCGTGGCAGAGCGGCAACAAAAAAACAGTGCCGCTTCAGATTCTTTTCCGACAGTATACACAGCGGGCAGGAATAATCAGTGGCACTGTTTGCGGGCTGCGGAGAATGCCGCAGCCGGAAACACGGTGAGCGGCTCAGAAGCAGAGCACTGCAGAGCGGTCACTCAAAAAGCTGAATCCACAGCAGAATGAAGGTCGCCGTCGGCAGCACCGGCAGCGAGGCATCCAGACGGTCAAAGAACCCGCCGTGACCTGGCAGCAGATTGGAGGAGTCCTTGATGCCGACGAGGCGCTTGAGCATCGACTCCCACAGGTCGCCCGAAATCGAAAGCGCCACCAGGCCGAGGATCACCACCACGCCCATGGCAAAACCGACATGGTCAAAGATGTAGTTGGTAAAGACGATCTTCTGGTCACAGAAGACGTAGGTGAGCACGAAGAAGATCACCACGATCACATAGGCGCCAAGCGCCCCCTCGAGGGTTTTCTTCGGCGAAATAGCTGGCGCCATCGGGTGCTTGCCCCAGGCGCGGCCGCAGAAGTAGGCCGAGATATCAGCGCCCCAGACGATAAGAAAGACTGAGAGCACCAGAACCCAGGTGCCAGCCTGATAGAGGTAGAGCATGGAGAGATAGGCTGCAGGCACAAAGAACACCGCAGACCAGAGGCACTGACGCTGACTCACTTTAAACCCGGTCGTGCGGTTGAAGAGTTCGGCGACAAAAATCACGAACCAGGCAAGCATCACCAGGCCGTTCATCACAAAGAGGAACCAGCTCATCTTGCCGAGACCGCCCGCCCAGTAGATGGAGAACTGGGCAACCATTTCCACCACGGACACAAGCAGCGCAGGACGCGGTCCGAGTCCCCCTATTCTCAGCCACTCATACAGTGTCGCACCGAAAGCGATGGCCATAACACCGCCGAATGCCAGATTGCCAAGCCAAATGGACAGCAACAGGATAACCAGTAGAACCGTCGCCGTAATCACGCGTGTGAGCAACATAAATAGGATTCCTTCGAGGAGCCGGGCGGCCTGCGCCAGCTGCACTTACCAAAAAGTCAGGGGCAAAGAGCGTTTCAAGCACTCCTCCCTAAGCACTACACAATCTATACTATTTTAGCGAAAAGCGCTTTGCAAGGAAAACGATTTTTTCCGGTCAGCTCTGACTCTGGCACTCAGTTGCCTGTCTGCTGGAGCTGTTCGCTGGTGCGGCCGAACCGGCGCTCACGCCCTGTGTACCAGAGCACGGCCCGGTTGAGATCCTCTGCCGTGAAGTCCGGCCAGAGCGTCCCGGTGAAATAAATCTCGGCATATGCGCTCTGCCAGAGCAGGAAATTGGAAAGTCGGGACTCACCTCCGGTCCGGATCATCAGATCCACGGCCGGCAGCGCGAGATGGCGTTCGATGTTTTCGGCGGTGAGCTCCTCACCGGCCTCAACGGTTTTACGCGCTGCCTGCGCCATATCCCAGCGTCCGCCGTAGTTGGCGGCAATATTGAGCACCATGCGCGTGCCGCCGGCGGTTTCCTGCTCGGCGCGGTCGATGACGCGGTTGAGCTCATCGGAAAAACGGGAGCGGTCTCCCGCCACACGCATCACCACACCCGCCTCTTTGAGCGGTTCACTCCAGCGATCGAGTGCCGATGCAAAAAGCTTCATAAGCATCGCAACCTCGGCGGCGGGCCGGTTCCAGTTCTCCGACGAGAAGGCAAAAACGGTCAGCATTTTAATGCCGGCTCTGACTGCGCCCTCCGTCACCGCATTGAGTGCCGCAACACCGCGCCGGTGACCTTCTGCACGGGGGAAATGGCGGGATTTTGCCCAGCGGCCATTACCGTCCATAATGATGGCGACGTGCTCGGGAAAGGGATTCGGATGCATGAGAAAACGCTTTGAGACTGTGTTGGTCAGTTAAGGAAAGCCTCATTCTAAAGGGAAAGCCGGGCGGCGTGTGCTGAAAATCTTTTCAACTTCTGTCGAAACCTGTGGCCTGCTCTCTGCGGAAGCGTCCCGGCAAACCGGTCTGCGCCCAGCGTTAGTTTTCCGTTATTTGTCCTGCCTAGGTCAAAGAAAGTCCAAAAAACCGTGCCTTCGGGTGCTGCAGACTTGACGAAACGCCATGAGGCATTCAAAATTCCGTAGGTCAATTTCCTTATCCATCCGCCCACACCGATGAAAAAATCCGATTTCGGCGTTATCGGCTTCATTTATGCCGTAGCGCTTTGTTTTTACATCATGACGGTTGAGCTTCCTCAGGAGGCGCAAACCTATCCGCTCGGACTCATTATCGCAATGAGTGTGCTCAATACCATTTACCTCGGGCAGTGTCTCGTGAAATGGATGGCGAGCAGAACGGTCGAAAATGACTTCCCTGTCATCTTTAAAAATTTCCAGCCCCGTCAGTTTGCCGGCGTGATTCTCGGCTGCGTTCTCTTCCTTGTGCTCATGCGTTATGCGGGCTACTACATCGCCGCCACCCTTTATCTGATCGGAACAATGCTCTTTCTCAAAGTGCACAAACTTCACATCCTGATTGTCCTGGTCGTGCTTGTTGCCCTGATCTGGGCAGTTTTCACAAAGTTCCTTCAGGTTCCTCTGCCCCAGGGCGTTCTGTTTAACTGAGGATAGGCCATGCTTGAAACATTATCTTTAATGGGCATGGGGTTCATCCATGCGTTAACACCGATCAACATCCTCGCCATGTTCGCCTCCACCGCTCTCGGTGTGGCCATCGGCTGTCTGCCGGGGCTCTCGGCCGCCATGGGCGTGGCGCTTCTTCTGCCTGTGACCTTCGGGATGGATACGGCCACGGGGCTTATCGTTCTCGGCGGCATTTACTGCGGTGCCATTTTCGGCGGCTCCATTTCCGCCATTCTGATTCACACGCCGGGGACACCGGCCTCGGCCGCCACGGCTATCGAAGGTTATCAGCTCACCCTTAAAGGGCAGGCTGCCAAGGCGCTTTCCGTGGCCTGTATCGCCAGTTTCTTCGGTGGTCTTCTCAGCTGCATCTCGCTGTATTTCCTCTCTCCCGTGCTCGCGGAAATCGCTCTGCAGTTCAAGAGCCCCGAGTACTTCTGGCTCTCGATCTTCGGTCTGACCGTCATTGCCGGCGTCTCTTCAAAGTCTCTGCTCAAGGGGCTGATCTCCGGTGTGCTCGGTCTGCTGATTTCCACCATCGGTATGGATCCGATGGAAGGTGTTGAGCGCTTCATGTTCGGTGAGAGCACGCTCTACAACGGCGTTGACGTGACCTGTGCTCTGATCGGGCTTTTCTCCATGAGTCAGGTGCTGATTCTTGCCGAGGAAAAGATTGTGCAGCGCAGCCGCGCGGTCAAATTCAAAGACCGTCTCGGTATCAGCCGCGCTGATTTCAAGCGGCTCACCCCGACCTTCATCCGCTCCTGGATCATCGGTAACATCATCGGGATTCTGCCTGGCGCGGGTGCTTCCATCGCCTGCTTTATGGGTTATAACGAAGCCCGCCGTTTCTCCAAACACAAAGAGGAGTTCGGCAACGGCTCCATCGAAGGGGTGGCCGGTTCCGAAGCCGCCAACAATGCTGTGACCGGCGGCTCGCTGATTCCGACGCTCACCCTCGGTATTCCGGGTGAAAGCGTGACGGCGGTGCTCATGGGCGGTCTGATCATTCACGGTCTGCAGCCCGGTCCCGAACTCTTCACCACCCATGCGGGCATGACCTACACGTTCTTTGCCGGGTTCGTGCTCGTGCAGTTCATGATGCTCGCCATCGGTATGCTCGGCTGCCGCGGCTTTGCACAGATCGCCCGTATCTCAGATGCTATTCTGATTCCGTCGATCTTTATTCTGTGTGTGGTGGGCTCGTATGCCATTCATAACAACTTCATCGAAGTGATCATCATGCTCGTCTTCGGTGTACTCGGTTATCTGGTGCGCAAGTTCGGGCTCAATGCCGCAGCCATCGTGCTCGGTCTCATTCTGGGACCGATCGGTGAGAACGGTCTGCGCCGCTCGCTGCTGCTGAGCGACGGTGACTGGACAATCCTCTTTTCCACGCCCGTGTGCTGGATCATGATTGTGCTGTGCGTTCTCGGTGTGATGAGCCCGCTGCTGATGGAGCGGTGGGAACGCCGCCTCGCCGCGGATAAATAACCGCTCAGCACACTCTCAGAGGCCGTCCTTTCCGGGCGGCCTTTTTTTGTCTGCCCGCTTTGTCAGCATCGTCCTACAGGGTTTTCCCTAATTAAAACGAAATACTTGCGTACCGCTCATTGACAGCCGCATATCTCTCCCCCATTATGATTCAGGCGTATTCAGGATATCTCTCAAGGTCGTATAATCCGACAGGACAAGACGGCCCGAGCGGGTCCGGACGTCCCGAGCCGGGTGCACTGGCTAGGAATTTTGTTTTTCATCTCATCCCAAAGGAATGATCGTTATGCAGAAGAAACTTTTAGCGTTGTTTGCCGCAGCCGCCATGTCGATGCCGATGCTGGCTTCGGCCTGGGCCCCGTCGAGCGACGTGACCGTGATCGTCGCTTACAAGGCCGGCTCCGGTACCGACACAGGTGCCCGTGTTCTCGCATCTGAAGCTGAAAAGTACATTGGCAAAACTCTCATCATCAACAACCTTCCTGGTGCAGACGGCAAGATTGGCTGGACAGAACTGATCAAGGCCAAGCCTGACGGACAGACCATCGGCTTTATCAATCTGCCCACCTTCACCACCCTCGCCTCCCTGCCCAACGCCCCCTTCAGCACCGCTCAGGTTGTCCCGCTCGTTAATCATCTGACCGAAACCGGTGTGGTGGTTGTCCGCGCTGACTCCCCCTACAAGACCCTCAAGGATCTGGTTGATGCCGCCAAGGCCAATCCCAACCTGAAGGCCTCCACGAACGGTCGCAAGGCCTCCAACCATATCGCTGCAGAACTGCTCGCCAAGAGCGCCGGCTTCAAGTACAAGGCCATTCCTTACGGCGGTACGGCTGACCAGCTCCTGCGTCTGCGTCAGGGTGAAGTGGACTTCTCCTGCGCCAAGGTCGCTGACGTTGCCAACTTCATCAAGGGTGCCGACGCACAGTTCCGCGTTCTCGGCGTGTTCAGCCCGAAGCGCCTGGCTGAGCTGCCTGATGTGCCCACCCTCGGTGAGCAGGGCTACTACAACAAGTGGTACGGTTCCGCCCGCGCCCTTGTTGCTCCGGCCGGCACGCCTGACGAAATTGTCCAGTTCTATGTCGACGCCTTCAAGAAGACGATGACCGATCCTGAAAACATGGCCGCTCATGAAAAGGCCGGTCTCTCGATCGACTTCAAGGACAACAAGGAACTCGCCGAACTGATCAAGGAACAGGATGAGTTCGCCCGCGACACCGTTGCCAAGCTCTTTGACTAATCCGCCAGCGCACCGGCGCTGCCCAACGCGGCTCTGAGAGCACAGCGCACGACCTGCACTTTCCGGGTCGTGCGCTTTTTTTGCGGGCGCAAAAAAGCCGGCCTCCCGGCCGGCTCTTTACGCGTGGAAATCACCGTCCTCAGACAGTCATGATTTCCTTGTCTTTTTCAGCGACAACCTTGTCGATTTCAGCAATGAACTTGTCGGTGACCTTCTGCACCTCATCCTTGGCGCGGCGTTCCTCGTCTTCGCTGATTTCCTTGTCCTTGCACAGATGTTCAAGGCTGGTGTTGGCATCACGGCGCAGATTGCGGATGGCAACCTTGGCATCCTCGCCGAGACCGCGCACAACCTTGGTGAGTTCGCGGCGGCGTTCCTCGGTGAGCGGCGGCAGGGGCAGACGGATCACGTCGCCGTTGGTCGCCGGGTTCAGGCCGAGGTCGGATTCGCGGATGGCCTTTTCAATCACGGCCACCATCTTCTTTTCCCAGGGCTGCACGGTGAGCGTGCGGGCATCGGCCACACCGAGCTGAGCCACCTGGCTGAGCGGCGTCATCGCGCCGTAGTAGTCCACCTGGATGTGATCAAGAAGACCGGTCGAGGCACGGCCCGTACGGATACGGGTGAACCCTTCACGGGTGCTTTCGACCGTGCGGGTCATCTTGTGCTGCATCTGGCTGATAATTTCAGAAACTGTCATCGTGTTCTCCTGCGGCAGTGCCGGGCCTCTCTCGCGGCGCAGACCCTGCCGTTTAATTCAAAATTCTGTTTCGTCCCAAAGCCGGCCGCCGGCACGCTTGCTTTTGAGAACGGCTGTTGCTCACTGTCCGGACTGGAAATCCGGACAATCTTTTTATTTTAACGGCAAACCGGCGCCTTAGGAGTGTACAAGCGTACCCTCGTTTTCACCGAGGACAACGCGGCGAAGCGCGCCTTTCTTGTTGATGTTGAACACCTTGATCGGCAGACGCTGTTCGCGGCACAGGGCAAACGCTGTCGCGTCCATCACCTTGAGGTTGGACTGCAGCGCCTTGTCAAACGTGATGGATTCAAACATGGTAGCCGTAGGATCGAGCTTGGGGTCGGCCGTGAAGATACCATCGACCTTGGTGGCCTTGAGCACAATCTGCGCACCGATTTCAGCCCCGCGCAGCGCAGCCGTCGTATCGGTCGTCATGAAAGGGTTGCCCGTACCGGCGGCGAAAATCACCACACGGCCGAGTCGCAGATGACGCAGCGCCTTGCCACGGATGTACGGTTCGGCAACCTGCTCGATATGCAGTGCCGACTGCACACGGGCTTCGACACCGTTGTTGCGGCAGGCATCCTGCAGAGCCATGGCGTTCATCACCGTGGCAAGCATCCCCATGTAGTCACCCGTGGCACGGTCCATACCGGTGGCACCGAGCGCGACACCGCGGAAAATGTTCCCGCCGCCGACGACAATACCGACCTGAACACCGAGCTCGACCACGCTCTTGATTTCTTCAACCATGCGGGCAAGCACGTCGCGGTTAATGCCAAAGTGATCCTCTCCCATCAGGGCTTCGCCTGAAAGTTTGAGCAGGATGCGTTGATATACGGGTTTAGCCATGTCAGCTGTCGGTTCCATTCACTTTCTCCGGTGTTTCAGGATGTCGCATACTACTGGCGGGATGCACGTGTCAGTCCCGCGCAAAATTGTCTTATTATAAGCGAAAGACCTTAGATTTGAAAGAGTCTTGTGCTCATGCCGGACGCCGTTTTCCTGTGCTTTCGCGCCGGACCGCCGGCGGCAGCGTCCGGGGAAAACGCACACAAAAAAAGAGGATCCATTCTTTTTCAACAGATCCTCTCTTCTGGGTGTCTGTCCGGTGCTCACGCACCGGACAGCACGTCTTTTCAGTGCGCCTCTATCAGGCGTTCTTGGCAGCGGCAACCTGAGCAGCCACTTCAGCGGCGAAGTCGTCGTTGCGCTTTTCAAGACCTTCACCGACGACATACAGCACGTAGCCGGCCACTTCAGCCTTGTGGGACTTGAGCAGCTGGGCGATCGTGGTCTTGTCGTCCTTGACGAACGGCTGGTTGACCAGGGTCACTTCCTTGAGGAACTTGGCCACGGAACCGTCAGCGATACGCTCGAGCATTGCTTCGGGCTTGCCGGCTTCACGGGCCTTTTCAAGGGCGATACGACGTTCGCTGGCGATCTGTTCGGGATCGACACCCTTTTCGTCGAGAGCCTTCGGCTTGGAGGCGGCAATGTGCATGGCGAGGTCATAGGAGAGTTCGTCGTCACCGCCGATCACATCAACGATAACACCGATCTTGGAGCCGTGGACATAGCTGTTGAGCACGCCCTTGGCTTCCACACGCTGGAAGCGGCGGAAGGTCATGTTTTCGCCGATCTTGCCGACGAGAGCCGTACGGACTTCCTCGAGGGTCTTGTCGCCGAGCTTGCAGGCGCCCAGAGCGGCGATGTCGGCGGGGTTCTGTTCAACGACGAGGCGGACGGCGTCCTGAGCCATCTGAATGAATTCAGGGTTCTTGGCGACGAAGTCGGTTTCGGAGTTGACTTCAAGAAGAGCGCCAACCTTGCGATCTTCGGTGAGGTACACAACCACAACACCTTCAGCGGTGATACGGGCAGCGGCCTTGTTGGCCTTGTTGCCGAGCTTGACGCGAAGGATTTCTTCAGCCTTGGCCATGTCGCCGTCAGCTTCCGTCAGAGCCTTCTTGCATTCCATCATCGGTGCGTCGGTCTTGACGCGCAGTTCCTTGACCATAGCAGCGCTAATAACAGCCATGTTCAATCTCCTAAAAGTATGGTAAGAAATGAAATTCGTTGCGTGTCCCCGTTATCAGGGGGACAGAGAAAAAGGGGACTGACTTTCCGGTCCGCCCCCTCTTTCCTTTCACTCGAGTGACGCCCTGAGCAAAACGCGTTCAGGCGTCCTGTGTGGTGAATCAAGCGAAGGCGTGTCCGCACAAACCGTATCCGGTCTGCCGCACGCCTGACGCTCGAATTGACTGAACTGAGTCAGTGCCCGAAAATTAGGCAGCCGGCGTTTCGTCTTCAGCCGATTCTTCGACTTCAACGAACTCTTCTTCCTTGGCGGCTTCGACAACTTCGGTCTGGCTGTCAGCGCGACCGGCCAGGATGGCATCAGCGATGCCCTTGGCGTAGATAGCGACAGCCTTGGCAGCGTCGTCGTTGCCCGGGATCACGTAGTCAACGCCTTCAGGATTGTGGTTCGTGTCGACCACGGCGATGACGGGGATACCAAGCTTGTTGGCTTCCTGGATGGCAATCTTGTGATAGCCGACGTCGATGATGAACAGCGCATCAGGCAGACCGTTCATTTCCTTGATGCCGCCGATGGACTTGTTCATCTTTTCGATGCTGCGTTCGAAGTCGAGGGCTTCCTTCTTGGTGAGGTTGGCAGCCGAGCCGTCTTCGACCTGCTGTTCCATGTCCTTGAGGCGCTTGATGGTGCCGCGAACCGTCTTGAAGTTGGTAAGCGTACCGCCGAGCCAGCGCTGATCAACGTAGGGGCAGCCGGCACGCTGAGCTTCAGCGGCGATGATTTCACGACCGCCGCGCTTGGTGTCGACAAACAGAACGTTGCCGCCCTGAGCAGCGAGGCGACGAACGAACTTGCAGGCTTCTTCAAAATTGGCAACCGTCTTTTCGAGGTTGATGATGTGAATCTTATTGCGGGCGCCAAAGATGTACTTACCCATCTTCGGGTTCCAGAAACGGGTCTGGTGACCGAAATGGCAACCAGCTTCAAGCATTTCACGCATGCTGACCATGAGATTTCTCCAAGGTTTAAAGTCTGACACGTTCTTTAGGAACCCCGTCAATCAGGGGGCACCTCGGTTTGAGAACGTGCGCGGATTTACCCGGGTCCGACCAAGGCGCACCGGGCGTTAATTAAATGCTTTGTGCCGCAGAGGACTGCCCCCTTCGTGCACAGAGCGACTCAAAGCGCAAGATTATACGTTCCTTTAGAGGGGAGCGCAAGCGCGCTGAACTGAAAATTTCACCCGCCTTGCGCACCAGCCGTCAGTGCGTGACTTTGAACAGCACCGGGAGCACCTGCGCACACGCCTTTTCAGGCTCACCTCCATGCAGGCCCGCCACCGTTTGAGTGTGGTATGATCGAGACACATTCCAGGCGGCTTTCATACCGGCCGGACTGTCACCCGGTTGAGCCGCCGGCACCGCCCGCGCGGACACACCGGGACATCCTGCGCCAGCGACGCTTCGGCGTCTGCCCGGGCCGCCTCTATTCTGAACACAGTGTTATTGAAAAAATGCAAGAAAACATTACCATTAAAACCGCCGAAGACATTGCCGGTCTGCGGGTGGCCGGGCGTCTGGCGGCAGAGCTGCTGGACTATCTCACCCCCTTCGTCAAACCCGGCATTACCACCGGCGAACTCGATAAACTCGCCTACGACTACACCATCTCCCAGGGCTGCATTCCGGCCTGTCTCGGTTATGCGCCTGAAAGGATGACGCCGTACCCGGCCACCACCTGCATCTCGATTAATCATGTGGTCTGCCACGGCATCCCCGGCGACAAGAAACTCAAGCACGGCGACATTGTCAATATTGACGTCACCAGCATCAAAGACGGCTACCACGGCGACACATCCCGCATGTTTGTTGTCGGCAAGCCCACCATTGCGGGCTCGCGTCTTGCGGATCTCGCCTTCAAGACGATGTGGGCCGGCATCGATGCCGTGCGCCCGGGCGGCACGTTTAACGATATCGGTATCGCCTGTCAGGCCTTTGCCGACGCAAACGGCATCTCCGTGGTGCGCGACTACGGCGGACACGGCATCGGCAAGGGCTTCCACGAAGCGCCTCACGTCAATCACTTCCCCGTTAAGCACCCCACGGCCACGTTTGTGCCCGGCATGGTCTTTACGGTTGAGCCGATGGTCAATGCCGGTCGCTACGGTGTCATGATGCTGCGCGACGGCTGGACTGTTGTGACCAAGGATCATTCCCTCTCGGCGCAGTGGGAGCACATGGTGCTTGTCACAGAAACGGGCTACGATATTCTCACTGTCAGCAAGGGCACTCAGGCGCCTCCGGACTTTGTCAAAGGCTGGAAACTGCCTGAGAACCTCTAAGACTCAGTGCAACGGCTGCCCGGATCAGACCGGGCAGTTTTTTTTTCAGTTTTTTCGAACCACTCAACATCTGCACAATCAGAGAGAAGAACATGAACTGCGTACAAATTCTCTCCGCCAGAGCCTGGCCGAATATCACCGATCTGAACGCTTTTCTGAACACCTTTGATGAGCAGAGCCGGCCTGCGCGGACCGCAGAGGATGCCCTCAGCATCATTACCGCCAACGGAGATTTTCTGCTCGAGAAGACCCCGCTGGTGAAGAATCTGCACAAAGACGATGCACTGCTCGTTTTTCAGGACGAGGCGCACCCGCTTGTGAGCGCACTCACCAAAGCCCAGCTGCTTGCGGCAGATCATGCACCGGTTGAAATCTGGGCCATCAGGCGCAGTCTCACCCCCGGTGGCGGGGAGCACTATTCGCTCTGGTCGCTGCTCATCGACCGGCAGGATGACCGGAACGGTCCGCTTTTTCACACCCACTGGCAGCGCGGGCCTTTTGTTGCGTCTGCGACACGGGGGAAAACCCCTGCCGAGGTGAGTGGCGGTATGCTCAGTGTATTTGACGATTCCGCTGATGACCTACTGTGGCAGTGGATTCACGATTCCGACAGCATCTGTCTGCGTTTTGACCTCGGCGAAAACACACTGATATTTTCAAAAATCACTCACCTCCTCTAGGCAGTTTTGGCTAGAATCGGGAGTATTGCGGACGGCAACGCCCGCCTCGGTAGTGAATCAGACACCATTTTTCGTTATCTGCCCTTTAGCGCAAGCGTTTAGAAGACATTTTCGATGAGTGAACAAGCCCAGTTATTCCGTCCGGTTGTTGTGATCCCTGTCTACAATCATCCGCAGACAGTCCAGCCGGTTGTGAATGCGATCCGTAAACTTCAGCTTCCGGTCATTATTGTGGACGACGCCTCCGATACGCAGACCCATCAGGCCTGTGAATTGTGCAGCTGCGAAAACGTTTCCGTGATTCATCGAAAAACCAACGGCGGTAAAGGTGCCGCTCTGATGACGGGTATTCAGCACGCCCTCTCCTCGAGCTATACGCACATCGTCACGGTGGATGCCGACGGACAGATGGATCCGGATTCCATCCCCCGTCTGCTGCGTCTTGCACAGCGCAATCCCGCCACGGTGATCTGCGGCTACAGTACCGACAGGGTCGCCTACCGCGGTATGCGCCGTGTGATCCGCCGCTGCTCGACGGCGCTGGCCAACCTCAATGCGCTCAGCCTCTCCATTACCGATGTGCACTGCGGCTTCCGGGTCTATCCTCTGGCGCCGCTCGCGCAGCTGCTCGCCCGCATCAAACCGGGCCGTCATATGCAGTATGACGCGGAGATTCTCATCCGCCTCATCTGGCTTGGCGTGCGCTTTCGCAATGTGCCGATCGAGCTGCAGATGCCGCATGACAACATCAGCCACTATGCGCATTTTTCGGATACGGCGGCACTCATGTGGATGCACTCCCGGCTTTTTGTCACGATGCTCACCCGTCTGCCGCTGATCATGTTTGCACGCTGGACCGGCTGGTATAACATTCCGCATCCGCCTGCACAGAAGCCCACCGCGGCCATGCGTCAGAACGGCATGCGCTAGAGACACCAAAAAACGGCAGATACCGCACCGGACGGTTCTGCCTTTTTTTTCGCCGCTCCTCCCGGTCCGGATACAGGTATTATTGAGAAGTATCACTTTCTGTCCGTGCGAGTTAAGCGATGAGCAAAGTCAGTAATCCGATCAGTGAACAGTTTCAGGCGGCCCGTGTCCGTCTGGCCGAACAGTACCGCAGCGACCATAATCCGGATGCGTATCTGCTCGCACACAGCCACGCGCTTGACGAGGCCGTCCGTGCCCTGTGCATGCGTGAGGATCTGCCCGCACGTGAGCTCTGCGTCATAGCCGTGGGCGGGTACGGCCGCGGCGAACTCTTTCCCTACTCCGATATTGACCTTCTGGTGCTGATGTCTGATCAGAGCGCCGGTGACCGGCAGATGCAGGAGAAGGTAGGCAGTTTTGTCACCGCGCTCTGGGAGCTCGGTCTGAGCGTGGGTGCCTCGGTGAGAAACGAGACCGCTTTTCTTGAAGAGGCGGTCAATGATGTGTCTGTAGCCACCACCTACCTTGAGAGCCGCTTTCTCTGGGGCAACCGGGAGCTGATGCAAAGCGCCTGGGCGGATTTCAGGGAGGATCTTGATGCGGCCAAGTTCTATCAGGACAAGATGCTTGAACTTGCGCGGCGTCACCACCGCTTTGAGGACTCCCCCTACGCGCTCGAGCCCAATCTCAAGGAAAGCCCCGGCGGGCTGCGCGATCTGCAGGTATTTCTCTGGTGCGCACAGGCTGCCGGACTTGCCCAGAATGTCCGGGGAATGGAGACCGCCGGGCTCATCACTGAAAAGGAGGTTCATGCACTCGAGAGTGCCTGGTTTAACCTCAAGCAGTGGCGCATCGCCCTGCATCTGATGACCCGCCGTCATGAGGACCGTCTGATTTTTGATGTTCAGGAGGAGCTCGCCACCTCACTCGGCTATGAATCCACCGAGCTGATGCGCGCCTCTGAGGCTTTCATGAAACGCTACTATCTCAACGCGCGCAGCGTGGTGCAGCTCTCGGTGATCCAGCTGCAGACACTCGCCGATAAACTGCTCGGTGCCGTTACCGCACCGGAGATCCCCACAGAGGACCCCGCCTTTGTGATGCGCGGCGATGAACTTGACATCATCGATGACCAGCTCTACAAACGCGATCCCAGTGCCATCCTGAGAACCTTCTACCAGTACTACCACCGCAGCGACACGGGGCGCTATGCCACCCGGCTGCTGCGTGCACTCTGGCATGCCGCCCCCGGCATTGATCAGGCTTTCCGGGAGAATCCGTACAATCAGCGGCTTTTCATGGATATTCTCACCATGCCGCGCGGTGCCTACCATGCGCTCAAGGATATGAACATGTGGGACGTGCTCGGGCGCTTCCTGCCCGCCTTCCGGCCCATTGTCGGTCAGATGCAGCACGACCTGTACCATATCTTCACGGTCGACCAGCATACCCTGCGCTGTGTGCGCAACATCCGCCGGTTCGCCCGCAGTGAGTTCGCTCACGAATACCCGCGCTGCTCGCACCTGATGTCAGGATTCAGCAAACCGTGGCGAATCGTGATCGCCGGTCTTTTTCATGACATCGGCAAAGGTCAGGGCGGACATCATGAACTCATCGGCGCACGGAAAATGGCCGAGTTCGGTGAGACTTTCGGTTTCGATCAGGACGATATCGATTTTATGGTGTTTCTGGTGCGCAACCACCTTCTGATGAGTCAGGTCGCCCAGCGGCAGGATATCTCCGATCCCACGGTTGTGCGGCGCTTTGCTGACACAGTCGGCACCAAGGAGCGGCTCGACGCGCTCTACCTTCTGACGGTGGCGGATATTCGCGCCACCAGTCCGAAAGTCTGGACCCCCTGGAAGGGTCAGCTCCTTGAGAGACTTTATCTCTCGGCTGCCGACATGCTCTCGGGGAGCGCCTCAAGCGACAAGGCCATGGAAATGCGACTTGAAGAGGCCCGCAGCACACTGCTCAAAACCCTTGATGCACAGACGCTCGAAAAATTCTGGCGTGAACTCGACGTGGTTTACTTCATGCGTCACAGCTCCGAGGAAATCATCTGGCACGCCAGAGAGCTTGCCTGCAACATGACCACTCCCGAGCCGATCGTCAAGGTGCAGGAGGCCTCAGGCAAGAGCGGCTATCTGGTACTGCTTTACATGCCCGACCGGCAGGGACTGTTTCTGCGCTCCGTGGCACAGATCGGCAAACTCGGTCTTTCAATTGTCGACACGCGCGTGCATACGACCCGTCACGGCTGGGCACTTGACACGTTCCTCGTGGCGGACCGGTTTGAACGCTACACACTCGAGACGCTCAAAGAAAAGCTCGAAGAGAGTCTCGCGGCTGCGGTGGTGGCCGAGGGCCCGCTGCCGCCCGCCTCTCAGGGCAAGCTCTCCCGCCGCTCACAGCACTTCCCGCTGCGCCCGAGTGTGCATCTTGCCCCCGATGAACGCGGACAGGCATGGCTGCTCAATATCGTCTGTGCGGACCGCCCCGGTCTGCTCTACTCGATTTTCCGCGTCCTTTACGAATACGGCATCAACCTGCAGACAGCCAAAATCGCCACGCTCGGCGAGCGTGTCGAGGACGTGTTCCTTGTGGATTCGCCTGTGCTCAACGAGGATGCCACCGTGCTCAATCTCGAAGCCGATCTACTTGAGGCGCTTTCCGTGCCGGTCAAAAACAAACCGTCCCGTACGGCGTTTTAGGCACAGCAGCAAAAAAACGGTGACAGCCTCAAACAGGCGTCACCGTGATATTTTTCACTCCGGCACGCGAGCCGTGTCAGGACTCTTTAGCAGCGTCTGCCGCAGCAGCCTTCTGAGCGGATCGTGTGCTGCGGGCCTCACCTTTTTTCTGACGGTGATGACGTGCCCTGCGGGTCGGCACACCGACATTTTTAGCATTCAGACGCGGCAGGCCGTCAACCCCTTTGCCGCCGAGCTCACGCAGCTGTGCATTGAGCTGTTCGATCACGGCATTCTGCTCGCCGGTAACACGCGCAAGTTCTCTGATGGCGACATAATACGGATCGACCTCGTCCTTGTCCACAGCGTAGGCTTCGAACTTCGGCGTTTCCTCCATCTCACGGCGGCTCTGTCCGACAACACGGCCGGGCACACCCACCACCGTCTGACCGGGTTCAACCGGTTTGAGGACCACCGCATTGGAACCGATACGGGCGTTGTCCCCCACTGTGAAAGCACCGAGCACCTGAGCACCCGCCCCGACGATCACGCCTTTGCCGAGTGTCGGGTGACGCTTGGTGCCTTCAATAAGCGTGGTGCCCCCGAGCGTCACACCGTGGTAGAGCGTGCAGTCGTCACCGACCTCCGCGGTTTCCCCGATGACCACCCCCATGCCGTGGTCGATGAAGACACGGCGGCCGATTTTCGCACCCGGATGAATTTCAATCCCGGTAAGAAAACGGCCCACATGCGAAATAAAACGGGCAAAAGAATACCAGCCCTGCAGCCAGCACCAGCTCGATACCTGATGAATAAGGACGGCATGAAAACCCGGATAGGAAAAAATCACCTCCCACCTGGAGCGGGCGGCAGGGTCACGGGTCATGATGGTATCGATGAGTTCTTTTGCGCGGTCAAACATAATTCTGTGTCATCTCAAATATAAATTGCGGACCGTATGCCCGCGGTGTGTGTCAGAGCTCAACGCATCCGGAGCCTCTACACACTTGTACCTAATCTGTAGATTGTGGCAGAAACTCCGCAGTGTGTGCAAATTTTTTACGTTTCTGTCCGAATCAGTGCAGTTAACGGCTTATTTCGGCTTTTTCGTGCCGGCACGCTCACGTTTGGGACGGATAATGGCCGAGCAGATTCCCCGCAGAAGATCAATCTCAGTCTGTGTGAGACCGCTGCGGGTGAAAATCCTGCGCGTGAGCGGCATCAGAAATCTCGGATTGGCAGGGTCATGAACGCCGCAGGCGATCATCGCCTCCTCCCAGTGCCGGTAGAACCCTTCGATCGCCGCGACACTCGCCGGGGGCTCATGACTGAAACGGGTCTGCCAGTCGTAGAGTCTTGTCCCTTCCGTATCAAGCAGTGTCTGATGCATTTCATAGGCGGTGATCTGAACAGCCTGCGCCAGATTGAGGCTGGTGCTTGAGGGATCACAGGCAATGGCGATCGCCCCCTGACAGAGCATCACCTCCTCGTTGGTAAGACCGCTGCGTTCAGTGCCGAAAACAAACGCAACGGTTCCCGGCTCCTGCTCGAGCCAGTCTCTGCCGGCACGGGCCGCCTCGCGAAGCGGGGTGAGTGCGGGACCGAACTCCCGGTCGTACCCGGTGAGCGCCCAGGCGAAAGTCACGCCTTCGAGCGCCTCCTCAAGGCTCGTATAGGACCGGCTCTGCGCGAGCACATCCACCGAGCTTGTCGCAAAGTCAATCGCCTCGGGATGAGTGCGGTAATCCGCCTCACGCGGATTGACAACTCTGAGGTCACGAAAACCCATGGTTTTAATCGCCCGGGCGGCAGAACCGATATTGCCGGGATGTCCCGGTTCACAGAGCACAAACGAGATCCGGCTGGCGGCATCGTGCGAAGACATGCGGGGAGTTCTCCGAAAATTATTCAACTGCGCACATTCTAACCTTTCAGCACACGCGCAGCCAAAAACGGCAGGCTGCGTCAGGAGAAAAAATTTCCGTGAGGCTTTTTCGTGCCAGACTCTGAGGAGATCCGCTAAAATATGCGCTTTCTCAGAAAATCCGCATCCGGATGTGTAATACCCGGACGGATTCCGAGTCCCAGATTTTGTCAAATTTCCCGTAAAACTCCTATGCCATCTCCCTATCTTTCCGTTGCGATTAAAGCGGCTCGTTTGGCCGGCGCTGAAATCTCCCGTGCGGCTGCTCACCTTGACACGCTTCAGGTGGAAAACAAGGCTGTTAATGACTTTGTCACGAACGCCGATCGCGCCTCTGAAGCTGTTATTGTGGAATGCCTCCAGCAGGCCTACCCGAATCATGCCATTCTGACGGAAGAAGCCGGTCGCATCGGTCCGAAGACCAGTGACTATCTCTGGATCATCGATCCGATCGATGGCACGCTCAATTTCATGCACGGCGTCCCGCAGTACGCTGTCTCCATCGCACTCGTGTACCGCGGTGAAGTGGTGCTCGGCGTGGTCTATGACGTTGCCAAGAATGAACTCTTTCATGCCATCAAGGGTGAAGGTGCCTTCCTTGACAACCGCCGTATCCGTGTCTCCGGTCTTATCGATATGAACCGCGCTCTGATCGGCACCGGTTTTCCGTTCCGCCGCACCGACAACTTCAAGAAATACATGATGAGCTTCATGCGCGTGGCCGAACGCACCGCCGGCATCCGCCGTCCCGGTTCCGCCGCTCTTGATCTTGCCTGGGTTGCTGCAGGCCGCTACGACGGTTTCTGGGAAAGCGGCCTCTCGCAGTGGGACATTGCCGCCGGCGGTCTGCTCGTTCTTGAAGCGGGCGGTCTGATCACCGATCTTGCCGGTCAGGAGGAATGGCTCACCACGGGGCAGGTCTGCGCCGGTACCCCGAAGATCTTTGCGCAGCTCCTGCCGCTCGTTGGCGATCTGCCTGCCGCAAACTGATGCTCTGTTTTATGCGGGAGAGCGCTCAGGAGCCTCCCGCTGTCACTTAGCGATACAATACAAACCGAATTCACTCTGACTCACGAGCGGATTCGGTTTCGTTTTTTTCCGTCCGTGAACCGCCTATGACTGAACCTGCAATCAACTTTGAGAATTACGATCTGAATGATTTCACGCCGGCCATGCGCCAGTTTATCGACGTCAAGCAGCGCTACCCCAATACGCTGGTTCTGTTCCGGATGGGTGACTTTTATGAAACGTTCTTTGATGATGCGGTCAAAGCCAACCGCCTCATCGGGATTACGCTCACCAAGCGCGGCAAGATGAAGGACGGCGAGCCGATCCCCATGGCGGGCATTCCCGCTGTCTCCCTTGATCAGTACATTGCCCGTCTCGTGAGACTCGGCGAATCCGTAGTGATTGCCGAGCAGATCGGTGTACCGGGCAAGGGGCTGATGGAGCGGCGCATCTCGCGCATCATCACGCCGGGCACCCTCACCGATTCGTCCCTGCTCCCGGAGAAGGACGATGCAATTCTGATGGCTGCGGCTCCCCACGCGGGGGATAAATCGCTCTGGAGTCTTGTCTGGCTGACGCTCAGTAACGGTCAGTTCTTTGCCACCAACACGCCTCAGGGCGGCATTGAAAGCGAAATCGCCCGTATTTCGCCCACCGAACTTCTGGTGCCCGAAAAGCACAAAGAGGCTTTTCGTGAGGCCTATCCTGATCTGACTGTCACGCCGATGCCGCAGTGGCACTTTGATGCCGGTCACGGCGAGGCGGCACTGAAAAAGCTTTACAGCGTGGATAACCTCGATGCGCTTGTGTCGGTCGAGGAAAAAGGCATTCTTGCCGCAGCCAATGCGCTCCTTGACTATACCGGGGAGACGCAGGTCGACATGATGCCCTTCATCGAGCCGCTTCGCGTGCTCAAAGAGGAGGACTTCATCGTCATTGATCCGGCAAGCCGGCGCAATCTTGAGCTCTGCGACAGTCTGCGCCAGGAGAGCAAAGGGCCGACACTCTTTTCAACGATTGACCACTGTGAAACCGGGATGGGAAGCCGCACGCTCAAACGCTGGATCAACGAACCGCTGCGCAGTGCGGAGGCTGCCCGTGCCCGTCACGGTGCCATTGAAGGCCTGCTCGGCACGCCGGACGATCTGAATGTCATCCGGCTTGCGCTCGGCAAAGTCACTGACATTGAACGTATCGCCTCACGCATCACACTGGGCACCGTACGTCCCAAGGAGCTTGCTGCGCTTCGTGATTCTCTGCCCGTGATCGGAGAGCTGCAGCTGCTGCTCTCTTCGCGTCCCGAGCAGTGGCTTCAGCAGGCAGGCAGCAGCATGATGCTTGATCCGGCCGTGGAGGACGCTCTCACACGCACCCTTCAGGATGAGCCGGCGACCACGCTTCGGGACGGTGACGTCATCCGCCCGGGATTCAATGCCGAGCTCGATGAGCTGCGCGCACTGCGCGACAATACCGGCCAGTTCCTCATTGAGCTTGAAACACGTGAAAAAACCGCCACCGGCCTCTCCACGCTTCGCGTGGAATACAACAAAGTTCACGGCTTTTTCATTGAACTCAGTAAAGCCCAGGCGGCTCAGGCACCCGAGCACTATCAGCGCCGGCAGACACTCAAAAACACCGAGCGTTTCATCACGCCCGAGCTCAAGGCTTTCGAAGACAAGGCTATCAGTGCCAAAGAGCGCTCCAACGAACTTGAGAAGGCACTCTATGAGGGGCTGATCGAAACACTGAAACCGTTTGTGAGTGCGCTCATGCAGACGGCAACGGACATCGCACAGACCGATGCGCTGCTCAGCCTTGCCTATCATGCGCAGCTGCACAACTGGGTACGTCCTGAACTTAAGAAACAGCCCGGTATTGATATTCACCAGGCCCGCCACCCGGTGGTTGAAACCACGATTGAAACCTATGTCCCCAATGACTGCCGGCTCGGTAACGGCAGACGCTGTCTGATCATCACCGGACCGAATATGGGCGGTAAATCGACATACATGCGCAGTATTGCGCTCATCGCCCTGCTCGCCTGGATGGGCAGTTTCGTGCCCGCCTCGGCAGCGAGCATCGGCGAGATTGACCGTATCCACACCCGTATCGGTGCGAGCGACGATCTGGCCCGGGGACGTTCAACCTTTATGGTCGAGATGACCGAGGCTGCCGCCATTCTGCATCAGGCCACCGACAGAAGCCTGGTGCTCATGGATGAGATCGGCCGCGGCACGGCAACGTTTGACGGTCTGTCACTCGCAGCCGCCATTGCTCACGAGCTCGTTCAGGGGCTGCGTTCTCTGACGCTCTTTGCCACGCACTATTTCGAACTCACTGAGCTCGCCGGTCACCTCAAGGAGGTTGCCAATGTGCATGTCTCCGCCACTCAGGCCAGAAACCGCATCGTTTTCCTGCACGAAATCAGCGAGGGACCCGCGAGCCGCAGCTACGGTATTGCCGTCGCCCAGCTCGCCGGTGTGCCTGTGCACGTGGTAAGACGTGCCGAGGCGTTCATGACAAAGCTGGTGAACGAGGCGAGTCAGACAGCCGGAGCCCAGACATCGCTCTTTGATGACATGCCGCTTATTGAAACCCGGCCGCTCTCGCTTCCGGCGGAAAGCACGCCCGATCCCCTTGCGGCAGAGCGTGCCGAGTTCGTCAGGATGCTCAGCGAGCTTGACACGGATGATCTGAGTCCGAGAGAGGCACTCGCCCGGCTCTATGAGCTCAAGGAAAAAGCAAAAGACCTGCAGTAGGCACAAGCGGTTCAATTTGTCGACAAGTTGAACCGCTTTTGTTTATCATTAAAAGGTCCAAACAGAGAACGCTTTTCAGGCGTTCCGATAACCTCCTCAATAGACAGATGCCTTTAATAAACTCTAAGCCAGAAAGTGCGGAAGAGATTCTTTTTCATAAGATCCATCAGCACATTCTCGAACAGGCCAAGAATAACGGCCATATTGATACCGAATCCGAGCTCGCCGCCCGCTTCGGCATCACCCGCTACAAGGTTCGTAAAGCGCTCGCCGTGCTCACACAGATGGGCATTATCGACCGTGCCCCCAAACGCGGAATGACGGTCAACAAGGTTGAGCCGAAAAATCTTTCCGCCCAGATTCAGGTGCAGATGGACATTGCCAACTTTGACATCCGCGAGTTCATCGAAGCCCGTCTGCTCATCGAAATTGATGTGATTCCGCTCGTCATGCGACGTATGACGCCGGCCATGATGGGCAAGCTTGAGACCGCCATTGACGAGATCGAGCGCAATGCGCACTCCACCCGTGAAGCTGACCGCTGGGACCGTGAGTTCCATCTGCTGCTTCTTGAAGCCTGCGGTAACCGTGTGCTTCAGGTTTTCTCGGCGGTACTGGTGACGTACTTTGAAAAGACAACGGAAAAACTGCCCCGCTACAATCCGCAGTTTTTCCTGGATATCGCACAAAAAGAGAGAGCCCTTCTCAATGCGATCAAGGAGGGCGATGAGCGCAAGGCTCAGAACCTGCTCAGAGCTCATCTGAGCGAGCAGATCGTACTGCTGAGCTGACAGACGCGGCAATCCCGGAGACAGTGCCTCCGGGATTTTTTGTCGCCTCTCAGGCAAAAAGAGACTCTCCTCTGCGCATAACGCATAAACGAAAACCCCGCTGCCTTACGGCAACGGGGTTCTCTTTTTGTGGAGCCTGGCAATGTCCTACTTTCACTGGAAATACAACCAACTATCATCGGC
>ERZ838399.656-NODE-656-length-40003-cov-7.759212_pt1 | contig 40003 bp, 30 predicted proteins | sample MGYA00519683_ERZ838399 | MGnify/ENA primary metagenome ERZ838399 (study PRJEB31850, sample SAMEA3708833) | human gut metagenome | biome: human gut; feature: human-associated habitat; material: faeces | place: China | collected 2014 ...
CATTTAAGAAAGCAGTATCTTCTCAGCTGTTACCACAAACATGCATGAAGACTCCTTTTATTTGAGTGTTTCTTTTTTCTCTCAAAAAAATCAGGCAAAAAAAAGAGTCAGGGACTGCCTGACTCAAAAATACCACCAAGGGGTAGTCAGTAACATTCGCTACCGGCTGCGCCCTTCTATGTCTGTAAGTACATTCTGCCTAAAATACGTCTCTTTTTCAAGTCATTAGTATTCTCTATTTGTAAATTTTGCTTTTTACTTTTGCTGAGCCGGGATCTTATACTCCTCTTTGAATACCTATTTGTAGGTATAGTGAAAACCCAGTGTCTTTTTGGCAACATTTTTTTACCTCTAAATCCCCCGAAAAATGATTTTTTTCTGAAAACGTCCTAAAAATGAGCATTCTTTAGGGATTTCACTGAGGAATAATTAAGAAATAGAATGTAAAATAGGTATCGTGGAGGTTTGCTTTCATTTCTGGCATACCCACCGTTCTACGAACCGGCGCTGCACTTCTGGAGTGTAAACCGGTTCTAAGGAGCGGGACCTCAGCACGCGGCAGTCGCTCATGCGCCCGACCAGCGGTTGAATAACTCAATCGGTTCTGTGCTAACTCACACAGAATCATTGCCCCACCGTTTTCTCGTTCCTCAGGAATGGTGCGGGTTGGTGTTTTTATACCCGGGACCGGCGAGAAGTCCGGGGTAGTTAACGGAGCAATCTATGAATAGACAGGAACTTGTAGAACGCGTCAGTGACAAGCATGGTATTTCCAAGGCGGAAGCCGACCGTATCGTTGTCACGGTGTTTGAAGAAATCATGACCGCAGTCACGCAGGGTGAAGCTGTGACGCTGATCGGTTTCGGTTCTTTCAAGGCCGTTGAGTGCGCACCGCGCACGGGCCGCAACCCCACGACCGGCGAAGCCATTCAGATTCCGGCCATGCGCAAACCCCGCTTCACCGCAGGTTCGTACTTCAAGGAAATCGTGAATACCGGCATTGAAGGCGGCAAGTAACCCGTCCAGGTTCACATGAAAAAGAAAGCGTGATGAACTTTTTAAGTCATCACGCTTTTTGTTTGCGCCCTTTAATCAGGCCGCGATCAGCCGCGGCGGATCAGGAAGTTCTCGAAGCGCTTTTTCTGCCGCTCGATAAACGCCTCGCTCGGCCAGGTGTCAAGCACGTTGGGGAACAGATTCACAAGCCCCGAGTTGGGACGGCGGTAGATCTGCAGCACCCAGTCCTTCACCCCCTCTTTTTCCAGATAGCCGGCCAGGTCCTCAAGGGTGTCCTCGTCGAGAAAGTCCGGGTGGGCCGTCGTGCGGTATTCCACCGGAATGCCCGCTGCACGCACCAGATCGAAACTCTCCTTAAAGAGCGCGGCGCTCTTTTTGAGGTTGGTGACCGATTCGTAGTGAAACGCGTCCTGCGGGGGCGCCTTCACATCGAGCCCGACCCAGTCAATCAGGGGCAGCAGCTCCCTGAGGCGCTTCGGGTACATGCCCGAGGTGTGCAGCCCGACAGCATAGCCGCGAGCCTTGACCCATTCGATTGCAGCGCGAAGCGCGGGATCCATCGTGGGCTCGCCGCCCGAGAAAACCACCCCGTCGAGCAGGCCCTTACGCTTTTCAAGCAGCGTCGTGACGTCACTCCAGCTGTTGTGGGCGAGCCGCACATTGAACGTGCGCGGCTGCATCCACGAGTTCTGGCAGTAGCAGCAGCGGCAGGGGCAGCCCTGCAGGAAAATCACCGCGGAGAGTCTCCCCGGGAAATCGATGGACGTAAACGGCGTGATGCCGGCAATACGAAGCTCCTCTGCCCTTGCGGGCAGAAAATCAGCACTCACACCACACTGAACCGACATGATTTACTTTGCATCCTTGTGTTGAGCCGCAGCCTGCTCGGTAAAGCAGACGCGCTCTTCAAACTCGCCTTTTTTTCCGGTGTTGAAACTCTGCACCGGGCGATGGTAACCCATCACACGGGTCCAGACTTCACAGGGCTGGCGTTCTGCATCTTTGAGTTCAATATTGTCACAAGTCTTCTGCTGTGTCATCTCTTTTTACTCCTTTTGACCAAAAAACAAATTCTCAGGCATTGCCTGCGCCCGAGGCGCGTTCAGCGGCGGCAAGTTTCGCGCGCTTGGCAGCGATGAGCTCGGCGTCACACTTCGGGCAGAAATCATGGCGTCCCGGCAGATACCCGTGTTTGGGGCAGATCGAGAACGTCGGCGTAATCGTGATATACGGGAGGCGGAAATTCGTGAGCGCGCGGCGCACGAGATCCCGGCAGGCCTCGGCCGAGGAGACCGTCTCGTTCATGTACAGATGCAGCACGGTGCCGCCCGTGTACTTGCGCTGCAGATCATCCTGACGCTCGAGCGCCTCGAACGGGTCGTCGGTGAAGTTCACCGGCAGCTGCGAGGAGTTCGTGTAGTACGGATGCTCAGGCGTGCCCGCCTGCAGAATATCCGGGAAGCGCTTCTTGTCCTCCTTGGCAAAACGGTATGTCGTGCCTTCGGCCGGCGTGGCCTCAAGGTTGTACATATGGTCCGTCTCCTCCTGGAAGGCAACGAGCTTTTCACGCACATGGTCGAGCAGCCGCAGGGCAAACGCATGACCGAAGGGCGTCGTGATGTCGTCCGTGTCGTTGGTGAAATTGCGGATCATCTCATTGATGCCGTTCACCCCCACGGTCGAGAAATGGTTGCGCAGTGTGCCGAGGTAGCGCTTGGTGTAGGGGAAAAGCCCCTGATCAATATGGCGCTGAATGACCTTGCGCTTAATCTCGAGACTCGTTTTCGCAAGTTCCAGCAGCTCGTCAAGACGCTTGAGCAGTGCGGTCTCGTTACCCTTGTAGAGGTAGCCCAGACGCGCGCAGTTCACCGTCACCACCCCGAGCGAGCCGGTCTGCTCGGCAGAGCCGAAAAGACCGTTGCCGCGCTTGAGGAGCTCACGCAAATCGAGCTGCAGACGGCAGCACATCGAGCGGATCATATTGGGCTTGAGCTCGGAGTTGATGAAGTTCTGGAAGTACGGCAGCCCGTAGCGCGCCGTCATATCAAAGAGCAGCATCGCATTGGGGCTGTCCCAGTCAAAGTCCGCCGTAATGTTGTAGGTCGGAATCGGGAACGTGAACACGCGCCCCTTCGCATCCCCCTGAAGCATCACCTCAATATAGGCGCGGTTGATCATGTCCATTTCCTTCTGCAGATCGCCGTAGGTAAAGGGCATCGTCTCGCCGCCGATCATCGGATGCTGTCCGCGCAGATCCTCCGGGCAGACCCAGTCAAAGGTGAGATTGGTAAAGGGCGTCTGTGTCCCCCAGCGTGAAGGCACGTTGAGGTTGTAGATGAGCTCCTGAATCGACTGCTTGACCTCATCGTAGGAGAGGTTGTCCTTGCGGATAAAGGGGGCCAGGTACGTGTCAAAGGAGGAGAACGCCTGTGCGCCCGCCCACTCGTTTTGCATCGTGCCGAGGAAGTTCACAATCTGGCCGGTGGCCGAGGTGAGGTGTTTGGGCGCGCCCGCCTCCACCTTGCCGGCAACGCCGTTGAGCCCTTCGTTCAGAAGCGTGCGAAGGCTCCAGCCCGCGCAGTACCCCGAGAGCATGTCAAGGTCATGAATATGAATATCGGCCTGACGGTGTGCCGTACCGATCTCGGGCGGATAGATATAGTTGAGCCAGTAGTTGGCAACCACCTTGCCCGAGACGTTCAGGATGAGCCCGCCCAGCGAGTAGCCCTGATTGGCGTTGGCATTGACACGCCAGTCGAGCTGATCAAGATACTCGTTGATCGACTGCTCGACGTTGATCCAGCTCTTTTTCGCATCGCGCACCTTGGCGCGGCTTTCGCGGTAGACAATATAGGCGCGCAGCGTCGTGAAGTAGCCCGCCTCAAACAGCGCGTGCTCGACCGCGTCCTGCACCGCCTCGATATGAAGCGTTGCCTCGTTGCGTTCGACAAGGCGCGGGAGCACCAGGAAATCCACCATCTCACGGGCACGGGAGGCGCCGAACTCTCCGGTCGCCTTGCCCGCCTTGGTCATTGCGGTAACAATCTTTTCTGCGTCAAACGGCTTGAGTGTGCCGTCTCTCTTCAGAATCTGCTGAATCCCCTGTGCCACTTGTCCCATGGATGAGCCTCTCTTATTTTGATTGTTTCAAACACAAGATATTGTGGAATTTCAGGTGGAAAACCACAAATTCTTGAGGTCTGATTTGACTATAACAAAGATTTCTCCTTAATGGTACTCGCCTTGGCGAAAACTTGCCTGAGCAATTTCACGCACTCGGCGCCGTCAATGAAATGCCTGTCAGCACCCTTTTCTTTTAGGCTCTACTGCGGACGGTGTTTGCCTGAAAAAACACTCTGATGAGATTTTTTTTAGCACGCCGCCTCCCTCTTTCGCCGTAAGTCTAAATTACGTAGTTATACTTAATTCTTTCTTGACGATTTTGTCCGCCAAAACGCCTGCCCGCGAATTTACAGATGAGAATGACTCTCAATTGAGAGAAAACAAACTTTTGATTTACATCAAGGAGAAGCATCTTTTTTTTCCGGCTCTGCCGGTCTCCCCGGTCGCCGGACATGTTTTTCCCCGCCATACGCCCTCCGGGCCTCACCCGTCTAATGTAACCGCCCCCGGGGGACGGCTCCCTGCCGGGGTGCCGGAGAAGGTGGAAGAAGGGGGTGACGGCCGGCCCTTTCGGGCCGCCTGGTTTCTCCCTGAGCCTTCTCCCCTCCTCCTCTTTTCGCCCGACACGCGGCCGGAAAGGCATGGGGGTTATCCCTTCGTCAGAGAGCCCCTTTTCTGCCGCGTACGCTCAAGGCCATCTGTGCGAATCAGATAGCAGGGAAAAAGAGAAAAAGGGGCTCAGCGCCCTCATACCGGCCCGGGTGGATGTTGCTCAACCTTCCCGTCACCCACGAGGAACACCTAGGGTTAACCCTAGGATTTATCGCCCCGCTTTCCTTACGGCACAGGCGAACTGATAAACGGGGCCTGAGAGAGCCGGCATCTGCGGACCGCTTATGACAGCGTGCCGGTAAAGGCAGTTAAAGGCAGGCAATAGCGGACAGGACAAAGAGAGAAGAAGGCGGCAAAAGTGAAAACAGTGGAAAAGGCCGGCAGAGCCGAGGGGAAAAACGGATGGCGGCGGGAAGGTGAAGCGCTCCCGGAAAAGCGTCAGAAGCAAGGGGTCTGCGAGGGGGCCGGAGAGGCAGAGACAGACCTGTGCTCGCCCAAATGAAAGAAGGTCAATCGGATGCCCTTTTTCAACCGATTGACCTTCATGAGCAGGATATAGAGATAACGCAGAACCAACCACCATCTCTAAGCGTTTGAGGAGCAACGCTGTTTTTCTCACTGCAGTTTTATGTTACACAATCCGCAGAAAAAAGCAAAATAATCAAAACTCCCTATTTTCAGGGGTTTTATCACCCGCCGGGGACATTTTTTACGCAAAACTCCTCTTTATTCATTACCTATGGTTTGACGGAATCTGTAAGAAATTCTTTATAAACATACGTAGTTATACGTATATTCAGACACTATCCGTTTTGTGCCTTTGCAGATCGCTCTGCCGCAGGCAATCATCCCAACGGATGAGTCCCATACCAAAGATAAGCCTTGCACAGACGCGTGAAATCAAAATTTATAGGCATCCTGAGTACTTTTGCCTAAAATGGTAAGAACGTGCTCCCGCAATCAGCGGGAGGCCCCCGACTATCAGAAACCCAATTAACAGGAACAAGAGCAGTGAGTTCGACATCTCAGACTCAGACCTCCGCAAAAGAACAGGTCAAAGCGCTGGAGCTTTTGAGCACCTTGCCCGAATTGCTCACGCAGCATCTGACAAAGCGCCCGGATGCCGTCGCGTACAAATACTTTGACAATGCAAGCGAAGGCTGGAAAGATCTGACGTTTAAAAACGTCTACGACATCGTGCATGAATGGCGTCACGCCTTTGCGGCCGTCGAAGGCCTCGAGCGGGGCGACCGTGTGGCGATGCTTCTGCCCAACTGTCCTGAAGCCGTTTTCTTTGACCAGGCCGCACTTGCCAATGTGCTCGTGCCCGTGCCGCTGCATGCGGTGGACACGCCCAAATCCTCGGCCTTTATTCTGCACGACAGCGGTGCAAAGGTGCTCGTCACCAACAAGCTCCTCAAGTGGAAGCAGATCCGTGAGCTCAACGCCACGCCCGATCTGCGCCTTGTGGTGATCACGGACGAGCGTGAGGACGTCGACGACCTGAAGGCCCCGGTACCGGTGATGTCGCTCAAAACGTTCCTCGCCTCGGGTGCCCGTTCGGTGCTCCCTGCCGAGGGCCCCAAACCCACGGACCTTGCCGCCATTGTCTACACCTCCGGTACCACCGGCACCCCCAAGGGTGTGATGCTCACGCACCGCAATATTCTCTCGAATATCCGCGGCGTGCTCTGCAACCTGATGCCGCACGAACACGAGACGATGCTCTCGTTCCTGCCGCTCTCGCACACCTTTGAGCGCACCACCTCGTACTATCTCTGTCTTGCTCTCGGCTTTACGCTCGGCTTTAACCGCTCGATCGCCCGTCTGCAGGAGGACCTCAAAATCATCCGTCCGACGGTGCTCATGTCGGTGCCGCGCGTCTACGAGATGATCTACAGCAAGATCCGTGACGGACTCGCGAAAAAACCCCGCTATATTCAGTACCTCTTTGAGTGGGCGGTTGAAGTGGGCTGGCGCCGGTTCTGCCGCGAAAACGGGCTGCCTGTGGAGCCCTCCTCGCGCGCCTGGCTTGACCCCTTTGTGGCGGGCTTTCTCGACCGCAAGGTCGGCCGCCCCCTGCGTGAGGTCTTCGGCGACCGGATTCACCTCTTCATCTCGGGCGGTGCCGCCCTCAATACAACCGTCGCGCGGGTGTTCCTTGCGCTCGGTGTGTATATCTACCAGGGCTACGGGATGACGGAGACAAGCCCCATCATCGCGGTGAACAAAGTGGGCAACAACCACCCCAACACCGTGGGCCCGGCACTGCCCAACCTCGAGGTGCGCCTCGGCGAAGGCGACGAGCTGCAGGTGCGCGGTCCCTCCGTGATGCAGGGCTACTGGAACCGGCCTGATGCCACCCGGGAAATCTTCACGCATGACGGCTGGCTGAAAACCGGCGACGTGGTGAGCATCTACCCTGACGGGCTGATCCGCATCACGGGCCGCATCAAGGAAATCATCGTCACGAGCACCGGTGAGAAGGTGCCGCCCGCTGACCTTGAGGCCGCCATCGAATCCGAAGGGCTTTTCTCGCAGGTGATGGTCGTGGGCGACAACCGCCCCTACATCGTGGCGCTCGCCGTGGTCAACCCGGCCGAGTGGTCGACGCTGTGCACCACGCTTGGCATCGATCCCGATGATGACGCCTCGCTCGAGAACACGGAAGCCAGACGCGCCGCGCTTCGCCGCGTCAAGACCGCCACGAGCCGCTTCCCCAACTACGGGGTGCCGCGCCAGGTGGCGCTGCTGCGCGAGCCGTGGACGATTGAAAACGGGCTCCTCACGCCGACGCTCAAAATCAAGCGTAACGTGATCCGTCAGCGCTTTGCCGATCAGATCGAGGCGCTCTACAGCCTCGTTGCCCGCGTCGACTGAGGCCGGACGGCTCCCTCTGAGCAACCTTGAGCAACCTGAGCGGTCAGGTTGCTCAATTTATTTCAGGCGCGCCGGGTTTTTATATTAGGGTAAACACCAATATCGCAGGTGTTCTTTTGCCCTGTATATACGACAAAATAGCAGTACTTTTTTTACTTTCCTTCAAGGCAGGAACCACACGTGACTTATTCCTCCCATAACAGTTTTATCGATCAGTTCAGCACTATTCCCGAAATGCTGGCCCACACCGTGGCCACCTGGCCCGATCGCGAGGCGTACCGTCAGTTCGACTATGACGAGAACGCGTGGCTCTCGCTCACCTGGAAAGAATTCTTCAAGAAGGTGCAGCGCTGGCGCCGCGCCTTCCACGCCATGGGCTACAAGCGCGGCGACCGTGTCGCCATGCTGCTCACCAACTGCATCGAAGCCTGCACTTTTGACGAGGCCGCTCAGGCCAATGCGATGGTGCCCGTGCCGCTGCACGCCATTGACACCCCGGGCTCCTCGGCCTACATTCTGCACGACTCCGGGGCGCGCTTTCTGATCACCACCTCGATTGCCCGCTGGAATGCGATTGCGACGGCGGCCACCGATGCGGCGCTCTCGCTTGACGCGATTGACACCGTGGTACTCATCAACGAGGCGGTCCCGCCCGGCACCACGCAGGAGGTGCTCGGTCACACGGTGCGTCTGCTCGACCTTGAACAGTGGCTCATGCTTGCCAACAAGGTCACCGAGGCGGATCTGCCGGCGGGCCCGCAACCCGACGATCTGTGCGAACTCATCTACACCTCCGGCACCACCGGTCGCCCGAAGGGGGTGATGATCACGCACCGCAACATCGTGAGCAACCTCCAGCAGCTCAATGCCGTCTACGACTTCAACCATGGGGACGTGTTCCTCAGCTTTCTGCCGTTCTCGCACACGTTCGAGCGCACGGTGACGCACTACAACAGCATCGCCAACGGCTCTGCCATGGCCTTCTCGCGCGGTGTGGCGCAGATTCTGCACGACTTCCGCGAAGTGCACCCGACGGTGGTGGCACTCGTGCCGCGCGTGTTTGAAATGATTTACGCCAACATCCAGAACGAACTGCGCAAGGCGCCCGAAGCCGAACGCGTGAGCACGCAGCTTGCCGCCGAAATCGGCTGGCGCCGCTACTGCCGCCGCAACGATCTGCCCGTGCAGAACGAGACGGCGGAAAACGACGAGGCCACCTGGAAACTTCTGGAGGAAACCGCGCACAAGATCCTCAACATCTTCGGCGGACGCATGCGTCTGACGATTGCCGGCGGCGCAAGCCTCAACTACGACGTGGCGAAGTTCTTCTGCGCCATGGGGCTGCCGATTCACCAGGGGTACGGTCTCACGGAAACCTCTCCGGTGCTGTGCTTCTCGCGTAAGGAAAACAATCACCCGCAGTGCGTGGGTCACCCGCTGCCCGATACGGAGGTGAAGCTTGGCGATCGCGATGAGCTGCTCGTCAAAGGCCCTCAGGTGATGAAGGGCTACTGGAACCGTCCTGAAGCAACCGAAGCCGCCTTTATCGACGGCTGGTTCCGCACGGGCGACCAGGCCGACCTCTCTGACGGCGGTCGTGTGCGCATCAAGGGCCGCATCAAGGAAATCATCGTCACGAGCACCGGCGAGAAGATTTCGCCGGTCGATATGGAATTCGCCATCCAGTCCGATCACCTCTTCCAGCAGGTGATGGTTCTCGGGGACAACCGCCCCTACATCGCGGCGCTTGTTGTGGTCAACGACGGGCTCTGGCGCGAGTTCTGCCAGGCGATGGAGCTCGACCCGGAGGCGCCCGAGACGCTGACCAATCACGATGTGCAGCGTGCGCTCGTCAAGCGTATCCGTCACGCCGCGCGCAACTTCCCGCAGTACGGCATCCCGCGTATTGTGGCGGTGACGCGTGAACCGTGGACGATTGACAATGCGCTCCTCACCCCCACGATGAAGCTGCGCCGTCCGCAGATCATGGAGCACTACCATGACCTGATCGAGTCGCTCTACAAGCAGTAAACGGCTAAGTGCCTGATACAGGGAGCGTTTTCCGCTGCGAAAACGCTCCTTTTTTCGTTTGCGAACACAAAACGACAAAAAGCGAAAGAAAACGAAAAATAAAAATATCCCTCTCTTTCACCAAAACTCACGCAAAAAGCGTTACACTTCGTTCGCAAATCAATCTCCCAACTGGAAAACCTTTTTTTCCTAAAGTGTGATTCCCGGCCGCTTCAGAAAGGCCGACATCACGGGCTAACAGTTTAGAGATCGATGACGCTGCGGCGGCATCGACAAATTTTTTTTTGTGCTTAGAGGTTGTTATGCGACTCCTTCAGAAGGCTCTCACCTTCGACGACGTTCTTCTCGTCCCCGCTTATTCAGAAGTTCTCCCCCGTGATACCCAGCTCACCACGCAGTTAACCCGCAATCTGCGCATCAATATTCCGATGGTGTCCGCTGTGATGGACACAGTGACCGAGGCCCGCCTCGCGATCGCCATCGCCCAGGAGGGCGGTATCGGTTTCATCCACAAGAACATGACCGCTGACCTGCAGGCCGCGGAAGTGGCCAAAGTCAAGCGCCACGAAGCCGGCGTTGTGAGCGAACCGATCACCATCGGTCCGGACATGCTCGTCGGTGACGTTGTTCAGCTCGCCCGTGAAAAGCACATCTCCGGTCTGCCGGTGGTGGTGGGTGAGCGCGTGCTCGGTATGGTCACCAACCGCGACCTTCGCTTTGAAACCCGCATGGATGTGCCGGTTTCCGAAGTGATGACGCCGCGCGAACGTCTCGTGACCGTTCACGAAGGCGCCTCGCTCGAAGAGGCCAAGGAACTGATGCACCGTCACCGTCTCGAACGCGTGCTCGTCGTGGATCCCGACTTCAATCTGCGCGGTCTGATGACCGTCAAGGACATCTCCAAGGCGACTGACCATCCGCTCGCGGCCAAGGACAGCAAGGGTCGTCTGCTCGCGGGTGCCGGTGTCGGCGTCGGTGCCGGTACCGAAGAACGTATTGAAAAACTCGTTGACGCCGGTGTGGACGTTATCGTCGTTGACACCGCTCACGGTCACTCCGCCGGTGTGCTCAACCGCGTCAAGTGGGTCAAGCAGCACTATCCGCAGCTGCAGGTGATCGGCGGCAACATCGCCACGGCCGACGCCGCCCTCGCCCTTGTTGAGGCGGGTGCCGACGGCGTCAAGGTCGGTATCGGCCCGGGCTCGATCTGTACGACCCGTATCGTGGCCGGTGTGGGCGTTCCCCAGATCACCGCCATCAGCAACGTGGCTGAAGCGCTGCGCGACACGGGCGTGCCCTGCATCGCCGACGGCGGTATCCGCTTCTCGGGTGACATCGCCAAGGCCATCGCCGCCGGTGCCAATGCCGTGATGATGGGCGGCATGTTCGCCGGTACGGACGAAGCGCCGGGCGAAGTGTTCCTCTATCAGGGTCGCTCCTACAAGGCCTACCGCGGCATGGGCAGTATGGGTGCCATGGGCAAGGGCTCTGCCGACCGTTACTTCCAGGACAACAACCAGGGTAACATCGACAAGTTCGTTCCCGAAGGCATTGAAGGCATGGTGCCCTACAAGGGACCGCTCGCTGCGATCATCTATCAGATGATCGGCGGTCTGCGCTCCTCGATGGGCTACTGCGGCTGCCGCACGATCGACGAAATGCGCAGCCGTGCGCAGTTCGTGCAGATCACCCCTGCCGGTATGCGCGAAAGCCATGTCCATGACGTGCGCATCACGAAGGAAGCCCCGAACTACCGTCAGGACAACTGATCCCCCGGTAAGAGGCTCTGATCAGAACCGCGAGCGCGGCAGACAGATACCTGCCGCGCTCTTTTCTTCCTCTGTTTTGTGCGCCCGAAACGCTGATATTTGTTAAACTTTTTGCGCACGCCGGCACCCTTTGCGCAGTGCGACCTGCCGGCCCGCTCTTTACGCACTATTCCGCGCCCGGAGCGCTTACCTGAACGCGCCGCCGGACGCCACTTTGACGGATCTCACTAATGTCTCACGATCGTATTCTTATTCTTGACTTCGGCAGCCAGGTGACGCAGCTCATCGCCCGCCGTGTCCGGGAAGCCCATGTTTACTGCGAAGTCCATCCCAATGATGTGTCGGCTGAATTCATTAAAGAGTTCAACCCCAAGGGCATCATTCTCTCAGGCTCTCACATGAGTGCCTATGAGGAAAGCAATGACCAGGCGAGCCCCGCGGTGTTCACCGCCGGCGTGCCCGTGCTCGGCATCTGCTACGGCATGCAGACCATGGCTCAGCAGCTCGGCGGCAAGGTCGAGGGCGGCGGCAAGCGCGAGTTCGGCTATGCCGAAGTGCGCGCCCACGGTCACAGCCGTCTGCTCGAGGGGATTGAAGACTTCAGAACCCCCGAGGGCTACGGCATGCTCAAGGTGTGGATGAGCCACGGTGACAAGGTCACGGCACTGCCGCCGGGCTTCAAGGTGATGGCCTCCACCCCCTCCTGCCCGATCGCCGGGATGTTCAACGAAGAACGCCAGTTCTACGCGGTGCAGTTCCACCCCGAAGTGACCCATACGGTGAAGGGCCGCGACATGCTCAACCGCTTTGTGCTTGATATCTGCAAGTGCGAACCTGACTGGGTCATGGGCGACTATGTGGCCGAAGCAATCGAAGCCATCCGCGCCCAGGTGGGCGACGAAGAGGTCATCCTCGGTCTCTCGGGCGGCGTGGACAGCTCCGTGTGCGCCGCGCTCATTCACCGCGCCATCGGCAAGCAGCTCACCTGCGTGTTCGTCGACAACGGTCTGCTGCGCAAGAACGAACGCGAACAGGTCCGCGAAACCTTTGAAAAGAACATGGGCCTCAAGCTCATCGTCGTTGACGCCGTGGACCGCTTTATGGGCGAACTTGCCGGTATCACCGATCCCGAGCAGAAGCGCAAGACGATCGGCCGCGTGTTTGTGGAAATCTTCCAGGAGGAAGCGAGCAAACTCACGAGCGCCAAGTGGCTTGCCCAGGGCACGATCTATCCTGACGTGATCGAATCGGCCGGTGCCAAGACAAAGAAGGCCAAGACGATCAAGAGCCACCACAATGTGGGCGGCCTCCCCGACACGCTGCACCTCAAACTCCTTGAACCGCTGCGCGGCCTCTTCAAGGATGAAGTGCGCGAACTCGGTATCGCGCTCGGTCTGCCCCCTGAAATGGTTTACCGTCACCCGTTCCCGGGCCCCGGTCTCGGGGTGCGCATCCTCGGCGAAGTCAAACGCGAGTATGCCGACCTTCTGCGTGAGGCGGATGCCATCTTTATTGAAGAGCTGCGTGCCGCCGGTCTCTACGACAAGGTGAGCCAGGCCTTCGTGGTCTTCCTCCCCGTCAAGAGCGTCGGTGTGATGGGCGACGGCCGCACGTACGACTACGTGGTGAGCCTGCGCTGCGTGGAAACCTCCGACTTCATGACGGCTCACTGGAGCCACCTCCCCTACGAGCTTCTCGGGAAGGTCTCCAACCGCATCATCAATGAGGTCCAGGGCATCAACCGCGTTGTCTACGACGTGAGCGGCAAGCCGCCTGCCACGATCGAATGGGAATAACCCCTCCCCGATAAACACAAAACCCGACGGTTTCAAACCGCCGGGTTTTGTTTTTCAGCTTTTCAGCCTTCCTTCTCTAGAAGCGCCGCCGAGATCTCTTCGGCCGTCGCCGCCTCAATGAGACCAACATCAAGACGTCTGTGCATGGCAACGGTGTGCGAGAGGAGCATTTTCGCAATCTCTGCCGCGCTCCGGGGACTGCCGTTCTCGAGCGTGAAATGTGCGCTCAGCGCCGCTGAGAGCGGGGCGAGATCCTCTTTGTGATGCGAGTCCGCGAGAAGCAGTGCCGTCAGGATGAGGAGTGCCTCTTCAACACGCTCCCGCTGTTCGCTCACGGACGAGGTGCGTCCGAGAAGCCGTTCGGCAGGCGCCTCGACCGACGCAGCCGTATAGGCGGCGAGCGCTGCAATCAGTGCGCGACGGGTGGGGAAATGGTACATGAAGGCACCTTTGCTGATTTCCGCTTTCTCGATCACGCGGTCAATCGAAAGGTAGTCCGTGCCTGAGTGCAGAATAATGTCGGCAGCGGCACGAAGAATTTTGGCGCGCGTCGCGCGGCCGTTGGTACGCGTCTTCCTGATTTTTGGTTCCTGCGGCATAGCTGTTTCTGAATTCTCTGTCTCGGAGACCGGAATGGCGGCGGGAGGCTTTGAGGGATAAGTGCCTGATGAGGGCGACTCCTGCAAAACCCTCATCAGGCGGCGTGCTCTCAGAGCCGGAGCGCGCTCCGGCCCGTCAGACATATCAGAACGTGTGCTTCAGACCGACACCGAAGGTGTACTGGTTGAAGGCTTCCGTACCGGCATTGTCCTTGTCAAGCGCTTTGCTGCCCTTGGCCCAGGTGGCACCGGTGAAGACGCTCGTACGCTTGGAGAGCGGATAGTCGTAGGCAACGCCGAAAGCCTGTGCCTTGCCCTTGGCACCGCTCACATCACCCTTGCCGGTGAAGTACTGGTAGCTCACCATCAGGTTGCCGCCGGCAAGCGGCGCCGTGGCACCAACAAGGAACGAATCGGCCTTGATGCGTTCGATATCTTCGAGAATCTCAAACGTGCTGTTCATGGACACGCCCACGTGCTTGCCGTGCTGATAGGCAAACATCGGCTTGACAAAGCCGAAGTCGTAGGAGAGGCCGAGCGAGTAGAAGTCCTGATCATCCGCTTCAGGCAGCGTGACGCGCTCGGCAATGAGCGAGGCGGCAAAGGCGTCAACGGCGTAGTTTGCACCGAGTGCATAGTAGTGAACGTTATCAGACCATTCACCCGCGTCGGTTTCCACACCGCTCGAGACGGCGCCGGCGAGCGTGAGACCTTCAACAGGGGTCACAACGGCGGCAAGCGCGTTGTTGGCCACCAGGTCACGCGAGGCAAAAAGCCCCATACCGCCGATACCGAACTTGGCCTCCATCGGGTCAAAGCCGCCCAGAAGGTCGAAGTCGCCGCCACCCGAGGAGAGCGCACCGATACGGCCGGCGACAAACGTCACCGTGTCGTTGCCGATCGAGAGGTAGGACTGGGAGTCAAAGAGGCGACCCTCTTCGCCAAGCTCACCCGTATCCGAGGCGAAATTGCTCTCGAGCGTGAAGCCCGCTTTCCAACCGTTGGCGAGTTCTTCGCTGCCGGTGAGCCCCCAGTTCGAGTCACCGTACCAGCCGCTTTCCATCGCATAGGAGGTCTTGGAGGAAACCTTTTCGCCGTCAGCGTTGTGCGAGGGGGTGTGCGTCACAACCAGACCGGTGGAGACGGAACCGTAGAGCGTCACAGAGGCGGCAGAGGTCGAAAACGCCATGCCCGTCATCGCGGCGAAAACGGCTAACTTCGTTGTTGTTTTCATGATCATCCTTCAAATGATGTAAGTCATAAGAGAGGGTTTCACTATACTCTTTTTCTGTTATTGAGAATAATTTTTATTTGCAAAAACAACAACTTTTTACGGGCCGCAAACGCCCTCACGGAAACACCTGTAGCCTAAGCAGAATGTGCGTTTATTAAGGACAAACGGTTTATTAATTCGCTGTAAATGAGTTTGATTCTCATCAATAAAGCGTGAAAAAAGCGTGATAACGCGAGCGCTGGCGCAGGCCCGTCAGATGATGAGCGGATCCTCCGCGTCGAGTCCCTTTTCCTCAGGTGTGTGGAATGTGGCCACCGAGCAGATCAGATGATTGAAGCGCCGGAACACGGTGAGCAGGTCCACGTGCAGAGCGCTGGTTTCCATCGCCTCGGAGTCTCCGGCGGTGACACGCTTGACGTGACGCTCAAGCAGTGAGAAGTCAGTCGCCACAAGAAGCGACTTTTCGTTGCGCAGCCACTTGAGCGCCTCCTCCTGCTCCTCGGGGCTGTCGGTCTGCAGAAACTGCAGCAGCACCTCAAGGTTATGCGCAATGCGTGCATGCAGCACGGTGAGCTCACGCTCACCCTCGTGCGAGAAAAAGCGGTTGTAGAGACACTTCTTGCGCGCGAGCTGCTTGTAGGCGATGTCCGCCACGCGCGTGGCAAACTCCAGCGTGCCGTTGGCATTGCGAAGCCGCTGCCACTGCTGCGCCTCAGTGCCCGAGAGCGTCATCTGCAGCACCTCGGTCATGTAGCGCGTGATGGCCTGGGAGCGGTTGTTGAGCATTTTCTTGCGCTCACGCATGAGCTGAATATCGCCGAAATCCGGATTGCGGGTGAGCAGCTCATTCATATCAGCCCAGAAGCGCGAGAGCAGCTCCACGCTGTGAATAATCTCCTGCCGGCAGCCTTCAAGCGCGGTCTGGGCGGAGAAAAGACTCTCGCGGGTGAGAAGCCGGATCGCCCCCTCGTCCTCTTCGGCCATCGATTTGGCCGGCAGCCACATCTCCACGATCCGGGCCATGGTTCTGACGCTGAAGGCGCCCACGATGCCTGCCACGCCATTAAAGAGAATATGAAAGTAGATGATGCCGCCGTCGATCGCCGCAAAGCGGGCGAGCGCATTCGGGAAGGCGAGCACGAGGATGGTGCCGAAGACAAAGGCGCCGATGCGGAAAAGACAGTTGCCCGTGGGAGCACGACGGGCCATGTTGCTCGAGCCCCAGGTGGTGATCACGGCAAGAAAGGCGCTCCCGAGGTTGGCACCGAGCACCACCCAGAGGGCGGCCGTGGGGCTGACCACATCAGCGGCCACCGTCCCCGCGGTAATCATCACCACGGCAAGCGATGAGAAACACACAAGCGCCATGACCATGCCGGCGAGTACCGCGAGCAGAGGCCAGTTCGCGAGCTGCTCAAAGAGGCCGATGAGCTCAGGCATCTGCTTGAGCGGCGCCGTGGCGGTGGAAATCATTCTGAGCGCCATCATCACATACGCGAGCCCGAGCAGAATCAGCCCGAACTGCCCCGAGGCCTGGCGCTCTTTCTTGAGGTAGAGCACAACGCCGGCAAAAAGCAGCAGCGGCGTGAGCGCCCCGATATCCAGACTGAGCACCCGCACCATCAGCGCACTCCCGAGGTCCGCGCCAAGCACGGAGCAGAGCGCGATGGCCGTCGTCACCAGCCCCTTTTTCTGAAAGCTCGAAACCACAAGCGCACTCGCTGTCGAGCTCTGCAGCATCATCGAGAGCCCCATGCCGGCGAGAAACGCCGAGAGGCGGTTACTGAGATTTCTCGCCAGCCACCGTCTCAACTGGTCACCGAACGTGCGAAACATCCCCGTCCGGATGGAATGGGTTCCCCAGACAAGCAGAGCAACAGCGCCGATGATTTGGATAAGAATGCCCATGAGCTCTCCTGTGTTTGGTTTCTCTGTGCCGCGCACTGAACGCTTTACGTTCGAGGCGGGAAAAATTTCTCCAGTGAGTGTTTATCTTTCGGTCCTGTGAGTGATGCGGCGACAAACACCACGATGGAAAGCCCCATCGCGGGCACGATCGCATGCAGGCCTGCTGTCGGAATCTTCAGAATGCTCACAAGCAGATAGAGCCCGATTCCGCTGACAACCCCCGCCATCGCCCCGAAGGCGCTTGCGCGACGCCAGAACAGTCCGCCGATGAGCGGCAGCAGGAACGCAAGCTCCAGCCCGCCGAAAGCAAAAAGGTTAATCCATGCGACAACATCCAGAGGCCAGATCGCGAGCACCAGAGCGCTCAGGCCAAGCAGCGCCGTGATCGCCCTGGTCGTGCGCGTGAGCGTCACCGGCGCCCTGCTCTCCCAGTCGGGCCGCCACATCAGCAGCAGATCCTTAACAATAGCAGAAGATGCCGCAAGAAGCAGGGAACTTACGGTGGACATCGTAGCCGCAAGCGGACCGATCAGCGTCACACCGGCAAAAACGGGCGACATATGCGTGGCAATATACGCGGGCATGATGGCATCGGTGGTGCCGAGGCTCTCAAGCGGCACATCCATCACCGCTCTCATCATCACCCCGAGCAGCGGCATGCCGATCATCAGCGCCCCGCAGACCGCAGTCGAAATCACGATTGCACGGTTGAGGTCGGCGCTCGTTTTGTAACTCATGCAGCGCACTGCCGACTGCGGCAGACCGAGCGTGCCAAAGCCCACAAGCACCCAGGAGGAGAAAAGCAGCGGCAGACCGAGGGCGCCGCCCGCGGTGGGGCTCATCATTGCGCCTTCGCTTCCGGGTCCCCGCGGGGCGAGCGCCGAGAGCTTTTCCATCACCGGCAGAAAGCCGCCCGCCTCGGAGAGAATCTGAGCGCCGAGCAGAAACATGCCCGTGAGCATCAGTATTGCGCAGAGCATATCGGTAAAGGCGACGGCGCGAAAACCGCCAAACGCCGTATAGAGCACCGTCACGCAGCCGAAAAGCAGGAGCGCCGCACGGTAGTCAATGCCCGCGGCCTGTGAGAAAATCTGCGCCCCGCCGATAAACTGCCCGACAATCATCGTGGTGAAAAAGACGAGCATCAGCACAGAGAGCATCAGGGCAAGCGCGCGGGCGAGCGGCCGGCGGCCGTAACGGGCACGGATCACGTCCACAACAGTGAGCGCGCCGGTGGCACGTGAGACAAGGGCAAGTTTCTTGCCGGCCACGCCGAGAATAAGAAAACCTGCGATAATCTGCGGCGCAGCAAAGACGACCCAGCCGAGCCCGAGGTTCCAGGCAATGCCGGGGCCCGAGACAAAGGAGCTCACACTGCCGTAGGTCGCCACGAGCGTCATCGCAAGCACGAAACCGTTAAGCGTTCTGTCACCCAGAAAGTACCGTGAGGTAAAGGCGTGGCGCGTACCGTGACGCTCTGCAAAAAAGCTCACCGCCACAAGGGCGGCTAAAAAGAGAAGAAGCGGCAGGAGAATCACAGCTCACCCTCCTCGCTTTCCGAGAGCTTCTCGGCCGCCTCGAAATCCACCTCGGTGAAAACACACCGGGTCATCCAGAGAGAAAGCACAACGCTCAGCACATAGCCGCCGATGCAGGAGAGCCAGAACCAGACGGGCATTCCCCACCAGGCGGCGGAACGCTCGCCGAAGACGGCAATCGCCGCCCAGAAAAACACAGTAAGAAAAAGGGCCACACCGAGCGTGACGGCGGCCTCACGGTTGCATGTTGAAAGCGCCTTGTGATAGGCGGCTTTCTCGGAAGGGAGTCGGTCTGTGTCTGACATAGTCCTGCAGCACGCAGGCGGGTTCGCCCGCGCGAAAATTCCATCGGTTTAGTCTTTTAAAAGTCCCTCAGCGCGCAGTGCCCCTTTCAGAAGAAGCAGATCGTCCCAGGCTTTGGCCTTTTCCTGCGGACGGCGCAGCAGATAGGAGGGATGGTAGGTGACCACGGCCTTGAATGTCAGCCCCTGCCAGTTCACCTCATGCACACGGCCGCGCTGCGAGGAGATGCTTGTCTCAGGGGTGAGACCGAGGAGCTCCATCATGGCAAAGCGCCCTGTGAGCAGAACCACACGGGGTTTGAGCAGCTCGAGCTGCCGTCTGAGGTAGGCCGCACAGTGAGCAAGTTCCTCCGGCGCCGGATCACGGTTTTCAGGCGGGCGGCATTTAACAACGTTGACAATGGTGACCCCTTCGGGGCGTGCAATGCCGATGGCGTTGAGCATCGCCGTGAGAAGCTGACCGGACTTGCCGACAAAGGGCAGCCCCTGAATATCCTCTTCGCGTCCGGGCGCCTCGCCCACGACAACAAAGCCGCAGGGCGCAGTGCCGTCTGCGAGCACCACCTGCTGCCGGGTTGAGCCCATTTCGCAGGCGCGGCACTCTGCCGCGATGGCAGCGAGCGTCTCCCAGCCGGCCGAGGCGATTTTCTCGAGCACCTCGGGCGCGATGGGCGTGATGCGGCTCACCGGTTTCACGAGTTTGAGATCCGCCGCAGCCGGTGCAGTGTACTGAGCCGCGGGGACGGGCTCGTGCGGGCGCGGGACCTCTGCCGGCGCAGCCGCTTTTGCCGCAGCCGTCCGGGGCGCCGCAGCGGCCGCGTTCTCGTGAGACGCACTTTCCGCCTGACGGTCAACGGCCTCGGTCGTACGCAACAGCCATTGCGGACCGATTTTCATTGCATCCCAGAGACGGCTCACGTCCTCACTCAACATTCACTCGTTCCTCTCGTAGCGCATGATGACAGCGTTTTCGCGCTGCGCACCGCTGCGGTAATAATCTTTTCTCAGGCCCACCACCGTAAAGCCGAGTTTGCGGTAGAGGCGCTGGGCGCGCAGATTGCTCTCGCGCACCTCCAGAAAACAGCGGGTGGCACCCGCTTCCCTCATCTTATCAAGAAGTGCGGCGCATGTCGCCTCCCCGATTCCCCGGCGCTGCCATTCGGGCATCACGCCGATGATGTGCAGCTCCGCCTCATCGAGTACGGTGCGAAGCACGCCCCAGGAGACAATCTCCCCGGCCACTTCGCCCACCAGCGCCACATACCCTTCGCCGAAGCAGTCCAGAAAGTCCTGTCTCGACCAGGGGGACTCTTCCACACGCGCCTCGCCGCGGACAAGCTCGGGCACGTCCTCCGGGGCCATTGCCCGGATCAGGAGCCCGTTCATAGTTTTTCGCCGCGGGCGCGTTGATCAATCGTCAGGGCCACACGGTCACGGATATAAAGCGGTGCTGCGAGCTCGGGGCTCACCAGCCGGCCGGCGTCGCGATCGAGCAGCGCCAGGGTGCTCATCGCAGCGACGAGCTCATCCCCACCGGGCTCGGGGAGCGTGCGGACGCCTTCGGGCAGCGTGATGTCAGCGGCATATTCCGTCAGTGCACTTCCTGCTACAGCCCCGGCACGCTCTTCACGGAGCCAGTCGCCAAGGGTCGCAGGCTTCACAAGTGTCGCCTCGAGCGCGGTTTCCACACGCCTCCCGGGACCGCGGCTCACAAAGACGCCGGCATAAATCTCGTGCATACGTGCGTCGTTGACCACCGCAATGCGCATCCCGTCAGGGAGGTTGTGCGCCGTGGCGAGCGCCTGGGCGGCCGCCTCAAGATTGCTGATCTGTGCGAGCTGCACACCGAAACCCCAGGCAAAACCCTGCGCCATCCCGCAGGCCACCCGCAGGCCGGTAAAGGAGCCCGGCCCCCGGCCGAAGGCCACCAGACCGATACGGTCCTTGCCGATGCCCGCCGTACTGAGCATCTCGTCGATCATGCCGAGAAGAAATTCCACATGACGGTTGCCCACGAGCCGGCTCACCGTGCGGCAGGCTCCGGAGTCATCGAGCGGCGCGAGCGCCACGCTGCAGGTCTGATTGGCGGTATCGATCGCCAGAAGATAATCTTTGTCCATTGAATGCGCTGACAACGTAACAGATAAAAAAGACCTCTTATTATAGAGCTGCGGCATTGTGCCTGAGCGCCGGAGAGCACACAAGAAAAAACGACCGGTCGCAATGCCGGTCGTTCTGAGAGATGGGTTGTATGTAAAGCGTCAGTGCTGAGGAGCGGAGGGCGGGCGCAGGCGGTGCGCGTGACCCGAGCCGAGCTCGATATGCACTTCACGGATCTGCTGACGCATCAGTGTGCGGTCCTTGTCACGGAACTTTGAGAGTCCCGTGCGCGGCGTGCGTGCATGTGAGGCACTGTCTTCGGTTAAACAGTAGCGGTGGCGGATTTTTTCATTCTCCGCTGCCGACAGATGCGAGCGCATGGCTTCGCGTTCTTTCTTCGTCATGTCGCGCCAGTGCACAGAGCGAGTCACCTGGTCAAGATAGGGCCAGAGCTCTGCCCGATCTCGAGCATCCATCTCACTCCAGAGACGAACACCGGGCGGTTGCACAGCGGCCTCAGCAGCACCAAGACGGTCGAAAACGCCCATCTCCTGCGCATTTGCGAGGTTTGCGCACCCGACGCAACAGACTAAACATAGGATGCTGATTCTCATAACTCTGTGAAAAAAAAGACAATTTATCGTTGGTTTGACTATATCAGTTTTGCGCCGGCTGTCATGTGTGGATGCGTAAAAAAGTGCTTCACAGGAAATGACACTGACGTAAACACGGTATCCCCGGTTCTTTGCAGATATAACGCAAATACGGGATGTAATTTAACCGGTTGAAAGTTTAGCTTCTCCAATAAAATCAACGTTTAACGCCTATTTGACCAAAATGTAACAGAGCAGATTAATTGTAACTTTGTATGGTTTTGCTGGTAATTTCATTTGTAACAGTACAGAATAGAGCCAAGACAAATTGAAGTGCTTCTATGCAACATACACAAAAGGAGACAACATCATGGAACGTAATCCTAAAGTCCTGGTCGTCGACGACGATCCCCGCTTGCGTGACCTGCTGCGCCGCTATCTTGGTGAAAACGGTTTCCAGGTTTTTGTGAGCGAAAACGGAGCCGCCATGAACCGGCTTTGGGTTCGCGAACACTTTGATGCTCTGATTCTCGACCTGATGATGCCCGGTGAGGACGGCCTTCAGATTCTGCGCCGCATCCGCGCCGCCAATGACCAGACGCCGGTCATTATGCTCACCGCCCGTGGTGAGGAGGTTGACCGCATTGTGGGTCTGGAAATGGGTGCTGACGACTACATCGCCAAGCCCTTCAACCCGCGTGAACTGCTCGCCCGTATTCACGCCGTGCTGCGTCGCCGTCCGGCGCCTGACGCCCCCGGCGCCCCCTCGATGGAAAACGAAGTGGTGCGCTTTGGCGAATTCGAACTCGACCTTGGTACGCGTGTTCTCAAGCGTAACGGCGAACCCGTGCAGCTCACCACCGGTGAGTTTGCTGTCCTCAAGGCTTTTGCCCGCCATCCGCGTCAGCCGCTCTCCCGCGACAAGCTGATGGAAATGGCTCGCGGCCGCGAATACGAAGCGTTTGACCGCTCGCTTGACGTGCAGGTCTCCCGTCTGCGTAAGCTCATCGAGGTTGATCCCTCCAAGCCGCGCTATCTGCAGACGGTCTGGGGTCTCGGGTATGTGTTCATCCCGGATGACAACAGCTCGAATGACGAAAACGCTGAAAAGAAGACTGCGGAAAAGGAAACCGAGCCTGCTGAAGCCTGATAAGGCGCTTCAGGTAAACAGCTCTGAGAACGCCTCCGGCTCAACGGCCGGAGGCGTTCCTGTACCGGCCGGAGCGCCCGCCGCCCGTTCTTCAGAATTGCTACACTATGGTGAAACTCACTATCTTCACGGGACGTTTTCCTCACAATGTTCAACCGTAACCGTCGACCCAGTCTTTTCTGGCGCACCTTTCTGCTGCTCTGCGGCCTGATTCTGTTCAGTGCCATCGGCTGGCTGCAGAGTTTCCGTGTGCTCTCGGAGCTCCCGTACTCCCAGGGGGTGGCCCAGCATATTATTTCCACGGCCAACCTCACCAAGTATGCGCTCGTCTCCGCAGACCCCTTCTACCGTATTGACCTCCTGAAGATGCTCGCCACCCGGGAAAAGCTGATCATTTCCCCGCGCGAAGTCTCTGACCGGATCGTCCCGCTCTCGGGCGACGGGTTTAATGCCCTCATTGTGCAGCTCGTCAAAAACTCGCTCGGTCAGGATACGGTGCTCGCGAGCAGCGTCAACCACGCCCCCGGTCTCTGGGTCTCGCTCGATATTGAAGGCGACGCGTACTGGCTGCAGATCAGTGCGGACGTGCTTGATCCGCCCTTTGGCACCACCTGGATCTGGTGGGCCTTTGCCGCGTGTATGGCAAGCCTCTTTGGCGCAACACTGCTCACGCGTCACGTGATTCAGCCGCTCGCGGCACTCTCGGAATTTGCCACGCAGATCGGTCAGGGGAAAAATCCCCCGCCGCTGCCCGAGCACGCCGGCACGGCGGAAATCTCCGCCGTGAATGTGAGCTTTAACCGTATGGTGCAGGATCTGCGCCGTATGGAGGCTGACCGCGAACTGCTGCTCGCCGGGGTGAGTCACGACCTTCGTACGCCGATTACGCGACTGCGCCTTGAGGTTGAGCTTGCCAGCCTCTCGGAGGATTCGCGCAATGCGATGGTCAGCGACCTCGAACAGATGGAAGGCATTGTGAACCAGTTCCTTGCCTACGCCCGCCACAGTCAGGAAAAGCAGGTGCTTGTCAACTTCGGCGACACGGTGGCCGAGGCGCTTGAAAACGCCCGCCTGCAGGCCGACAGCACGATTGAGCTCGATATCCATATGGATAACAGCATCATGGTGCTGGCGCATCCGCTGGAGATTTCGCGTGCCATTCAGAATCTCTTTACCAATGCGCAGCGCTACGGCCGCAGTGAGGACGGTCAGCTGAGGCTGCACATTCTGCTTGAGAAGGAGGACGGCGGCAAGACCGCCCGTCTGATGGTGGCTGACGAAGGACGGGGGCTGCCCGCGGAAGAGCGTGAACGCGTGATGCGTCCGTTTGAGCGCGGCGAGAGTGCCCGCTCGGGCGTCACCGGCACGGGGCTCGGCCTCGCTATTGTGGACCGAATCGTGCGCCGCTCGGGCGGCTCTGTGACGCTCGATACGTACACGAGTCACGGTCTGATGGTGATTGTGCGCTTCCCGATCACAACCCCGGGGGAACTCAAAGCGCAGGAGGAAAAGGCGCAGCGCCAGGCGGAAAAGCTTGAGAAAAAGCGTCTTAAGGAGTCCAAAAAGCAGGCCGCTGCGGAAAACGCCGCCAAAGAGGCTGACAACTCAGGGCCTCAGGATCAGGCCTGATGAAAAGCGCTGTTCGTGTTCGAGCAGCGCTTTTTTTCGCCACAGCCCGGCAGAAAAGCCACCCGTGCGGTTGCCCGCGGCAAGCACCCGGTGGCAGGGGGTGATCAGAAGGAGAGGATTGGCGCCGCAGGCCTGCCCTACAGCACGAACGGCACCGGGACGGCCGATGGCGCGGGCAATCTCTGCGTAGGTTCTCGTTTCGCCAAACGGAATCTCACGAAGCGCCGCCCAGACCGAGAGCTGAAATGGCGTGCCGGACGGCGAGAGCGCCATGTCGGGAAAAGGCGTGCCAGCGGTAAAGTACGCCTCAATCGCACGTGCAAGACCGCGTGCCTCCTCTGAGAGCGCTGCAGACTGATTTTCGGGCACCTCGGCGGCATCAGCGACTTCCAGCCGCGCGAGCCCCGCGGGCTCAAATACCGCTTTGAGCACACCGATGGGCGTCCGGAGAAAAAAGGTGTTCTGCATAAAGACTCAGTCCGCTCTCACAAGGAGCACGCTCGCAAAAGCCATCATGCCGCGACCTTCCCCTACCGCATCGAGCTTCTCGTTGGTTTTGGCCTTGACACTCACAGCGCTCACGTCGGTGCCCAGGCACTCGGCCACACTCTGACGGATAGCGGCGGCAAAAGGACCGATTTTCGGGCGCTCCGCCACAATGGTCGCATCGCAGTTGCCCACAGCCCAGCCCTCCCGGGCAACGAGCTTCATCACCTCTTTGAGCAGCAGACGGCTGTCAGCCCCTTTCCACTGAGGGTCACTCGGCGGGAAGTGCTGTCCGATGTCGCCGAGCGCCGCAGCGCCGAGAACGGCATCGGTAATGGCATGCAAGAGAACATCCGCATCCGAGTGACCGTCAAGACCGAGCTCAAAAGGAATCTCGACGCCGCCGAGAATCAGAGGACGCCCCTCAACGAGGCGGTGTGAGTCATAACCCTGTCCGACGCGAATTTCGACCATCGATTTTTCTCCCAGAATAAATCTTGCAAACTGTGCATCCGTTGGCTCGGTGACCTTGATGTTGGTGCTGCGGCAGGGGACGATTTTTGTCGCAAACCCCTTGCGCTCAATAGCCGAGGCCTCATCCGTAATCCCGGTCAAATCGCCCGAGAGCGCCCAGGAGAGGTCGCGCACCCTGAACATCTGCGGCGTCGCGGCACGCCAGACCGTCCGGCGGTCGATCGTGCCGGTGATAAAGCGCCGCTCGTCAACCGTCTTGAGCGTATCGGCGACCGGCATCGCCAGAATGCCGCCTGCCACACTGTCATCAGCGCTGACCGCATCGATGAGCTGAGCGATTTCCGAGGGACGCACGCAGGGGCGGGCCGCATCGTGCACGAGCACGTAGGCGCTCGGCGGAAAGCCCGCCTGCGCCAGGCCGTTTCTTACCGACTCGGCGCGCTCCCGGCCGCCGGCGCGAAGGATTCTCACCCGGGCGGGCAGAAGGTGCGCCACCTCATCGATGTAGGGATCCGTCGGACTCACCACGATGACCACATCCGAGAGACGCTGCACTTCACAGAGCGCTCTGGCCGTGTGCACCAGCATCGGCAGACCGGCAAACGTCATGTACTGCTTGGGCTTGCCGAGTCCCATTCGCGAGCCGACGCCCGCCGCACAGATGAGGCCAACAATGGATGAGGATTCCAGCATGGAGATGCTCCAGGAAAAAGGTGCTATTTGCCAACAGCTTTTATTGTAGAGCACGGCACGGAAAAAACGCCTCAAAGTCTGCAGTGTCAGGATTGAGACCGGTTTTTGAAATATTTAGTAACACAAGAAACGGATTACCCTCCCCTCATCCGTTCAGTCGGGTTGAACCCGCTGCAAGGCAGGGTATTTTTACTGTTTTTCCTTAAATATCACTGTATTAACTGATTTTCCGCCATTTCATGCGGAGAGATTAATCCGTGCATCACTTAGGGTTTACCCTAATTTTTAATCTCGTTTTAGCGCCTTTTTGCCCTTCAGAATACGCCTCACATCGTCGACGTACTCCTTTTACGAACCCCAATACACTTTTTTTAAAAGTACTGAAATGAACACAAAAACGCTTTTTCGTCCTGCAGCCCTTGTTCTGATGATGGGCGCTGCTTTTGCCGCTTCCCAGGCCAATGCTGCCGGTTTCCAGCTCACGGAACAGTCTGCTGTCGGTCTCGGCCGTGCCTACGCCGGTGTCGGCGTTGACGGCGCGGATCTCTCCGGCGCTTACTACAACCCGGCTACGATGACGCTCCATCCGGGCACGAACATCCAGGCCGGTGTCGTGGCTGTTGACCTGAATCTGGACTATGAAGGCGCTAACGGTTCGACCGACAACGGCCGCACCAAGCCCGTTCCCGTCCCGCACATGTATCTGACGCACCAGGTCAATGACCAGATCTTTGCCGGTCTGGCCATCACGGCGCCGTTCGGCATGCAGACCGAATATTCGAACAGCTGGGACATGAAGGATCGCGGCTACTACTCCAAGATTGTCGCCATCGACATCAACCCGAGCCTTGCCTGGAAGATCAACGAACAGTTCTCCGTTGCGGCCGGCGTCTCCTACCAGTACGTGCAGGCCAAGCTCAAGACCGCTAAGCTCGGCCTTGCCGACAGCACGTTTGATGCTGACAGCGGTGACTGGGGCTGGAACATCGGCATGATGTGGAAGCCCGTGGAAAACTTCCGTCTGGGCCTTTCCTACCGCTCTGAAATTGAACACACCGCCAAGGGTGATCTGACGGTCTCGCCGACCGCTGCTCTCGGCAACCCGCAGCTCGCCAGCCTCGCCAAACTCGGTGCTCTGGTCGGCACGAATGACGGCGAAGCCGTTGTGGCCGCTCCCGCCTGGGCCATGCTGAACCTGGCCTGGGATATCAACCAGACCTGGAGCGTGTACAGCACGCTGCGCTGGACCGACTGGTCGAGCTTTGAACGTCTGAGCATCACCACGGGCGGCAGCGAAGCCACCGCCATTGAAAACAAGTGGCGCGACACCTACCTCTTCACGGTCGGTGCCGACTACCACTGGAGCCCGAAGTGGACGTTCCGTGCCGGTATCGGTATGGAAACCTCCCCGATCAAGGATGCCAAGTACCGCACCGGTGTCATTCCTGACGCCAAGCGCCTCTGGCTCTCCGTGGGTGCCTCCTACAAGTTCAACGACAACCTGACGTTTGACATCGGCGGCTCTCACCTGCGCGGCCTCGGCGAACGTGACGTGTACCTCGACGAAGCCGGCAAGCAGTACGCCGGTGAATTCAAGAGCCTCGATGCGTACCTGCTCGGCGCTCAGATTCAGTACCGCTTCTAAGCTAATCCGTTTCGCTTAAGAAAAGCCACCAACGCCCGCATTCTCAGGGCGTTGCGTGGCTTTTTTGCGTTCTCTGCAGCATATCATCCGTTCAGTTTAATCCACTACCCTTTTGCCGGGGCGCTGTGCTATGTTGACGCGTTATTAAAAATTCAGGCGGCCCGGCGTTCTGCCGCGCGGCCGCATTTCCATTACCCTCAAGAGGCATAAAAAGTGCACAACATGACAGTGAAAACGGCTGCTCTGGCCGTTGCCCTGACCTCGGCCGCGACCGGCGCCTTCGCCGGCGGCTTCCAGCTTACCGAACAGAGCGCCCTCGCTCTGGGTCGTGCCTACGCCGGTGTCGGCGTTGACGGCACCGACATCTCCGGCGCTTTCTACAACCCCGCCACGATGGTGCTGCACACGGGCACCCAGTTCCAGGCGGGCGGCGTCGGTGTCGGCCTGAACCTTCCCTACGAAAGTGACATGAACAGCGCCTACGATCAGAACGGCCGCAAGAAGCCCGCACTGGTTCCCCATCTCTTTATGACCCGCCAGCTCACCGATCAGGCCTGGTTCGGTCTGTCCTTCACGGTGCCGTTCGGTCTTGCCACCGAATATGACCGTAACTGGGAACAGGCTGACAAGGGCTATCGCGCTGAAATCAAGCTCATGGACCTGAGCCCGAGCTTTGCCTACAAGCTTACCGACAAGGTGAGCCTCGGTATCGGTGCCAACATTCAGTATGTGAAGGCCAAACTCGGCTTTAACTACCGTGTTGCCGACGCAGACATTCAGGTTGACAGCCTCGCCTACGGCTACACGCTCGGCGCAATGTGGTCTCCGCTGGAAAATCTGCGCTTTGGTATTTCCTACCACTCCAAGGTCAAGCACGAAGGTGACGGCACGATCAAGCTGAGCGGTCCCGCAACCGGCGGCAAGATGCTCTCGGACGATGCCTCGATCACGATGGATGCCCCCTCCTACTGGATGATTTCCGCCGCCTGGGACATCAACGATACGTACAGCCTCTACGCCACGGCCCGCAAGACCGACTGGTCGAGCTTCTCCTCGCTCACGCTCGAGTCTCCGCTCGTCGCTAATGTGGTCAAGGCGGCTGATGTTGCCCAGGGCAAAGTCCCTGCTGCCGCTCCTCTGAGCATGTTCCCGACCTCCCGTCCGATGAACACGCAGTGGCGTGACACGTACCTCTTCACGATCGGCGGTGACATGCGCGTGAACGAATTCTGGACATTCCGTGCCGGTCTCGGCTATGAACGCTCCCCGATCTCGCAGCCTGAACTGCGCACCGGGACGATTCCTGACGCCGACCGCTGGTGGTTCTCCGTGGGCTCCTCGCTGCACTGGACAAAGAACTTCCAGACCGACATCGGTCTTGCCCATCTGCACGGCGTGCACGAACGCTCGCTCTACAACAGCAATGGTCAGAAGATCGGCCGCTTTGAACGCCTTGACGCGTATCTCTTCGGTCTGCAGGCTCAGTACCGCTTCTAATCAGCGGTTTGCCTGACAAATTGAGCCCGTACGGCTGTCTGCCGTGCGGGTTCTTTGTTTTGGTTTGCCTTTAAAATGGAGAGTCTTTCTTCTGTTAAGGCACCATACCATGCACAATCCCATCGAGCAGCTTCTTCTCGCAGGCCGTCCGCTTGTCGTCGACGGCGCCATGTCCACAGCACTCGAGGCGCTCGGATGCGATCTCAACGACAGACTCTGGAGCGCGAAAGTGCTGCTTGAGGCGCCGGAGAAAATCCGTGAAGTGCACCGGCAGTATTTCAGAAGCGGTGCAAATATCGCCATCACCGCCACCTATCAGGCCTCTGTAGCGGGTTTTGCCGAGCGGGGGCTCACACCCGAGGCCTCGGCAGAGGTGATGCGGCTCGCCGTGGCGCTGGCCCGCGAAGCGCGCAGCGACATCGCCCGGGAAACCGGACGCGATGAAGCGGAAATGCTCGTGGCGGGCTCCGTCGGTCCCTACGGCGCCTTTCTTGCCGACGGCTCGGAGTACCGCGGTGACTACCGCGTCTCAAAAGAGACTCTCAGAGCGTTTCACCGCACAAGATTTGAAGCGCTCATCGACTCGGGCGTCGATCTGCTCGCCATTGAAACGCAGCCGCAGGCTTTTGAGATTGAAGTGCTGCTCGAGATGCTCAAAGAAACCGAGGCGGCAGCCTGGGTCACGATGACGCTCGACAGTACAGGCACGGCGCTCCCGGACGGCACACCGCTTGAGAGGGTTGCAGAGATGCTCGAAGCATGTCCGAACGTTGTCGCCACGGGCTTTAACTGTGTCAGGCGCGAGCTAGCCGGGCCCGCCCTGCAAAAGCTTGCCGCGCATACCGCGAAACCCCTTATCGTGTATCCCAACACCGACAAAATCTGGGATGCTGCGACAAAAACCTGGCGCACACCCACCGCCGCTCACACGCCCGGCTGGTCGCACTATGTGCCGCTCTGGCAGAAAGCCGGTGCAAGGCTCATCGGCGGGTGCTGCTGCACACTGCCCTCCGATATTCTCAGCATCGCGAAGCTTCTCGGCACAAAGTGATACCGTCTCCCGCAGGAGACGCTCAGAGTTAATCGGTTAAAATTGGGGCACTTTTTTCCTTTTCCTGCCGGCCGCTGACAGAAACCGCTGCCGGCAAAAACCGATTTATACCCTCTTCTGTGATGTCCTCACTGATTAAAGATGATATTTCCAGGGTCTCCCCGGGCGAGCATTATGTGATCACGCTCCCGGGACTTGCCCCTGATGCGGCTGCGCTCGCCGAAATGGCTCAGAAGCGCAAAGCGCGCAAAGAGCGGCTTCTGGTGGTGTGCGCCGACTCGATTGATGTGATACGCCTGAGTCAGGAGATCCGCTTTTTCGATCCCTCACTCAATGTGGTGACGTTCCCTGACTGGGAAACGCTCCCCTACGATGTGCTCAGTCCTCAGGAAACCATTGTCTCCGAGCGTCTCGAGACGCTCTACCGCATCACGCAGGCCGGCAGTGATGTCGACGTGGTGATCGTCTCGGCCATCACCGCCGCACAGCGTCTTGCTCCGGTGAGTTTTGTGGGCGGGAACACGTTCTTTTTTGCCGTGGGCGACAGACTCGATATCGAGTCGCTTCGCGCCAACCTTGTCAAAGCCGGCTACGCTCATGTGCAGCAGGTGCTCGCCGCGGGTGAATTTGCCGTGCGCGGCAGTCTGATTGACGTCTTCCCGATGGGCAGCGAGCATCCGTTCCGTCTCGATATGTTTGATGACGAGATCGACTCGATCCGCTGGTTTGACATTGAAACGCAGCGCTCGATGGAAGCGGTCGATCGGATCCGGCTGCTCCCCGGGCACGAATTTCCGGTCCATGAGACGGCGCTTGCGGACTTCCGGCAGCGCTGGCGAACCCGTTTTCCGGGGGACCCGGCAAAAAGTCTGATCTATCGCGATATCAGCAACGGCGTGCTGCCTGCCGGGATCGAGTACTATCTGCCGCTCTTTTTCGATGAGACCGCAAGCTTTGCCGACTACTTCGGCGAGGGCACCGCAGTGGTGACCTGCGGGGATATTCAGGCAACTCTGGCAGCGTTTATGCGGGATACGAATTCTCGCGCGGCCATGCTCGCCGGTGACAAGGCGCGTCCGCCGCTCTCGCCCTCGGAGCTCTGGCTTGATGCCGAGAGCTTTTTCGTGGCGCTCAACCGTTTTGCCCGCTTTTCGCTTCGCTGGAACGAGGAAGCGATCAGGGATCGGCGTGCCGCCCTGAAGGCGGCAACGGTCGACCGAAAGAGTCAGAACCCGCTCACCAACCTTTTTGTCTTTACCGACGCGCAGAAAATCCGTCACTACCGCACGCTCATCTGTGCGAGCAGTGTAGGCCGTCAGACCACGATGGGAGAGCTTTTCCGCTCCTCGGGGCTCACCTTCAGCGAGGTGCGCAGCTGGGAGGACTTTCTCGCCTCTGACGCACAGGTGGCCCTCACGGTTGCGCCGCTTTTCGCGGGCGCAGATGTCGATGCTGAAAAAATCACGCTCCTCACCGAGAGTGAACTCTATGCGGCAAGTCCCCGCCGCTCGCGCGTTCGCGCACAGCGTGCAACGAGCAGCATGGAAATGCTCGTGCGGGACGTGTCGGAACTCAAAATCGGCGACCCGGTCGTGCATCTTGAGCACGGTATCGGCCGCTATCAGGGGCTTGAATTTATCGACACCCCGGACGGTCCGGCGGAGTTTCTGCGCATTGACTACAAAAACGACGCCAGGCTGTTTGTGCCGATTGCCAACCTGCATCTCATTTCCCGCTACTCGGGCAGCGACGTGGAGAACGCGCCGCTGCACACGCTCGGTCGCGGTGACTGGGAAAAGGCGAGGAAAAAGGCGAGTGAACAGGTGCGCGACACCGCCGCCGAACTGCTCGCGCTCTACGCGCTGCGCCAGTCACGCACAGGCTTTGAATTCAAGATCGATCCGGCCGATTATGATGCGTTCCGCGAAGGCTTCGCCTTTGAGGAAACCCCTGATCAGGCAAGCGCCATCAATGCGGTGATTGACGATATGACGAGCGGCAAGTCGATGGACCGGCTCGTGTGCGGGGACGTGGGCTTCGGGAAGACCGAAGTGGCGCTGCGTGCCGCCTTTGTTGCCGTGAGTTCCGGCAAACAGGTTGCGGTGCTCTGCCCCACGACGCTGCTTGCCGAACAGCACTCGCAGACCTTCCGTGACCGCTTCTCCTCGTGGCCGGTGAATATTGCCGAGCTCTCGCGTTTTCGTACCGGCAAGGAAACCACCAGGGCGCTCGAGGGACTGGCTGCAGGGAACGTTGACATCGCGATCGGCACACACAAACTCCTCACCGACAAGGTGAAGTTTGCCAACCTCGGTCTGGTGATCATTGACGAGGAACACCGTTTCGGCGTGCGTCAGAAGGAGGTTCTCAAGAAACTTCGTGCCGAGGTGGACGTGCTCACGCTGACCGCCACCCCGATCCCGCGCACGCTCTCGATGAGTCTTGAGGGCATCCGTGACTTCTCGGTGATTGCCACGGCGCCCGAGCGACGGCTGGCGGTGAAAACCTTTGTGCAGAGTGAGAGCGACGGGGTGATGCGCGAGGCGATCATCCGCGAATTAAAGCGCGGCGGTCAGGTCTACTTCCTTCACAACGAGGTCGAAACGATTGAAAACCGCCGTGATCAGCTCGCCCGTCTCATCCCTGAGGCCCGCATCGCCGTGGCACACGGTCAGATGAGCGAGCGCGAGCTCGAACACATCATGCGCGACTTCTATCAGCAGCGCTTTAATCTGCTGCTGTGCACAACGATTATCGAAACCGGGATTGACGTTCCGAGTGCGAACACGATCATCATTTCGCGTGCGGACAAACTCGGTCTTGCACAGCTGCATCAGCTGCGCGGCCGTGTGGGTCGAAGCCATCATCAGGCCTACGCCTACCTGCTCACGCCGCCCTCCGGGGCGATCACGAAGCAGGCGGCCAAGCGTCTTGAGGCGATTCAGTCGCTCGAAGAGCTCGGCAGCGGGTTCTACCTCGCCATGCATGACCTCGAGATCCGCGGCGCCGGCGAAGTGCTCGGCGAAAACCAGTCGGGCGAAATCATGGAAGTGGGGTTTGATCTCTACAACCGCATGCTCACAAGCGCCGTCAAGGCACTGCGCCGCGGGGAGACACCCGACTTTGAAAGTCCGCTTGCCGCCACAACCGAAATCAATCTGCACGCGCCCGCTCTGCTCCCGAATGACTATGTGCCTGATGTGGCGCAGCGTCTCGGGTTCTACAAGGAGTTCTCCAGCGCCGAGTCGCTTGAGGCGATCTACGCAGCCACCGAAGCGCTTGCCGACCGCTACGGCAAACTGCCTGCCGCGGCCGAGCGGCTCATTGCGGTCCATAAACTGAGAATCCGCTGCGAGGCGATCGGGATCCGCAAGATTGACGCCAGTGCCCAGGGAACCTCAATCACGTTTGTGGAAAAGCCCAACATCGAACCGATGGCGCTGATCCGCTTCCTGCAGTCAAGAAAGGACGCCCGTATGGCGGGCCCCGAGCGGCTGCGAATTGAAGGCGGCTCGCAGAGTCCCGAAGGGCGCATCCAGTTCCTCTATGAGGTGCTCGGCGCTCTCACACAGTCGCCCTGAGACGGGTAGCTCCGAGAAATGCAAAACGGCGTGAAGGATTAGCTCCTCACGCCGTTTGGTTTTTTCCAGTGGCGGACTGATCAGGACTTTTTGAGTCCGGCGAGTGCCGCAAAGGGATTATTGACGGGGGCATCGTCCGAGGCCTCCTCATGGGCGGGTGCCTCACAGTCATCGTGCGAAACGATGCCCGGCAGCGTCAGGATCGTCTCCTCCTGCACCCAGGCATGCACGTCAAAGGACTTACTCCCGACGATCACGTCCTCCTCGTCCCCGTCTTCATCGAGCGGAATGCGGTTTGCCTCCGCCTCGGACTTTGTGAGGATAAAGGTGAGTTCGTGCTCAAAAGGCACCGTCACGGGCTGATTGCAGCGCGCACACGTCATTTCGGCCTCCCCCTCAATAGAAAGTGAGACAGCCGGATACTGGCGCAGCGTGCCGAGCCCGGTGGCCACAAAGCGCACCGCGCCGCCGGTGAGCGACAGCACGGTTTTCCTCAGCTCAGGCATATCCTCAAGGCTCACCTCCCCTTCAAGCGTTTCGCAGGATCTAGCCAGTTCAAAAATATCAATCGTCAACTGTGACATGTGTTTTCCTTCGTTCAGCTTGAGCTGATTTCCCTTACAATGTGGGACATCGCTCGGACGGGAGTCCGGTCGCGCAAAGGCAGCGCCTGCCGCCTCCCGTGCGTTAAGTTTACCGTTATTTTACTGTTGGTGATAAAAATGACAGCTCCGCTGATTCTCGCTTCGAGTTCGCGCTACCGCCGTGAACTGCTTGACCGCCTGGGTGTGCCCTATACCTGTGAAAGTCCCGATGTGGACGAGTCAGGCATTCCCGGGGAAACGCCGCAGGAGGCCGCAATGCGTCTGGCGGAACTCAAGGCGCGCACCGTCTGGGAAAAGCACCCGGGCAGCGTGGTGATCGGCTCCGATCAGGTTGCCGATCTTGACGGGATCCGGCTGGGTAAACCTCACACCCGCGAGCGCTCCATTGAGCAGCTCCTCACCATGCAGGGTAAAACCGTTGTCTTTACCACGGCGCTCTGCGTCATTGACGCCGAAGGCCGCGCGCAGAGCGTAAAGTCGCAGACCACGGTGAAACTGCGCCCGCTAACGCGCGAGACGATTGAAGCGTATGTCGACCGGGAGGAGCCCTATGACTGCGCAGGCTCCGCCAAAATTGAACGTCTCGGGATCGCGCTCATGGAAAGCGTCACCTCGGACGACCCCACCAGCCTCATCGGCCTGCCGCTGATGGTGCTCACAACGCTGCTTGCCCGGGCTGGCGTTGATGTCCTTCCGGGTATTCTCAAGGCGTAAAGGAGAGCAGCCATGACGGGCACACTTTATCTGCTTCCTACCGTGATTGCCGATGACACTCTCGACGTGGCCATTCCCCCGGGAGTTGCCGAACGCGCCCGTCACATCCGCCGCTTCTACGTGGAGGCGGCCAAAACCGCCCGCGCCTATCTCAAGGCGCTCGAGCACCCGGTCGCGATTGCCGAACTGAGTATCGAGGAGATCGGACACGATCCGGATCCGGAAAAGCTCGATGCCTGGCTGCAGCCCGTCATGGGCGGTGAAGATGCCGCGGTAGTAAGCGAATCGGGCTGCCCCGGCATTGCTGATCCGGGCGCGCAGCTCGTTGCCCGCGCGCATGAGCTCGGCATCCGGGTGGTGCCGCTCACCGGCCCCTCCTCGCTTCTGATGACACTCATGGCCTCAGGACTTGACGGGCAGCGTTTCCGCTTCTCAGGTTATCTGCCGATTCACGAAACGGAGCGCGCAGAGGCGATCCGCTCGCTCGAAGCCGCCTCACGCCGAAGTGAAACCCAGCTCTTTATCGAGACGCCCTACCGCAATCAGGCCATGCTCGAAACGCTGCTCGCCACCCTCGCGCCTGACACCCGTCTTACCGTCGCCGCGGACATTACCGGCGCCGGAGAGTCCATACGCACCCGCCGCGTGGCGGACTGGAAGGCGGCACTTGGCAAAGAGCCGCCGCTCGCAAAAGTGCCCACAGTGTTTGCGCTGCTTGCCGCCAGCCGCGGTGCAGCACCGCGCTATGCCCCTGAAGATGCAAGACACAAAGGGGAGCGCCGCCGTACGCCGCACCCGGCCCGCAGAACTGCCGGCGGCAGTCGCAGCACACTGAAAAACAGGCGTTAAACACCGCTATTTTGAGGCATTGTCTCAAAATCTGACCCGAACACCTGCGATTTGTGGGAAAATAGACTAATACGCTTTAGGTTAGTCTGAGCCCGCGCACCTGCTGCGCCCGCCTGTCGTTTTGGTCGCAATACTATGTCCACTCAGGAAACTCTTCTTAATGCCATTCCTTCCATGGTCGAGATACGCAGGTTCATGCACTCTGGCCTGGGAGTCTGGGTTTTCTGGGGTGGAATTGCTGCACTTTTCCTTCTCCTTGGTCTGTGGCTGCTTCGCCGGCGCCGGCTCGCGCTTGAAAATCTCGGTCTGCCGAAACTGCGCCGTGAACTCTCGGATATCTTCGGTCAGCGTAAGGAGCCCGGTACTGATGAGGAGGAAGAACCCGTTCTGGCCCGGGAGGAAACGGTCGATCCCCTGCCGCAAACGGATCCTCTCCTGGCTGACAATCCCGCGCCGCAGAGCTCAGAATTGAGAGAACCGGTGCTCGGGAGCGTACCGGCGCAGGTGCCTGCACCGGCGCCCGTCTACGCGCAGCCTCCGGTTCCGGCAGTGCACAGCCATTATGAAATGCCGGACGATATTCCGCCCCTGCTTGACAGACTGCCCTTTGAGCCGCGTGCCGGGCTGAGCACCGGGCGGTGGCTGCGAGAAGACATGAAGGTTGAGGCCGTGTTTGTGAGCGAAGCGCTTGAGGCCTCCCTTAAGGACAACAGCGCCCTTGAGCTGCTCCCCTTTGTACCGCAGGCGCGCAGTGTTGAGCAGTTCAACAACATCTACCGCTGGGGCGCGCTGATTGCGCAGCCGCATGCCCTGCTGCAGACAGAAGGGATGAATGTCGTGGTGACCCGTTCGGTGCTGCCGAATCACTTTGATGCGCAAAACGGCTGGCAGAATGCACTGCGTGACGACGAGCTGCTGCTTGCGGTGCTTAATGCGCTTGTCGTGTCGCACGAACTCAACACCCCCTGCGCAGCGGTACTTGCCGCCAGCGGCGCCCGCTTTTTCCTTCGCCCCTCTGCTCAGCTCGTAGAGGATCTGGTCCGTGAACAGGGCAAAGCCTGTGACTTTGCCATGAGTGTCTCGAAGCGCAATACGCTGAGTGCTGTTATTTACGCCAGCCTCTTTGCGGCAGCGAGAGCGTAAACCAAAGAGCAGATAATAACGGTTTAGCCAGTTATATCGCCTGCCACACAAGGGAGTTGAGCCATTCCATAAATCAATACTACCCTTGACTGTCCATTTATTTCATAGTTTACAGCGGCGCTCTCACATTCCATGAACCGAAGCGTGATTTGCTCAAGTGATCTTGCAGGTGAGCATAAAAATTAAGAGCCACAGACTCCGGCAAAAATGCTCAGGTCTGTGACTCTTTCATAGTTCTATAATTTATTTTGAGTCGCTACAGAGTAAATAATCTCTTAAGGTCCCAAAATTTAACAAAGAGCCTATTTTTCAATCTGAGGGGAATTTATTCCTCCCGTATTTTTCCCATAACATCAAGCAGGTGCTGATAACTGTCTACGCTATCGTAAACAACATCTGCCGACGAGAGTTTTGCAAATAATTTTCTTGCACAGTCAATTTTTGCTTTTTCAATAGGCCTGAGATTAAGCGTTTCCATCGTTCCTTTTGTCTCAGCAATGAAGAATATATGCTTCACCATACCCTTATTAAAAGCAATCGCCCAGTCAGGAGAGTAGTTTCCAACCGGCGTTGGGATAGAAAACCCTTTCGGCAGTTTAGCATAGACGCAGACCTCTTCCGCTAAGTCCATATCCTCTGCGAAGCTTCTTTCCACGCTTTTACCGTCTTTTGCGTACCCGTCCACAAACACATAATCTTGTACATTCTTCTTAGCCCGATATGCTTTGGAGAAGTCGGTATTCTTTTCGGCGGTAAAAATGGCACTGTCATAAGTACCTTCAGTCTGATTATAAGTAATCTGCTCTACAATCATCGTGGCTTTTTGCTCGTTGATAAGCCGAATCGCTTTTGCAATAAACTCTTCCGGGTTATTTTTGAACATAGCAAATATGTTCGGTTTAATCCCCTCAAGTATTCTCGCAACCGTACGTCTGGTCAATTTAGCGCCTTCAGCTATTTTCCCTACAAGGTCATATGTAACCTGGCTTACCTCTAAGCGATCAATAGTATGAGTCTCGCTCTTATCTGAAGTAAATCCTTCACCTCTTTCCAGTTTATCGGAGTTCCAGTCCTCTCCCTGTTGGCCCGTGGTAACCGTGTACTGTAACCTTGTAACAAACATTTTGTCATCGATATGTGCAATAGCTTTCCGGATAAGCTCATTACTATCAAACTCAACAGTATATGCATACTTGTGGTTTATATAATTCCAAAGCGTCTGAAATTCCTTCTTATAAAAATTATCATTCAATGCATTTTCCTGTATCTTCGTTTCGTGACCATCGCTAATCATAGCGTCAATGGCATGTTCGTCAAAGATACTCTGGATAAGTGCATGAACCCCCTCAGAAATTTCCTTACAGCTTCCCGGTAGAGGCGCAAGTACGCCATTTGCAAGGTCGGTACGGTATTTATCAGTAACCTTATCGTACTCATCGATATAATCATTTTTGATGAGGTAACGGTAGATATCCCGGCCCTGCTTATCGGAAACAATGACATCATTTCCTCCAACAACAAGCGTTCTGCCGATAAAATATTCCGCTGTGGCCTTGGTAGGTCGTTCGTAAAGGTCCTCACGAATCCCCTTCTGCAAATCAGCAACGAACTCTTTATAACCATCCGAAGCAATAACTGTCAGCCTATTAATCTGCTGCACCTGACTACCGAGTGTGTCGCTATCCATGCGTTCACCATTCTGATTTACACAAAGGCGAAGACCACGACCAACTTCCTGACGTTTTTGCGTAGGAGAACTACCACCATGTTTCAGTGTGCAAATCTGGAATACATTCGGATTATCCCAGCCTTCACGCAATGCCGAGTGAGAGAAAATAAATCGCACAGGGTTACCGAAAGAAAGCAGTCGCTCCTTATCCTTCAAAATCAGATCGTAGGCCGAGACATCGTCGCTTTCATCACTGCCACGCTTCGTAGAACTATCTACCTTACGGCCTTTTTTATCAATGCTAAAATATCCGGCATGAGTCTGGTGCACATCAATACTACGAAGATACTGCTCATACGGCGTGTTGAATGGAGTCAGATACTCGTTCAGAATAGAGTTATACTCCTGCTCGAAAATCTCTCCGTACTGTGAGTTCACCTCGTTGCCATCGTCATCATATTTACGGTACTTCGCCACTTCATCGATGAAGAACAACGACAAGGTTTTAATACCTTGAGAGAACAGTTCCTTTTCCTTCTCAAAGTGGGAACGAATCGTCTCTCTTATCTGCACACGGCGCAGGTCTGCCTCGGAAACATCACCAACAACCTCGCCAGAACGGATACTCTCACCGTTTGTAAAAGACACTATGCCGCGCACCGGGTCAATCTCACTGATACGGTAGCCTCGATACTGGTTCATATTTTTAGAGAGCGCAAACAAATCGTCATTTACGCCAAGGAGCCTAGTTTCACGGTTAATCGACTTGTTATAGCCAATCTCAAATTCGATACGCGCCATAGGCGGTTTCTTTGGAGAAATAACAATTCCCTCAAGGAACAAATAACTGTCTGTGCCGCGCAGATTCTTAATATCAAAGCCCTTGACCTCAATTTTCTTGACAAGCTTTTTATTGTAAGCATCCAGTGCGTCAAGCACATATACAAGCTCGTGGTGCTGCTTGTGGGTAGCGGAATAATTCAGCACAAACAGCGGATTGAACTGCTTAAGTGCTTTTTGTGTTTTATCACCACCCATTTTCTGTGGTTCATCCATTACAATGATGGGCTTATTTGCAGCAATAACATCAATCGGTCTACGAAAGCCAAAACGCTCATCCTTAGAAAAAATAATTCTCGCAGCCGTATCTCCCCGTCGCCCCTCAACATTCTTTTCTTCATTAAATGAAGAATTGAATGCTTGCGTATTGATGATCATAACGTTAATGCCTGCACTTTGACTAAAATTATGGCTCTTGAAGCATACATGTGGAAGAAAATTCTGATTGAGAATTCCTAACCAGTTGATTATTAAG
>ERZ838399.665-NODE-665-length-39708-cov-4.818324_pt1 | contig 39708 bp, 40 predicted proteins | sample MGYA00519683_ERZ838399 | MGnify/ENA primary metagenome ERZ838399 (study PRJEB31850, sample SAMEA3708833) | human gut metagenome | biome: human gut; feature: human-associated habitat; material: faeces | place: China | collected 2014 ...
CTCTCAGGAATTGTGCTTGTTGCAAAAAGTATTTAATTTACTCATACAGCTGTCCGTCTACAATTCTTACGATACGCTTCGCGGACTGTGCCACTCCCAGATCATGTGTGATCATTACGATCGTGTTGCCCATGTCGTTTAATTCCCGGAACAGCTTCAGTACCTCCTTGCCGCTGGTCTGGTCCAGGGCGCCGGTAGGCTCATCCGCTAGCAGGATCGCCGGCACTGTATTCAACAGATTTTTTACCCAAAAAAAACAGGCAATGCCAAAGACCCTCTGTTCGAGGGTGCGGTCACGCTGTTGGCAAGACTGATTGCACCGGTCATGACAGATGCCGCCATTACCGATCTCTCCCTCATCGGCTCTATCCTGATCTTCTGCGTGGGTGTGAACCTCGTCTAGGATAAGAAATTCCGCGTGGCAAATATGCTTCCGGCGGTTGTTCTGCCAAATAGAACCACATTTAGCATATCAGCTTCATTTGCATATGTAAAACTGATTTGTGCTGGTGTCAATTCCAGTGGTATCAAATTTTCTTTGATTGCATCTGTATGTATTTTATAATTCAATTTTGATATTTCACTGTTTAGATTCCAATTTAATGAAAAGCGGCTATTTTCATCTGCTTTCAGCCTTTTATAATCCATGATTATATAAAGTTTAAATTCTGCTGAAATCCATGATGCAAATTCAAACGCAATATCTGAATGTGCAAAAGTGCCACCATATCGTCCAGATTTACTTACGATTCCTATTGCTCCAGTTGTCTCTATCCATTTTGTAGGTGACATTGTAAATGCATTAGACCCTGCCTGATTTCTAAAGGAGTCGAATTCGACCCCTTTAAAATTACTATTATGTAGTTTTTCCCATAAACCAAGAAACTCTATTGTGTCTTTGCTTCTCATCCAATTTTTAATTACATCCTTTGCTTCATCACTTTTATAGCGTGCAATATCCATCAATGATATAAATTCATTTTGAAAATCCTATGTATATATTCCAATATCTATTCCATTCGCGTGAATTGTGTCTTTTACAATATTTTTCACTTTATTATCCTCCAGTTCAATTGTAACTATATGCTTTGTTTTCTTCTTCAATAGTCTCACACTCCTGTATTATTCATTTGTCAACTTTCCAGATTGCTCTGCAAGCTTTTTCTCTTCTCTCTTCACTCTACGTTCCAGTTTCTTAATGTCTTCCGATGCTGGTAAATCTTCCGGTTTAATTCCTCTTTGTCCAAGCATGTCTCTAACAGAAGTATTATTTTCCACATGTTCAACAGTGATTGCAGATTCTCCTTGCAAGTCCTTTTCTTCAACATTATAATTCGTCATTTCAGTTGCAAGATTTTTTGCGGCAATGGTAAGTGTTGGTAGTAAATCCGCAAGTGGTCTTTTATCCTGTACGCACAAACGTTCTTTCATCTGTTTCGTGGTAAATCCACCAAATAAAGCCTGATCTCCTTTAGACCGAATACGACCAAATCCTGCATCATCTACTCCACGTTCATATATATTTTGAGACAATCTTTTTTCCGATTCCCTTAATTTTCCTCTTGCCTCTGTCCTTTCGATATAAGAAATCCTTTCTTCAATCAATTCCTGTTTTCTAGTCTGAACCGCAAAATAGCATTGTGCAAAAGCAATCTGCTCCTTTCGTGGATCTCCATTTTCAGCAATAAGATAACAGGCATAACGAGTAAGCATATAATCTTCAACTTCACGAAGTGCACCGTTTCCAACTTCAATTGTATTGTTAAATCTTGAAAAATGATCTTCTGCTACGTTTCCATTATTCTCACATGAAATCATTGCTTTATTTATTGCATTATCAAAATTTCTCCATTGAACATAATCCAATAATTTCATTAGTTCTCTTGCATACCAATACTCAATGCCATCCGCTTCATGTCGGATATCATCAAATTTTCTTCTGTACAATTCTATTATTCTCTTTTCCATTCAAATTTTCTCCTCTTATGAACATATTGCTGACACCAGCAATATGTTTTTTACTATTAATTTCTTCAATTACTCTAACACATTCTCCTTTGTGTTCCTCATCTTGTCATAATACGCTTTATACCTGTAAATTGTTCTCTCACTGACATTATTACGCTTTGCAATCTCTATCATAGTCATTCCACTTTCATAACCTGCAACAAAATCATTATAGATTGCCATCCACTTGGCATTATGTTTCTGTCGTCCGCTCATCTTTCTGTTTTTATAATATTCCAGTTCTTCACGAAGTTTCTCGTTTTCACTTTCCAATTCTGCTATTCTCTTAAGTGCAGCTTCCAGTGTTTCAATCTTTTCCATTTTCATTTCCTCCGTTTATGTCATTATCATTTTGACTTTATTATAAATTGGATTCATGTGTAAGTCAATCTGATATTGTCATGCAGCACTTTTTTCCAGACCAAACTTCCACTTCTTCATATTTTCTACATATCTTCCATATCGCTTTACAGCAAGTTCTTTCCAAAAGCATCCCACATGAATATTTCTTAACCATTCTTCTACAGCCCACTTTCTTTTTAACAGTGGACCATATTTTATAATCATGTTAGTGATAACATCGGTACATCGTTCAAATGCTGCATTTTCTTTTGCGTCTTCATAATACATTTTTCTCATTTATTATTTCTCCATTTCTTTAACTGATTAGATAAGATAGATATCATTCATATCAGTCTTAATACTTTAGTATCATTACCTTGTCCCTTGAACACTTCCATTTCTGCAAAAAAGACATCCCCTGACCTGTAAAATCTACAGTTCTGGAATGTCCTTTTTCCCATATTTCACTATATTTTCAACACACGATGCTGCTTCTCCACAAACTATATGATTCCAAAATGTCTAAACGCCTGTATAATCGCATCTTCCTTCTCCGGTGTACATTGTGGCTGTCTCGCATTCTCTGATTTTTGCAAATTAAAGTTTTCTCCCACATCCAGTCCGCATTTCTTCTTAATCTGTGCAATATACAGCGAAGAAACCTTAAGTCCAGTCTGCTCCACCACATATGCCTTTATCTGCTCATAAGTTGCTTTTCCCTTGAATTCAGATAAATCCATATCCTCCAGAGAGAAGTCCACCTTCTCTTTCCTGCTGTCGACCTTTCTCCGTTCCACTTCGGTCCGCGCTGAGCAAAGGTCCACCGGACCTTTAGCGCCCTTGGAAAGTAAGACAACAAACCGTTTCAATGTGGCTTGTAAATGGGAAACAGTCATATGGTGTTGCGCGCTTCACTATATATCCATGCTTTGTGAGATACTTTAAATCCCTCGCCAGTGTTTCCGGACCACATGACACATACACCACTCTCTCCGGCGACAGCTTGACAACAGATGATAAAAATGCCTCATCGCTGCCGGTTCTTGGAGGATCCATTATGACAACATCCGCTTTCTCACCCTTTTGTGCCATCTCGACCATGAATTTTCCGGCATCATCATTGTAGAAGCGGATGTTTCTGATGTCATTTCGCTTTGCATTGGTAACTGCATCGCGGATTGCATCACGGTTTAGCTCGACTCCGATGACTTCACCTGCATTTTTCGCTGCTATGATGCCTATTGTTCCGGTGCCGCAGTATGCATCGATTATGCGCTCCTTGCCGGTGAGGTGTGCCTCATGAATGGCTTTTTCGTATAAAAGCTCCGTCTGTACCGGATTCACCTGATAAAACGAGCCTGGTGAGATGCGGAAGGTGCAGCCACACAGCTTATCCTCTATGAAGCCCTTGCCATAAAGCGTGATGTTTCTGTCTCCGAGCACCATGCTTGTCTTTTTATCATTCACGTTGAGCACCACTGTCGTGATATTGGGATGCTTTTTCCTGAGTGCTTTTACGAAATTGTTCTTCGATGGAAGTATCGGCGATGCCAGGACAAGCACTACCATTATCTGCCCTGTTGCATAGCCCTTTCTCACGAGAACATGTCTGAGAAGGCCATAGCCGGTGTCCTCATCATAGGTCTTTATCCTGAATGAGCGGAGCATATCCTTTATGTCCCTTATTATCTCATCTGACTCCTGCTCCTCTATCATGCAGCTTTCGATATCCACCACATCATGTGTGTTTTTCCTGTATGCTCCCGCCACAATCTGACCGCGCCTCGTACAGTCAAAGGCTGCATGAACCTTATGACGATAATAGAGCGGATTTTTCATGCCGACAATCGGCTCCACAAAGCAAAAAGGCTTTAGCAGCTTTTTCATGTATGCCTGCTTGGTTTTTAACTGTTCCTTATATTCTACGCCCTGATAGTCGCAGCCGCCACATTTCTTCGCATACGGACATACGTTATCGCTTTTTGCCCGGCTGCTTTTCTCCTTTAGTCTCGGCTGTCCGTTGGCTTTTTTGTAATTTTTCTCATTACGCGTGGGTTTTTCCCTGTAATTGCCTTGATTTCCCGCCATATCTGTGCTCCTTAAAATCAGCTGTGCTGACTACTTTGTGTATGTATTATATAGATACACATGATTATCTATACAGTGCCATCCGCTTGAAGCGCCTGCTGTCACACATATATATGTCTTTCCGCTTGCTGCCTTCTCATAGCTGACCGCACAGTTGCCGGACTGATTTACAAAGCCTGTCTTTGCACCGATTACCTCGCCGCTTGTCATCCTGTCCTCTATTCGGCGCAGGAACAGATTTGATATGTTCAGGTTCTCCGGATGCTGCGGTGTTGCAGCCGTGCTATATGTATGATTTGAAAGTACTGTTTTACAAATGTCGTCCTGCATCGCTGCCTGCATGATGACAGCCATATCATAGGCTGTGCTGTAATTGTTCTCATCATATATGCCGACAGGGTTTGCAAAATGTGTGGTCTGGCCTATACCAAGCTCTGCTGCCTTCTGGTTCATCATATCGACAAATGCTTCCATGGAGCCTGCTGTATAAACCGCAAGCTGATATGCCGATTCTCCACCTGATGGCAGGATGGTTCCGTTAAACACATCGCGAAGAGGCACCTGCTCACCGTCTAAAAAGCCTGTTGTACTGCAATCATGCACATATGAATAATCTGTGGCTTCTCTTGTAATTGTAACAACCTCGTTGAGCTTGTTTTCAATCACAGCCTGCCTGTCTATTTCGGTGTTTTCATTCTCCGCTGCTGCAATTGCATTTTTCTCAGCCTGCTCTGCTGCTACAAGCACTGTCATAACCTTTGTCATCGAAGCCGGATACATTTTCTCATGAGCATTTTTTCCCGCAACAACTGTGCCGTCCTGCTCATCAATCACTACGGCATAAGAGCTCTCAAGCTCATCTCCGATTGCTGCTGTAGCATCAGACTCCTTTGGTGCAAAGAGCTCCTTTGCTTCCTCTGTCTCACTTACCTGCTCAGTCACACCAGTCACATTTTCTGTGGCCGTTCCTGTGTCTTTTGCCTTATTACTGTCTTTTTTTGTTTTATTAAAGCACGATATAACTATTATAATCGCTATAACGACTATCACAGCCACTATTCCTACAAGCTTAATCTGTGAAGCTCCTGTATTTCTTCTGCGGCGTCTGTAATTTTTTCTGCTATTATTTCTCATATCCAATCCCTGTCTCGTTGTAACTATTCATCCCACGTACATTCGCAAAACCACACTTGAATAATCACATTTCATTTTTATATTGTAACCTATTTAGTATACTCCCTATCCGGAAGCTGTGCAATAATTATCGCAATAAACATGAGCACACATCCAAAAATTTCTCTGCCACCTAGCATCTGGCCCAGCAGAATCCATCCTGCAATCACAGAAACCACCGACTCAAGGCTCATCGCCACCGATGCCACCGCCGGGTTTAAGCCCTTTTGTCCGACAATCTGCAGCGTATAGCCCACTCCGCTTGAGAAAATACCGGCATAGAGAATCGGAATCCATGCATCCCACGTGCAAAGCGACTGCGCCCACTGCGCTATACCGCCGGCAGACGGTCCCATATCAGTAAAAATCATCACTATACATGTGCCAAGCCCGGTGACAAAAAACTCAATGCATGAGAGCCTGACCGCATCTACCTGTGATACAAAATGGTCTATCACAAGTATCTGTATCGCAAAGCACAATGCCCCTGCCAGCAGAAGCAAATCTGAGCCGCTAAGTGAAAATGCCCCATTCATGCACAAAAAATACATGCCTATCAGTGCAATAAATACACCTATCCATATTTTGGCTCCGCATCTTCTTTTGAGGAATATCCCAAGTATCGGCACCATAAGTATATATGTAGCTGTAAGAAACCCAGCCTTGCCGGATTCTGCGCCCATGCTGATTCCAAGCTGCTGCAGGTTGCTCGCAAAGAAAAGTGCTATTCCACAGCAGGTTCCGGCTATCCAAAGCTCTTTCTTTTGCTTTTTGCTTTCAGGTCTGTTTACCGTCAGCTCTTTCTTATCCAGTATTTTTATGACCGGCAGAAGGCAGAGCGCACCAATAAGGAAGCGGATGCCGTTGAATGAAAATGCTCCAACTGCATCCCCTCCCTTTGACTGCGCTACAAAGGCTATTCCCCAGACTATATCTGCCAAAAACAAAATAAAGACATGTCTTGTCTTTGAGGCTGTATTCATTTAATAATTCCTCCGTTTTATAAAAATCAGAGATATTATATCACCGACTGCCTTGAGTTGCATACTTAAATATGCTGTTACATATCGTTTGTATATGAAATTATACAAAAAACAGGCGGCAAACACCCTCTTTGGGTATTCGCCGCCTGTCTTTATATCTTATTGCGTAACACTATTATTTACGCTATTCTGCCAGCTTAAAATGCTTTATCTCTCCGTTTCCTGCCACATAGAAATCATTATCCTTGTAAATGCCTCTGTAGCCTTCTGTGTTTTTATAGGTCAGTGCCTGCTGCTCCAAAAGACTAAAGCCGTTTTCACTGTCATACGAAAACAGATAGTAGTCATTCGCAGTAAATCCTATCAGATTTTTCTCCGGGTCAGCAAGAATAGCCTTGTAGTTGTATACAAACTCATTACTCCAGCTCTCAGAACTGTCGATAAGCTTCTGGTTCACCTCAACCGGCTTTGTCGGATCGCTCACATCAAACATAGTAAGCTTTATCTTACTCTGCTGCGAATCACCATAGCCTATTCCAAGTACGTGCGTATCATCCCACATATGCAGATATTCAGAAAATCCACTCACCTCAAGCTCTCCCAAAAGCTTTGGTGCTGTCGGATTAGATATGTCTGCTACAAAAAGAGGATCCGTCTGCCTGTATGTGATGAAATATACGTATTTTCCAACAAAGCGGGCTGCGTATATACTCTCCCCGCGTGCAATCTCGTTTATCACACCGACCTCATTCATATCCTTATCCAGCACATGAAGCGAATTGACAGGCTGGCTGCCGGTATTTGAGGTTGGAAGCACATACAGATACCCTCCCTGCTCATTTATTGCAAATTTATCGTTAAGATAACCATTCACTGAAGTCGTCTCCCCGGTCTTCATCACTCCATCCTCAAACGAAATTTTGCTGATTTTGGTAAGCTCACGGCTTGCACTCCAATCAGAATGATACAGATACATAGCATTGCTAGAAACGTATACCTCGCCGCTATTATTCATAATGCATTTTGCATCTATCGTCTTATCAGGTTTATCCACATCAAAGCTCGAAATAACTGTGCCTGAGTATGTATCCTCTCCTATATAGAAGCAGTCATAGCTTATCACTTTGCCATTTACCTGAGGCACCCATTTCTCCAGATTATCCTCCTGCAGCGCCACATTTCTATTCATATCGGAGGTCTTTATATATGTGTCTGAAAAAACATATACCGTATTGCCGATTTTGCGCGATGTATTGTAAAATCCATCCTGACGCGCTTTACCTATAAGCACCGGTTTCGTCGGGTCAGCTATATCATAGCTATAGCATATAGTCTCATCCTTATCGCCCGCATGGTTTGATATAATAAGCATTTTTCCGTCACTGATATAAAGCTCCTCTACAGTATCTGACGGTACCTCAAAATCAGGACGAAACAGCGTCTCTTCCCCAGGCTTTCCCTTTGAAATATCCGTAATGGATATCTGACCATCCTCGACCATGTAAATGTACTTTCCGTCCGTCTTTACCACATCACTCTCATCAACGCCCTCTGTCATCACGTTGGTGGTTGAATACTCTGTTTTGGCTGCCGCCTCCTGCTTATTTGCAGACGATGCATCAGACGTAATTCCTGTTGCATCCGCACTCTCCAGCAAGTCTCCAGATGCAGTATTCCTTATGGAAGCCTCAGCTTTTTTTGCCACATCATACAATTTCCCGTAATCAGAGGCCGCTTCATAATCCCCAAGCTTTGCACCGCTCTTTATCCCTGCATAGACATTATTCTGCGCATTATTCTGTGAAATCACATTTGCAGTTTTTGTCTCCAGCTCATCTATACGGTTATTAAGCCGCACAACCTCCGTGCCTAAGACTGCAACAACAAGGACTGCCGCCACTGTGGCAAGCGCTTTTGCTGCCCGTGCAAATTTTTTGTGCTTTTTCCTGTTTTTGTCTTCTTTTCCACCGTGATGGGTTTCATGATTTTTTACATAAATTTCATCACTGTACCCGGCCGATTCTCCGGTCGGCTGCGCTTCTTCAATTATTTGGTCATCGATGTAATTTAAACCATCAAATAAATCCTTTTTCGTCATAGATATACGCCCTCCTCATCCAGATATTTTTTTAGCTCTGCCCTTATCCTGAACAGTGTGGTCTTTACGCTGCTTTTGCTCCTGCCGCTCATATCTGCCAGCTCATCAATCGCCATGCCATACCAGTAGCGTCTCACGAAAAGCACTCTCTTTTCCGTCTCCAGTCCGTTCAGAAAATCCGATAAACACCTTCCAATGTCCGACAGCTCGCCCTCGTATTTTGCATTGCTGTCTGCAAGGCACTCCTCAAGCTCATCAAGCATACAGTTCATGTTGGAATTTCTCTTTGAAGCATTATTCCAGTCAATCCTGTCGCAGACGATATTGCGGCATACCCTGTAAAGCCAGGAAAGGAAACGCATAGGGCGCTCCGGCGGTATCTTGTTCCATGCTGCTATGTATGTGTCATTTACGCATTCCAGCGCATCCTCATGTGCTATCATCGTGTCTGCAAACCGGGTAAGCTTCGCTCCGTACATCTGCGAGGTCGCACTGACAGCCTGCGGGTTGCGCTCAAAATACATATCAAGTATCTGTTCCTGTGTGTACATTTTCCGCAAACCTCCCTTCTATATATTATGTAGGATTTTGTTTGGTGGGGGTTACATTTCATCATTAATTCTTTAAAATTTCCCTTATGTAAACTTTAAGCCTAGCCTCTAGGAAATAAAGCTTATAGTGCTGAATAATTGAATTGTATCATATTTAGTCTTAGTTTAAATATCAAAAAAGGAAGATTCTCCTTAGAATCTTCCTCATATGAATTCAAATAGTAATATTTAATTGTTCTTCTTTGCCATAACCAGTGCAACCACCGCAAGAACTGCATTTATCAGACACCAGCCTGCCCATATAGCAAGATCCGAAAAACTTCCATAACCCGCAAATCCGATAATTGCTGCCAATCCAAATAGTACTATGAGTGCGATATTCCCACCCTTGCCTAAGGATTTTCTCGTAGCGATTGAAACAATTCCACCTGCAAGCATAAGAATTGCCACAATTATTCCTGCACTTCCCGATGCCTCACCATTGGCCTCCAATGCATTAGATACTCCTGCAGCGCATGACTGAAATGATACAAAAACAAATAAAATTATTGATAAAATACCTGAAACTAATTTCCAAACCTTCATGATGAATTTCTCCTATCTATTTAAATATTGCGTAGCTCTACTGTTTAATAATCATACTTTCATATGATGTTTAAATTATTTACTGTGCCGTAAATGTTATCGCATCTGAATCCGCTATTGTATCGTAGCTCTCAGCATTGTATATATGGAATTTAAGCTCCACCTGATCAACCGACGTGATTCCGTTTGCCTCAAGATCACTTGACATAATGGTTATATCATCTATCGACTTCTTTCCGTCATAGACTGTGGTTGAAAACAGCGGTGTCATCATATATCCATTGATAGACATATTGTCCACGTTTATTCCGACATTCTGACCTGAGGTGTTTTCGATGTAAAGTAAAATTGCTGTTCCCCAGAAGGAATTTTCATCAACTGTTTTTCCAACAATCCTTACACCATTTGCATTGTAAAGCTCCTGTCCCTCATCGTTTGGTGTCGTATCCATGTTTGCAAATTCAGAGGTCTCAAGCTTTGAATATACATTCTTGAAAAGATTATCCCAGTTTGAATCGTATGCGTGGAAATACATCTCAATTTGTCCTACTGTATCTATTCCGGCAGCTTTAAGCTCTGCTGATGATAAATACATAACCTCATTCGACTTCTTTCCTGCCGCAACATCCGTGCTGAACAGATCTGTGATCATATAATCGTTCACGATAAGTGCATCACAGCCTATTGTATAGTCCTTGGCCGAATTATTTTCAACCAGAAGCTTAATTCCATCTCCCCATATGCTGTCTGTCACATATTCAGTCGCAGTTATTTTGATGCCATCCTGGTCTACAAGCACCTGCTCATTGATGCTCTCATCTGCTGATGCCTGATCTGCGCCGCCTCCGGTCTCTGTTGCGCTTCCCGGTGCAGTTATGCTCTTTTTTTGCCCTGTATCCGAGCTGCATCCAAATAATGTAAAGGTGATTGCTGTGATGCTCAGTACAAGAGCCAGTAAATTAGTTCTTTTTTTCATGGTTTAAGTCCTCCTCTGTAAATTGTAGGACTATTATACCATCACAGTATGAATACCGTTCTCCCCACAGCGGTGGTAAAATTAAATTCTAAACTTACTCCTGCACTCCACTTGTCCTGAGCATTTCCATGCCTTTTTTGCTGAGTAATTCGTTCACTTCTATGATTCCACCCGGACGGTCCTTAAAAATAAGCATAAGAAGAGCATCTCTCGGGATTTTTGCATAGAGCTGCGGCATCTCGTATTTTCTCAAGGCTCTCTGGGTCTGCTCTAATGTAAGCTCTGCAGCATAACATATCCTCAGGATAATATCCCTCTGCCTGGTATGTTTTTCGCCTGACAGAAGCTTATAGCCGTATTTTTCCGGAATATCAGCCTTCAAAAACACCATCTGCTGTGTTATTCTCTTTTCCTTAAGCAAATCCTTTATGTACTCTGAAAATGCATTTTGCTCCGGATTCATGCTGCCTTTCTGCTCAACACAAAATTTATCAAAATCAGATATATGAGTTTTTCCAAGGATATCATCCAATTCTTTTGTATTTTTTTGCTTCATAAATTTCTCCTATCTGTTATACTTGTACTTGTAACTATTCCTACCTCATTAGCGATACCTGAAAGGATACATGCACCATGAGCGATTACAAAATAATCTCAGCCTTAAATGAAGAGCACAAGGTTTATCTGGTTCAATCTGCGCTTTCCGGCAATATTTATGTCCAGAAAATCCTTGATGTATACAATATCCGCGTGTACGAATACCTTTATCGCAATCCTGTGGCCGGTATACCGCGCCTTATCAATTACTATGAAGATGGCAATCAGCTTATCGTAATCGAAGAATATATAAGCGGAACCTCCCTGCAGGAAAAAATAGACAACTCTGACCTTAGTGTTTCCGATATAAGAAGCTACATGATTATGCTCTGCAATATACTTAATGCTCTGCACTCGATGACTCCGCCTATAATCCACCGCGATATAAAGCCCTCAAATATCATAATCACCAGTTATAACTATGCCATGCTTTTAGATTTCAATGCCGCAAAACAATTTTCCGGACAAAACGAGTCTGATACCGTGCTGATCGGCACTCCCGGATATGCAGCTCCCGAGCAGTATGGCTTTGGCTCTTCATCTCCAAAAACAGACATATATTCTCTCGGCATAGTACTGCGCGAAATGCTTGGCAGCATCACTCCGGCTCCCGACATTGCTCCAATTTTGCACCGGCTTAACCTGATTGCAGAAAAATGTACTCAGATGACACCAGCTGCAAGATACCAGTCTGTGACAGAATTAAAAAATGCCGTATCGCAGTCATATTATCCTGCGCAGCACAGCACTTCTGCTGCCGGTAATTCAAGTCAATATGCACACCATAACCATGATAATACAAACAATACAGCCAATGCCGATACTGCTAAACGAGCTATCCACGACAGTGCTTCCCGTTTTCTCCCACCCGGATTTCGCACGAGAACTCCATGGAAAATGCTGCTATCCTCAGTCGCATATCTGTTCATAATATGGCTTTGCCTGTCATTAGAATTAGAAAATACTTACGGAACAAAGCTGTGGCTTGAAAGAATTTTCTGCCTTGGTATGTTTATATTTGCGATTTGCTGTAGCTTTAACTATCTCAATGTACAGAATATACTGCCACTTTGCAAGAGCAAAAACCGCTTCCTGCACTATGTCGGCATAATACTGCTAGATGTGGCAGTGATTTTTGCTCTATTTGTGATTATGTTCATTATAGAGTCTGTTGCATTCCCTATAAAGTGATTTTTTATATAATAGCACATAAAAATAAGCCATGTTCTCACCGCTGTGGTGGTAACATGGCTTATTTATCCCCTTAATAACCAATGCATACACTTCATTTACAATAATTTTGGTAAAAAGCTATATGATCATATACTGTCTGCCAGGATTTCCCTGCCATTCCGGTAACACAAATATATTTATTATTTGTTTCACTTTCATACATACTTACTGCACAATATCGTGACTGATTTACATATCCTGTTTTCGCTCCAACAACTTTTCCTTTTCCAAATTTACGATCTGTTCGGTTCAAAAACTTACTTGAAAATGTTATTCCCTGCGGATGCTGTTGTGTACATGAAGTTGTATAATTTCTTGCTGACAACACCTTTTTACATATTTCATTTTCCATCGCAGCATGTAAAATAACCGCCATATCACATGCTGTACTATAATTATTTTCATCAAATATCCCTATAGGATTTGAAAAATGTGTCGTCTGTGATATTCCCAGCTCCTGTACTTTTTTATTCATATCATCCACAAACTGCTCCAATGTTCCGGATGTCATAATTGCGGCCTGATACGCAGCCTCTGCACCTGAAGGCAATATAACTCCATTTAATAGATCCTCAACAGTAACCTGCTCTCCAACCAGAAACCCTGCTGCACTACATTCGTTTTTAAAAGAATAATCAGTTGCTTCAATAGAAATTTCAATTTTCTGGCCAAGACTCTCATTATTTAATTTCTCCGCTGCAACCAAAAGTGTCATAACCTTTGTCATAGATGCCGGGTACATTTTTTCATTTGCATTCTTTGAAGCAATAATAGTTCCATCGTCTGCATTAACCAACACTGCATATTGGCTTACAATGTTGTTATCAGAAGATACATCTACCGTTTTATCATCTGCTGAGGGTACAAATATATCTGATTTTTTTTCTTGTAATTCTGACGTCTCAATTGTAGTCTTTTTCTGAATATTTATATTATCAGATACATTTTGACTTGAATCGTTCTTATGTTTCCTGATTTCCTTATTGCTTAAAACACTGCACAGTACAATCAAAACTATCAGGCAAATACATGCTATTATTTTTGTTCTCTTCACTGGTAATTTACTCTGTAATTGCATTATAAACTATAGAAGATACACTATCTCCATCAAATATAAATGAAAGCTGGCTGTCTCCTTTTTTGTAAATATACGAGGTCTCAGTTGAGTCAGAAGCATCTCCATATTTTTCCTCAACAGCCTTTTTGTCAGAGCCTATTGATATTCCTTCCGGTGTTGATACTGTATCATCAAGTAATTCTATTGTATAAACATAATCCTTGTTATCTTTAGGATATGTTGTTATCTTAACACTTCCATAAGTATATACCTTATCCTTTCCCTGAAAAGCACAGGAATCAGATTCAAAGTAATTATCTGCATCCCCAAGTTTTTTTACCAATGGCTCCATGTTTTCATTCATGGCAACTGTTACACCCTTTAAATCATATGTAAATACATCCTGTTTTGTCTCAGAACCAACATCTTTTTTATCATTGTCGGACTCTTTACTTCCACATGCTGTCATCATAGATACTGAAAGCATAATACATAACATTATTGAAATAATTTTCTTCATCGTTCTTCCTCCTAATTTTGAATCGCATTTGCACCAAAGCTCTTCAATTCACCATATTTGTTCAATTCATCATATTGTTGTTGTTTCATAGAATCATATGCAGCTTCTTTTTCATCCCATATAGAAGCATACCTGCTATCATTCCTGTAATCAGTTAAATTATAATTTTCAACCAGATATTGTCCAAAGTAATCTGCCATTTTTTCAGCGCCTGTAGTATTCAGATGTAAACCTGCATCATAGGTATCCTGTGACATATCCAGACCTATATCATTTTGCAATGGAATAAAATTGATGTAGTCAACACCATTTTCATCAGCAAACTGTTGCACCTGTTCGTCCCATTGCTCATACCAATAAGGATATTCTGTAGGTGCCTTTATAAGTACAAGCTTAACCCCTTTTTCCTTACATAAATCAGTCATTTTCTGTAAATATCCCATTGCTTTATCACCAAGCTTATAATCGGTAAGTGGTGTTGGATCCGGAAATTCCTGTTGTGGCTTTGTATCAACACGCATATAATATCCATTATGAGTCACTTTGTCTTTGGAAAAAATATGTTTCACATCATCTTTTGTAAGCTCAGACCATCTGGAATGATATCTCAACAGCGGAAAAATATAATCAACAAAATTTTCCTCATCTGTCATAGAAGCCTTAATGTCATTTACCTTTGACATAGACCATTTCATCCCATCTATAGACATTCTGTTATAAGCTTCACTCTGAGGCTCATTATATTTTAATGCCAAAACATTAAACACCACCACTTTAGGAGTCTCATGTTTCAAGGCATCCTCTAATAAATAATATGACTGCCATGTTAATTGCTGTGCACTTCCTCTGATGTAACTTGTTATTCCATATTTTCTCCATAATTCTATGGTGGAAAAATTCTCATAAACCTCACAATCGCCCACAAATAAAACTTCGTGATCTGACCTATCCTTATAGTATTCTTCAACCATAGAGCCTTCAACTATTCCTGTCTGATATTTGGGAACCAGAAGCCTTTGAACAATATACAGAGCTCCAATAAGCAGGACAGCAACCAAAATGCATGCTGTTATTTTTTTTCTTCTCATCGCACTCTCCTTAAAACTGATTGTAGATAAACTGAGACGAATCGTAGCCTATACCATATGCGCCAAACACCATAATAAGCATAATCATAACAGCCATAATTCCAAAATAAACAATTGGAGGTTTTTGTAATAAAACCGTTCTCACATTTCCTACTCTTACCTTAAAAAGACTCACTGTAAAAACTACTATAAATCCCACTATAAGCACAACATAATCAGCCACACTAAGCCCTATAGAAAGCAGCGAACCATTAAATAATTCACCTATATTGAACTTTGTAAACATTGTTCCAACCATCTTAAAAGTCAAAGGAACATCTCTATAGCAATCAAACATTCTTATACAGCTCATCAATAAAAATGTTCTTAAAATCTGAAATGCTTCATATGGAACTTTACCTTTTACACTAAATCTTCTATGAAACTTTTCATATAAAGGTTCCAGTTCCTGAGAGACCATAATAACAACAAAGTTCATTAATCCCCAGACTATGAAGTTCCATGCTGCACCATGCCATAATCCCGTTGTAAACCATACTACAAAGGCTGACAAATACACAGTCACTCGCTTACCAATTACCTCACCAAAATGTTTTCTTGAAAATTTAGACAAATTAAGCATAGGTTTACATACTGAAATAGGATAAAAAATATAATCTGTAAACCATGTACCCATAGTTATATGCCATCTGTTCCAATATTCTTTGATATTTTTTGAGAAATATGGAAGATTAAAGTTTTCTGTCACACGAATACCCATAACCTCTGCTATACCAATCGTAATATCAATACCACCGGTAAAGTCACAATATAACTCGAATGCATAAAACAACATGGCAATAAACACATATGCTCCTTGATATTCAGAAGGACTGTGTATCAGGGTTGTTACTCCTGTAATAATTCTGTCTGCAATAACAACTTTCTTGAAATATCCCCACAAAATCCGCATCAAACCTGATACTACCACATTGCTTTCAAAATAATGCTTTGAAAATAATGTCTCCGATAAATCATGAAATCTGCTTATCGGTCCCTGAACCAATTGTGGAAAAAATGAAACAAACAATGCCAGCTTAAAGAAATTCTTTTCAACACTCTGTTTTCCTCTATACACATCAATTATATATCCCATAGTCTGAAATGTATAAAATGAAATTCCCATCGGTACAATCATATTGACAGTATGTAAACCGGAAACTCCATGCAGCATATCATTAATATTTTGAATCATAAAATTAGTATATTTCGTTACGCTTAATATACCAATATTTATGAAAAGACATATCAAAAGCCATATCCATTTTTTATGTTTCATATGGCTTTTATAATTCTTTTTTTGCTCTCTGCTTAAATTTCCCTTGAATTCTTTAATAAACTTATCCTGCGCCATATTAATCTGATTCATTTTAAGACTTATCAAATAAGTTGATATTGTCGTCACCAGTATGAATATCAGATATCTTGGATCGGCAATGAAATAAAAAATATAACTAAATACCAATAATAAAGGCCACTGACACGATTTTGGCACCAGATAATACAGGACAAAAACTATTGTCATAAATGCTATAAAGCTATAAGATGTAAACAGCATATCTTTTATTCATCCTCTAATCTTACTATTAAATCATACAAGGCTTTTGCAGAATTAAAATTCTCCGGAATAATCTCCTCTGCCGGAATTGCAACATCAAATGAATCACTTACCTCAGATATAATTGAAACTATGTCAAAGGAATCAAGTATCTTATCATCAATCAGTGTTGTACAATTTTCATAATCTATATCCGGGTGTAATTCCTTTAAAATTTCTAATAATTCGTTCATCTTTTTTCTCCTTTATCTTTCCTGTGCTTTATTCATTAAAAATACTCTGTCTATTTTCCCATTTGCTGTTAATGGCATCTGCTCCAGCTTTTCTGTTTTATTTGGAATCATGTACCTTGGAAGCTTATCTTTAAGGATCCTAACCAATTTATCAGGTTCAAGTTCTCCGATATAATATAAAACTATCTTTCCCTTTTCCTTATCGTAAACAGCACATGATGTGGATATTTCTTCAATCATATTGACATTTACCTCTATCTCACCAAGCTCGATTCGATGTCCCATGTGCTTAATCTGATAGTCCTTTCTTGATACAAATATCAGTTCACCTCTTTCATTCCTTTTTCCTAAATCTCCCGTCTTATATATCAATTCAGGATATCTCGAATTAAGTGGATTCTGCACAAATACCTCATTGGTCTTTTCAAAATTATTATAATATCCCAATGTTAATGAAGTTCCTCTGACACAGATTTCACCAACATTTCCATCTTCTACCAGCTTGTTATTCTCATCCAGCAATAATATTTCTGTATTATGGAATGGTCTTCCAATTGGCACCACCTCATCAAGCTCAAACTCTCGATCTACCTCAAAATAACAACACATTCCTGTTGCTTCTGTTGGTCCATACAAATTTACAAATCTGGCTTTTGGCAAGGTTTCTCTCCATATTTTCAACTGCTTAATAGGAAATACCTCACTACCAAACGCTATAGTATGCAAATATTCAGGTTTAATCTTGTTAAATGTCTTAAATGCAGATATCATAGTCAATGCTGACACAACCCAGCAGACAGTATTTATCTTATACTCATTTAAAAATTCAACCAGTTTGATTGGAAACATAAACAAACTTTTTGGAACAATATATGTTGTAGCACCGAATTTCAATGTCGGATATAGTTCCTTAAGACACGCATCAAAATATAACGGTGTCTGATTTGCAAATCTTGTATTCTCATTAAAACATAACACCTCAGACAGATTTTCAATATAATCTATAACCGATCTGTGGCATGCTACAACACCCTTAGGAACTCCTGTTGAACCTGAAGTAAACACTATATAAATAGGATCCGTATCTAGCTGTCTATCCCTTATTCCAAATAACTGCTCATCTGAAATCTCATTTTTTCTTACATGATCATATAATAGAATTTCTCCATTATAATCAAATTTTTCAACGTCATTTATTGTTGTATCATCACATATCATTACTCTTGGATGTAGGTTTTCAAAAATAAGTCTAATCCTGAATTCCGGCATTTCATCATCTATAGGCACATAATAGCAGCCACCATAAACACATCCGTAAAATGCTGTAATAGCATGTGGATGCTTTTTCATAAAAACTACTACCGGTTCTTTATAATAATTGTTATTTGCCAAATAACTTCCGATAGCTCTGCTATCATGGTATACCTCACCAAATGTCATTTCCATATTTTCATTTGCATAGGCAGTTTTATCCGGAACTCGTTTTACTGTATTTTCCAAATATTCCAAAACATTTGTAATTTGCATTTTTTTCTCCTATACTTCATACCCAAATACTTTAGCTGAATGGTACAAACAGCTTATTGTATTTCGGTTTAACTTTTTTGTTGCACTGTATTAATGATGATTTTGCAAGAACCTCCATTGCATCTATGACTCCTGTTTTAATATCATATTGTTTTTTCAGCAGCGAAAGCTCTGTACATCCCAGGATAATCACCTGCGCTCCCTTGTTTTTCAAATGCGTGGCTACAACATTATACTTTTCAATGTCAGGTATCTTTCCTGCCTTTATATCCTTATATATAATATCCATCACTATTCTCTGATATTTTTTATCCGGTACTAGCCCATGCATTCCATTCTTTTCTATTTCATTTTGAAAAATTCTGCTTTGAATTGTACCATCAGTAGCCATTATTCCTATTTTCGTTAATCCTGCCTCTTTTAACAGATACGAGGTGTCCCGAATAGCATGCATCACCTTACAGCCCGTTTTTTCTTCTATTTCATCATGAAAATAATGTGCTGTAATGCACGGAATAGATATACATTCCACATTCTGTTCCTTTAGTTTTTTCCCGATTTTTATAATCGGAACAACAGGATTTGCATTACTTTTGCCTAAAATATATGCAGTTCTATCCGGTATTGATGGGCAATTATAAATAATCATTTCCAGATGATCCTGATCACATTTGGCATCGGTCATATTAATCAGCAGTTCCATAAAATAGGCAGTAGCCATCGGTCCAAGACCACCAATTATACCAAGACTCATTTATTCCACCTTATTTATTTATCGTTCCCTTTGCATAATTTATTTTGTCCTGTACTGATACAGTCGCTCGTTCAGGATACAGCGAAGAATCAAAAATATGACTATTTTTATGCTTGGTAGAATACGCTGCCAGTTCTGCATCCGTCAGCATGAAAAAATTTCCTCCACCTTTTCTTGGAGTTGCATCAAAATGATACCATCCATCTCCAAGATTTATCAGGCTCCAATAATGTGCCGAATGTGAAGTATCACTTTTCACTATATCAACATTTTGTATTCCACAAACATCAAGCATAGCTTTTGCTGCTGCATAATAATTGAAACAGTCTCCTGATTTTTTTGTAAATGCCTGATAAGCTCCGATTGTCCAGCTATCCTTGTTGGATGTTCCTGTATATCCTATGTTTGTTTTTGTCCATCTGTATATTGCAAACGCTTTTTCCATATCGGTCATTGAATCATTAGTAATCTTGTCAACAACCTTTTGCGCAAGCGCATATACGTCTTCTTTATCTACATATCCCTTAGGCTTCTCTTTTATTGTAATCTTCGATGTTGCAGACGATGTATTTCCTGCACTATCTGTAGCTGTATATACAACCTCATATGTTCCTGCTTTATTCAGATTCACTTTACTGTTATCAATATCAAGTGTTGGATTCTGGTCCATATTGTCAGTCACAGTCACATCTTTTTTGTATGAGACCGTTTCCCCTATATATGCGGTTATATCCTTAACTCCCTCAATCACAGGTGGCTGTGAATCGCTCACAACCGTCAGTTTAGCTTTAACCTCTTTCTGATTTTTTCCTTCATCAGTAAGCACGATTGTCACTTCTGACTCTCCATCTTTTGATACATCAGGCTTATTCTTAAAGCTCACATCAACCTTTGTCGCATCCTTTATATCCGTCACAAACTGGTTTGCCTCAATTTGTCCATCTTTATTTACCGTCACATCATTTGCCTTTGCAGTAGGTGCTTTTGTATCTTCGATTGTCAATTTTGATGTATATTCTTTTTCTCCAATCTTTACCACAATCTCATGGACACCTATGTTTCCTGTATTAATCTGTGAAACGTCAGTCACAAACTTAGCATCTGCATTTTCTTTTTTCAGGAAATCTTTAATGTTGATTTCACTACCTGCTTCTAAGGTTACATTCTTTTTTATCTTTGACAAATTGCTTATTGCAAGGAACACTATAAAAATAAACACAATTAGTGTAGCAATGCACATACCTGTCATTTTAATCCTCTGTGCACGCCTTCTCCTTGCCCTCATTTTTTGTCTTTTTTGGTATCTATAGTCGTCCATTCCAGACCTCTCATGTATAAAAACTAATTTTTCTTCTAGTGCATTGTATCTCTTAAAGTGTAGTATGTCAACACTTAAAGTGTAGTTTATATGTATAAAACAACCCCTATTGCGTAGAATTCAATATTAAAATATGTACACTAAAAGTGTGGAGGTTCGCTAAAAGAGTATGATAAAGAATTTAGCTGGTAGACTAAAAGAATTGCGTATTCAGAATAAATTAACACAAAAACAGGTTTCAGAGCTATTAGGCATATCCCCAAGCATCATTTCCGGTTATGAAACCGGAGAACGCACACCCAGTGTAGAAATTCTTCTTTCTCTATCGTATCTGTATAAATGCAGCACAGACTACTTACTTGGGAAAAGTAATGATATGCCCGCAATTTTACTAGACACGAATGGGCTGACTCCTAACCAAATCAAAGCCATTTCTGCACTGATCGAATCTATACGTCAATAGTTTTTAAACATAAAATAAGCGTAGAGCTCAGTATATTCAGGCTCCACGCTTATTAATTTATACTTAACACCATCCGGTTATTTGCAGGAACGATTTATTAGAATGCCGCTCTGTAAATCTCCACAATATCCTCTTTGCTAAGCGCTACAAACGATCCCTTTGAACCCTCGCAGGCCTTCTTTGCCATCACCTCAAAGTTCCTGTCGTCTGTGATTCCTACTGCTCTTAGATTTGCCGGAATGCCCATTGTCTCAAAGAAGAATTTCTTCAACGCATTAATGCCTGCGTGTGCAAGTGCATAGTCATCATCCCCGGAAAGTCCCCAGACATTTTTTGCAAACTCCACAAACATCGGAAGTGTGTCATCATTTAGTATGTGCTCCATCCACGCCGGTGTGAGTATTGCAAGTCCCTCTCCGTGAGTAATATCATAGAAAGCGCTCAGCTCATGCTCCATAGGATGTACGCACCATGCCGGTGAACAGCCATCGCCCACAACACCGTTGATTGCATGTGTGCCGGCCCACATCAGGTTGGCTCTGGCATCATAGTTGTCAGGCTGTGCAAGGGCAACCGGTCCATTTTTAATCATTGTACGTAACAATCCCTCCGCCATAAATTTCTGGCAGTCAGCATTCTCCATAGAAAAATAATTCTCCATTGTATGGCTCATCATATCTGCGGTTCCTGCTGCGGTCTGTTTTTTTGATACCGAAAAAGTATATTCAGGATTTAATATTGACATGGTTGGCACCATATACGGTGATCCTGTTCCCCATTTTTCATTTTTAGACATATCAGAGATAACAGCAAAAGGATCCATCTCTGTTCCTGTTGCGGAAAGAGTAAGCACATCAAATATCGGAAGTGCCGCCTTGACCTTTGAGCCATCAAGCACCAGATCCCATGCATCACCATCATACTTTGCACCTGCTGCAACAACCTTTGAGCAATCAATTGTACTGCCGCCTCCTATTGCAAGCACCATGTCGATACCCTCATTTTTACAAATTTCAACACCCTTTCTGACTGTCTCAATCTTTGGGTTTGGCTCCACTCCGCTAAGCTCAAAGACGGTCAGTCCTGAGTCCTTAAGGATTTTCATTGCGGTATCGTAGAGACCGTTTTTCTTTATAGAGCCGCCTCCGTACACTAAAAGCACCTTGCTGCCATATGCCTTAAGCTCTGATAAGTTCGAAATAGTATCCTTTCCGAAATGGATTTTTGTTGGAATGTTAAATGTGAAATTGTACATATATAATACCTCCTGCTAAATAATAATATTTTTTAATCTCTCCATATCATCTGCATCGGGATGCGACAAAGCCTTGTCAAAATTTTCAATCAGTGCATCAATATTATCCGGATGTTCTGGGTTTTCTTTCATTTTCACATAGCGTTCCCTCACAGACTGTGGCATTTTGCCCTGACACATATATTCTCCTACAATAGTGTTGCTTGAATCAATGGCGCTTTTAACATTGCCAAGAATCCTTTGAAAATATGCATCACTTCCTCCAAAACCGGCTGTTCCGAACAAAAATATCTTTTTATTTTTCAATTTAGACAAGAAATCTAATGTATCGCTATCTGCGTTTCCCTTGTCCGTCCAAAATCCAATGTATAGCAATTCGGATTCTGTCCCCTGCGCATCAGCCGTGCCAAAATAATCACAGCTCTCCTTTGGCAGGATTTCATGAATTTTATCAGCCAACTTACGTGTGTTGCCTGTCAAACTGCTGAATATTATAGAATAATTTTCGTTGTGCATGCAATATCCTCCTTTAAATTGAACTAATTCTCGTATCATAATTTCTCTCAGCATCCGATCAACACTTTTTTTCCGCAAAATGCAAATCCGTAATGCTTGATATTATTCTCAGATATTCCCCTGTCCAGCAATTGAGTATCATAGTTTTTCTCATCAATTTGTCTGAGCGCTGCCGCAACCGTATCTTCGAGTCCACTTTCTTCACTGTCATCAAACACCTTAAACTCCATAACAAATGCGTCACGTCCCTTCTCCCTCGGAACCAGAACTACATCATATCTTCCAAAGCCACTTTCACGATTTGAAAGGACTTCATAATTATCACGTATATCCACCAAAAGTCCAAGCACAAAGCCATGATAAAAACGCTCCGGCTGACTACGGTCTGATGGATGATTGCCTGTATCAAAACTACTAAAAGTAGACATCGCCACATCATTCATATACACGTTCATTGCTTTTACATCCCCACTAAATAAAGCCTTCACAAATTCATTATAGTTGGATGATACATCAGCAAACCATCCTTTGAACAGATTAGAAAACATACTTATAGTCTCAAGATTCGTTATACTAAGTCTGTACCAGGGCTCAAGAGTAATTCCCTTATGGACAATGCTATCAACCTTCAGATACCCACTCGCCAGAAGAAGGCTCCATATAGCGCTCTCATCTTTTTCGAGCCGGTTGAATACTATCTGTTCATCAAAATTCACCTCAATACTCTTTCCATTAACCAGACTTTCCATGAGGCTCTTTATCTCTGCAGATGATTCCTGTATAAGTCTGCTTATAAGAGCATTGGAGCTGGTAGCAGCCCAATAAGGCTTTAACTTTTTTTCTTTCAGGAAATTAGTAATAGACCATGGATTATATATATCTTTGAGCGAACCAAAGGTAAATCCATCATACCACTGCTTAACAACAGCTTTTTTATCACTCATGCCATACTTTTCAATAGACTCAAAAACCTCTTTCTCAGTAAAACCAAAGCAATCAGCATATTGCTCAGACGTAGTCGTAACAACTACCAGGTTATTCAAATCTGAAAAAACAGACTCTTTTGAGACTCTCGTAATTCCTGTCATTATTGCACGTTCCATATATGGATTGGTCTTAAAAGTAGAGTTCAGCAATCCTCTCATAAAATTCACGAATTCATCCCAATATCCATGAATGTAAGCTTCCTGCATAGGTGTATCATATTCATCAAGTAGAATAATAACCTTCTTTTTGTAGTACTCGCTTAAAAAATATGACAAATCTTTAAGGGAATCCTGAGCTGTTACATCATCAATCCTATCTGTCATGTCTGACAGCTTACGCCTGTCAGCTTCTGTAAAATCAGGATAATCCATCAGATAACGATACTGCCTGTATACATCCGCAATTATCTTCTTAACCTTCTGTACCGCATCCTTATAATTTCCCTGCTTTACATCAGCAAAGCTTATAAATATAACAGGATATGCTCCCTGAAGCTTGCGGTATTTTTCGCTGTTCCATATAGAAAGTTTCTCAAAAATCTCACTTTTTTCCGAATACTGATTTGAGAAAAAATAATTAAGCATACTCATATTCAGAGTTTTTCCAAAGCGGCGTGGTCTGGTAATAAGCGTGATATCATCCGCGCTCTCCCACCATTGCCTGATAAAATCAGTCTTATCTATATAAAAATAATTATTTTCACGAAGGTATAGAAAATCCTGTTTTCCGATGCTTATAATCTGTGCCATACTTTCTTCTCCTAAAATCATATATGCCTATTATATAATTCTTTTGAATCGATTACAAGCAAAGAAAGATACCGCTTACCCCCATAACAACAGCTTACGCGAGAAATAAAATACAAATGGTAATGGCAGCATAGAAATAAAAAATATTATAATATAGGTTAAATATACATTACATGTTCTTTATCACTTCAACTCTGGTTACCACGCCTTCGCGCATACTATCCACTCTAAGTGCACAATCCTTATAATACACGCAGGCACCTATTGCAACCGTCTTTCCCTCTTCACTCAGCTTGTCGCTTATGACATTGCGAAGAATTCTTGTCTTTTCCTCCGGAATTTTGGCTCCGGTTATGAGATTCGCGTGTGCTACTGTCTGACTGCCCCGGCATATCATGTGATCTGCCTCATCAAAACTGCAGAACAGGAATTTTCTGATTGCAAACAATGCTGCTATCGCGCCAATTCCAACAAGAGTCTCATATACATTGAGGTGCTCGACTATCATCTGTCTGGCTGTTGCAAAAAGCAGAACCTCTATTATCGTACCCGGCTGATGCGTACAGAGCATCTTTACAAACTCCACGCCTATAGCAAGCGACATGGCATATTCCATGTAATACTCCAACTCAAGCCTGTCATGCCATATATCAAAAAAACATTGACCTACAAGCTTTATAATAAGTATCGCTATCACAAATACGAGAAATGCAGACAATACCAGTTCCACGTAGGTCGCTATGTTTTTCATGGTTTTCCTTAAAAATTGTTTCATCATTCACTCTTCCTCTCAGTTATTGTATTATTGAATGAATTGCTCCCGGGATGCTCATATCCACAAACAGAGCTATCATAAATGATAGCTCTGTTTGTATTGTTAGTATCTGATTTATTATTCGGTGTACCGGCAAATATTTGCTGCTTCAGGACACTCAATTCTTAGAACAGGAATGCCACACTGCATATAGAAACAACTGCAATAAGTATAATAAGTAACGGTCCACCGATTTTTACGAAATCCGAAAACTTGTATCCTGCCGGAAGTATCTGCATATTTACGGCTGTTCCGAAAGATGTTGCTATTGCAAGGTTTGAGCAGGCACCAATTACGATTACCCATGGAATAGGACTGATTCCAAGCGATAATGCAATTGCTATACAGATTGGTGTAAGCATTGCTGCTGTTGCGTTGTTTGACATGATGTTTGTAAGCACACTTGTAAGCACTGCGATAACTACTGTAAGAAGCACAACCGATGCGTTCTTTCCTCCGAAGAGGTTGAGTACAGCGTTTGCGATTAATGCTCCGCCACCTGATACGTCAAGTCCTGTTCCGATTCCTGATATTGTTCCGATACATACGAAAACATCCCAAGGAAGATCCGAATATGCTTTTTTAATCGAGATACAGCCTGTTCCAAGTACCATTGCAGCACCTATAAGACCGATTGTACCAATGTTAAAATAGCTCTTGAATGGCTGGAAACCACTTAACACAAACAATACTATGCATAAAATCATGGTTCCGAGTGCCACATAGCCCTTCCATGCCGGAGCATCTGACTCCTGTTCCTTCTCGAGCTTATGTATCTCTGCAACTGAATACATATTTCCCTTGTCGAAGTCAGGACTATCCGGTTTTAATACCTTGTCGAGGAGCTTATAGCCGATTGTTCCCCAGAAAATAATCTGTACAACTGCTGCCGGAAACATAATCTTTGTCATGTCAAACATTCCCATGCCTTCCTCATAACCGGCATATCCCTGTAATACTGAGTTTGCTGCAAGCTGTGAGGTTGAGCCGATCAGCGAACACGCACCTCCGATAACGGCTGCTGTTCCGGCTGGGAAAATAACCATTTTTGAACGGATTTTTCCACATGAGTTTGCTGCTACGATTGCGATGATAGGCATCCAGATAGCAACTGTTCCGTTGTTACTCATAAATGCTGACATCAATGAACACACAGCACTTACCGTTACTATAAACCGTCTCTCCGTCTTGGCAAGAAAAGAATTTCCGATTTTTTCTCCTATCTTTCTTGCTATTCCGGTTTCAAAAAGTGCGGCACTTACAACACACATTCCGACTACCATCGGCCAGCCTGTTGCGCTGAATCCGCTGTATACTGCAGATAGCTCCATTTCCGGAATAAACATTGCCATTGCTACCGAACCCAGGATAGCAACCACGCTTATCGGCAGTCTGTTCCAGACAAACAAGCCCATTGTAATTAATACAATTATAATTGAAATAATACTAGAATCCATATTATATCCCCCGATATATTTTTATTTTAAACCTCTGCCCAGTCAGCACCCTTCCATTTCTCGTGCTCATATACTGACTTGTCGGCTACATATGGCCACTTTTTACCTTCTGCTACTGCCAGACAGCCCTTGACACACATCTGTGCCATCTTGATTACTGCCTCTCTTGTCTGGGCTGCTGAATGCGGACTTACGATAAGATTTCTGCAGTTTAATAACGGATCATCTGTTTTTGGTGGCTCACTGCAGAATACATCTGTTCCCGCGCCGGCGATAACTCCGTTATTTAATGCTTCTACGAGATCTGCTTCGTTGATGATTCCTCCACGGCTGCAGTTTATTATAAGCGCCGTCGGTTTCATAACAGAAAGCTCCTTCTTTGAGATCATGTTCCTGGTCTGATCTGTGAGCGGTACATGGATTGATACCACATCGCTGTCCTTTAACAGCTCCACATAATCCTCATAATATTTAGCACCATAGCCTTCTACCTGCTCTTTTGTCATAAAAGGATCATACGCTGCAATGCTCATTCCACAGCCTTTGCAGATTTTGGCTGTTTCTCTTCCAATTGCTCCAAGGCCAAGGATTCCGACTGTCTTTCCCTCAAGCTCGAAAGCCTTCTTTGCTCCACGGATTTCCCAATTTCCTTTGCACATCTCATTCTGTGCCTCGATAAGATTCTTTGACAATGCAAAAATCATTGCTACCGCATGCTCAGCAACACTTCTGTTGTTGGCTCCCGGTGTGATAACCACCGGGATACCAAGCTCTGTTGCTTTTTTTACATCAACCGAATCGTATCCTACGCCTGTACGTCCGATTACCTTGAGCTTCGGGCTGTTTTCTATAGCATTTGCATCACATTTTGCAATTCTTACAATAAGAGCAGCTGCATCCTTCATCTCGTCAAGATAATTGTTCGGATCCTGATTGTCAGCTACATATACATCAGCTATTCCATCTAAAAGCTGCATTCCTTCTGGGCATACAGCCTGTGTCATTACAAACTTCATATTAATTCATCCTCCCCAGAGCTAGTTCATTCCTTTGTCAGCATTCTCTTTTAATACCTTTGCAAGCGCTTCCACGCCCTCATCGCACAGATAGTTGAATGGACGTCTGCAATCGCCAACAGGATATCCGAGCATTGCAACCGCTTTTTTAACAACTGTGTTAGGATTGCCGTATTTGAATACAGCTCTGAAGCTTGCGATAGAATCCTGTGCTGCCTCTGCCTCCTCAAGCTTGCCCTCTTTGAAAAGGTTGTAGATTGATGAAAGCACATGTGGATAAACATTTGAGCATCCTGCGATTCCTCCGACTCCTCCTTCTTTTAATGCAGGAAGAATGAGCGAATCATTTCCTGATAATACATAGAACTTCTTGTCAAGTTCACGTGTCTCTGTGATATATGCCTTTAAGTTATCCCAGTCACCGCTTGAATCCTTTGCACCGATGATAAGGTCAACATCCTTTGCAAGCTTCTTTACTGTCTCAGGAAGCAGCTTGTTTCCTGTACGGGCAGGAATATTGTAAAGAACGATTGGAGTATCTACATGCTTGGCAACCTCTACATAGTGATCGTATAACTCCTTCTGTGATGCAACCGCAAAGCTTGGAGTGATTATTGAAAGGACGTCAGCTCCGAGCTTTTCTGCCTCCTTGCTCATCCTGATAGTATCCTGTGTTGAAATACAGCCTGAGCCTGCATATACAGGTACTCTTCCTTTTACCTGATCAATTGCTGCTTCAAGTACTTCGCATTTTTCTTTTTCATTTAAGATATATCCCTCACCATTTGTTCCAAATGGGAAAATTCCGTGCACACCGCCATCAATAAGTCTGTCAATCTGTGTTCTGAGCTCGTCAGTGTTGATGCTCTCATCTGCGTTCATTGGTGTTAAAATTGGTGTAATAATTCCTTTTAATTCTGTCTGTTTCATGTTTTTCTTCTCCTTTTAAACTTGTTTAATTTTGTTTATTTTTAATTTAATATTTTGTTTGCAATCTTTACCAGTACATCTTTGGTTCCGAACCCACCTGATTTGGATATTATCTGCTGCACAAATCCGTGATTTTTCAGATTTGAAACAACAACGCCCTGTTCTATCTCGCATACCGGTGTAATCTGGTTACAGCCTATTAGCTTCATATACCCCATCAGAGTATCGCCGCCTGTCATAAGTATTGTCGTATTCTGCTTATTTGCTGCCAGATAGTCAGCTATGTGTCCATGTGCCGTTGGAATCAGGGCTCTTACATCATTCATAGTCAGCTTATTTGCTTCCATATAGCCCTTTTTGTCTTCTTCCCGGTCTATGGAATCAATGATGAGACATCTGTCTTTTTCACATTCCTCCTGCATCTTGTGCAAAAACTCCAAGCCCTCCTGTGTGCTGTAATAATCCTTCTGCAATTTTTGTTCTACGGTCATATGGATTCTTGAAAATCCGTGTTCTTCGGCATAGTCAAGCTGATTTTGCGTAATCATATTCAAACTGCCACATTCCACAAGAAAATTTTCACTCTTCCTATAGCTTTGCGGCTTCGCTGCATCAAATCTAAGCTTGTCGGCAAGCGCTTCCGCAAGTGCGGCACATCCGGCAATAATGCAAAGCTCATCTTTTTCCTGCAATTCATCAAGCCTTTCTTCTATGTCCTTGTGTTTTTCAACATCGCAGATTACGATACGTTCATCGCTTTTTATATCATTCAAAGCTTCATTGTGCTTAACACAGGCACATTTCAAAGCTGTCTGCTGTGCGATAATATCAGGTATGTACGACAGCTTTACCGGTTCAAACGGATCCTGCCCGAATACACTTTTTTCTAGAAGCTGCCCCTGTATGTAGTGAGTTCCGTTTACCGTACAGCGGTCTATCTTCGGATACCCCGGCAGGAAATAAACTTTGTCGTGTCCGCTTCCGTCCAAAACTGCCTGAAGTTCACTTCCGATATTTCCGCGGAGCGCTGAGTCCGTTTTTTTGAAAATAACAGGAATCTTAATTGCTTTTGCCCATTCTGTAATATTTTTCACAGCATCATATGCCTTAGCTGCCGGCATTGGTCTGGTCTCAGAATCTATAACCAGAACCTCCGTCATCTCATCTATATCCCCGATATCTTCCGGCATTTTTGTAAATACCTGGGTGGCAATTCCCTTATTCACAAACTGGATTCCGGTATCCAATGCACCGGTAAAGTCATCTGCTATAATCAACAGCTTTACCATCGCATTCCCTCCCATTATTTTTTGTTTACTGCAAGCTTTGTCGCGTAGTCAATTGAATTTACAAGGCTTAACTCATTAGATTCGCCTTTTCCTGCGAGGTCAAAGCCTGTACCATGGTCTACCGATACCCTTATTATAGGGATTCCGAGTGTTATATTTACACCTGCTACCGCATCCCATTTCTTTAATTCTTTGTTGTATACAAAGCCTTTAACCTTCAGAGGAATATGTCCCTGATCATGGTACATTGCTACAACTATATCATACCAGCCTCCGATTGCTTTAGAGAATATGCTGTCAGGCGGTGTCGGTTTTTTCTCAGGAATATTGATTCCTTCTGCCATTGCCTCATCTATTGCCGGCTGAATTTCTTCAATTTCCTCTGTTCCGAATAGTCCGTTTTCTCCACAGTGTGGGTTAAGACCTGCCACACCAATCTTTGGATTCTCAATGCCTATCGCCTTGCAGGCATCATTTGCAATTCTTATAACTTCAAGGACTCTGTCCTTCTTTACCTTGTCACATGCCTGCCTGAGAGAAACATGTGTCGATACGTGTACAACCCTCAAATCCTCGTGTGCAAGCATCATTGTGTACTTGTCTGTATGTGTGTACTCTGCATAAATCTCTGTATGTCCCGAATAATGATGTCCTGCCATATTTATTGCCTCTTTATTTAAGGCATTTGTGACAGTTGCGTCAATCTCGCCGCTCTGCGCAAGCTCTATTACCTTTACGACATACTGAAAAGCAGCCTCTCCACACATCTTTGATACTTTTCCGAATATGTGTCTGTCCATGTTCACAAGGTTCATGTCGTACACATCAATCGTTCCGTACTCAAACTTTGCTTCTTTAATATCGTGAATCGCATGAATCTTTATCTGTCCTTCTTTTCCTGCGATTTTTACTGCCTCTTCCATACATGCGGCATCACCGATAATCACCGGACGACACTGCTTATATATTTCAGGTCTTGATAACGCTTTTACTGAAATCTCAGAACCGTTTCCCGCAGGATCTCCCATTGTAATTCCGATAATTGGCTTTTTCATAGGCTCCTCCTTTATTTTAATACCTTAAGATATATGTTTCTGATATCGTTAAGGCTTAATTCTTTCATATTGTTTACAAGAAGTCTCTGCTGTTTGCTTCCGGCATCAACAAGGAAATCCAGGTCCTCCGGCTTAACACCGAATTCCTTTAAATCTGTTGGAATGTTTGTAACCTTTACAATGTCAGCAATCTGATCGATCATGTACTGTGCTTTCTCATCCTCAGATTTTCCTGCATGCTCAGGGTAAACAGCATCGCAAAGTATTGCAAGTCTCTTGCTGCATGCGTCCTTGTTAAATTCCATAACATGTGCAAAAAGTATGGCATTTGATACACCGTGAGCAATGTGATATTTGCCTCCCAGTGGATATGAAAGTGCATGAACTGCTGTTGTTCCGCTTCCTGTGATTGCGACTCCGCCATAGAAGGCTCCGGTCATCATATTGCTTTTTGCTTCCATATTGTCCGGATTGTTATAAGCTTCCCTGATATTGTGAAAAATAAGCTTGGCTCCGGCTACTGCGTAGGTATCGGAAAACGGTGTTGCTTTCTTTGAGGTGAAGCACTCAACCACATGGGCCAATGCATCTACACCTGTTGCTGCCACAATTGATTTTGGAAGCTTTCTGATCATATTTGAATCCAATACCACATAGTCCGGAATCATACTGTCATTTACAATTCCTTTCTTTGACTGTTCCTCCGGAACCGCAACGATTGCATTGCAGGTTGCCTCAGATCCTGTTCCGCAGGTTGTCGGAATCATAACCGTCTTAATCTGTTTCTTTGCAAGCGTCGGATCATTGAGCAGATCTTTTATAGTGTAGTCTGCATCTTTTAATACGCAGCAAAGCTTTGCTGCATCCATAACACTTCCCCCACCGATTGCTATGATAAGATCTCCTGATGCGCTCTCCACTTCCTTCATAACCTTTTCAACATCCTGATATGATGGTTCGGAGGCAAGATCATCAAATACCTGATACTCTGTCTTGTTTTCCTCAAGAATCTCTGTCAGCAGATCTAAAAGTCCTGTTGCACGAATGCCTTTATCAGTAAAAACTATTACTTTTTTAGCATTCTCTTTTTCTATTACCGCTTTCACATTCTCAATGCTTCCTGCTCCGCCAAAGATACATGACGGAATTTTAATCTGATAACTCATATATTACCTCTCCTTTGTTATATTGTTATTCTTGTGTTTTATTTTTGAACATCTCTTTGAACTAATCATATAATATCTGTTTTTTGTGACTCGTTCAACGCGTTGTTTTGTTATTTTTGTTCTATTTTGAAACATAAGTCGCATTTATTTGTTGCATTTTGAAACGTGCTGTAATACAATATGGTTAAATAGTAACAAAGCATCACTAGTGCTATCTTTACGTTTCATTTTTAAACATTAAAATAACCACTTAACATTTACAAATCCTAAAAGGAGAAATATATGCAGAAAACCAAGATTCTTGCAGTCGCCCCTTACGAGGGCATGGCTGACATACTTACCGATATAGCACAGTCGCGCGATGACATTGCTCTCACTGTCCAGACCGGTGATCTGTTCACCGGCCGTGATATCGCAATGCAGCTTGCACATAAAAATTACGATGTTATCATTTCGCGAGGCGGCACCGCAGAGCTTATACAATCTGCTGTTGAGCTTCCCGTCATAGATATATCAATCTCTGTTTACGATATACTTCTGAGCATCAAGCTTGCCGAGAGCTACAACGGAAAATTTGTAATTGCCGGTTTTCCCGGAATCACTGCAAATGCACATCTGCTGTGCGACCTGCTTCAATATGATATTGACATAATCACTTTCAAGGACTCCGCAGATGCAGTCAATCGCCTTAAAGAAGCAAAAGAAAACGGCTGCACGCTTGTCCTATGTGACGTGACCGGTGCCAGAGCCGCAAAGGATATCGGATTAAATTATAATCTTGTAACCTCCGGCAGGGAAAGCATAGAAAACGCCGTTGCCGAGGCTGTAAAGCTTGTGCATTCTTCCAATTATGTCCACAAGCAGAAGGATCTGTTCCAGTCGCTTCTGACCGAGGATGACCGCGAATTCTTAATTTACTCGCCTGCAGGTACTCTGTGGTTTTCAAGCATCGCAATAGATGAAATGAATACATCGTTGATGAATTTTGTACAGACATACATTAAGTCATTTTTGAAAGTTCCGAACCAGACCGTTTCGCATCAGATACGCGATAACGTCTATACTCTGTACAACCGCCACCTGATTTACGAGGACCAGAAGTACACTGCAATTACTATATGTAAGAGTCCTGCATTAACCGCCGAGGACGACCCTGGATTTCAGATTTACAATATTGACAACACCTCCTCCAACGACTTTGCTGACGCTTACAACGGAACCGGTAAAGCAGGCAAAATAGCGCAGATAATAGAAGAATACGCTAAAAGCCATCTGCCTGTGCTTATTCTCGGAGAAAACGGAACCGGCAAAGGCAAGGCTGCATCACTTATTTACAAGCAAAGCAACTATAAGCACGCTCCATTTTACAGTATCGACTGTTCTCTGATAAAAGAGCGTAAGTGGCACAGCCTGCTAAATAATGAGAATTCTCCTCTCAACGAAGTGGACAGCACAGTATTTTTTGAAAAAGCCGATGCTCTTAGTCTGGAACAGATTGGTGATTTGTTTCAATATATAGACCAGACGAAGCTTTGCACGAGAATGAGACTCATAGTCTCGCTTTCCACCAACAACTCCAATCAGCCTGCATTTGCCACAATACGCACTTTCATGGAGAATCATCTTTCCTGCCTTACCATGAATCTCCCACCGCTTCGAGAGCGCATTGACGATTTTTCCGGTATAACCGCGCTCTATCTGCACCGGTTCAATGTCTCCCTCGGGAAACAGATAATAGGCTTTGACGTTGACGCAATGGAAAAAATGCTCTCGTACAACTGGCCTAACAATCTCGACCAGCTGCAGCATGTCCTTAAAGAGCTTGTCACAATAACAAAGACACCATATATCTCCTGTGACACCGTAGAAACTATCCTGAAACAGGAACCCGACTACGGACGCGTCTTTGATGATTCAGTTAAATTTGAGGGAACTCTAGATGAGATAAATTATCAGATCATTCTCCAGGTGTTACACGAAGAACATGACAATAAAGAAAAAACCGCCAGACGACTCGGCATAAGCCGAAGCACACTCTGGCGGATCTTAAAGAACAATAATTAATGCTTAATCAATTTCTCCCTGTGGGATAAATACCTGAACATCAGCATTCTCGTCAAGCTCTATAAATACTCTTGTATCTTTGCCGACCAATCCCTTAAAATGTCCGGTGAATTTCTCTCCGGACTGGGTTGTTCCGGTAACATCCATTTTGTATACGCTTCCGGCATCTGATGAGAAATCAATTAAATCATGGCTGCCAAGTGTGTTGACAGTCTGCTCTTTGCCATCGTTCCAGGTTACCTTGATATTCTTAGCATTAAAATAAGTCTGGTTTATAAGCCGGATAGTTGTTGTCTCTTTTCCGTCCTGCGCTGCATAAATACAATTAGTACCTATTAACACTCCTGCCATGATAGTAACTAATGCAAACGTAGCAAGAACTTGTTTGTTTATTATTTTATTCATTTCTGAATACCTCCTTATAATGGCACTCCATTATCTTCGCGGATATTTTATCACAAGATATATTAATTAAACAATTGTCAATTAGCTCAAAACTTTTTTATTATTTTATGTTTTTATTGACACTTTTTCAAAGCATTTGACATTATTTTTGGGTTTGTTTTGTACCTAAATTTTATATGAGCGTATTTAGATAAAAATGGACGAAGCATGGTATAAATGATATAATTAAAATGAATGATGGAATAATAAGAAATGGGAGAAACTGTTATGGGATTGTTATATGCAATATTTTCAATTTTTATCACGCTATTTTTCCCAAAGCAAATTACGGATGTGATTTGTTATGGAAGACATCGTGATAGAGAAAATATAAAGAGTAAAAAAATATATTGTCTTATATATGTTTTTTGGACATTATTTTTTGGTTTGTTTTGTCTTATGATGGGTTCGGCATCAGGTGTAAATAATACATTTGATAGAGTTTTGGATTATTATGGATTGAATTTTGGCGAATATGATTATTTTGAGGCGGCGTCCATATATGACGAGCATGATTATAAACATGAAGGTGATTTCACTCTTGTATACTATATCAGAAAAAATGAAGATAATTTAGATGATTTAATTAAACAAATTGTTCAAGAAAATAATTCTATATACAAAAGATATCAGCTCAGTGAAATTGACGTGGTATATGAAACGAATGGTATTTATTACATATGTGAAAAGGGGGAGGTGATTGCAAAGGTAGTAGTAGAAAACGATGGATTGTTAAAAAAAGTAAGTTATCAATGGAGTAGAGAAAAATTAGAACAAAATCTAGGAGGGTAACAGTATTGTTATGAAAATCCGCGGTATATTACTCCTGCAAAAACACCACATTAAATAATAGGCTCACTAATTATATCCTGGCAAGCCTATTATTTTCTTTCACCCCTATCTGTCAATAGTTAGCTGATTCATAAAACTTAAACAATGGAATGGCTTTATAGTCTATCCCTTCATCCAAGTCTTCTGAATATAACAAAAGGGTGCTTTTAGAAGTGTTTTTCATGTCTATATGCAAACACAATACATTTATAAAAAAATAATCGAAATAATGAATTTCACATTTTATTACATCTTGATATTCATATTTATTCCCATTAATATAGAAGAAATCTTCATATATCTCATACTCAAATTCCTTTATGAATAATTTCCTTGTTGCTTTTTGATAAATATATGCTATTCCTACAATCATAAATGCATTCATAAAAATAAATGGAAATCCATTTATATTCAAGCACAACCTATCAATTGAATATTCCTCAGCAAATACTGCCACAATTAACACCAAGAAAAATATAGAAAATCTACCAAATAAGTGCTGTATTTTTATTGTTTCCATATAATACCTCATACCTTTCAATAAAATCCAGTTATAGTCCATTATTTTCTCAAACTTATTTTTTAAGCCATCCTAAAAAACAAGAGTTTTCATGTATACAGCTTCGTTCATTTCATATGTCACATGGTAATTATATTTTTCTTAACAAATCACGAATATTTAATAGATATAAACAACATAAATATGCGGATAGTATTAAAACTTGAAATCGAGCAGTATCCCTTTGAGTAAAAACAAATATATTTATTCCTATAACAAATGACACATCACAAACTATTTCATAAACAAAATTAGATTTAATTACTTTTAATCTCGCAAAATTAAAAAATAAAAATATAAGATTCAATATAACATAAACCATTACAAAATTTATCCCAAATTTGTATTCATCAGTAAATATATTTATTATATCTATAATAAATTTCCCACCAAAAAGAAGTACTGTCCAAGACGCAGATAATGTAATCCACAAATATTTCTTTATATTATCATCACACTTAATCGATTTGTCTCTATTAAAAAACATAGTGATTCGATTATATATATAATTACGTATATCCGTTTCAGACTCAATAACACTTTTTCTATTGTTAATATCTATTTGATTATTTTCTATATTTACTTTATGCAAAAAATAAATCCAGACTATCAAATTTATAATAATAATAATAGACGCTATATTTTTCAAAAAATCAATCTCAAAAAAGTCATTCAATATATTTATTCTGCATAATAAAATAATAAATAAAATGCTATACCACATACAAAACTCTATTGTTCTAATATGCTGTTTTACATTTATTAAAATCATTAAGCTAAACAATAAACATAATAATGATATAAAGTCATCTACGTATTTAAATTTAAAACACTTATAAAATGCATTATAAAATGTTAATATATTCACACCACTTATTATTGCACTTGCTATTGTTATATTTCTGTTAATACATTTTTCTCTGTTCATTGCTGCTCTCCTATATTTGCATAGTAACCAATGTTCCAAATCCATTTTCCTTTTCTACTATATACTTCTTATCAATTTTTCGTTCAAAGCAGGCAAATTCCTTTTTACTGAAAAATAACATAGTCAATGTAATTTCTTCATCTTTTGATTTCGATATTGTGATCCATGTCTTATGATAACAATCAAGACCTAGAATTTTCTGAAGGTTTTCTTTTAGTCTGGCACTATTTTTTATTTGATTTACTTCTTTGTTAAGTACTAATACAAATCCTATATTTCCAAATAAACTGTAGATATCCATATTTTTTCTATCTGAAAACCATATTATTGGTGTAAAAATAGCCAACGACATACATGCTGCTAAATTTAAGGATATAAAATCAGCACTTACATTTATATCTAGTGCTAATATTACTAATAAACACGCCCATGAAAGTATATTCACAGCTGCCAATACCTTCCACAAAATATTAATTCTTTTCGTCTTTACTAAATAGTATCCCGCAATAAAAATAAGAGCTATGAACATTCCTTCAACAATCTCTTTATTCAAATTCATTACTCCCTTCATGTACTTTAAAATTAATAAAGTAGGTCACACACGAACATATGCTCACACAATTATATGTGACCGAACTTTCAGATGAAAAATCAACGAATTGGTGGACACATTTATGAATATACTTCCGGTCATTTTGAAAACAAAGCTGCATAAAGTTTAAACATTGACGGATACAACATTCTAATCACTATTTCAATAATAATTAATATCGCTCCCAACAAAATTCTCCCCTTTTTTAACAATATGTCTATTTTACTCAAATTTGTTTCTTCACTGATTTTTCTATAACACCATTCACTTTGAATAATTCCAATTAACATTCCATAGCACTTACCTCTTGTATAGTATGGATATCTACTTAATTACATCCTCTTTTTGTTTTTCCTATAATTGTGAACATTTATTAAAATAGTCACTATTGTAATCAAATTTATAGACACCAGAAAAAGCATATGTTCCGATACATTTATCTGCTTAACTATCAAAACAACCATTTCCATAACCATCACCATAAACCATAAAACCACTTGTGTTATTAATAATATAAATCCAGCTTTTTTATCTTCTACGCGCTTATCTTGCTCCATTATTATCCCTTCATATGCTATATATTAAAAGCTTATTTTCTAATTTTTTCTATTTAACAAAGCCTCATTTTTAGAAGCAAATCTTATAAAAAAACTGTTTGGCAACTCTGTATTTTTAAAAATCACAATATAAAATATTATAAGAATCAATTTTGTTACGTTTGATACATTTTCTACATTAACCAACAAAATATCATCCAACTTATAACCAAGAACACTGTCTATAGAACTCGCCAATACATTAAATGCAATAAAAATAAGTAAAAATTGTCTACTCCATATATTTTTTGACCAAAAAGATTTTATATATTTACGTAATAGTATCAGCACAATAGCAGAAAATACTATAAGAACAATGCAAACTAATGGTTTCTTATAAAGTTCAAATATATACTGCAAGCTAAACATGTTTATTAAAATCCCCATGCCGCGTCCGCCAAATATTCCCGATTCATTCAATTCACATTCAATTTTCCTGATTTCTGATATCATAGAAATATAATACACAGCATAAAACATCAAACATCCAATTAATAATAAGCTAATATTCTGAAACTCATCTCCGGCCGTTGTCTTGTCTAATATATAGTAACTAATTATACCTAGTCCCCATATAATAAAATGTACGATATATTTTTTCACTCTTCACCCCTGCATTTAGCTTGTGATATCTCTTATGAGATATCACAAGCTAATAATTTACTATAATGTTATAATATCTTAGTTTACCTTGGCATTAGCATCTTGCATATTTTCCAATAGTATTCTACTACATTTTTAAAATGATCATAATAAATATTACAGCTATGATCTGACATACTATTCCTATAATATTAAATTTCCTGCTATTATGAGCTTCCAATATGTCTTTTTTTGAACTTTTCAAATTACAAAAAACAGATATTAACTGAAAAGTCAGAAATCCTATATATAATACTTTATACATTTTTATACCTAATATCTACCATATCCCCAAACCATTTTTTTCTTTTTTGAATCAAATCCAATATACATTCCACCGTGTTTTTCACCTTCAGTAAAAAGCCAGCTAGATAACCCAAAAGCAGTTGACAGTGCTCCATAATATTTTGCACCAACAAGTGCTCCCTGTAATCCAGGAATCAATGCTAATACTGTACATGTCAATGATGAAACTGACAATATTCCACTAAATACTGTTAAAGTATATGCAACACTACTACATTGCTTTTTGTTTAAATTCACTCCATAAAATTTTCCTCCTTCCGTATAGCACATTTCCTCTTCATCCATTACAGCATAACTGCTTGGGAGCACCAGTGCTCCATCG
>ERZ838399.674-NODE-674-length-39447-cov-8.741800_pt1 | contig 39447 bp, 35 predicted proteins | sample MGYA00519683_ERZ838399 | MGnify/ENA primary metagenome ERZ838399 (study PRJEB31850, sample SAMEA3708833) | human gut metagenome | biome: human gut; feature: human-associated habitat; material: faeces | place: China | collected 2014 ...
AAATGCAATTTTGAAAGAATCCTATGATTTCTAAACAAAATAATGTAGCTTTGCATCCTAAACCATAGACAAATATGAAGAGAGTTATTATTTTATTTTCAGCTTTTACTCAGCTGTTATTCATGTTGCCGCTTTCTGCACAGGAGTCCGTTCAAGATTCCATAATTCCGGCCGATTCAGTGCAGATTGCTCCTGTACAGGCTATCAAGCCTTCCAAGAAGGTAACAAAGTCTTCAACAGTGGTGGCGAAAGCCAAGGTGGTGCGATCGGATACGCTTTCAACGGAGCTTCAGAAATATTTGATGCTGAAACTCAATATGTCGGGACCGACTCCTAAGTTGGATACAGTTTCCTATTTATATAATAAGTATATTGCTCAGTTGGATTATCTGAATGATCCTTCTGTGCCGGCACGTTATATTCCTTCCGACCCCGATTATTTCCGCCTGTTTACTCCATTGGCATATTATTATGCTCCGATGAAGCAATATTCTACAATAGACTGGAAGCCGATACAGTTGGATACTACTCCGAATCTAACGGCAGAGCTTTTGCCTTATGATACGCTGGTATTTACTAAAACCAAACGAGCCAATATACTGGTCAACAACGCATTAATGGATCTTTATCTGAAACGTCCGGAATTGGTTGTTACTACGGAAGACCGGATCATGAGCCGTGATGTTTTCCGTCGGGATGTGAAGCCGAAAATATCCCCGAAAGCAAACGTTATTCATTTGTTTCAGCGTGAGGAGATGAGTGATAATGTAGGGAAGGCCGATATTAAGATCAGCAAGCCTAACTGGTGGGTGACCGGTGGTAACGGATCGTTGCAGATCAGCCAGAACCACCTTTCGGACAACTGGTATAAGGGAGGAGAAAGTAACTTCTCCGGATTAGCTACTTTTCAGATATTTGCAAATTACAACGACAACGAGAAGATCTTGTTCGAAAATCAGCTTGAGGCTAAGTTGGGCATGACTTCCACTCCGTCGGATGAATACCATAAATACCTCTTTAATACCGACCAACTCCGCTTATATAATAAGTTAGGTTTGAGAGCACTTAAAAATTGGTATTATACGATTTCTTCAGAGTTCAAGACTCAGTTTTGCCATGGATACAAGGCCAATAGTGAAGATTTGGTTTCTGCTTTCATGTCTCCGGCAGATTTAGCAGTCAGTATCGGTATGGACTATAAACTGAACAAGAAGAAATTCAACCTTTCCGTGTTTATGGCTCCATTGACCTATAACTTGCGTTACATCGGTAATTCAGAAGTAGACGAAACTAAATTCGGCTTGGAAAAAGGCAAATGTTCAAAGAATGATTTCGGTTCTCAATTGCAATCGACATTCAATTGGAATATTATCACTGCCGTTACATTGGAATCCCGTCTCAACTATCTGACCAATTATCATTGGGCACGTGTGGAATGGGAAAATACTTTCAACTTTATTTTGAACCGTTATTTGTCCACAAAACTTTATGTGCATACTCGTTTTGACGATAGCTCCAAGCCGACTGAAGGCGACAGCTTCTTCCAGTTGAAAGAATTGCTAAGTTTCGGTATTAATTATAAGTGGTAGGTTGTATTCTTGAAAAAGCTAGTTAAAAAATAACGAAAGGCTGTCTAACTGTAAAAGTTATTCAGCTTTTTTATTTCTCTATTTGCTATATTGCTATCATTTTATTTAAATATAATTTATACGTAAGTAGTATAAGCTAAGTTTGTTTTTTTAAGATATCGATATTGTATTGTTATGATAAGCGGCTTAACATTTAATAAAAGAAGCTAATTTTTTTTGTTATAAAGCATAATTTCTTATTGAATATAATATCATATATCCCATTTTTTATAACTTTGCATCGTCTAATACTTTTCTTGATAAGAGAAGTATCCCAATAACCTATCAAACAAACGATCAGTATAAATATATTAAAAAGAGAAAATACAGTTTCACTAACTGTATTTTTTTTGTTACTGATAAAATTTATTTTTATTATATCTGTTTGACTAGTTATTTAAGGTGAAATTACAATAATTATAAAGAACAAGAATACACACAAATAATGAAACGAGGGATTTTTCTTCTGATAATGACCACGATAAGTGTGGTTCATACAGTAAATGCGCAGGATGTAGCGTTAAAGACTAATATTCTATCTGATGCTTTTATGAATATAAATGCAGGCATCGAGGTAGGGCTTGCTCCGCGTTGGACGTTGGACGTTAGTGGAGGACTCAACGCATGGACTTTATCGCATAGTCGTCGGTGGAAACATTGGGCGGTGCAACCTGAAGCTCGTTATTGGTTCTGTGACCGGTTTGCAGGCCATTTTATCGGAATCCATGTTCATGGCGGGCAGTATAATTTAGGCGGTATTGATATTAATTTCAAATTGCTTGGTACTGATTTTTCTACTCTTAAAGACACTAGGTATCAAGGTTGGTTTCTAGGTGGAGGTATTGCTTACGGTTATACCTGGATATTAGGGCGGCACTGGAATTTCGAAACAGAGATAGGAGTCGGCTATTCTTATACCCGTTATGACCGATTTAAATGTGCCGGGTGTGGAAAGAAGATAGAGAAGAACAAACCACACAACTACTTTGGTCCCACTAAAGCAGCGGTGAATTTAGTCTATTTATTCTAAAAGAGTATGCTATGAAACGAACTTACCTAATTATAACAGCCTTATTTGGAACAAGTTGTATGCTGAATGCCCAACAAACAACCGGAGTGATAGCCGACAATCTGAAGATTGAACGAAACGGTGAATATATGGTAGTTGATATGAATATGAATCTATCACGTCTGGATGTGGAAAGCAATAGAGCCGTATTGCTCACTCCTCGTTTTATCAGTACGGTAGATACCTTGGAACTTTCTTCAGTAGGCGTTTATGGGCGTCAGCGTTATTATTATTATGTACGGAATGGTGAGAGTATGCTATCCGGCAAAGATGAAATGTCTTTTAAAGCACGTTCGAAACCTGAAAGTGTAGTATATCATGCAATAGTACCCTATTATAAATGGATGAATGGTGCCTCATTGGAGTTGTATCGCAGTGATTACGGTTGTTGTAATACACTATTAGCGGAATGGAACGATCCATTGGGCTCATACGTTGAAGCGCTTCCTTTCAGTCCACAGTTACTTTATATTCATCCGCAGGCAGAAACTGTTAAGCATCGTTCACTTTCCGGTTCTGCTTTCATCGATTTTCCGGTTGATAAGACAGTGATATATCCTGAGTATCGGCGGAATACATACGAACTCGGTAAAATACAGGCCTCTATTGATTCAGTCCGTAATGACAAGGATGTAGTCATAACTTCCGTATGGCTCAAAGGTTACGCTTCTCCCGAAAGTCCATATTCTCATAATCGGGATCTGGCGATAGGTCGTACAGCTGCATTAAAGAATCATATCAAGCAACTATATCATTTTAATGACAGTGTGATTGTTACAGAGTATGAACCGGAAGATTGGAAAGGATTGCGTCAATATGTCGAAAAATCCAATCTTGTGCATCGTTCGGAGATACTGGGCATGATTGACAGTAGTTTAGACCCTGACGCGAAAGAAGCAAAAATTAAACGGACTTATCCTGAAGAATATCGTTTTCTATTGCAGAATTGTTATCCTGCATTGCGTCACACAGATTATCGTATTGACTATACTATTCGTAGTTTTAGTGACGTAGAAGAGATAAAACGTATCATGCAGACACAGCCTCAAAAACTCAGTCTCAATGAGTTTTATCTTGTGGCTCAGACTTACGAGCCGGGGAGCGTTGAGTTCAATGATGTGTTTGAAACAGCTGTAAGGATGTATCCTAACGATGAGATAGCCAATCTGAATGCGGCAAACTCAGCAATGCAGCGTAAAGACGTTGAAAATGCAAAGCGTTATCTCCAGAAAGGGGGAGATTCACCCGAGGCACTATATGCTCGTGGAGTTTATGCTTTTCTTGTTGAAGATTACACCGTTGCACGCAAGCAGTTGAATGAAGCGAAGAACAAAGGAGTGCAACAGGCTGAAATCATTTTGCTTGAGATAGATAAAATAGATAAATAATTTATTAATCCATTAATATATACTTATATGAAGTTATCAAATTTATTTTGGAACTTGTTAGGAATAATGGTTCTTAGTGCTTGTTCCAACAGTGACATGACTGAGAATGATCCCTCTGAAACTAATGTTGACGCTCGTTTTATGTCTGTCGATATTACGAATACTACTGGCTTTAGGACGCGAGCGGCAGGTGATCAGTCCGGAGATCTTTATGAAGAAGGGGAAAGTGTTGAAAATGATGTAGAATCGGTTCGTTTTTATTTTTTCAAGGAGAATGGTAGTCCTTGTTCAGTTAAAAGCGACGGTACGAATTACTATGACTGTAAAAAGGACGAAACTGAGTCTGCCGGACAGGATATGCCTAATATTGAGAAAAAGTTGAATGCGGTAATTGTTATCAATACCAGGGAGGGCGACAACTTAGACCAACTTAAATCTATGGTCGCTGTGATTAATCATGAGAAAATTGCACTGGGTACGGCTAGCATGGACCTTGCTACACTTCGAGGAAAGTTTGGTTCATATAGTTATGTAAAGGACTCAAAGTTCTTGATGACAAGTTCTGTGTTTGGTTCGGATAATTTCTGTTGTGAAGTGAATATACCGGCGAGTGCTCTCAAAAAGACTGAAGATGAAGCAAAAAAATCTCCGGTAAATGTGTATGTAGAGCGTGTTTTAGCTAAAGTACGGTTATATACCGATTGGAAGGATATGATTCTTAAAAATGATGTAACCTATGGCGATAATGATAAAAAATATACTGCCGTGAAATTAAAAAAGAGTAAGGACGGTTCCGAATTTATTCAAGTTGACGGTAAAGATGTATATGTAATCTTCACAGGTTGGGAAGTGACATCTACTGCTTCTCAGTCATACCTCTTTAAGAAAGTTAATTCCGCTTGGGCGTTCACACCGGTTTGGAGTTGGAATCATCCTGAATATCATCGTTCATATTGGGCAATGAATCCTGACGGTCTCACATTTGATTATTTACCGTATGATCAGATTGCAGGTAAAGTAGGTACTCAAGGCGCAAGCGACAACAGCTCTAAATCATATAATGGTACAAACTTATATTGTCAGGAAAATGCTGCAGATAAGTATGAGACCGGTAAGAAGAGCTCCTATAATCCGGCGACGGAGGTAAGTAACCGTACCCAAGCAATTATTGCTGCCGTATTAGTGACTATTGATGATAGTAACGTTGCTCATCCCATTGATCTGGCTAAGTGGGGTGGTACGGACTACACAAAAGATAATGCGATGACAGCAATGTTGAGTGTTGTGCAGGATCAGATTTATACTAAAACAATAGAGGGTGCAGGAACAGCAGATGCTAAAGAAATCTATACTCCGATTACCAAAGACAAAGTAGAGCTCGTTTCCGGCATAAAGTCAGGCAATGCCGATAACGAGTCAGAAAATAGTGGCAGATATTTAAGCTACCTTCAATTGAAGAAAGGCGTAACCGATACTTTTTATAAAGCCGATCATACAGCATACGCCAATCTTGACGATGTAAATGATGTTCTGGCAAATATGCCCGGAGCAAGGGTTTGGTCGAGTGGACAAGCTTACTATTATACTGACATCAAGCATCTGAACGATTTCCCGGGAGTGGATGACACCGACGGTAAATATGGAATTGTGCGTAATCATATTTATGACATTGCCATTAATTCGGTATCCGGTCTTGGAACGCCGGTTCTTGATCCGGAAGAAGTGATTGTTCCGCAGAAGCCTACTAATGACGAAACATATCTGGGTGCACGTATTAATATCCTTTCATGGCGAGTAGTAAAACAGAACATCGACCTTGAATGGTGACAACCTGTAATGAGGTATTGTAAACTATATACTATTACAACAATAATTATGTAGAATGGACAAACCGTCTTATATCAGAAATTTTGGGATGAAAGCATGGGTAATCCTTGTAGAATTACTTTTGTTGGTGTCGTGTGACAATGCTATTTATGACGATGAAGGCGATTGTTCAGTGACCTATCATCTGAAATTTCGTTATGACATGAACATGAAGTTTGCCGACGCTTTCACCCATGAGGTGAAGTCGGTCAGACTTTATGCCTTTAACTCTAATGGCGAGTTGGTGTGGCAAGCTGACGAACAGGGTGAAATCCTTGCATCCGGTGATTACACCATGAAACTGGAGCTTGCTCCCGGTGATTATCACCTTATGGCATGGTGTGGTCTTGATAATGGTGAGTCATTTACAGTGACCGATGCCTCGCACAATTGCCGGATGACAGACTTGCACTGTAAATTGAACCGTTATCTAGACAAAGCGACTGGTGTTTCCTATTCCAATAAGGACCTGCATCCTTTGTTTCATGGTTCTCTTGACGTAAGTTTGCCTGCCAATGACGACGGAGGTGATTATACATACGTCATGCCACTGACGAAAGATACGAATGTGTTCCGTGTAGTGCTTCAGCACCTTTCGGGACAAGATATAAATGTTGACGACTTTACTTTTTCTATTGAAGACCGTAATGGTTGGATAGCGCATGACAATACACTGAAAGAAGACGAGCCGATCGTTTATCGTGCGTGGTCTACTTATTCGGGTGAAGCTGGTGTGGACATTGCGACAGGAAAAGAAAGTCGTGTAACAACAATTGTCAAAGTTGCCGTGGCGGAACTTACGGTGAGCAGACTTGTCTTGCGGGACTGGAGTCTGTATTCGCGTCCGATGTTGATTATTCGTACCACTGAAGGGAAACTGGTAGCTTCTATTCCTATTATCGATTATGCCCTTCTGGTGAAAGGTAATTACAATAGAAAAATGAGCGACCAGGAATACCTCGACCGACAGGATGAATACAATATGACATTCTTCCTCGACGAGCAAAATCAATGGATAAATAGCGTGATACTAATCAACTCATGGAGGGTGGTACTCTCTAACGTAGATGTAGATTGAGTAACATCTTTTGAAAAAAGAAGAAAAAGGAATGAAAGAAATACTACGACATATTGTATGGATGACAATACTTGTCAGCTGGGCTTTATTGTCGGCATCTTGTAGGGGAGGGGAGGTAAGTTATACGGACGAGATACAGTCGGACGACGATACTGCCATACTCGTTCTGCGTACCGGTCTTCTTGATCAAACGCGTGCATCCGATAGGGTGAATGATGCAGTAGATAATTCTGTCGAATATATGTATACACTGCGTATCGTTATTCTTCATGAAAACGGTACTGTGGAACACAATATGTATATTGATTTCGGTGAGATTCCCCAAACGGAGTGTTACAGGATTTTCAAAGTGACACGGAATGAAACAAAGAAAATCTATCTGATAGCTAATGAAGAGAACGTATCTACTGATCTTCACGAACAATTGGAGACATTGACGACTGGTAACACTACTTTCGCAAGCATTGTTGACAATTTCGTTTTCATTCCCGATTATAAGAATCCTATACCAATGAGTTCGGTATATGACGTTCCGGTTAAAGCAGAGAATCTGGTAGAACGTGAATTCTATTTGGTACGTGCTGCAACGAAGTTCGCTTTTCGTTTCACGAACAAGCGTAAGAGTAAAGTCAGTATAGATGCTATTCATATTTCTGATATTGCCGGGGCTACTTATCTGATTCCTCATAAACGGGAACCGTTGTTCATGTCTTTTGACGATGAATCGCTTTATTGGATAAACTGGCTGAAGAAAGTAGCGGATGAATCTCAACAATCACCGGATGATGTGGAACTGGCAGATAAGAGAGGCTGGATACAAGCTTACGATATCCCTTCGGAAACTTCTCATCAGGAAGTCACAGTTAACGGACCATTAGAAGTGCCGAGTATGACGGGTGACCAACCCGGTAAAGCGGTCTTCCCGGTATTTTACCTTCCGGAAAGTAAAAAACTGAAAGCCGGATCGGCTACATACGGTGAACAAGAATACACCTTGAAGCTCGACATGTCCGAGAATGGCAAAGAACTGTCGTTTACCAAGACCTTTCCAAATCTAAAGGCTCTATTTCGTAACACACATGTACTGGTTGATATCACCTTTACGGAAAAAGACGAAGTAAAAGTGCAAGTAGTACCCTATGCGGAAGTGATTCTTGAGCCGGAGTTCGGACTCAAACCTGAAACTAAGAATTGATATTGTATGAGAAAGAAAGATATTATATTTTGTATTATTTTGCTTATGTTGCAGTTCATACCGACAGCTTGCCGGGATGATTACTTTATGAATGAAGAGCTAGGCGAAGGCAATGCCACCCTTTCGGTAACCCTGTGTTTCGATCAGGAGGATGCAGCACTGGGGACTACCCGTGCCGAAGGAGGTGATGAAGGCAATGCCATTCAGAATATAAATTCACTCTGCATGTTGTTTTATGATACGACAGGAAAATTAGTTCATAATTATATAGTTAAAGGTGAGGGCCTTGTCATTGATCCCGATGTAAGTGGTTGGAGTTATAATCTGGAAGATAACCGGATAGATGAGGACAAAGACGAACAGGGTAACCAGTTCGAGGATAGTAAGACCGGTACGGCAATGTTCAAGCTCCGTCCGATAAAGCGGGGTAAGTATTATATCTATGCTGTTGCCAATATGGGAGATCTAACGCAGTATAAGGATAAAATTACTACCCGTGAAGGATTGAAAGCAATCTCCCTTCAGTGGGATCCTGATGATATTTCCCAAAATAGCGAGATGTTCGGTGTGTTCAGTCTCACTCCCGACCGTAATGCTCCGGATGATCTTGTTACCATTAATTCCCCGGGCGTACAACTTCATAGTTGGTTGCGTCGCGCCGCGTCCAAGGTGACTGTGGCATTTGACGGTTCCGGGCTTTATGCCAATGTGCAGATTTATATCGAAAACGTTATTCTGAAAGATATTCCCAAAACCTGTTCGTTGGGTAATCCGAATACTCCGGGATTAGTTTCAGAAGATGTTCCTGATCCGGATTCTTATAAGGATCCCGATTGGAAACCTGAGATGCATGCTCGTTCGGAACGCTATACTGCATCCAATGGTTTATATTCGGAAGGAAAGTCGATCAAAATCCAGAAATTGCCTGCAGATCTTTCCGTTCTTACGCCCGAAAACTATATACATATCTGCAATGATTTGCATCGCTATATGGGTAAGGGAGAAGAAGGAGATGAACAAGATATTATAACGAACACCCATGCCCATAAGGCACAATCGCTTTTCTTCTACGAGAATATGCAAGGAAAAGGTAAGTCTAAGAAGCAGTCGCAGAATGGCGTAGATATCGACTATCCCGACCCTGATGAGCAAAAAGAAGGCTCCGGTTGGAAAGACGAGAAACCTTATGGTACCTATGTTGAGGTGACAGGATACTACCGTTGCACGGCGGCAAACGAACATGTGGGAGCGGGACCTATCAAGTTCCGTTTTATGTTGGGGCAAGACGTTACTACCGACTATAATGCAACGCGTAATACCCATTATAAGTTGACTCTTAAATTCAAAGGTTACGGAAACGATGCCGACTGGCATATCGAGTATGAAGAACCGTCCGATATCTATGTGAGCACCCCTCAATATATCTCTTACCTTTATAATAAATCAATGAATGTGACCCTGAAAGTAGTGGGTGAAATAAAGCCCAATTCTACTTTGGATGCAAAAATCCTTGGTAAGGATGAAGATACCGGGTTTACAGGTTGGAGACCATGGGGAAATGGAACAAGTGCATTTCCGACAGTTCCTAGTGACTTTTATTATTCAGGTTGGATTTATAACGACGGTCCATGGAATAGCTTTTTGTCATTGAGAAAGACCTCCCTTGTGAAGATTGTAGTTCCCGGATACGAAGACAAGCCCTCATGGCAAACCCCTATTAATACGAAATACAACGAGACCTATTATAATGAAAAAAATAAAGGAAACAGAAGTTATAAGATTAGCAATATTGGCGCCGATGATTTGGCAGACGGTGAATATTCGGTAAAAAGTAATGGAAAGGAGCATATTTTTACTATTCCGTTATATACCCGCGCCAAAGAGCTTGTGACAAAAACAGGCTTTACAGGAAATAATCCATATTCGGCCTACCCCCGAAAAGAGAGAATCAAGTTTACCATACAGGTGAAAGACGATGTCACAGGTACCTATGTTCCCAAGACGGCTTATTTGGACATGATACAAGTACGTCGTATTGAGAATCCGAAAGGGGTATGGCGTAGTGCGGGTAAGAGTGATAATTTTCATGTGACCCTCATGCGTCTGCCTTATGACGATGCCGAAGATTTTAAGCCGTTCAATTCCGAAGGAGCATGGAGTGCTACTATTGTTGAGGGAGGAGACGATTTCATTACGTTGCGTTCTACTGTAGAAGGAAGTGGAAGTGACAATGCGCAACAGACAGGTGTGAAAAGTATAGAAGGAGCGGGGGAGCATCCTATAGATTTCTGGATTGATTTTAAGGGTACGATTCCGGAAGGAGCCACTCCTCGTTGTGCTATTGTACGTGTACGTTATCACAATTATACCTGTGAACACGATATCTTTGTACGTCAAGGTTATGCTCCTATCACCATTAACGGAAATGCGGAAAGTAATAACAATCCTGCGTGGACATCATATAATGTTTATCGTTTTGATGCAAATAATGCTCCGGTTTATACAAAGTCACCCTTGGAGGAAGGGTCATTGTTCCGTCGCGGAAACCGTACAGCTATTCTCGCTTCCAATAATGACAGATCCGGCTTTACGTTTGGTGTAGAGCCGACAGGTAGTTTCAATGTTCTTGAATTTGGATCGGCTACAACCTCTCAAAAGACCTGGTCGCAACTGGCACCGTCAGCAGATGATGTAAAGAGTCGTTTTGCAAGTTGGTCCATTGCGGGAGATCATGAACGTATTGCTACAATCGAGGATTTTTATACCTTAGAATCTACTTCGATTCATAGTAACATTAATAAAGCCTATGGTGTTCTTTATGGAGACGGTGCAACCGAGACACAGAAATCGGTGAAGGAAGCATTTGGATATGATCATAATGAAGATCCGACCAATTCAAAGAAAGGTATGCGCGGATGTTTCGTCTTCAATATAAATAATAGCCATAATATATTTTTCCCTATTGGTAAATCCGGTTATGGACGTCGTAAAGGGATGACAAGTAACGGAGAAAAAGTAGGTGCACTGCGTTATGCCCAACGTACCGATTACTATAATAACGACGGTACCGGGAATATTCAGTATGTTCCGCTGTTCTATGACCTGTTTGAACGTCCGGGAGCCATATATCAATGTCGGAACCGTCTGAGTAGCACCGGTAGTGATGTGAAAAAATCGAGTGCGTTTGATATAAACTATTTCACTATGGGTTTCGAAGGGTTTGAGAATGGTGCATCAAATAATAGTGATGGCAGTGACAGTGATGCATGCTTCATACGGACGGTGAAGTATTAGAGAATTACCCCACGGCATATTCTAGCTATAGATTTTGGCTGGTAAGTAAAAAAGAAAGCATTTTTTTCTTGTTTCTTATTTATTATTTTGCCTATCTTTGCAGCAGGAATTATTTCATTGCCTAAGTAGCAATGGAAAAAGTGGGGTAAAAAAATATGATCATTAGCAAAAATGACGATCGAAATGTTCTGCCAACAGATGTGATTGGCAGAAGCGTAGCGCACTCTAAACGCTGGTTAGTCGCCATTGTGCGTATCCATCATGAGAAAAAGACAAGTGAGCGCCTCACTAAAATGGGCGTTGAAAATTTCCTTCCTATCCAACAAGAAGTTCATAATTGGAGTGACCGTCGCAAGGTTGTCGACAGAGTCATCCTTCCAATGATGATCTTCGTCCACGTTGATCCACAAGAACAAAAAGAAGTTCTGACCTTATCCGCTATCAGCCGCTACATGGTACTACGTGGGGAGAGTACTCCGGCTGTAATTCCCGACCAACAAATGTTACGATTCAAATTTATGCTCGACTATTCGGACGAAACGATTTGTATGAGCACATCGCCATTAGCGCCGGGAGAAAAAATACGTGTAATAAAGGGGCCATTGGCAGGACTGGAAGGGGAACTGGTAGATATGAATGGGAAATCAAAAGTCGCCGTCCGACTGACAATGTTGGGATGTGCGTGTGTAGATATACCGGCAGGATGTGTGGAGCCGGTTTAGTACTTTCGATTGAATTTAAAAATTCAGATTAATCAATGAAAATGCAAAAACTAATGGGTGCGCTCATCCTCATATTGATGTTGGGCGCTACACCTGTGACTGCTCAAAATATGAGCGACTCTCAAGTATTGGAATATGTCAAAGAGGGGATTAGACAAGGGAAAGAGCAAAAACAGTTAGCCTCCGAGTTAGCCCGCAAGGGTGTAACCAAGGAGCAGGCCCTGCGTGTGAAGCAGCTCTATGAGCAGCAGAACAACGTGAACGCTTCCAACGCCACAGGTACGGATATCAACGAATCCCGCCTTCGTGAAGAGATGAAGGAGAACACCTCGGATATGTTGGAGGACCACCCTAGTACCCAAGACCTCGCACGCGGTAATCAGGTCTTCGGACGTAACATCTTCAACACCCGTAATCTGACCTTCGAACCCAGTGTCAATATCGCCACCCCCTTGAATTACCGCCTTGGCCCCGGTGACGAAGTGATAATCGATATCTGGGGGGCGAGCCAGAATACTATCCGCCAGCAGATCTCTCCCGACGGCACTATCAATATCCAGAAGATAGGCCCCGTCAATCTGAACGGACTTACGATCGCTGAAGCGAACGACTATCTCAAAAAAACATTAAACAAGATCTATAACGGTCTTAATAATACGAACGACCCGACCTCTGACATCCGTCTGACACTCGGCAGCATCCGTACTATCCAGATCAATGTCATGGGTGAAGTGGTCCAGCCGGGCACTTACTCCCTTTCCTCCTTTGCCACTGTCTTTCACGCGCTTTACCGTGCGGGAGGTGTGAGTGACATCGGCAGCCTGCGCAATGTCCAACTGGTCCGTAACGGCAGGAACATCGCTACAATCGACGTCTACCAGTTTATCATGAAAGGTAACATTCAGGACGATATCCGTCTTCAGGAAGGTGACGTTGTGATAGTTCCCGCTTATGAGGTACTGGTCAAGATCGACGGCAAGGTGAAACGTCCGATGCGTTTTGAGATGAAGAAGGACGAGAACCTTTCCACGCTTATCAGCTATGCCGGCGGCTTTGAAGCCGATGCCTACACCCGTTCTTTGCGTGTGGTCCGCCAGAACGGTCAGGAATATGAAGTCAACACGGTCAAGGACATGGATTACAGTGTCTATAAGATGCGCAACGGCGATGTTGTGACGGCCGAAGCTATCCTTAACCGCTTCATTAACAAGCTTGAAATCCGGGGTGCGGTCTACCGTCCCGGTATCTACGAACTGAACGGCAGGCTGAATACCGTCCGCGAACTGGTCAACGAATCCCAGGGCCTTACCGGTGATGCGTTCCTGAACCGTGCTGTCCTTTACCGTCAGCGTGAGGACCTGACTTCCGAAGTAATCCCTCTGGATATCAAGTCTATCATGGAGGGTACTTCCCCCAATCTTCCCCTGATGAAGAATGACATTCTTTATATTCCCAGCATTCATGACCTGGAGGACAGGGGTAATGTGGTCATCCACGGTGAAGTGGCTCAGCCTGACTCGTATCCTTATGCGGATAACATGACCCTTGAAGACCTGATCATCCAGGCAGGCGGTCTGCGTGAAGCCGCTTCCGTAGTCCGTGTTGATGTATCCCGCAGAATAAAGAACCCGTATAGTACAGTTGATAATGATACTATCGGTCAGATGTATACGTTTGCCTTAAAGGACGGTTTTGTAGTTGACGGTCGCCCCGGCTTTGTCCTTCAGCCCTACGATGAGGTTTATGTTCGTCGCAGCCCCGGTTATCAACCTCAACAGAATGTTTCAGTCGAAGGAGAAATACTTTTCGGCGGTTCCTATGCGATGACCAGCAGGGAGGAACGTCTTTCAGACTTGATCAACAAAGCCGGCGGAGCCACCAACTACGCTTATCTTCGTGGTGCGAAGCTTACCCGTGTAGCCAATGCGAGTGAGAAGAAACGTATGGGTGATGTAATCCGTTTGATGAGCCGTCAGTTGGGTGAGGCTATGCTTGATTCCCTGGGTGTCCGTGTGGAGGATACGTTTACGGTCGGTATCGATTTGGAGAAGGCGTTGGCCAATCCCGGAAGTACGGCAGATATTGTGTTGCGTGAGGGTGATGTAGTCTCCATTCCGAAGAATAATAATACGGTAACAATCAATGGTGCCGTCATGGTTCCGAATACTGTTTCTTATATGAAAGGCAAGGATGTCGACTACTACCTGAATCAGGCGGGAGGTTATTCTGAGAATGCGAAGAAGAGTAAGAAGTTCATTGTTTATATGAATGGTCAGGTGACTAAGGTGAAGGGTAGTGGTAAGAAACAGATTGAGCCCGGTTGTGAGATAATTATTCCTAGTAAGGCTAAGAAACGGACTAATATTGGAAATATATTGGGTTATGCCACCTCTTTTAGTTCATTGGGGTTGATGATTGCTTCTATAGCCAATTTAATTAAGAAATAACGACTATATCTTAACTCACTATGATAGAACAGACACCAGAAAAAGACATAAAGCAGAAACAGAATAATCATAATGATGAAGAAATCGAAATCGATTTAATAGGTATTCTTCGTAAGATTATAGGCATTCGTAAGACAATTTACAAAGCTGCCGGCATCGGTTTGGTAGTTGGTATTATTGTCGCAATAAGTATTCCCAAACAATATACGGTTGGAGTTACTCTTTCTCCTGAAATGGGAGGTTCTAAAGGCGGTGGTTTATCCGGTTTAGCCGCTTCTTTTTTGGGAAGTGGAGTTTCTATGAATGAAGGTACTGATGCCTTGAATGCTTCTTTGTCCGCTGATATTGTGTCTTCTACTCCTTTTTTGTTGGAACTTTCCACTATGAAAATTCCAGCATTGGAAGGTGAAACTATGATCTTAAATGTTTATTTGGATGAAGAGTCTTCTCCTTGGTGGAGTTATGTAATCGGACTTCCGGGTATGGTAATTGGTGGGGTAAAATCATTATTTACTGAAGAAGAGTCTGAATCAGTACCTTCAGATAAGGCAAATCTGGGTACAATCGAATTATCCAAGAAAGAATCGGAAAAGATTGAAGCACTCAAGAAAAAGATTCTTGCTTCTGTGGACAAGAAAACTTCAATGACTACAGTTTCCGTGACTTTACAGAATCCCAAGGTTGCCGCAGTAGTAGCTGATTCTGTCGTAAGGAAATTGCAGGAATATATAATAGATTATCGTACTACCAAAGCAAAAGAAGATTGTCTTTATTTGGAGAGATTGTTTAAAGAGCGTCAGCAGGAATATTACGATGCCCAGAAGAAATATGCTGACTATATGGATTCTCATGATAATATAATTTTGCAAAGTGTTCGTGCCGAACAGGAACGCTTGCAGAATGACATGAGTCTTGCCTATCAAGTCTATAGTCAGGTTGCTAATCAACTTCAGGTGGCCAGAGCCAAAGTTCAGGAAGAAAAGCCTGTCTTTGCTGTTGTAGAGCCTGCGGTTATCCCATTATATCCTTCGGGAACCAGTAGAAAAATATATGTTTTAGCTTCTATTTTCCTATCAGTTTGTATTGTTATCTCTTGGAAGTTATTTGGAGAAGATATTCTGAATAAGTTCAAAGAAATCCGTGCCTAAAATCAATATTTAATGTGATATGGTATCAACAACCAGTCAAATAAATAAAGTTGTAGAGTTTATAGCAGTATTGGGAGATTTGATCATTCTGAACTTGTGTTTGTTCTTTCTCCTTTTCTTTTGGGAAGAAACATTTGTTTCTTTACCTTTTTCCTGCAAAGTTTCATGGATGATGACTTCGTTAAGTCTCTGTTATTTGGCATGCTCGGCGTCCCGCGGTAGAGCATGGAATAGTCGGGCGATTCGTGCTGATCAACTTGTGGTACGTGTGCTGAAGAATATTATCATCTTTTCGGTTTTTTGGGCGTGTATCATGGCTTTTAGTGGAATCTCCATAATCTCTCCTCTATTTTTTATTATCTATTTTTTTATCCTTTTTGTTGTATTAAGCGTTTACCGCATTATTATCCGTCGTTTGCTGATTGATTATTGTGCGAAAGGTAAACATAAAAGTTACGCTGTTTTTATAGGTGGAGGAGACAATATGCATACGTTGTATGAGGAAATGGAAAGCTCTTTGGCTGCCATTTATGAAGTTGTCGGTTATTTTGATGTTACTCCGAATGAGACTTTCTCCTCTCGATGCCGTTATCTTGGTAATCCGGACAATTTTGCTGATTTTATGTCCGGAAAAACATCCGTAAAACATGTATTCTGTTCTTTGGCAATGGATGAGGGACATTATAATGTTCCTATTATAAACTATTGTGAGAATCATTTGCTTTATTTTCATGGTGTTCCTAATGTTTGTAAGGGATTCCCCCAACGTATCTGGCATAGTATGATTGGTAATATGCCGATTTTGAATTTGAGATACGAACCTTTAAGTAAAGTAGAGAATCGTTTTTTGAAACGGCTATTTGATATTGTGTTATCCGGTATTTTTCTGGTTACTATTTTTCCTGTTATTTACCTAGTTGTGGGAACTATTATAAAATTGACTTCTCCCGGCCCTGTATTCTTCAAACAAATGAGAACAGGATTGAATGGCAGAGAATTCAAATGCTATAAATTTCGCTCTATGAGAGTGAATGATGAAGCAGACAAAAAACAGGCAACGGTTGATGATCCCCGAAAAACTAAATTTGGAGACTTTCTTCGACGTTCTAATATAGATGAACTTCCTCAATTTATTAATGTTTTTAAAGGTGAGATGTCTATAGTTGGACCTCGTCCCCATATGTTGGCTCATACAGAGACTTATGCGCGATTGATTGATAAATATATGGTACGTCATTTTATAAAACCCGGTGTAACAGGTTGGGCACAAACCCATGGTTTTCGTGGTGAAACGAAAGAGTTGTCTCAAATGGAAGGTCGTGTTCAGGCTGATATCTGGTATATGGAGCATTGGACAATTTTGCTTGACTTATATATCATTTATAAGACTATAGCAAATGTGATTGTGGGTGAAAGGAATGCATACTAAGAATGAGTAAGCTAGGATATTCATTTCTGATTATTGAGAGGAAGTCTAACTACTTTTATTTTTCAATGAAAGATTTGACTTCAAATAAAAACTCTAACGTTTATGATTAAAAAACAAATAATAGTATTCAATCATTAAGAGCTATCTAAGTTATTAATAAAGTTAGATGATATCTCATATGAGTTTTATTTAATACATTTTATTATACTACTTTCTTTGAAAGCATACTTTGTAGATCCATATAGTTATGTTTTGTTATATCTATAGGATTGTTATATACTGTTAAATATACGTGTGATTGGGCGTTGAGATGCATAAATACTTTTAAGAAATAATACCTGAAATTCTCTTTACGTTTAAGCATGTAATGGGAGATGAAAAAGGTCCTGTATTTTATGAGTTTTAATATTTGGGGAAGTAGATTAGCAAGGATAATTAAGGAGAATGTAAAATAATAGTCATACATGAAAATTTTATATGATTATCAAATATTCCAAATACAGAAGTTTGGAGGGATATCTAGAGGATTAGCTGAACTTATAACTCATTTACCAAAAGATATAAAATTTGATATAGCGGTAAAAGAGAGTGATAATGTATATCTGAATGAATATAATTTAAACACTAATCATTCTCCTATATCTTATCAATTTACAGATTTTCTACATGGTATAAATTTTAGAGGAAAGAGGCGAATTTATAATATCTTGTCACAACATGGATGGGTAAAGTCATCAGATAGTATAAATATTCGTTATAGTGTAGAAAAAATAATCAAAGGTGATTATGATATTTTTCATCCTACTTATTTTTCAACCTATTTCCTGAAATATATTCGTAAGCCTTTTGTTTTAACCGTTCATGATCTTACTGCTGAAAACTATCCGCAATATTTTAGTCAATTTGACTGTCAGAAAGTGGGGCGGAAACACTTAGTTCCTTTGGCTAATCATATAATTGTGCCAAGCTTAAATACTAAAATAGATGTTATGCAGAAATGGAATATTTCAGAAGAACAAATTACTGTTATATATTGGGGAGGAGTGCCTGTTAATAATAAAGAATATCCAGATAGGATAGGTCGCCCTTACATATTGTATGTAGGATTAAGAGAAGGTTACAAAAATTTTAGATTCTTTCTGAAAGCGGCTCTTTCTTTCTTGCAGAGAAATAAGGACATAAATATTGTATGCACAGGCTCTAATTTTACTAATTCTGAAATGAGATTATTTCGAGAGTTACATATTGAGGATAGGATGCAGGCTATGTTTGTTTCTACAGAAGAATTATGTGGACTATATTCTAATGCATTGTGTTATACTTTTCCTTCTTTGAGTGAAGGATTTGGGCTTCCAATATTAGAAGCTTTTTCTTGTGGTTGTCCTGTGCTTTTATCGAATAGAACTTGTTTCCCTGAAATAGGAGGTGATGCAGCTTTCTATTTTAACGAATATAGTGGTGATTCTGATGTTTCAGAAAAATTAGATTATATATTAAATATGACTGTGGAAGAGAGGATGAATGCTAAGTATAAAGGTTATGAAAGATTAAAAGAGTTCTCATGGAAGAAATCTGCAGCTGAATATGCACAAGTATATAAATCATTACTATAAAGACGCCTGATGTCAAAACAAACGAAGTCTCTAGCAAAGAATACTATTTTCTTGTATTTAAGGATGATTGTTGTCTTAACAGTCTCTTTATTTACAACAAGAATTATACTGAGAAATTTAGGTGTAGAAGATTATGGTATATATAATGTTGTTGGTAGTATTGTTTCACTTTTTTCTTTTCTTCAAACAGCTATGTCATCTGCAAACTATAGATATTTAGCTTTTGCTATAGGTAAAGAAGATAGAGTAGAACTTTTAGCTGTATTCAAGTCTGCGTTTATTATTAGCTTGTTTATTGCTTTGGTTATTTTATTAATAGGTGAGTCGTTTGGGGTATTTTATATATACAATTATTTGAATGTGCCCTGGGATAGATTTGAAGCTTCATGTATTGTTTATCAGATATCTTTAGTTTCATGTATTATTCAGACAATAACAATGATTTATTATAGTGATGTTATTGCACATGAGCATATGAGATTTTTTGCATATTTGTCTTTTTTGGAATCATTATTAAAAATATCTATAGCCCTACTAATAGCTTTCTCACCTATTGACAAACTTATCCTTTATTCAAGTTTTATATTAGCAAGTAATATAATTATTCTAATCTTATATTATATATATTGTAGGAAACATTTTTTTGAAACTGAGCATTTATTATCAGGTAAGATAACCCCAAAGTTACTTAAGGAAATGATGAGTTTCTCCAGTTGGACTCTTTTTGTGACCCTAGCTGATATTTGTGTAACGGCAGGCCTTAATATGTTGATCAATAGTTTTTTCTCTGCAATTGTTAATGCGGCTAGAGGTGTTGCTACTCAGGTGCAAGGGGCTGTTGATCAGTTTAGGGGTAATTTACAAACAGCTTTGAATCCTCAAATAACAAAACAATATGCAGCTGAAAATAGAGATTATATGTACAAATTGATGTATGCAAGTAGTAAGTTTTCTACTTATATATTACTTTTGATATCTTTACCTATCATGTTTTCTGCTGACTATATTTTGAATTTATGGTTAGTCGAGGTACCTCCATTTACCTCTGTGTTTTTGATTTACATATTGGTAGCTTGTATTATTGATGGTATTTCTAATCCTTTTGTAACAGCTGTTGGCGCCACAGGAAAGATTCAAAAATTTCAAACCATTGTGGGGATTGTTAAGTTGTTGATAATACCTGTGTGTTATTTATTTTTACATGAAGGGTGCGGCCCAGAAACGCTCTTTCTGATTTATACAATTGGTACTGTTTTGGTGGTTGGTGTAAGAATCTATATGGGGGCTCAAATGGTAAATCTGAGTATGTTGAAAATTTTCGTGAATATTTTTAGACCTGTATTGTTGGTTACTATTTCATGTGTTATTCTTGTTTATGGTATATCATTTTTACAAAATAATACACTTGGAAATTTCTTGATGTATTGTATATTGAGTGTATTTGCAATGGGAGGTGCTATTTTTCTAATTGGTATGAATGTTGATGAAAAGAAGTATTTAATAGGCATTATTTATAATAAGATATTAAAGAAATGAGATTAGGATATTTATTAAAGCGTTGCTATTCTAAATTTTTAGGAGTTGATAGAAGATACATATCTCAAATATCAAAGGATGCGCCGTGGGTTTATATTTCTTATATATCAGAAGTTTTTTACAAAAGGGATAATGAAACCTATATGTATGGTCATCAATCACGTAGGGAAACTGTTGTGATAGTTAAAGTTTTTAATGAATTAGGATATAATGTATTTCTGTCTGATGCAAATAACCCAAAATTCCCTAAACGAAATTTTAAAATCCTTTTTGGCATTGAACCAGGATTTGTACAGGCATGTCAAAGATATCCAACAGCCACGAAAATATATTATGCAACTGGTGCTTACTCGAATCATCAGAATTCAATGATTATAAATAGAACAAATTACTTTTCTAATAAACACAACTACAAATATCCATACAGTAGGCTTGTAAAATCGTATAACAATGTTGTGATAGCGGATTCTATACTCCAAATAGGATCCAAATATACCATAGATACATACCCTGAACAATATCAGGATAAAATAGAGACTATTCATCAGTCATGTGTTCTTGATTTAAATTGTATTGAGTTAAATAAAGATTATAGTAATCGTACTGATTATCTATGGTTGGGTGGTGGTGGTTGTATATTGAAAGGTCTTGATCTTGTCGTGGATTATTTTAAAGAGCATTCAGACTTAACTATTCATATTGTTGGGGCTGTTGAAAGAGATTTTATAAAAGCATATTGTGGTACATTCCCTTCTAATATAATCTTTCATGGTTTTATGAATGTTGCTTCAGTAGATTTTAAAAATATTGCATCTGTTTGCAATTTTTTAATATATCCTTCATGCACAGAGGGAGGTGTACCCGGTTCTGTCATTACATGTATGTATTATGGTATTATTCCTATTGTTTCGCAGTGGGCAGCTTTTGATGAAATTGAAGAAATGGGGTATTTACTAACTAATTTAGATATTGACGCTATTCAATTGGTTATAGATAGAATTATAGATCTTTCTGATGATGAAGTTAAGAGGTTGAGTGTGAAATGCTCAATATTCTCTCAAAACACTTATAATTTGAGAATATTTGAGAAAGAATTTAAACAATACATCAAAACTCATGGGGGATAAACATATCTATTCATTAGATTTTGTGGGATTGGTTGCTATATTGTGTTTTGTGCAGTATGGTGAATGAGATTAGCCAAATTATTTTTGCGCTATGAAATGATCTTGTTATTTCTATTAGGAAAGTAAAATTAAGTGTCAGTGGCAAACTCTTTTATCACTATATCAATGCGGTCTTTAAAAAGGTTTATGACTGCGCTTATGTTCTATAATGTCTTTTTAACATTGAATTTTCTCAATATATTACCAGTACGTATTACACAAGTATTTGAATTGTTTATATGTTTGTATTTACTGACATTCTTAAGAATACCGAGCTTTAGAAAACTTGGAACATTAGGACATTTTTTTTATGTTTTATTAGTATTGTGGACTTTTTTTATTATTCTTAATGGTGGATTTACTTCTTTCTATAATATTGGTCGTATGTTAACACGTAATCAAGGGCTGTTATGCTTTTTATTGCTAATTCTTTCTTTTCGTTTTGCATATCCTCAATATTTGAATTATATTCTCAATTTTTTGTATCGTTGGAATAAAATCTATTTATGTGGAATAATATTATTCATTCCTTATTCAATTTGGATTTTCAGGGTAGGAAACACAATGATTGCTCAGACAAATTTTGAAGCATTGCATACATACATAGGTGGTGGTTTGATTTTTTTGATTATTTTTTCCTATAAATTTGCTTATAACCAAAGAAAGTGGATTCATCTAAGCGCTCTTATCTCTGTTATCTGTGCTGGAATATTTGCTCGTAGAGGTATTATTCTTTTATATATAGTTACTTATATGATGTGGCTCTTTATTTCTTTGTCTAATCAAAGTCTATCAAAGCGTATCTATAATCTGATTAAAATTGGGATTTTTGTTCTGTTACTTTTATGTATTTTTATTAGTTATGGTGAGTTTTTATTTCCTATGCTTTTCAACCGCTTGACGGATGATACTCGTTCTTTTACAGAGTTGGAACTAATTAAAGATTTTGCAGAAAGTGGAGATTTGATGTTTGGAAGGGGAATATTGGGTACGTATAACAGTATAATAGAAAATGGTGTTCCTGAGGATAGAATGGGAATTGAAACAGGATATTTAGATATGGTAATGCGGGGGGGGATTGTTTATGTAATATTTTATATATTATTTATAATACCTTTTTTTATTCGTGGTTTCTTTTGTACTCATAGTAAGGTATTGAAGAATATGACTATTTATTCTTTTGTTTTTGTTTTCTATTTTAATGCTGCATCTTCTAATATGTCTCTATCCATCAGATATTTTTTATTTCTCTATTGTGTATTTATATGCTATCAGAAACAATATCGATTGTCGTTAAATTAAAAAAATAAATTATTTATGAAAGAGATATATCAGATATCAGTAGTCATGGGTTCAAAGAATCGAAAAAATCTACTCAAAGCGACTATAAATAGTATTAGGACAAATGGATTTAATGGAAATATTGAGATAATTGTAGTAGATGGAGGATCAACTGATGGTACTTGTGATTGGTTAGCAAAGCAAACAGATGTCTTTACTATTGTTCAGCCTAATTATTCAATAGTCGATAAAAATGGAGTAAGGTGTAAAGCGCATCCATGGGGTGAATTTATGAATATAGGTTTCAAATATTCTCATGCAGATTATATTGTTATGGTTTCTGATGATTTGATACTTGCGCCTGGTTGTCTTCAGAAAGGATATGATGAATTAAGGAGACGAGTTAAAAGTGGTGAAAAAATAGGTGGTGGTGCATTTTATTTTAGGGAATACCCCAGACATAATTATTATCGAGTGATTACGATACCTAAGGGATATGTTAATATCAATCATGGTTTTTATTACAAACCGGCTTTGGAAGATGTCAATTGGTTAGATGAGATCAATTATTATTTTTATTGTGGAGATGGCGATATTACAATGCGATTGAATGAAAAAGGATGGAAAACTATTCCTTTAAATGAATGCTATGCGGCTCATTTAGTCCATTTGCCAGTGAAGAAAAAAAAGATTCCGAAATGGAATCAAATAGATATGGATACGTTTAATAAGTTGTATCCATATAAACGTATTGGTGATGCAATCAAAAAAGCTAATATTAATATTAAAATTGATATATCAGCTTTTTGGAGGTATGCTTTGAAAAATGTATTATGTGGATACTTACTGAGAATATATGATAATTACGTCAGAAAATGAAATTTCAAAAGGTTCTTAATGTATTTTCAACATATTATAATTTACTTAAACTTAATAGTTTGGGGGTAGTTGTTGGCGGTAAAGCTAGGTTTTGTGGGGATGTGGTATTTTGTATCAACAGACCTTCTAAAGTGGTGTTTGGAAAAGGATTAATTATTACAGGAGGATACAGTATCAATGCTTTATCGCCTTCAGAACGTTCTTGTATATTAGTAAGAAAAGATACAGAATTGATTATAGGTGATAATTGTGGATTCTCCAGTATTTGTATAAGTGTACATGATTCTATTAGAATAGGTAATAACGTCGTAATTGGTGCTAATACAAGATTGAATGATAGTAACGGTCATTGTATTAACTACTTGGAAAGGAGAATGGAACGAGAATGTAAAGATTGGTCGAAATTAAATATCGATCATGCTCCTATTGTTATAGAGGATGATGTCTTTATTGGAGCATGCTGTATTATCTCCAAAGGAATTACAATTGGTGCTCGGTCAATTGTGGCGGCAGGATCTGTAGTGGTAAAGTCTATTCCTGCTGATGAAGTTTGGGGAGGTAATCCTGCGAAATTTATAAAAAAGGTGTCAAATTAGAGAAATGAAGATTATTGTATTTCAGGGAGGATTGGGAAATCAAATTTTTGAGTATGCATATTATTCGTATCTCAAAAATAAATATAAAAATGAGAGATTTTTCGCTTATTATCCAAAGGCTGCATTAAAACGTCATAATGGCTTTGAGTTAAGTAGACGATTTGAAGTAGAAATGCCTCCTACGTCTTTTTTTACAAATATACTGGGAGGGATTCTTTTTTATCTTAATAAGATTTTTAGAAGATTAGGTCTTTTGCCATGGTTTATTAATGATGATAGTGGTCGGCATGAAGATGCATTATTTCATGAAGGGTATATGCAGGATCGGAAATTTATAGAAAATAATTTCTCGTTATTATTTAAACCTTTAAAGCTTTCGAGGAAAAATATAGAATTGCTAAAACGATTGCAGTCAGAAAATTCTGTGGCTATTCATGTACGACGAGGGGATTATCTATGGCGGAAAGAGGCTAAAATATTTGGCAATATTTGTACAGATGAGTATTATATGAAAGCTTTGCAAACAGTCTGTCAGACAACAGAAAATCCATTATTCGTTTTTTTTTCTAATGACCCTGATTATGTAAAAGAGCACTATAAATTAAAGAATATGCTTGTTGTTGATTGGAATACAGGTGATGAAAGTTTCATTGATATGTATTTAATGTCTAACTGTAAATTTATGATATTGGCTAATAGTACTTTTAGTTATTGGGCGGCAGTGTTTAATAATAATGTACAGAAAGTTTTTTGCCCTCCTAGATGGTCGAATGTGGATAATCCTCCTGAAATTATTATGGCTAATTGGAAAATAATTAATTGCTCTTAATATGACTCCCTTAATTTCGATAATAGTTCCCGTCTATAATGTAGAGCTGTACTTGTCTAAATGTGTAGATAGTATTCTGGCGCAGACATATACTAATCTTGAAATTTTTCTTGTTGATGACGGCAGTTCAGACCGTAGTGGAAGACTTTGTGACGAATATGCAAAACAAGATAAACGTATAAAAGTTATACACAAGAAAAATGAAGGTCAGAGCGATGCGCGTAATGTTGCAATAAATATGGCAACAGGAGAATTTATTTCTTTTATTGACAGTGACGATTATGTTACCGAAAACTATATAATGACACTTTATTCATTGATAGAAAAATATCGGTGTAAGGTCTCAGTGGCTTCATATACTACCTATGTAGAAGGTACTTTTCCTAAAGTTGTTAAAGAAATATATAAAGAAGATTGTCAGACAAATATAAAAGCTATAGAAGAGATGTTTTATCAGAAGAAATATGATACAGCACCATGGGCGAAACTTTATCATACTTCTTTGTTTGCTACTGGAGTTCGGTATCCAAAAGGTATAATCTATGAAGATTTAGCGACTACTTATTTGTTGATGTATCAATCTGATAAGGTGGCATTTTGTAATGAAAGAATATACAACTATTTATTACGGGAAGATAGTAGTGAGAGATCACCTTTTAGTTCCAAGAAGATGGATAGTGCGTTAAAAGTATGTGAACTGATGGAATGCCATTTAGATATTCTTAGTGAAGTAATGCGAGCATATCATTGTAGAATGATGAGTTTCTTTTTTCATCTTTTACTTAGAATGCCGAAAAGTTATGAACATCGTGATATGCTTTACAATAGAATAAAGGCAATACGTTGGTCTGTTTTATGTAATAGTAGGGCAAGGGTAAAAGCACGTGTGGCTAGTTTGCTTTCTTATTTTGGATTAGGTGTCGTCAGAGGTGTATTTCATTGGATGGATAGGAGATAAATATTTAAATAATATGTTTGTCAGATTATAGTGTTATTGTTTAGGTATAGCAATATTTATATAACCAGATTTTTGTCTTAAGGTTAATTTTTTAGTCATTCTCAATATGAATAAAATAAAGATAATGCATATAGTGCAATCTCCTGGTGGGGTTGCTCGTTACCTTTCTATGTATTTAAAATATTCAGATAAGAATAGATTTGAACATATATTGATTTGCTCTTTGGATTATAAAATGGAAAAGATGGAATCTTTAGTCGAGCATATAGAATACTTATCTATGGGGAGACAAATATCTATAATAAATGATGCAAAGGGAATCTGGGCTATACGAAAATTTATTAAAAAGTATATGCCGGATGTCATATATGCGCACAGTAGTAAAGCTGGTGCGTTAGGACGATTGGCAGATGTCGGATTTAAAAATATAGTTTTATATAATCCTCATGGTTGGGCATTTAATATGAATGACATCTCTGCAATCAAAAAGAAAGTGTATGCATTGATTGAGAAGGTACTATCTTATAAAACGGATATGATAATAGCTATTTCTGCTTGGGAAAAAGAGAGTGCTGCGAAATATAAAATTTGTTGTTCTGATAAGATTCATATTATACCTAGTGGCGTTGATGTATGTTTGTATGATGAAAAACAGGGGCGATATGACTTAAATAGGAGTAAGTTGAACATATCAGTAGACGCTTATGTGATAGGTATGGTAGGAAGAATATCTTATGGAAAAGGTCCTGATTTATTTGTGAAGGCTGCTGCACTTATTAAAAACAAAATACCTAATGCTTTTTTTGTTATTGTTGGAGAGGGTGAAGAAAGATCATCTATTGAAAATTTACTTTCGGAGATGGGACTAAAGGAAGATTTTCTTATAACTGGCTGGGTGTCTAACCCGATGGAATATATTCAACTCTTTGATCAAGCGATGTTATTAACTCGTTGGGAAGGGTTTGGGTTGGTGTTGACAGAGTATATGCTAGCAGAAAAGCCAATAATAACAACTAGAGTGGGAGCGGTTCCTGATTTAATGCAGCATGGAAAAAATGGTGTTATGATTGATGTCGGAGATATTGAAGGAATTGCTGAAGCTTCATATAAGTTGTATACAGATAATGAATATAGACAGACGCTAGTATCTAATGGACGGTTAACTGTGCGAAATCGGTATGATGTACGTTGTACGGTAAAAGAACATGAGCGTTTACTTATGGGTATGCAATTCTGATGATTTTTTGAGAATGAAAGTGGTATAAAATAAAATGTTGAGATGTAATTAGCACTTAGAGTGTTTGTATGTGAGATGAAGAGAATGTAGGTCCCTAGTTTCATGTTAACGCATGATTCTCCTACATTACATAGATTGGAATATGAGTACGACGGTACCTTTCCGGTCTATAACCCCGGCACCGGGGGGTATCCGGTGTTAATTTCCCACGATATCAACGGTCTGTGAAGATAGTTGATATTTTTTATAAAACAAACAGCTGCGGGAGACAGTATTACACTGCCTCCCGTAGCTGTTTATATATTAGAATACTCCTTTGTGCAGCTAAAGCACGGGCATTCCTTCATCGGATTCAAATCATGGTGCCCCACGATCAATGCTTTCGGAAACTGCCTGCGCAGTTCGCGTAATAGAGCCAGCAGGGAACCCCGTTGTTCAAGCGTTCGAGTATCCTTCGGGCAACAGTCAGCATCCAGTCCTCCTTCGTAGCAGATACCTATCGAGTGGGAGTTGTGGTTACGGCAGTGTGCCCCGACCTTTTCGAGAGGACGGCCACGGTGGATCTCTCCGTCGCGTGTAATGTAGAAATGATAGCCGATGTCGCGGAATCCCCGGTGGAGGATGTGGTCCAGTCGGCAGGCTTCCGCCGAAAGGGATTTCCCCTCCGGCGTGGCACTGCAATGAATGATAATCAGTGTGATAGTTCTCATCAGCTTACATACAGCTTTGCACTCCGAGCACACCCCCTATGGCGGTGGCGACAGTAATGATAATTTTGAGAACCAGGCTCCATACGGAGCGGCGTGACGATGAATTGCTCATAATTTATTTTTTAAGGTTAAGAAATTAGACTGACGGATCAGGAGTCACTCCACCGCCGCCCGGGTTGGGATTCGGCGTATTACCGGAACCACCTCCTTCGATAGTCGGCTTCTGATACTCCGCTTGCTGCTTCAGTTGGCTGTCGAGTTTCAGGTTGGTAGTCGAGAGGTTACCGGTGGCACGTGCTTTGAGGCGCATACCGGTGATATTCTTCTCCAACGAAAAATCCTCCAGTGTTTCGGCTGCCTTACTGCGGATTCCCACGCCGAAAATGGCGAGATCGTCAATTTTCACACTCTTGCCGTCGAGCAGCAATTCCTTGATACAGTCCACCATGTCGGTGAGTACACCTTTGATGACACCACTCGAATACGGTGAATTGTGTTTCGACATGTGTTCGGCGAGCTTGGCCAGATCGAATGTCTCGTCGCTTACCGCACGGGCGAACCACTTGCCCGCATTCACACCTTTCTTCTGCTGGTTCTGATAGATTTTGTAACGAATCATAACACTATAAATTAAAGGGTTAAACATATTGTCGTGGGGAGCTGTTTCCCTTCCGACGATACAAAGATAACACCCCGTAATCCCGGAAAATCAGTTGTATACAATTGTATACGGTTGTTGTCGGTTAAGGGCAGTAACGGTCGGTTATTCAACGGAAAAGCGTAGGAAATGTGAAGGCTTTTTGTTACATTTGTAGCTAATAATTTAAAACTTATCCATTATGAAAGAATTCACGATACGTGCTTATGGACGCATGGAACTGGCGCAACTTTATTCTCCCGAACTGACCGATATTGCCGCATATCGAAAGATGAAGAAATGGATCGAACGGTGTCCCGGACTTCAGCAACGCCTGTATGATCTGGGCTACCAACCCGAACACCGTTCTTATACACCATTGGAGGTGAGAGTGATTGTGGATGCATTGGGAGAACCTTAGAGGGATTCGCTTTAGGATAACAAAAGCACCGCTTTAAGACAGCTAAAGCATAGCTTTACGTACTCTAAAGCTATGCTTTACGTCTTACAAGATACAACGTCTTACAACACACACTACTGTGGTTTCGGGTACAGCAGGTACACTTTTCCGGGGGTTCTCTTACGCACGCACACGCGCGCGAGCAATCATATAGTTTCCTTTGCCGTCTACGTGAACCAGATCTCCGTAGTCTACCAGACGTTTCAGCCAGATGAGCGCGGTGTTCTCCTTAATACCCATGACAGCTGCCTGCTCTCGTACCTGTTTGCGGGTAAACGTGGTCCCCAGTTTCATGAAGAAAAAATCACGCTCGACGTTTGCCCGGCGACTGATTTCTGTGGGAGGAAGGAAAGAAAGTATATGCATGGCATGGCAGTAGAGGGGCTCGGCAAGTTGGAGCACCGCTTTGAAATCACTCGGAGTGATCTTGACATCCCAGCGGGTGATGATGCCGTCTTTGATATTGTCATCGGGAATCTCCTTGTCCGGAGTCAGGAGAGGGGTCGAAGATGCCTTGAGTTGATAGGGCTGTGCGCTTTCGAGCGCACGCAATACAGCCACTTCCGCCATGATACGGCATGTGTTGACACCCAGACGGGCCACGAAACTATACATCTCATTCCCGTTGGCTATACCCGAACGGGTGAAAAGGGCAGAGAATAGAGTGTCAAATTCTTGTTTCTGCTCGTCGGTGAGCCGGAGTGTGTGGAGACCGTGTGCCTTCAGTAAGTCCAGTTTCTTTTTCCAATCCAATCCTATGGTGGTGAATATCTCTTCTATGTCTATGTCTCCTGTCGTAAACTGGCTTACCCACTGCCAGATACCGGGCATATAGTAGAACAGTTGGCGGGAGAAAAGCCCGTTTTCCGCCGAAGGGATGAGGGCTTTTACCTGCGCCGGAGTTCCGGAAAGCAGGACGGAGAGGTAGCTTTTTTTAATTTCCCGGTATTCCTGGTCGGTACGGCGGTTGTAAGACAAACGGTCGTGGTCGAATGCTTTGCGCAGGGTGTCGCTCCAGTGTCCGTAATCCGATCCTATGGCGGTGGACAGGGTATCCGCTTCGGACTCACAGATAAATCCTGTTCCGTTGGCGTCCATGATGTTTTGCAGAATGCCGGTGCCGGTATTGTTGCCCGCGATGAGGAACATTTTGTTGGCCGGTATTTGCGGGGCGTCTATTTTAGAACGTTCTTTGCCCATTGCTTCGTAGGCGGCTTTGGCTTTTTTGTAGGCTTTTATTTCTTCGGCCCATTCGGCGCGGAGCTGGTCATGGATAGGATCCACAAGCAGCCGTATGGATGACAGGGCACTTTTTCCGGAAGCAGGGAGAGCTATAATGAAACTTTGCATGCAGGGGGACTGGAGTTTACCGCCATAAGGACACCGTACATACCGTTCCATGCAAGAACCCAGAGCGGTCAGTGCTCCCAATAGCATGACATCGTTCTGTGCGTCGGTACTTCCGTAACTCATAATACGTTGCAGGAGTTCCGGCCAGTCGGCTGCCGGAAAGGTGGGTAGCGGCTGTTTGGGTTCGCTACCCGGCAACAGTTCCTCAGACTCCGGACTCTCGCTATTGTATACCTTATTACGCGCGCACGTGTGTGCGGAAAATTTTTGCGCTGTACCTGCTGTACCTTTTGTACCTGTCCGGCTGTTTGCAACCTCCTCTTTGCGGACGGTAACTCCTGCCGCTTCGGCGAGATAGAACACCGTGCCCAGATGCATATCTCCATGATTGGCAGTGAGTGCGTTGGAGAATATCCGTTCGGCGTGTTCGCGTTGGTATTTGGCGGAAACCCGGCACAAGCGGTGGAAAAAGTCGCGTCCCTCTTCGCCGCAATCGGTTGCAATGGCGAACGCCAGGTGTACGTATTCGATGTAAGTGGGGGCAATGTCAGCCTTGGCTGTTTCTACTGCCTCCGTGAGGCGGCGTAATGATTCAAGTTCATTCATTTTTTTATAGATTGAGAATTAATAATGTTACGAAATAATGCATCCGGATCGTAATTGAGGAAACAGGCCCTTACGAGGTCTTTTCCCGAACAGTCCACGCCTTTGGAGGCATTTCTGCCAGAATTGTCAGGTTCTGGGCCGTATGCCATTTCGACATACTGCATGGCTTTGTTCATACTTTCCGTGATATTTTGTGCTTCGTCTTCGGGATACAGCGTTCCGGAAGGGACGAAAGCCTTCACTCCCCGGCCGCTCGGACTGACATACGTGAGCACGGGGCAGAGGAAGGGATCATCGAATAGCAGACGGCGCATACTGACGGCTTCGTCGTAGGAGTCGAGGTTGTCCACATCTATCACGACCAGCCCGGAAGGGGATACGAAACACTTGCTGTTGCGGCGTGTGAAGGTGCCGCAGGGTGTCACGTAAGGTAGCAGTGTCGCTTTGGCAGTCCGCATGTCCGGAGCGTTGCGTACCTGAGCGGTCAGGAGTTTGAGATTCTCGTTGCAGGTAATCATTTGGAAGACCTGCTCCACGGAGACTTCGCAGAAGGGGAGGAGCGTGGGAGGAGTAACCATTCGTCCCTGTTCGTTCCTGACAGGAGCGATAGGTGGCATGAAATATGACATTCTGTACTGGTTTGGCATAATCTTTGTTGTTTACGGGTCAAAAACTTTTCTTCGTTCAAAACGTGCTTGATTTTCAAAACACGACGTGAAACTACGAAAAACAAAAAAATAGACGGTTCTGATATGTCAGAACCAATGTGAAAATAAATAACATACTAAGGTGTATTTTTAACAACTAATAGATATTGAACATGAAAAAGAACTTCAAACACGTCCTTCTAGGTACTTTTATCGATGAATCGCTTAAATGCGCAAACTTGACAATGACTCACTTATGCAAAGAAACCGGTATGGGGAAAGCCAGCTATGAGAATATAAAAAAGGGGAGGATATGAAACTGCACTACTACGAATCCATTCTGAACTTCTACTGTGACAGTCTGACAGAAGAGGAGCTGCTGGAGAAGATACGCGAATGGACACTGCGGTATCTCTGGTATAGAAAGAAGCGCGAGGAGGAGGAGGGTGGAAACGAGAATACCCGTGTGCGATAACGAAAACACAAAAAATAATGTTTGATTATACATAAAAAATACGGGGAATGCTTCGTAGTTCACAAATAATGATTAAATTTGCCGCGATTTGTAATGTTGAGTTTGCAAAATGACGAATAATACTATAAAGCATCTGGGTATTGTGGAAAACATACAGGGTTCTCATCTGTCGGTGAGGATCGTTCAGACATCGGCTTGCGCGGCTTGCAGCGTGAAGGGACACTGTTCCTCGGCAGACAGCAAGGACAAAATCATAGATATAATTGATACTGCTGCGGCTTCCTACCAGGTGGGGGAAAACGTAATGGTGGTCGGCGAAACGTCGATGGGGATGCAGGCGGTGGCCTTGGCATTCATTATCCCTTTCGTTCTTTTAATTTTTACATTGTTCCTTTTTATGGCACTGATAGAGAATGAACTGTATGCGGCACTTCTTTCTCTGGCTGTCCTTGTGCCTTATTACTACATTTTGTGGCTCAATAAAACGCGACTGAAACAAAAATTTTCATTTACTATAAAACCAATAAATAACTAAGAACATTATGAATTTGATTCTGATTGCAGTGATTTCATTGGGAGCGATAGCGCTCGTGCTGGCCGCTATTCTTTATGTGGCTTCCAAGAAATTTGCCGTGTATGAAGATCCGCGGATTGCCCAGGTAGGGGAAGTGTTGCCCCAGGCAAATTGTGGTGGATGTGGCTATCCGGGTTGTAGCGGTTTTGCCGACGCTTGCGTCAAAGCCGGCTCGCTGGATGGAAAATTCTGCCCCGTAGGCGGACAACCTGTCATGGCTAAAATTGCTGATATCCTCGGACTGGCAGCCGGAGAGGCTGAACCGATGGTAGCAGTGGTGAGATGTAACGGAACGTGTGCCAACCGTCCGCGTATTAATCAATACGACGGTGCTAAGAGTTGTGCTATTGCCGCTTCGCTGTATGGCGGAGAGACGGGTTGTAGCTACGGCTGTCTGGGTTGTGGCGACTGTGTGGCTGCCTGCCAGTTTGACGCTATCCACATGAACCCGGAAACGGGACTTCCGGAAGTCGACGAGGCGAAATGTACCGCTTGCGGCGCCTGTGTGAAGGCTTGCCCGAAGGCGATCATTGAAATCCGTCCGCAAGGCAAGAAGTCGCGCCGCGTGTATGTCTCTTGTGTGAATAAAGACAAGGGCGCTGTGGCACGCAAGGCTTGCACGGTGAGCTGTATCGGTTGCGGAAAGTGCGTGAAGACGTGTCCGTTCGAAGCTATCACGCTGGAGAACAACTTGGCTTACATCGATCCTGACAAGTGTAAATCTTGCCGGAAGTGCGTGGAAGTATGTCCGCAGAATACCATTATCGAGTTGAACTTCCCGCCGCGCAAACCGAAGGAAGAAGCTCCGGCTGCTCCGAAAGAAACGGTTACTCCAAAAGAAACGGCTGAGGCTCCGAAAGTAACAGAATAATAACAGAATAAAATACAGAATTGTATGTTAAAGACATTTTCAATTGGTGGAGTTCATCCACACGAAAATAAATTGTCGGCACATCAACCTATTATCACAGCGGAAGTTCCTGCAAAGGCTGTTATTTTGCTGGGGCAGCACATCGGTGCGCCTGCAAAACCGGTTGTAGCGAAAGGGGATGTGGTAAAGGTAGGCACACGGATTGCCGAACCTGCCGGCTTTGTTTCGGCAGCAATTCACTCTTCGGTCAGTGGTAAAGTGGCGAAGATTGATACGATAGTCGATGCCAGCGGTTATGCGAAACCTGCTATTTTCATTGATGTGGAAGGTGACGAATGGGAAGAAACAATCGACCGCAGCAAGACACTGGTGAAAGAATGCGATCTTTCGGCGGAAGAAATTGTGAAGAAGATTGCCGATGCCGGTATCGTAGGTCTGGGCGGTGCTTGTTTCCCTACACAGGTGAAACTGTGTCCTCCTCCTTCTTTCAAGGCGGAATGCGTGATTATCAATGCGGTGGAATGTGAACCGTATCTGACTGCCGATCATCAGCTGATGCTGGAGCACGCGGAAGAAATCATGGTAGGCGTGTCTATCCTGATGAAAGCCGTGAAAGTGAATAAAGCGTTTATCGGAATCGAGAACAATAAGCCGGATGCAATTCAGTTGATGACGAAGGTAGCTTCCAGTTATGCGGGTATCGAAGTGGTGCCTTTGAAGGTGAAATATCCGCAGGGAGGTGAAAAGCAGCTGATTGACGCGATCACCAAACGTCAGGTGGCAAGCGGTGCGCTGCCTATCTCTACGGGGGCTGTCGTGCAGAATGTAGGTACGGCTTTCGCTGTTTATGAAGCGGTGCAGAAGAACAAGCCGTTGTTTGAGCGCGTGATTACGGTGACCGGAAAGTCGGTGGCCCGTCCGTCCAACTTCCTCGCCCGTATCGGTACGCCGATGAAGCAGTTGATCGACGCTTGCGGCGGTCTGCCGGAAGACACGGGAAAGGTGATCGGCGGTGGTCCGATGATGGGTAAGGCGTTGGTGAACATCGACGTTCCTACTGCGAAGGGCAGTTCCGGCATCCTGATTATGAACCGGAAGGAAGCCAAGCGCGGGGAAGCACAAACCTGTATCCGTTGCGCGAAGTGCGTGAGCGCCTGTCCTATGGGACTGGAACCGTACTTGCTCGGAGCGTTGTCCGAAAACGGGGATTTTGAAACAATGGAAAAAGAAAGAATCATGGATTGTATCGAGTGCGGTTCCTGTCAGTTCACTTGTCCTGCCAACCGTCCGTTACTTGACTACTGCCGTCTGGGTAAAGGCAAGGTAGGCGCTATGATTCGTGCACGTCAAGCTAAAAAATAACGAATATGGAAAATAAATTAATCGTATCACTATCACCCCACGTTCATGGCGGAGACAGCGTACAGAAAAATATGTATGGCGTGCTGATCGCACTGATTCCGGCTTTTCTGGTGTCTCTCTATTTCTTCGGACTGGGTGCCCTGATTGTCACGGCTACTTCCGTGGCCGCTTGTTTGTTCTTCGAATGGGCAATCGGGAAATATTTACTGAAGAAACCTACCACGACAATCTGTGACGGCTCTGCTATCATCACAGGTGTGTTGCTGGCATTCAACTTACCTTCCAACCTGCCTGTATGGATCATCATTCTCGGCGCACTGTTTGCTATCGGTGTGGGAAAGATGTCTTTCGGCGGATTGGGCTGCAACCCTTTCAACCCGGCATTGGCAGGACGTGTGTTCCTGTTGCTTTCTTTCCCGGTGCAGATGACCAGTTGGCCGGTAGTCGGTCAGTTGACCGCCTACACGGACGCTACGACGGGAGCTACTCCGCTGGCATTGATGAAGCAGGCGATCTACGGCAATACGGACGCTTTAAGCCAGATTCCGGATGCGTTGAGCCTGTTGATCGGACAAAACGGCGGATGTCTCGGTGAAGTGAGCGCGCTGGCTCTGCTGATCGGTTTGGCGTATATGCTGTGGAAGAAAATTATCACATGGCATATTCCGGTATCTATCCTGGTTACCGTATTCGTGTTCGCAGGCATCATGCATCTGGCGGATCCTGAAAAATACGTGTCTCCGGTGCTCCAACTGCTTTCCGGTGGTCTGATGCTGGGTGCTGTCTTTATGGCAACCGACTATGTGACGTCTCCGATGAGCAAGAAAGGTATGCTGATTTATGGCGTTTGCATCGGTCTGCTGACAGTGGTGATCCGTCTGTTCGGCGCCTATCCCGAAGGTATGTCGTTCGCCATTCTGATAATGAATGCATTCACTCCGCTGATTAATACCTATTGTAAACCTAAACGCTTTGGGGAGGTAGCGAAGAAGAAATGAAAAAGTTACAATCATCTTTGAAAAATATGTTGCTGGTGCTGACGGGAGTGACTGCTGTCTCCGTCGCGTTGCTGGCTTATGTGAACGAACTGACGAAAGGGCCTATCGCCGAGGCGAACGCCAAGACGCTGAACGAGGCCCTGAAAAAAGTTCTTCCTGAATTTACGAACAACCCGGTGGCGGAAAGCGATACGATCTTCAGCGAGAAAGACGGCAAGAAGAATGTCGATTTCATTGTTTATCCGGCCAAGAACGGTGATAATATGGTAGGCACGGCTGTTGAAGCCAAGTCCATGGGATTCGGCGGCGAGCTGAAAGTGCTGGTTGGCTTTGACGCCGAAGGTAAAATCTACAACTACTCCCTGCTGGCTCATACGGAAACTCCGGGACTGGGTTCGAAGGCCGACAAATGGTTCGGTGCTTACGATCCTGCCAAGGGTGAACAGGCGGTGTCACACGAGGAAAGCACGAAGTCTATCCTGGGCATGAATCCGGGTGAAGCCGCACTGACGGTCAGCAAAGACGGCGGGCAGGTGGACGCCATTACCGCTTCTACGATTACCTCACGCGCTTTCCTGAATGCCGTGAATGCTGCTTATCAGGCTTACAAAGCCGGAGGGGGAGAAGTGAACGGAGCTACGGGTGCTTCTCAAAAGGCTGCCGGTGAAAATGCCGATGCTGCTACGGGTGCTACAACTAAAGTGGAACTTACTGATTCTATCAGTGCTAATTAAGAAAGGAGACAGATATGAATAACTTTAAAGTAATGATGAACGGGATTATCAAAGAGAATCCTACGTTTGTACTCCTGCTCGGTATGTGTCCTACGTTGGGTACTACTTCATCGGCTATCAACGGCATGGGTATGGGACTGGCCACCATGTTCGTGCTGATCTGCTCGAACGTGGTGATCTCACTGATTAAAAACCTGATTCCGGATATGGTGCGTATCCCTTCGTTTATTGTGGTGATTGCGTCTTTCGTGACGTTGCTCCAAATGGTAATGCAGGCATACGTGCCGGGACTGTACGCCACACTCGGCCTTTTCATCCCGTTGATCGTAGTGAACTGTATCGTGCTGGGGCGTGCCGAAGCTTTTGCCGCAAAGAACAATGCGCTGGCATCCATGTTCGACGGTATCGGTATGGGACTGGGCTTTACCATTGCCCTGACTTTGCTGGGTGCTGTCCGCGAATTTCTGGGAACAGGCAAGATCTTCGACCTGACTATCCTGCCGGAAGAATACGGAATGTTGGTGTTCGTACTGGCTCCGGGTGCTTTCATCGCCCTGGGATACCTCATCGCATTGATTAATAGTTTCAAGAAAGCTTAACTCTATTAAATAAGAAAAGAATATGGAATATATATTGATATTTATTTCGGCAATCTTTGTAAACAACATCGTGTTGTCGCAGTTCCTGGGCATCTGCCCGTTCCTGGGCGTTTCCAAGAAAGTGGAGACTGCAATGGGGATGAGCGCCGCGGTGGCTTTCGTGTTGACTATCGCTACCATTGTCACATTCCTCATTCAGAAGTTTGTGCTGGATGTGTTCGGACTGGGATACTTGCAGACGATTACTTTCATTCTGGTGATTGCCGGACTGGTGCAAATGGTGGAAATCATCCTGAAGAAAGTTTCCCCCGCCTTGTATCAGGCGTTGGGCGTGTTCCTGCCGTTGATTACAACCAACTGTTGTATCCTGGGTGTGGCTATCCTCGTGATCCAGAAAGACTATGACCTGCTGACAGGAGTTGTGTATGCATTCTCCACCGCTATCGGTTTCGGTCTGGCACTGGTTCTCTTTGCCGGATTGCGCGAACAGATGAGCCTGGTGAAAGTTCCGAAAGGAATGCAGGGCACACCGATTGCATTGATTACCGCCGGCCTGCTCGCCATGGCATTCATGGGATTCTCCGGCGTGGTGTAAAGACTTACAGTTGATAATTTAATATAGGATTGGAAACCCTGCTGTATAACATATACAGAAATGGGTTTCCAATCCTTTTTTTAATACCTGACTGCCATTAATTCGTACTTTAATAGCCTTTTATTAAATAAAATGCCGGCAGATTATTGCATTTCCATTTTATTTCCTTAAATTTGTAGCTCAAACGACAAAAGCCGAAAAACTAACCATTTATTAAAGAATATGAAAGAAAGAATTTTAGTAACGGGCGGAACGGGATACATTGGTTCTCACACCGTAGTAGAACTACAGAACAGTGGATATGAAGTAATCATCATCGATAATTTATCTAACTCAAATGCCGACGTTGTTGACAATATAGAGAAAGTATCAGGTATTCGCCCTGCTTTTGAAAAACTGGATTGTTTGGATTTCGCAGGTCTGGATGCTATCTTTACCAAATATAAAGGAATTAAGGCGATCATTCACTTTGCAGCGAGCAAAGCGGTTGGAGAGTCAGTAGAGAAGCCGTTGCTTTATTATCGCAACAATCTGGTTTCGCTGATCAACCTCCTCGAACTGATGCCGAAACATGGAGTGGAAGGAATCGTATTCTCTTCATCTTGTACCGTATACGGTCAGCCGGATGAATTGCCGGTAACGGAAAAGGCTCCGATCAAGAAAGCGGAATCTCCTTACGGAAATACAAAACAGATCAATGAAGAGATTATCCGTGATACGGTAGCTTCCGGTGCTCCGATCAATGCGATCATGCTGCGTTATTTCAACCCGATCGGTGCTCATCCTACTGCATTGCTGGGCGAACTTCCGAATGGCGTTCCTCAAAATCTGATTCCTTACCTGACTCAGACCGCAATCGGTATCCGTGAGAAACTGAGCGTGTTTGGCGATGATTATGATACTCCTGACGGTTCTTGTATCCGTGACTTTATCAATGTCGTTGACTTGGCTAAGGCACACGTGATCGCTATCCGCCGTATTCTGGAGAAGACACAGAAAGAAAAAGTCGAAGTGTTCAATATCGGCACGGGACGCGGAGTGTCTGTTCTGGAATTGATTAACGGTTTTGAAAAAGCTACCGGTGTTAAACTGAATTATCAGATTGTAGGACGTCGTGCAGGTGATATTGAAAAGGTTTGGGCTAACCCTGATTTTGCAAACCAGGAACTGGGTTGGAAGGCCGTGGAAACCTTGGAAGATACTTTACGTTCTGCATGGAACTGGCAATTGAAACTTCGTGAAAGAGGTATTCAATAAGATATATTTAATTATTTGTTGTAAAAACATGAAAATATAAACAAAATAGAAACAAATCGTGCATGCGATTTGTTTAATTGATGCAAGTCGACCTGAAGCTGTTTGTGAGTATGTGAATATACATGGATAGTACTTATACCTCCCCGGTATAGACAGGGAGATTGCATAGTAGTTTTGTCGTGTTTTATTTTGTGTTTGTGTTGTGACGGTACT
>ERZ838399.680-NODE-680-length-39128-cov-6.110562_pt1 | contig 39128 bp, 28 predicted proteins | sample MGYA00519683_ERZ838399 | MGnify/ENA primary metagenome ERZ838399 (study PRJEB31850, sample SAMEA3708833) | human gut metagenome | biome: human gut; feature: human-associated habitat; material: faeces | place: China | collected 2014 ...
CGCGAGCTGGGTTCAGAACGTCGTGAGACAGTTCGGTCCCTATCTGTCGTGGGCGTAGGATATTTGCAAGGAGCTGTCCCTAGTACGAGAGGACCGGGATGGACGCACCTCTGGTGCACCAGTTGTCACGCCAGTGGCACAGCTGGGCAGCTATGTGCGGAACGGATAAACGCTGAAGGCATCTAAGCGTGAAGCCGCCCTTAAGATAAGATATCCCTTCTGTTTACAGAGTAAGACCCCTTGAAGACTACAAGGTTGATAGGCTCAAAGTGTAAGCACGGTGACGTGTTTAGCTAGCGAGTACTAATCGGTCGAGGGCTTAACCTTATTGGTTATGACTACTCCTTTTAACCAACAGCTTTTTCATTATTCAATTTTGAGGATTCGTTCCTCTTCACTTAGTCGGTGGCGTTTGAGTTGAGGTCACACCTGTTCCCATGCCGAACACAGTAGTTAAGCTCTTCTTCGCCGAAAATACTTGGATGGTAACGTCCCGGTAAGATAGGGTGCTGCCGACACCTATGCACCATTAGCTCAGATGGTAGAGCAACTGACTCTTAATCAGTGGGTCCTGGGTTCGAGTCCCCGATGGTGCACCATACCAAGCAAATCCGAACGTACTTCTTTTCGAAGGTGCGTTTGGATTTGTTTTTTATTTGGACATATAAATATACACAGGTTAATTTCAGGTCCTACCGAAAGATGATTAGGATCTATAATTATTTTTACAATTACGAGCCACATCCAAAGAAAACAGGAGAGGCGTAGCATCAGATACACTTCTCCTGTTAAAATTAAATATTCTTATACCATACCAATTTTTTAGCGGTATCCGCACAATCTGGGATGATTCATGATTTAGTACTTTTATTTGAATCTTCGCTTAGATTTATAGTATTTAGTTGTAATTCGTTCTTTATAATTTCCATCAACAAGTCATCGTATCTAGCAGGATCTTTTATCTTATCTAGTACCGCCAAACATGACAAAAAACGTTCATTCTCATGCAATGATTTATAATAGAATGCGGATTGTGTTAGGATTTTGTTATGCAAGACAAGTGCTGTTGCGGCAATAAATTCAGTTAATACACCTCCAATTGTACAGATGATAGAAAGATAAGTATATTCTTTGAGATAAATAAGTGATGTGAAGGACAAAGCAAGGAATATAAATCCCACTATACACATTCCTACGGAGATGAAGAAAATATGATTTAAACGTTTTTGGTTCCAACGCCAAAAGTTTTGTATGTCATCTAGGTTAACTAGCATTCTTGCGAGTATATCCATTTCGTTTTTATTATTGCTTTTTTCTGTTGATTCGTTTTCAATATTTTCTCGACGAAACTTGGCCTCTTGGTATCTTTCGGCATATGTTTCCGATGATTTATTGCTAGAAACGAGATAATTGAGCACCAATGTTGTGAAAAAATATATTAATGATGTTAAAAGAAAGGTGATCATGATAACAAAAATAAAAATGAAGCCATATACTAACAAGGGATGTGTAGATAAGTAGGGACGAAGCGAGTTTGGTATCCAGGAAATAATAATACTGCGAAGTGTTGCATTTTGATTGCATGGATCTCCTATGCCAATTACGTTGGAATAAATGGAATCGTTCTCAATAGCGGTAGCCACAGTAGGCACTTCGCCTGTTTCAATATAATCTATTATGACAGATGTGGTTTGAAGCGTTATAGTGAGACTAAGGAGTATAATAAAAATGATGCCCGTAATACAATAATCAAAAAATTTTTTATAATTTTTCTTTTTATATTTTGAAAATATGGACGATATATCATTGCGGGCGGAATTCATATTCTCGTTTGACGACGGGTCTAATCTTACATAGTCCCATTGCATCAATTCTGGAAAACATTTGGTTTCATCCAAATAGCAAGGGAGAAGGATAAGTTTTTCATTAAAAAGAGTAGGAGCACTTTGTTTTTTTAATGCGGTATTGAGAGATTCCATGAGAATAGGGTTACTGCGAAAAGATGAATCAATAGCAATAATTACCACGTTTATGGAAGATGTTCTGGAAAAAGGTTTTAAAGTGAATTCTTCATCTTGAAGAGAAGTAACGTCTATTTTTTGATCTAAAGGTAAAATAGATCTAACGATTTTTGTGTTTTCAGGGGTTGCAATAATAAATACCTTCAAGGGAACATGGTTATAATAAAATTTAGAAAATAAGTTTAACTTCATTTCCCCAATTCCTCCTTTTTCCAATATCATCCTGATTTGACGGCAATGAGGTATAGTTTACATAGTTTAGGCATTGGCTACAGAAGAACAGAACAATATTATAAAATTTAAGCGTCTTTTATAGCACTGCATTTATAACTTTTTTAAAGTCATTCCAACCTATCTCCCCCAATTGGTACTTACTCAGCGCCATCTGTGCCTGTTTTCGCCAGGCGTTGTAGTCGTCCCGCATTTTTTGGTTGCCGGGCGCACGGGAGCAGCGCATCTGGTAGCGGTTGCGCATCTTGTTGTAGAGTTCCTTGGCTTTGTTGGCCTTCAGCTCCTCGGCATAGGCCAGCTTGGCAGCGATATCCTTGCAGGTGGCACCGGTTTCCGGGTCCAGCACCCGCTCACAATACTTGGCGCGGCTGGAGAAGGGAACAAACAGCCGGTGGCAGCTTTCACAGACGGCAACCGGCAAGTCCTGGGCGCACATCTGTACAAATTCCAAAAAGAGTAACGCGGGCAGCGTATCGCTTGCGTAGAACGTGGCGGCAGAAATGCTGCCTTTTTTGTTGTCTGTTGGCCGTTTGTAGCGGGTCTGGATATGGATGTCGTCCTCCAGTTTGTGGTATTTCTGGTAGGTCGGATCGCCATTTTCGGCCAGTTCTACCAACAGCTCCGAAGGACGCTGACCAAGCTCCGTTCTGGGGCGGCCATCCTCGTCCACCAGCGTATCCTCGATCAGCTGGCGCAGATCCGTTTTGCCGTCCACCAACTGTTGCAGCAACGTCACAAAGGATTCCAATACCGACAGCGCCGTCCGGCACAGAGAGGCGTCACCGGTATCACGTTGGATAAATACCTTCATCTGGTCGGTGTACTCCGGAAAGTTCCGGCAGAACCCTTCCATGATGTCGCTGGTTATGGCCAACTCGCCAAGGTGGGACATTCTGGCGCGCAATTCATCAAATGTATACGAACTGTCATTTTTTCCAGTCTGTATAAATTGCCACAGACTATGTTGGGTCGCTTTCAGTTCCCGCTCATTGCGACGGAAGGTGGCCAGCGTGTAGCCCTCCACAAGATCAAACAGAGCAGGGGAAGCCTGTCGCACAGCGGTGGCAAAATCATGGTAAAAGGAAGCCACCTGATAGTACACACAGGTGTCAGGGGAGGCCAGACCCTGCTGCATGGTCTGATCTTCCGGGAACTTTACGCCGCGAAATCTTTCCAGCAATGCGCGGCCCCGTTCCAGATAGGGGGCGGCATCCAGGTCCAGGACACCGAACACCAGGGACCCCAGCGGATACGTATGTTGGGGCGTGTCGTATCCCTGGATATATTCGGTGCGGCCTTCAAAGAAAAGGTACGTCTGGTAGTTCAAAATTCGTCACCATCCTGTGTTGGAGCATAGTTGGCGTAAAATGGCTCTGTGTTTTTCTGTGTTTCAGAAACAGCCGAGAAAAGCGTGTGAATCATCTAACATGAAAACAGTCTAACACATCTTGAAACTGACTGCAAGGCATTGTATGCTGTATGTGTCGGAAGAATATATGATGAAATCGTCAAACATTTTCCGAGAACAAAAACAACCGGAAAAGAGGGATGCCAGAAGCCAAAACCCGCCACCCATCCATAACCCAAGGAGGTGCCATCTGAACCATGAACTCGTTCCCGCAGAGGAAAACCTGAACCGCATCGACGGTTTCCTGATGATCCCGTCCAGCCTTCTGTCGGAGCAACCCTACCGGGAACTTCCCGGCGAAAGTAAGCTGCTGTACGGCCATTTGCTGGGGCTGCTGCGGTTGTCGGCCCAGGATACCACCGGGCGCTGGAAAGCCAACGGCAGGCCCTGTGTGAGCCTCTCGCGGGCCAGTGCAGGGCGATTGCTGCACTGCCAGCGGGAGAAGGCTGCCGGATTGTTTACCGCTCTGGAACGCTGTGGTTTGCTGGAGCCGGTGCCGGGACAGTCAAACGGAAAGGCCCGGCGGTATTATCTCAATTTGCCCCGGCCCAAGGAACCCAACGAGCTGTAACCACCCGTCGGAAAATCCGGCACGACCTGTCGGAAAAACGGACAGGCAGTTGACGGATTTACCGACACTGACCCGTCGGAAAAACCGACACGATAAAGATAGAATGATATATCTATCCAAAAGAAAAATAGAGAAAGAATTCCACACCCCGCGTTTTGCAAAAGGTGGACGAAGGCTGTGGTGCCTGGCTTTCAGAGGCAACCACAGACATGGCAACCGCTACGACGGCGGCCCAACCGGAAAGATGGCACAGCGGCTTTGGTTGGCAGCCGTATCCCAATCCCTCCCGCCGCAGCGGGCCCACGGGCACTTTGCCGGCAGTGCCGGAAAGTGTCATAGTGGGTCAGATGCTTTGCAAAGCATCTGCGTACCCCATCCGCAGCAGAACCGTACCCAAGAAAGGAGTCGCCTATCAGCAAGATCCATCGGACCGTCGTGCGCAATGAGCGCTACCGTAAAAATGCCATCTCGGTGCGGGAGCGGCACAACGAACGCAGGAACGAAGTGTACTCCAACCCGGATGTGCTGCTGGAATACAGCCACAACAATGTGATCTTCAAGGCTTGCGAGGCAGCTACTTACGCCCAGCAATTTGACCGGATGGTGGAAGAGGGCGTCGTTTCCACCCGGGGACTGAAACCGGACGCCTACGTCTTTGACGAGCTGGTGTTTGATGTGAACACCGACTATTTCGAGACCCACGGCGGCTATGAGTACGCCAAGCAATTCTACGCCGAGGTGTACGAGCTGGCCAAGGAGATCGCAGGCGGGGAACAGTACATTATCTCTGCGGTCATGCACGCCGACGAGCGCAACCGGGAAGCCAGTGACCGGCTGGGAAGGGATGTATTCCACTATCACCTCCATGTTGTCTACCTGCCGGTGGTGGAAAAGCAGATCCGCTGGTCCAAACGGTGCAAGGACCCGGCGCTGCGGGGCACCGTGCGGGAGACGATCATGCAGGTGAGTCACAGCAAAAAGTGGCCGATGGTCCCCATGATCGATGAACAGGGCCGGCCTGTACTGAAAAAGAATGGCAAGCCCCGGCTGGTGAGTTCCTACAGCCTGCTGCAGACGCAGTTCTTTGAGCATATGCGGCAGGCGGGATTCACCGACTTTGAGCGCGGTATACAGGGCAGTGATGTCGAACACCTGAACGTACTGGAATATAAGGTCCAGAAGGACCGCCAGACAGTGGCAGAACTGTCTGACCAGAAAAAACAACTGCAAGGTCAGCGGAAGGAACTTATCTCCCAGGTGAAGAACATTTCCGGGTCGATCCGCGATGTGGCGGACATCAAGCAGCGGGCCAAAACCAAAGGCGTGCTGGAAAAGCGGGTGGAACTGATGCCGCAGGATTTTCAGACGCTGTGTGAGATGGCAAAAGTCAGCGGCAAGCTGCAGGCAGAAACCCGCAGTCTGCGGATGCAGCTGCAGCAAAGCACAGTGAGGGAACAGGAACTGCGCCAGCGCCTCCACCGTTGTGAGGAACAGCTGGATGCGGTGCTCAACGACAACCGGCCCTACCGGGAAGCCATGCGGGTGGCACCGGAACAGGTGCAGGCGTTTGTGCTGGGCATCTGCCGCCGCCAACAGGAAGAAAAGCGGCTGAATCGTCAGCAGCGCCGCCAGCGAGCCAGGGGCCAGGACCGATGACAGAACACATCATAAGGCAGCAGGGGGCAGCCCTGCAGAAAGGAGCCGCTACGGAAGATCGGCGGGAGCAGAAAGCAGCACAGGCAGCGGCGTCCGCCATGAATCGGGAGGACGGCGTACCAGAGCAGGAGCTGGAACGGTTTGCCCGGTTTCTGCTGCCCAAGATCCAGGCATTTTACCAGTCGGAAGAGGGGAAACGGCTGTTCGAGGAGTGGAAAAACAGGAGAAACGCGGAAGAAAAAATGAGAAAGAGCAAGGGATCATAAAAATTTCCTGAAAGTTGGCGTGGTGTCGGAAGAGAAAAAGCTAAAGAAAGGGTGAAGTTTGTAGGTCACAAGAGCCATCTGGCTCTTGTGGCATTTTTCTTGGAGATGCTTCTTTTGCCCCAAATACCTTGAATTGCAAAAATTTCCATTCCCAAATCGTTTCCTAAATAAATGGGATTATATGAATGAAAGGGAGACGAAGAGCATGGAAGGATACGGAGAAGCGGTTTTTGCGACGGAATATCTTTGCAAGGAATACCGACATACGGTGGCGTTGCGAGATGTGAGCATCACAATCCCGCGCGGGCAGATCTACGGTCTGATCGGCGAAAACGGCGCGGGGAAAACCACCCTGCTGCGAATTCTATGCGGTCTGACTCGCCCCACACGGGGCAGACTGCTGCTGTTTGGTGCGGCAGACGCTGCCCGACAGTCAGAAATGCGGCGTCGGATGGGGTGCCTTGTGGACGGCCCTGCCTTGTATGCGGATCTGACCGCATGGCAAAACCTGAAAGTGCAGTGCCTGCAGCGAGGGTTAAATGAGGCGGATATTGCTCCCACCCTGCAACTGGTGGGTCTGAAAGACACTGGCAGCAAACCTGCCGGAAAATTCTCGCTGGGGATGCGCCAACGGCTGGGGCTGGCAGTTGCTCTCTTGGGGAAACCGGAATTTCTGGTACTGGACGAACCGCTCAATGGGCTGGACCCGATGGGGATACAGGAACTGCGACATCTTCTGGAAAAACTGAACCGGGAACAGGGGATGACGATTCTGCTGTCCAGTCATATCCTCAGCGAGTTGCACCAGCTTGCGACAAGCTACGGCATTTTACATAACGGGCAGCTACTGGAACAACTGACGGCAGAAGAACTGGACGCCCGCTGCAGCAAGTATCTGTTAGTCCGTACCGACAATGACCGACGGGCGGTAGACATCCTCCGCAAGATGTTTCCGGAAGCTATCTGTCAGGCAACAGTGGAGGGGCTGCGCTTGTCCCCGGTAGGAAACGAGGCAGCAGCGACAGCTTCCGGTGTGCTAATGGAGAATGGCTTGCACGTGCAGGAACTGGCAGTGCGCAGCGAAGGGCTGGAGGCATATTTCACGGCCTTGGTAGGAGGTGACAGCCATGCCGATGCAGGCTAAAGCGGAAGGAGTCAAACTGTTCCATGCAAAAGAACAGCTATGGGCTTTGTTGGGGTTTTTCCTGGTACTGCTGTGGTTTGCCAACAGTGGGACCATGTATTTTATGGTGGCGGGTGATCTTCTGAACCCGCTTGACTCCATCGGATTTTTCAAGGATGTTGCGATGGGAAGTGGGCGGTCCGGCTTGCAGCTGGTGCGCAGCTCTCAGAGCCTGACGGTGTTCAGCTGGCTGATCCCCGTCAATCTGTGTGTGGCGCAATTCGCGTCGGAGCGCCGGGCACGCACCGATGAATTGTTCGTCAGTCATGGAGGACGGTTGTCTACTCTATACCGCGCCAAATTCGGGGTGGTCTGCGGTTTCTGCCTGCTTTTACAGCTGGCCTTTTACGGAATCTGCTTTATCATCACAGCCATCCAGATGGGAATTGTGCCCGCACCCGGAACAGTTCTGTTGTTCTGCGCAGTATCGGTGGGAAATCTTCTGGTGCTGGGGGTTTTCCTGGCATTGGCGTCGGTCCTTACACTCTGGCTGAAAAACCATGCTGCCGCGGCACTGGTGACCAGTATTCTGCCGTTGGCAGGAGTGCTGCTTTATCAGGTACAGTATGAAGATTTTTCTACTCAGCCTCTTCTGATACAACTGGCGGCTAAGGCTATGCCCACCTATTACTGGTCCCGGCTGTGTGCTTTGAACATCACGCCGCAGTTTTGTGTCGAATTGGTAGCTTGGGTGATTGTGGCCCTTGCTGTGGCGGCAGGGCTGGGATGGATGGCACTTCACCGCCCGGATGCCGGAAAGCAGCGCAGTGCCAGAAAGGCGCACGCAGTCCTGCGGCGTAGGGAAAAATCTGCCGCTCGACAGGGAATGCACCGGGCCAGCACTTTCTCCGCAGCTTTGTATGCCCTTCGCTGCACTCGCCTGCCGGGAATGCTGGCTCTGTTCAGTCTGCTGTGCATGGCGTTTGCTCTGGGAGCCAGTGAATCCCGCATTGTGGACGCTACTTGGGCAGACGGCAGGCGGGTAGGCATTTTTCCCGGCGGTTCGTTGCCAGTGGGAAGCGCGGCGGATGCTGCTCTCGGCACGGTGCTGTCAGTGGGCATCCTTGCGTGGATTGCAGTCATTCTCGTGGCGGTGATGGCATTCCACCAGAACAAAACAGCGGGCGCTGCCCGGTTGGCGGTCGCCCATGGCGTAAGCCGGGTCCGATATATGGTTGGCAGTTTTGCGGCGGAAACGATTATGCTCCAAGGGTGGTACATGGTGTTGTATTTCCTGCTGTCGGTTGTCACAGGATCCCTCTCCCAGCCGGGACGCACGGCGTTTTTCTGGATGCAGAGCGCCTGGATTTTGCAGGCAAGCTATGCGGTGGTTTGGCTGGTATGCCGACTTTGCGGCAGTGAATTGGCGGGAGCTACTTTCTGCTTTGTGGTGACTCTGGCTGGAGTTATTGTGAGCGTTTCTGCCCCGGATCCGGCGGCAGTTTCTCCCTTGTCCGCGCTATTGTTTTATGCAACACCTATGCCCTATTGGCTGGCTCTGGGCGGGGGGCATTCGATTCCTTGGCAGGCTGTTGGTTATGGCGCAGGTGTTACCGCCTTGTGCTTGGCGGCAGCGCTGGCTATCACGACAGTGAGAGATGTGGAGTAAAAAGTGGCTTCTGTGTATAGCGGAACAAAATACTTGCGAAAGACCTCTAATTCGATTATACTTGAATTAACGAATTTTGCAGGAGGTCTTTCCATGGATGTATCCGTAGGCACCCGGCTGCGCGTGCTGCGCAAGGACGCGGGGCTGACCCAGGCCCAGCTGGCGGCGCTGGCTGGAACCAACCAGGCTGCCATCAACCGGTACGAAACCGACCGGGCGGCGGCGCCCTACCGTATCTTGGTCTGGTACGCCACCTATTTTAATGTATCGCTGGATTATATCTTCGGTCTGTGCGAGGACCCCCGCGGCCGGTATGTCTGCGTCACACCGGAGGGAGCGCAGGAAGTGGTGCAACGCAAACCGGATTGGAGCGAGTTTGTGGAAGCCTGCTTCACGCCGGGCAGCGAGCTGAACCGCCGACTGAAGCAGATGATCCTCAATATGGGAGAAGAGGAGAAGCACAAGTAAGGAGGTGCACGCCATGAATGCCGTGATCTATGCCCGTTACAGCAGCGACAACCAACGGGAAGAATCCATCGAGGGACAGCTGCGGGAATGCAAGGGGTATGCCGACCAGAACGGCATCACCGTGGTGCGGACCTATATCGACCGGGCACTGTCCGCCAAGACCGACAGCCGCCCGCAGTTCCAGCAGATGATCCACGACAGCGCCACCCACACCTTTGAAGCGGTGCTGGTATGGAAGCTGGACCGCTTTTCCCGCAACCGGTACGACTCGGCCCATTATAAGCGCATCCTCAAAAACAACCGGGTCCATGTGGTGTCTGTGACGGAGCCCATCTCCAACACGCCGGAGGGTATCATGCTGGAAAGCCTGCTGGAAGGTATGGCTGAGTACTATTCGGCAGAACTGGCCGAGAAAGTCAGTCGCGGACACAAAGAGAACGCCCTCAAGGCCAAGTTCAACGGCGGCCCGGTGCCGCTGGGCTATCGCATCGACAGTGAGCATCATTACCAGATCGACCCGGCCACCGCACCGGTGGTGCAGGAAGCGTTCCAGCGGTACGCGGCGGGGGAGAGCATCCGCAGCATCATCGAATCGCTGAACGCACGCGGCATCCGCAACAGCCGGGGCAACCCGTTCACCAAGAACAGCTTCCAGACGCTGCTCAAAAACCGCCGGTATTTGGGCGAATACCGCTATAAGGATACCGTCATCCCGGATGCCATCCCGGCCATCATCGGCCCGGATTGCTTCGATGCGGTCCAGCGCCGGTGTGAGATTCACCGTCAGGCACCGGCCCACAACAAGGCCGATGTCCACTATCTGCTCACCACCAAGCTGTTCTGCGGCAAGTGCGGTACCATGATGGCAGGGGAGAGCGGCAGAAGTCACACGGGCACAGTCCACTGTTACTATAAATGTGGCACCCGCAAACGCAGCGGCAAGGAGGCTTGCAGCCTGAAGCCGGTGCGCAAGGAGCCGCTGGAGCAGTTTGTGGTTAAGACCGCACTGGAAAAAGTGCTGAACGACCGAGTCATTGATATGCTGGCGGACAAGCTGCTGGAATACCAGAACAAGGAAAACACCCGCCTGCCGGTTTTGCAGACAGAATTGAAAGAGGTGAAGCGCCGCATCGACAATCTGGTGGCGGCCATCGAGCAGGGCATTCTGACGCCCGCCACCAAGGCGCGGATGGAGGAACTGGAACAGCAGCGGGAAGCGCTGGAAACCAGCATCCTGCAGGAGCAGATCGAAAAGCCGCCCATTACCCGGGAACAGATTCTTTTCTGGTTCGATCAGTTCCGCCACGGCGACCCGGCGGATATCGCCTTTCAGGAAAAGGTCATCGACTGCTTTGTCAACTCCATTTATATGTTCGATGACCGCATCGTGGTGAATTTCAACTATCAGGAGGGTGGACGCCCGGTATCTTTAGAAGAAGTACTCAGTTCGTTTTTGGATGGGAATGGTGCACCAAAAAGATACCTCGCAAGAAGTTGCGGGGTATTTTTTTATTGCTGTTTTCCGGGAAAGCAGGAGCTTGGTGCAGCATCAGGGGGGAGAACAGTTCGTGCCGGCCGTTTTGTGTCCTGAACGGAAAAATACCCCTGCGGGGCATTTTTAGAGCGCGGGGGTTGCAGGAGAATGTTGATAAAATGGGTTGGAGTAAGCGCGTGAAAGAATATATGAGGCAGGGGCCGGGCATGCCCGGGGCTTTTATAGGGCGATGGAAGATTGTATGGGGGATTCAAGGGAAGGCAGGCGGCATGTATGCCGCCCCTACAGAGGAAGCGGTAAGGCTGGTGGCAGAGAAAGGTACACAGAAAGACTCTGCTGATTTTGGCCGCCGGAGTTCCAGAAGAACAACAGGCAAAGTGATATGCATTCCGACTTGGCGTACTGTGAAAAGTAGTATGGGGGAATATCACTTTTTCCTGTAGAGAGCGGCCGGAGGATAGAGAAAATCGGTGAGCAATTTAATTATCTGGATGAAAATGATCGGGATCATATGCATCCGAAGTTAGGAATGCAGGAGTGTCCCAATCTTCGAGTTTCGGCAAGCTTTCAGCAGGCACCGGTTGTCCCCAGCCTGCGGGGTCATACTCAGTTGCGACAGCCCGATAGGTTACGCGGTAGCTTTTGTCACAGTAGTCAAGCTGCAAAATGGTGGCCAACGCACCAAACTCTTCTTCAATAGGGGATACAATGTAAATGCGCCATTCGCACTCGTTCTCCGTTATCTCTGCCAGCGCCATAATCTCCTTGGCCATGGCGTGGGCAATGTCCGGCTTGGGAGTCGTATATATCCATCCGTATTCATCAAGAACCAGCTTACCGTCCGCATAGGCCTCGGTGACAACCACCTGCGAGGCAACCAGCACGGCACGGGCCTTGGCAATGACCGCATTCTGCCGAGCCTTGTCTATGCAGCCAGTCAGCGAGGGCACCAGCAGCGCCGCCAGTGTCGCTAAAATTACCAATACAACAATTAGCTCCACCAAGGTAAAACCGGATTCCTTTTTGGTGCTGCGGGCTGATTTCATGGCCGGACCCTCCTGCACAAGACAGTATAATATCGTATAAAAACAGTATAAAATCGCAGGGACGGTCCCGTCAATGCGTAATAACGACAAAAATCGCTGCCGCCCTTTGTGACTTCTGCTCGCAGAGGCAGTTCTTGCGCAGGGGGGCGCGGTATGCTATACTAACAGCAGGAAAAAATATCCGGGCATCACCGCGCACCGCACTGGCACGCGCGTTATGCAGCGATGCCCGGGTGCGATGCCAGCCAAAAGGAGGTGCTGCGGATGACCCGCATTGCGATCGTGGAGGACGAGGCCGCCGTCCGGGAGCAGCTGACAGGCTATGTGCAGCGCTATACACGGCAGTACGGTACACCGTTTGAGGTTTCGGCCTTTGCAAGCGGTGTCGAGATTCTGGAGGAATACCGCCCGGTCTACGACATTATTTTTCTTGATGTTGAGATGCCGCATCTGGACGGCATGGAGACCGCCCGCCGCATCCGCACGCTGGACAGCGATGTGCTGCTGATTTTTATTACCAACATGGCGCAGTATGCCATCAAGGGGTATGCGGTGGGGGCGCTGGATTATGTGCTGAAGCCCGTGCCGTATTTTGCTTTTTCGCAGCAGCTGCAGAAGGCTGTGAACCAGCTGGCCCGCCGTGTGCGCCACTATCTGGCCGTTCCGGTGGACGGCGGCATGCGCAGGCTGGATGCGGCAGGCATCTACTACATTGAGAGTGAAGGCCACCGCATCCACTTTTACACCGAGGATGGTGATTTCTCGGCCCCCGGTGCGCTCAAGGCGCTGGAGGAAAAGCTGGCTGCGCAGCCCTTTGCCCGCTGTAACAGCGGGTATCTTGTCAATCTGGCACAGGTGTCCGGTGTGCAGCAGAGCGTTGTGCAGGTTGGCCCGTATGAGCTGCAGATCAGCCGCCCCAAGAGAAAGAGCTTCCTTGCGGCGCTGGCGGATTTCATCGGGGGTGAGGGGTAATGTCCGTTTTACCGGATGTACCGCGGCTGTACACGGCGCTGGCGGAGATTCTGGCCGCCCTGCTGTATGCGCAGGCACGGCCGTCCCGCACTGCAAAGCCGGTGTACTGGGGCATAACCGCCGTCTGGGCGATTCTGCTGGCAGTGTTTTTGCACCTGACCGGCCATGTGCCGCTTGCGTGGTGGGTGCCCTGCATGGTGTCGGCCATCGCGGCGATGTATCTCTACCTCTGGGCCACGCGGGAGATGAACCTGCGGGAGGCCGGCTACAGCTGCGCGCGGGCGTTTGTTCTGGCAGAGTTGGCGGCCAGTCTGGAATGGCAGCTGCACTGCTGGCTCTGGCCGCAGCGCACGGGCGGCGAGATACCGGCGCTGCTGCTGCTGGCGGCCGTCTACGGCGCACTGTACGGGGGGCTGTACTGGCTGGAACGCCGCTTTGTGATCGCCGCGCGGCTGAATGTTACGGCGGCGGCCACGCTGATGGCGGTTGTTATGGCGCTGACGGTATTTGCTGTGAGCAACCTGAGCTTTATCGCCGCGGCACAGGCGACGATGAGCGTCTACTACATCCGCACGCTGGTGGATTTTGCCGGGGTGCTGATTTTGAGCGTCCAGCATGAGCAGCTGCGGGAAACGGCGCTGCACAGCGAGCTTTCCGCCATGGACGCGGTACTGCACCGCCAATATGAGCAGTACCGCCAAAGCAAGGAGAATATACGCCTGATCAACCGGCGCTACCACGAACTGAAAATGCAGATCGCGGCCATCCGGGCCGAGCGGGATCAGGCCAAGCAAAATGCCGCGCTGGCTGAGATGGAGAGCGACATCCGCCGCTATGAGGCCGAGAACAAGACCGGCAACCCGGTGCTGGACACGCTGCTGACGGCCAAAAGCCTGTACTGCCAGCAGCACGGCATCAACATGACCTGTGTCGCAGACGGCACGCTGCTGAATTTTTTGACAACGGGGGAGATATGCACCATCGTCGGCACGGCGCTGGACAACGCCACCGAGAGCGTCCTGACCGAGCAGGACCCCGAAAAGCGGCTGATCCGGGTGGCAATTTACGCGCAGAACGGCTTTGTGATGCTGCGGTTTGAAAACTACTGCACAAAGCCTGTGGAGCTTGGCCCGGACGGTCTGCCCCGGCGCAGCAGCCACGGCGGCTATGACCTGAAAAGTGTCCGCGCTGCCGCTGAGGCCCGCGGCGGCACCCTGACCCTGCACTGGGAAAACGAGTGGTTCACCCTGCGGGTACTGTTGCCGCAGAAGAATGAACTGTGAAAGAACTCCGGAGATAGCTCCGGAGTTTTTTTTGATGGCGCAGATTGCACAAACAGGCAAGACGAAAAACTGGCAAAATGACCAATAAAAATTGACGTACTCCGTAGAAATTGACAGATTGTGAAGCAAAACCGACAATTTATGTATTTTTTGTGTTTTTCTGTTAAAAAATGCTATAATAAAGAGGCAAAATTCGGCGAGGCCGAAAAAGAAGGAGAAAAAAGTATGAAAACGTTCCTCTGCGTTGTGCGGCGGGTATTGGCGGTTCTGCTGGCGCTTATCTTTGCGCCGCTGGGGGCTGCCTGCCTGATTGCCATTCCGCTGTCCAACAACTATTCGGCTATGGTCAGTATGGCCATAGCAATGCCGACCACCGCCAAAAGCGGCGGCAGCAATCCGCAGTATTTCACCAGTGACTATTCTTCCGCCGCGGCGGTGCAGGAGGCCTCGGCCCAGCTCTGCCGCGAAATTGAGCAGGAGGGTATGGTTCTTCTGCGCAATAATGGAGATGCCCTGCCGCTGGCCAAGGGCGCAAGCGTGACCCTTCTGGGCGAAAGCGCAGCCGACCTTGTCTATGGCGGCGCAGGCGCGGGCAGCGTGGACACCTCCACCGCGCCCAACCTGCGGCGGGCTATGGAGGCCGCAGGCTTTACCGTCAACCCGGTGCTGTGGGACTTCTACACCACCGGCGCGGGTGCCTCTTATAAAAAGGAAGTGCCCAGCATTACCGGGCAAGGCCGCTTTGCCGCCAACGAGGCCCCGCAGAGCGCCTACACGCAGGCTGAATTTGACAGCATGGCGCAGTACAATGATGCTGCAATCGTGGTGATTGGCCGCAGCGGCAGTGAGAGCGTGGATTTGCCGACAGAGTACCTCTCCTTCACACAGGAGGAGCGCAACCTGATTCAGATGGCAACCGAACGCTTTGACAAGGTGATTCTGCTTCTGAATGTGACCAACCCCATCAATATGACGGAGCTCAGCCGGTATGACATTGACGCTGTGCTTTGGGTGGGCGCACTGGGGCAGGAGGGGGCCTATGCCATCGGCGAGGCACTGAACGGCACGGTGAACCCCAGCGGCCACTTGGTGGACACTTGGGCGGCTGACGCAGCCTCTGCCCCGGCCGCTGCAAATCTGGGCGATTACACCATCACAAACAGCGATGTGTTTGCCGGTAACAAGTATATTGTCTACGCCGAGGGCGTCTATGTCGGTTACCGCTACTATGAGACCCGCTACGAGGATGCCGTTCTGGCACAGGGCAACGCGGGTGATTTTGACTACGATGCACAGGTGGTGTACCCCTTCGGCTACGGCCTGAGCTATACGGACTTCAGCTGGTCGGATTACAAGATGACCGAAACGGCGGACGGCTTTGCGCTGAATGTCACCGTCACGAACACCGGAAAGGCTGCGGGCAAGGAGGTTGTGCAGGCGTATCTGCAGAACCCGTATACGGAATATGACCGTGCCAACCGCATTGAAAAACCGGCGGTGGAGCTGGTCGGCTTTGCCAAGACGGATATTCTGCAGCCCGGCGAAAGCCAGACCGTCCAGATTGATGTGGACAAGAGTGCCATGAAGGTCTTTGACGCCTACGGCGCGGGCACTTACATTCTGGAGGCAGGGGACTACTACCTGACGGCTGCCGCCAACGCCCATGAGGCCACCAAGAACCTTCTGGCCGCCAAGGGCGCAGAGGTGGACGGCAATGCGGCGATGACCGCGCTCTACAATCAGGCGCAGACCGACACCAAGATCTTTGCAACGGCAGAAACCGGTGCAGCCGTCACCGCACAGATGGCGGATGCGGATATTACGACCTACGACGCTGACTTTACCTATCTGAGCCGCAGCGACTGGACCGGCACCTGGCCGACCACCTACCAGAATGGCAGCTGGGAGGCCCCGGAAACCGTTTTGACCGCGCTGGAAATTACCCGCCCGGAGGATGAAAGCGCCGAAATGCCGGCCTTTGATGAGGCGGGCAACTTGAAGCTGTGCGACCTGATTGGCGCGGACTATGACGATGCCCGCTGGGAAACGCTGCTGAGCCAGATGAGCAAGAAGGACACCTACAATCTGATTCGCCATGCAGGCTATGGTACGATGGCGGTCGAGAGCATCGGCGCGCCCGGCACGGTACATAAGGATGGCCCCGCAGGCATTTCCAGCACGCTGGCGGGCGGAAAGCTGCACTGCATGGCGTATGAGCCTGCGGTGGTGCTGGCTTCGACCTACAATGTGGAGCTGGCGTCCCGCCGCGGCAAGCTGGTGGGCGAGGATAGCCTCTCCAGCGGGGTGCAGGTCTGGTATGCCCCGGCTATGAACATCCACCGTGCAGCCAACAGCGGCCGTAACTTTGAGTATTATGCCGAGGACCCGCTGCTTTCCGGCGTGTTCGGCGCAGCGGAGACTGCCGCCTTCCAGAGCAAGGGCGGCATTGTCACCATCAAGCATTTCGCCTTCAATGACCAGGAGACCAACCGTATCGGCGGTGCGATGTTCGTCAATGAGCAGGCCGCCCGCCAGCTGTACCTGAAGCCCTTTGAGATGAGCATTGTGGACGGCGGCGCTGTGGGCATTATGAGTGGTATGAACCGCATCGGTTGCCGCTGGATTGGCGGCCATGAGGGCATTATGACCAACATCCTGCGTGGTGAGTGGGGCTACAAGGGCTTTGTCATTACCGACCAGACCTCCTTCAACAGCTTTGATTACTGCGACATCCGCGAGGGTCTGGCTGCGGGCAATGACCTGTGGCTGAACACGGCCCACAATATGTGGGCGCTCAATGACAGCGAGCTGACCGCAACGGTTATGCAGAACGCCCGCACGGCCGTGCACCGCTATCTGTACGCGGTGGCCAACTCCAACGCAATGAACGGTGTGGATGCCGATACCACGGTCAAGAACATCATCCCGGCATGGCAGTATGGCTACGTGGCGTTGGTGGTCTTTGTGGCGGTGATGTGGTTCTTCGGCTTCAAGGCGGTGCGCGCGCTGTGGGCCAGCAAGCGCTATCTTGCCAAGAAGGCAGAGCGCAAGGCCAAGCGTGCTGCAAAGAAGGCTGCCAAGGCTAACAAAGCGTAAAAACAGCAACTTGCACAAGCCATAACATATAAATTTAAGCAAAACGCACAGAGAATTTTCTGTGCGTTTTGTGTTTTTTGCAAAGTATGCGCCAAAAACAACAGATTGTGCAAAAAATGAGTCATTGGGGCATTTCTCTGCTACAATAGAATCAACACAAAAAGCATGGTACCAGCTTGTAGGTGTTATGAGAGAAAAAAGCAAGTAAGAGGAGAAAGAAGTAAATGACGAAGCAACCGAAAGTCCGCAAGCCGCATCCCGTATTGCACGGGATTGGGCTGGTACTGTCCGCGATATTGTTGGTCGCAGTGCTGGCAGGCACCTATGTGCTGTCCACATTGGCAACCGTGATTGACAGCTTTTTCGGTGCGCCAAGCGGTCACTATTCTGACGCAGAAATTGCAGACACCAAAGTAAAGGCCGAGGCACTCGCCGCCGATGTGGAGGCCGAGGGCACGGTTCTGGTGCAGAACAACGAAAACACCTTGCCGCTGGCTGCCGACAACAAAAAGGTCAACGTGTTCGGCTGGGCCTCCACCGCCTGGCTGGGCGGCGGCTCCGGCTCCGGCGGCGTAAACAGCGTCAACACCGACCTGCTGGCTGCCCTGACCGCCTACGGCATTGAGTACAACACCGAGCTGACCGATATGTACAAGGACTTCCAGCCCGGGCGTGAATACGCCAGAACGCTGAGCAGCCGTCCCGAGCAGTCCGGCCGCCTGTACGAGCCTGACATCAGCAACACCACCTACTACACCCAGTCGATGCTCGACAACGCCAAGAGCTTTTCTGATACTGCCGTGGTCGTCATCGGTCGTCTGGCAGGCGAGAGCAACGATGCCACCAAGCAGCAGTACAAGCGCACCGAAAAGGGCGGCGACATTGTGGTGGACGACACCCGCACGATGCTGGAGCTGACCACCGAGGAAGAAGCCCTGCTGACCTATGTCGGCGCCAACTACAAGAATGTGGTCGTGCTTGTCAACTCCACCAATGTGATGGAGCTGGGCCAGCTGGAGACCATCCCCGGCGTGGACGCCTGCCTGATTGCCGGTTTGTCCGGCTCCGAGGGCGCAACCGCCATCCCCGCAGTGCTGTGGGGCGAAAAAGAACCCAGCGGCCGCACCGCCGACACTTGGGCGTATGATCTGACCACAGCCGCCAGTTATGCCAACGCCGGTATGGAGGGCGTGGGCGCTTACGCCGATGCCGAGGGTCTGTACCCGGCGGACGGCACCGTCAGCGGCAACCTCGATACCTACGATGCCTATGAGCAGGTTTCCTATGTAGATTACGCCGAGGGCATTTACATCGGCTACAAATGGTACGAGACCGCTGACGCCGAGGGCTACTGGAGCAATGTTTCCAACGAGTACGGCACCGGCTATGACGGCGTTGTGCAGTATCCCTTCGGCTACGGCCTGAGCTACACCAGCTTTGATTGGAAGGTGACCGATGCCTCCGCCAACGGTGCCACCCTGACGAAGGACGGCGATGTGACCGTGAAGGTCACCGTCACCAACACCGGCGACCGCGCCGGCAAGGATGTTGTGCAGCTCTACTACACCGCACCCTATATTGCAGGCGAGATTGAAAAGTCCGGCGTGGAGCTGGGCGCCTTTGCCAAGACCAAGGAGTTGCAGCCCGGCGAGAGCGAGGAGGTTACTCTGACCGTTCCCGTGGAGAAGATGGCCAGTTACGATGCCTACGATGCCAACCACAACGGCTTTACCGGCTATGAGCTGGACGCCGGTGACTATATCTTTACTGTGCGCCACGATGCCCACACCGTGGACGATGCCGAAAAGGCAACCCTGATCTGCACGCTGCCCGCCAATGTGCAGTATCCCACCGACAGTGTTTCCGGCAACGAGGTCGGCAACAAGTTTACCGGCAGCGATGCCATTGACGGCGTAAGCCTTGACGGCAGCGACTCCAACCAGAACATCACCTACATGACCCGCGCTGACTTTGCGGGCACCTTCCCCAAGACCAACACCCCCAGCCGCGCTATGACCGACAATGTCAAGGCGCTGAACCTCTACACCGCCGATATGGCGAACGGCTACATCAATGAGGCCGACGAGGCCATCACCACCGGTGCCAAGAACGGTCTGAAGATCGAGGATAACGGCAAGACCACCGAGCTGGGCTACCAGCTGGGCGCTGACTTCAACGACCCGCAGTGGGATACCCTGCTGGATCAGCTGACTGTGGACGAGATGGAAAACCTGTTTGTCAACGGCTACGGCGGTCTGGTTGAGCTCAAGAGCGTCGGCAAGGCACGCAGCAAGGACGCCGACGGCCCCGCACAGATCGGCGGATTTACCGGCATGGGTGCCGGGACCGGCTTTCCCAACTCCAGCACGCTGGCCCAGACCTGGAACGCCGACCTTGCTTTGCAGGAGGGCCGTACCATCGGCACGCAGGCACTGCAGAACGGCTACACCGGCTGGTATGCCCCTGCCACCAACATGCACCGCAGCCCCTTCAACGGCCGTAACTACGAGTATTATTCCGAGGACAGCCTGCTGTCCGGCGTCATCTGCGGCAACACTGTGCAGGGTGCCAACGATGCCGGTGTCTACACCTATGTCAAGCATTTCATCTGCAACGATGGCGAGAGCGGCATCTACCGCGATTCCGTCTACACATGGATGACCGAGCAGACCCTGCGCGAAACCTACCTGCGCCCCTTCCGGATGCTGGTAGAGGAGTACGATGCTGTCGGTTTGATGAGCAGCTACAACCGCATCGGCGCGGTCTGGGCAGGCGGCAGCGAGGCGCTGCTGACTGGTATCCTGCGCGATGAATGGGGCTTTGACGGCGCTGTCATCACCGACTACTGCGACCACCACAGCTACATGAACGGCGACCAAGCCCTGCGCGCAGGCGGCAGCCTTTGGATGTCCGGCATGATGGGCGGCCAGCTTTCCTGCGAGACCGGCTCCAACAGCTATCTGCAGGCCCTGCGCCGCGCCACCAAGGAAACCCTCTACATGTACCTGCATGTCCGTGTAACCAACCGCGATTATGCAGAAAGCATCGGCGATACCGCCGCGCTGCGCCACGACTTTAAGCCCGCTGTACTCGGCTGGCGTCACCTTATTGCGCTGATCGACCTTGTTGCCGTGGCACTGTTTGCACTGGCAATCCGCGGCATTGTCCGTGATGTCAAGCTGTACAAGGCCGCCAAGGCCGCCAGAGCCGAAAATAAGAACGCATAAAAATAACCCCCGCAATACCGCACAATGCAAGCGCATGACCGTAAGTTGAAATTGCGCGGTATTGCCTTATAAAAAAGGAGTGCATCCCCCTTGAAAAACGCTGAAATCATCGCAAAACTGAATCTGGAACAAAAATGCGCGCTGCTTTCGGGCGCGGGCACCTTCACCACGCGTGGCTGCCCCAAGGCGGGGGTACCGTCCATCACCCTGTCGGACGGGCCGAACGGCGTGCGCAAGCAGGCCGGGGCGGCGGATCATCTGGGCCTGAACCCCAGTGTTCCGGCAACCTGCTTCCCGACTGCGGCCACCGTGGCCTGCAGCTGGGACCCCGCACTGGGCGAGGAGATCGGCCGTGCCATGGGCGAGGAGGCCGCTGCGCAGGAGGTTGCCGTGCTGCTCGGCCCCGGGCTTAACACCAAGCGCAGCCCCCTGTGCGGACGCAACTTTGAGTATTTTTCCGAGGACCCGTATCTTTCGGGCAAGATGGCCGCCGCCTATGTGCGGGGTATCCAAAGCGAGGGCATTGCAGCCTGCCCCAAGCATTTTGCCGTCAACAGTCAGGAGCTGCGCCGCATGGCGTCCGACTCCGTTCTGGACGAGCGCACGCTGCGCGAGCTGTACCTGACCGGCTTTGAGATCGTGGTCAAGGAGGCTGCGCCCAAGACCATCATGTCCAGCTACAACCTCGTCAACGGCACCTATGCCAACGAGAACGCCCATCTTCTGCAGGATATTCTGCGCAGGGACTGGGGCTTTTCCGGTGCCGTTGTGACCGACTGGGGCGGCTCCAACGACCATGCGCTCGGCGTAAAGAACGGCTCCACGCTGGAAATGCCCGCCCCCGGCGGTGACGCCGTGCGGGAACTGCTGGCTGCCGTACAAAGCGGTAAGATCACCGAGGCGGATGTGGATGCCCGGCTGGATGAGCTGCTGACGCTGGTGCTGGATACAAGCGCTGCCGTGCAAAAGCACAGCCGCAGCTTTGACGCCGATGCGCACCATGCGCTGGCCCGCCGCGCCGCCGCCGAGAGCGCCGTGCTGCTGAAAAATGACGGCGGCATCCTGCCGCTGGCCGCCGGTGCAAAAGTTGCCGTTATCGGTGACTTTGCCGAAACACCGCGCTATCAGGGGGCTGGTTCGAGCGCCGTAAACTCTATCAAGGTCGATACGCTGCTTGATTGCCTTGCGCAGAGCGGGCTGCAGTGCGCGGGCTTCGCCGCAGGCTTTGACCGTCAGGGCCGCCCCGATGCCGCCAAAAAGGCGCAGGCCGTGGCACTGGCCCAAAAGGCCGACACGGTGCTGCTCTGTCTGGGTCTGGATGAGATCAAGGAGAGCGAGGGCCTTGACCGCGTGGACATGAAGCTTGCCGATAACCAGATCGAGCTTTTGCAGGCGGTCGAGCAGGCCAACCCCAACACGGTGGTGATTCTGAACGCCGGTGCATCGCTGGAAACGCCGTGGCTGGCCCACTGCAGGGCGCTCGTCTATGGGGCGCTGGGTGGGCAGGCCGGTGCCGGTGCCATGGTGGATGTGCTGACCGGCAAGGTCAACCCCGGCGGCAAGCTGGCCGAGACATGGGCCAATGCCTATGCGGAGACCCCCGCCAAGGATAACTTTGCCGGGGCGGGCCGCACCGTACAGTACCGCGAGGGGCTGTATGTCGGCTACCGCTATTACCAGACCGCCGGGGTGCCGGTGGCGTTCCCGTTCGGCTACGGCCTGAGCTACACAAGCTTTGCCTATTCCGACCTGAAGGTCACTGCCGACAGTGTGACCCTGACCGTGACCAACACCGGTGCGCGTGACGGCGCGGAGATCGTGCAGGTCTATATCGCAAAGCCCGGTGCGGAGATCTTCCGCCCTGCGCAGGAGCTAAAGGCCTTTGCAAGGGTGCCGCTGGCGGCAGGGGAGAGCCGCACGGTCACGCTCCCGCTCGATGACAAGGCGTTCCGCTACTGGAACACCAGAACCGATGGCTGGGAGATCGAGGGCGGCCGGTATGAGGTCCGCGTCGGTGCCTCCAGTGCGGACATCCGCCTGACGGCCGATGTTGACATCCGCGGCACCAATGCCACTGATCCCTATGCCGGCAAGGCACTGCCGCACTACAGGAGCGGCAGTGTGCAGAATGTGCCCGATGCCGAGTGGGAGGCCCTGCTTGGACATCCCATCCCGCAGGATAAGGTCAAAATCGACCGCAACATGACGCTGGGCGAGCTGAACCACAGCCGCAGCCCGCTGGGCTGGCTGATCTGGGCCGTGCTGACAGCACTGCTGAACGCCAGCTTCAAAAAAGGAAAGCCAGATCTGAATGTGCTGTTCCAGTACAACATGCCGCTGCGCGCGCTGGCCAAAATGACAAGCGGCGCCATCAGCATGGGCATGGTGGACGGCCTTGTCATGGAGCTGCAGGGCTTCTGGATCATCGGCCTTGTACGGGTCATCTATGAAGCTGTTAAAAATCAAATTCTGAACGCGCAGATGGAACGCCGCCTGCGCAACGACTGAAGGGAGACTATATGAAAGCGTGGAATACCTTTGCAGCCAAGCACCCTGCCGCCGCCCAATGGGTGCGCGAGGGCGGGCTGTTCGTCATCGTATCAAACCTTATCACGGTGTTCAAATACCTGCTGCTGCAGTTTCTGCCTGCGGCGTTTGCCGGGCTGCCGGTTGTGGACTTCGGCTGGCCGGGCATCCCGGTCACACTCTTCGGAGAGACCTTCCGCTGGAATATTCTGGGCTATGACGCTGCCCACGGCGGCCTGCCGTACTTTTGCGCCTATATGGTGGCAATGGTGGTGGGGGAGTGCATCAACTTCCCGATCCAGCGCAGCTTTGTGTTCCGCAGCAAGGGCAATTTAGGCAAGCAGATCGCGTGGTATGTCCTTGCGTTCTGTGCCATTACCTGCATTGTCAACTCCATCAACTGTGTATGGGTCGCAGTGGCGGGACTTCTGGTGCCGGACTTCATCTACAACATCGGTACGACCGTCCTCAACGGCGGTATCTCAATGGTCATCTTCTTCTTTGTCAACAAGATCATCTTCCCGGAAGGGGAGGCTAAGAAGGCATAAGGATAGCCCCCGGACAGCTTCGCACTGTCCGGGGGCTGTTTATTTGCACACTGAAAGGTGCGATGCAGGCATCACCCCCGGCATCGCTGCCATAGAACGCGGTATTGCCTTACAAATAATTCACTGCCAGAATCGCCGCCCCCAGCACGACCAGTACAACGCCGGTGGCGCGGTTCAGAGTGGCGGGCGCGGCCTTGTTGGCAAACTTGGCGGCGATACGCGCCCAAAGCAGGGTGCTGACGACACAGCAGATAAGGCAGAACACATCCGGCATACCGCCGATGGCGAAATGGCTGGCCGAGCCGGTGAACGCCGTAAAAGCCATGATAAAGACGCTGGTGCCCACGGCGGTTTTCAGCTCATACCCCAGCACCGAGGTCAGGAGCAGCAGCATCATCATGCCGCCGCCTGCGCCGATAAACCCGCAGATGAACCCGACACCCGCACCGCAGAGCAGGGACTGCACAAACCGCTTCTCTGCGCTCACGGCGTTCATTGAGCTTTTGGTGGTCATGACCGGCCGCACAATGAACTTGACACCCAGCAGAAGGGTCATAAAGGTGGAAAAGCCGCCCATCGTGCGGCCGGGAACAAGGCTGGCCACATAGCTGCCCACCAGCGTGAAGCAAAGCACCGAGGCCATCATGACAGCGCCGTTTTTGATGTCCAGATTCCCGCTTTTGCCGTAGGTATAGGCAGAGACGGCGCTGGCCAGCACATCGCTGGCCAATGCAATGCCTACCGCCATATAGGGGTCCATCCCTAGAAAGGTGATGAGCATGGGGCTGATGACCGCCGCCGCGCTCATACCGGCAAAGCCGGTTCCCAGCCCGGCGCCGATGCCTGCGATAAAGCAGACGATGAATGCGATAAGATATGTCATAGGGTTACTCCTTTTTCAGCTGACGCTGGATGTTTGCGTCCATGCGGGACAGATATTCCTGCAGCCTCTGCTGCTCCTCTGCGGTAAAGCCCTCAAACAGCGGCTCGACCGTTCGGTGCTGTATCTCTGCCAGTGCGGCGGCGATGCGCTGACCGTCCGCAGTAAAGGCCAGCAGCCGCTGGCGGCGGTTGTCCGGCGCAGGGGAGACCGTCAGCACGCCGCGCGCGCGCAGCCGCTCCACCGCCGCCGATACATTGGATTTTGCCAGACCGCGGTAGCGGCAGATGTCCCCGGCGGTGTGACATTCAGGGTTGTTGTGCAGAAACAGCAGGATGTCGATCTCCAACTGGTTGAGCCCGTATGCCGCAGAGGCGGCCTCAAACTGCGCGGTATAGTATTTTTTGTAGTGCTGTATATAGGATAATACAGGCAGCACAGGAAACTCTCCTTTGCAAGTAATAAAAAGAACAGTTCTAATTATAACTATAAGAACCGCTGATGTCAATACAACACGCCGTATAAACAAAAAATCCCGCCGGAATACGGCGGGATTTCTGGTGGACCTGGAGGGATTCGAACCCTTGACCTCTCGGATGCGAACCGAACGCTCTCCCAACTGAGCTACAGGCCCATGTCTTTGCGACTAAACCAGTGTAATCCATTTTGCGCAAAAAGTCAAGAGCAAAACAAGAATTTTGTGGGGCCAAAGGGGGACAGGTCGTGTAACATACGATTTTTATTGCGGGCGGCTGTTTTCCGCACGCTTATTGCGCTACGCTATAAATAGTGCTATAATAATACAAATCTTGCTCTGGCCGTATAAAATCGTATACGCGGTTTGGATTGAACCAGCACAGGTGTTGCACTATAGTATTTTTAAGCAAACGGGAGCAACATTATGTGGAGGGAGATTTTTGTATGGATACGCAACGGATCGCAAGCTATCGGCGGGAATTTTCTGCGCTGGCAGACCTGCAGGCGGCTGGGACCGTGACCTATTCACTGCTGCGCGAGGCGGACGCCTTTGTCATCTGCGTGCAGCGCGATGAAGAACCGCCGGTGGAGCGGATGCTGTGCGACACAGAGGAGGAGCGCGCCGGGATGCTGACACGCTTTCTGTATGAAAATGCGGTGGAGCCTGACCAGATGCCCGCAATCCTCCGGGATATCTGCGGATGGGCGGTGGGCTGAGATGGCAGTGGCATTGATGGACAGGGCTGCCGGGCAGGCCAAACTCCCGGAAACACCGGCCGTTGTGGCACTTTTTGCGTTCGGCTCCCGCCTTGACCGGGATACGATGCAGCTGTTTGCCCGGACCCACAGCGAGGAGGTCCGCGCGGCGGCAATCGCATCCACCGGGCAGGAGGTACTGGAGCTGCTGCACGGCGGCCTTCGCCCGCAGGTGCTGGTGCTGGACGCGCTGCTCACAAAGCCTGCCGTGACGCAGGTGCTGCAGGAGATCGGCAAAATGGATCTGAAGCCGGAGCCGGCTGTGCTGGTGCTTGTGCCTGTGCCGGAGGAGACGGCCGCCCGCCGTGCGCTGGGGCTGTTCTCCCGGTATGAGGTTATGCTGCGCCCCTACGGCATGAAAAACCTCTTTGATGAGATCTACCGCATGGGCACCGATGAGGAAGAAAACCGCCTCTACCGGCTGCGCCGCTGCTGTGAGGAAGTGCTGGAAGGCTACGGCGCACCCACGACCCTGAACGGCTACCGCTACGCCGAGCGGATGCTGCTCTACGCCCTGTATGCGGACAAGCCGCAGCCGATCGGCGTTTTGCAGCAGTATGTCGCAGCGGAGGAGGACATCGAGATCGGAACAGTGACCTCGGCGCTGAACCGGCTTTCCGCCGGCATGGCAAGGCGCGGCACCGAGGCGTACCGGGCGCTCTGCCTGCGGTGCGGCCGCCCGGAGGACGGTGTGCTTTCCAACGGACAGCTTTTTAAAGGAATGCTTCAGCAGCTGCGCAGCATGACAGAACGATAAAGGGAGGCGTTTTCCATGGAGGAAAAGCAGAGCAAGGCAGACCTGCTGGCCCTGCGCGGCGGACTGCGCGGCCGGTTTCGCCGTGTGTTTGACGGCATGGAAAACGCTTTTGAGGTTCTGCTCGACCAGCTTGAACACCCCCTGAGCCCGGCGGACCGCGCCGGCATGGCGCAGCTTGTGCAGGATATGCAGACGCAGCTGCTCGGCGCGCGCCGTCTGGGGGATCAGGCCTCCGATGCGGCGACGGCCGCCGTGCTGCACAGCACCTGCGTGCCGCGCCCCATCGACCTGCTGAGCCAGCTGGACGAGATCTGCGACATCCTGCGGGAGGAGGCCGCCCGGTATGACCTGCCGTTCACGATCGAGCTGCAGACCGCCGGGCAGAACGTGCTGCCCACGGTGGGGGATGCGGCCCTTCTGAACGGCCTGATGACAAACCTGATCTCCAACACGCTCTCCGCAGACGCGGGGGCCTGCATCACACTGCGCTGTGAGCCCGGGCTGTTCTGCTACCGGGACAACGGCCCCGGCCTGCCGCCCGATGCAAAGGCGCTGCTGACCGATGGCTGCTGGAGCGCCCGGCTGCTCTATGCGGGCGGGCTGGGGCTGCCGCTCATCGCGGCCTACACAAAGGCCATGGGCTGGACGCTGGCCGTGGGGCCGGGGCCGGGCACAGAGCTGTGCTTCACCCTGCCGCCCGCGCCGCCGCTCGATGATCTGATGCTGGAATCCCCCATGGAGCGCATGGCCGAGCAGCAGACCCGGCGGCTGGCGCTGCGCCGCGAGCTGGCTGTGCTGCAGGCACAGGAATTGCTGTAAAATGACATGGCACCGTTGTCCCGGCAGGGAAACGGTGCTTTTTTTGCTGCACCGCTTTACTTTGCGCGCAAATTATTGTAAAATGTAATACAAAAAGAATGGTTTACTATGCCTGTGCGGCAGGGTAGACCGCCAAAATAACTACAGGTGGTGTTTTTATGGCAATTCAGTATAAACGTATTCTTCTGAAGGTCAGCGGCGAGGCACTTTCCGGCCCCAAGGGCACGGGCTTTGATGAGGAAACCATCGCCTCTATCTGTGCCGGCATCAAGGCGGCGCACGATCTGGGTGCGCAGATCGGCATTGTTGTGGGCGGCGGCAACTTCTGGCGCGGCCGTTCCAGCGGCAGGATGGACCGCATGGACGCCGACAAGATCGGCATGCTGGCTACCGTCATGAACGCGCTGGCCGTCAAGGATGCACTGCGCCAGCAGGGCGTGGAGGCCGTTGTCATGACCAGCTCCTTTATGCCGCAGGTGGCCGAGTGCTTCACCAGCGACAAGGCCATCGCTGCGCTGGAGAGCGGCAAGATCGTTGTGTTCGGCGGCGGCACCGGCAACCCCATCTTCTCCACCGATACGGCCAGCGCGCTGCGCGCACTGGAGATCAGCGCCGATGCCATGTTCAAGGCTACGATGGTGGACGGTGTCTACGATAAGGACCCCCACAAGTATGCCGATGCCGTGCGCTATGATACGCTGACCTTTACCCGCGTGCTGGACGAGCGTCTGGCCGTTATGGACTCCACCGCCGCGACCCTCTGCCGTGATAACGGCCTGCCCATCCTTGTGTTTGATCTGGGCCAGCCCGAGAATATCGCCAAGGCTGTGCAGGGCGAGATGGTCGGCACCCTTGTGAAGGAGTAAATCAAAAAAAGCTGAAGCTTTGAAAAATTCATAATTTTCCCCTATACTATTTTACGAATAAGGAGAATCTTACTATGAGCAGCACGACCAAACCCTTTGAAGAAAAAATGAACGCCAGCGTCAACCATCTGGTTCATGAGTTGGCTTCCATCCGCGCCGGCCGCGCCAACCCCGCCATCCTCGACAAGGTGGCGGTGGACTACTACGGCAGCCCCACGCCCATCCAGCAGATCGCCGCTGTGGCCGTGGCCGAGGCCCGCATCCTGACCATCTCCCCGTGGGACCGCTCGATGCTCAAGCCCATCTCCAAGGCGATCCAGACCAGCGACATCGGCATCAACCCCATTGATGACGGTCAGGTCATCCGTCTGGTGTTCCCGGCCCCGACCGAGGAGCGCCGCAAGCAGCTGACCAAGGATGTCAAGAAGCAGGGCGAGGATGCCAAGACCGCTGTGCGCAACATCCGCCGCGATGCAATGGATAAGTTTAAGGCCATGAAGAAGGCCGGCGAGATCACCGAGGACGATCAGAAGAAGCTTGAGGAAGAAACCCAGAAGCTGACGGACAAGTATGTCAAGATGATCGACGACACCTGCGCCGACAAGAACAAGGAGATCATGGAGGTCTGATCTCTCCATGAACGATAGCCTGTGCGGGCATGTCATCTGACACGCCCGCATAGGCTGTTATTGCAAGAAAATCTATTCCGCGAAAGGGAATCACAGTTTATGAAGACCCGCATCATCACTGCCGTTGTCGGCCTGGGCGTTCTGGCCGTTGTACTGGCGTTTTTCGACACCTTCCTGTTTGACCTGGTGCTCAGTGCCATCTGCCTGCTGGCCATCCATGAGGTCTTTTCCGCCATGGGCTTTGGCAAAAAGCAATGGTATCTGTATGTCGGTGCTGTGCCGCTGACCCTGCTGGTCATGCTCAGCAGCTCACAGGTGGTGCGCGGGCTGCTGCTGCCGGTGGCGTTCCTGACCGTGCTGTTCTACAATGTCTGCCAGATCGCACATGTCCAGACGCTGGATTACGGCAAGCTGACGGGCTTTGTCTACTTTTCGGGCGTGATCACCTTCTGCTTTTACTCGCTCATCCATCTCAAGCGGATGCTGCCCTTTGCGCAGTTTCGCTATGATGCCATCTATTTCATCCTGCTGATCCTCTGCTTTGCATGGGGCGGGGACACCTCTGCCTACTTTGCGGGCCGCGCCCTCGGCAGGCACAAGCTGGCCCCCATTGTCAGCCCCCACAAAACAGTGGAGGGCGCTGTGGGCGGCGTGCTGGGCAGCATGGCCGCCGGCTGCGTGCTGACGCTGGTCTACTCGCTGCTGTCAAAGACCTATAATGTGCTGAGCATCCATGTGCTGCCGCGGCACTATATGGTGCTGCTCGGCATGGGTGCCGTGGCATCGGTGCTGGGCATTCTGGGCGATCTGTTTGCCTCTGCCGTCAAGCGTCAGGCGGGCATCAAGGACTACGGCACGATTTTCCCGGGGCACGGCGGTATTCTCGACCGCTTTGACAGCGTTATGTTCATTGCGCCGTTCGTTTCCATCGCGGTACGCTATTTCTTCTATCTGCTGTGAGGAATGTACAATGAGTAAAGTTATCACACTGCTGGGCTCTACCGGCTCGATCGGCACCCAAAGCCTCGATGTCTGCCGCATGCATGGCTATGAGGTGTTCGGCCTGTCGGCCAACTCCAGCGTAGACAAGCTGCTGGCCCAGATCGCTGAATTTCACCCGAAGTATGTGGCTGTCACCGACCCCGCCGCGTTCGACAGGCTGTCCGCCGCGCTGGCAGGGCAGGCGGGCGCGCCGAGGCTGCTGAAGGGGGCGGACGGCCTGCGTGAGCTGGCCGCCATGGACGGCGCAGGCACGGTACTGAACGCCGTTGTCGGCATTGCGGGTCTGGATGCCTCACTGACGGCTATCGAGAGCGGCCATGATCTGGCGCTGGCCAACAAGGAGAGCCTTGTCACCGGCGGCCATCTGGTGACCGATGCCGTCAAGAAAAACGGTGTCCACCTGCTGCCTGTGGACAGTGAGCACAGCGCCATCTTCCAGTGCCTGCAGGATCAGCACAGCGCCAAAACGCTGGAAAAGATCCTGCTGACCGCCTCCGGCGGGCCGTTCTTCGGTATGGGCACCGAGGAGCTGCGCACCAAGACGAAGGCGGACGCCCTCAAGCACCCCAACTGGAACATGGGTGCAAAAATTACCATCGATTCTGCCACCCTGATGAACAAGGGCCTTGAGCTGATCGAGGCTGCGTGGCTCTTCGGTCTGCCGGAGGACAAGATCCAGATCGTTGTCCAGCGGGAGAGCATCATTCATTCCGCGGTGCAGTTTGCCGATCATTCCATCATCGCGCAGCTTGGTGTGCCGGATATGCGCATCCCCATCCAGTACGCGCTGACCTGGCCGGAGCGTCTGCCCAGCCCGGTGCCGGAGCTGGATTTCACGGCACTGACCAAGCTGAGCATTGCAACGGCGGATGACGAGACCTTCCGCTGCCTCAAGGCCTGCAAGAAGGCGATCCGCAAGGGCGGTCTGGCCCCCTGCGCCGCCAACGGCGCGAATGAGGCCGCCGTGGCGCACTTCCTGCGGGACGAGATCGGCTTCCTCGACATCGGCCGCCTTGTGGAGGGCATCGTGGACAGCGATTCCTTCGGCGGGGATTACACGCTTGCCGATGTCCATGAGTGCGACCGCATGGCGCGGGCCTATGTCGAGGCACATATCTGATTGGAATTGCCCGGTAGGGGCCGCACATGTGCGGCCCTCAGCTTTCCGGCAGACTCCTGCCTGCCATACACGCGCGGGCCGGGCATGCCCGGCCCCTACGACTCTATGTCCAATACTTTACTTGCGAGGTGCCTATGACTGCATTGCTGACCGGGCTGGCATCGCTGCTCGTGTTCGGCGGCGTTGTTCTGGTGCATGAGCTGGGCCACTTTATGGCGGCCCGGCATTGTGGTATCCATGTTGAGGAATTTTCCATCGGCTTTGGCCCGCGCCTGTGGGCGGTCCAAAAAAACGGTACGACCTATTCACTGCGCCTTTTCCCGCTGGGCGGCTACAACCTGTTCAGTCAACCCCCGGAGGAGGACGCAGACCCGCCGGCGGAGGAGAGCGCCCCGCCGCGCAAAGCTGCGCTGTTCCCGCTGACGGTCAGCGGGCAGCAGTTTGAGCAGGCCACGGCATGGCAGCGCTTCTTTGTGACGCTTTGCGGTGCGCTGATGAATTTTCTGCTTGGCATGGCGGTGCTGCTGGTGCTGGTCCTCTCGCAGGGGCGGCTCGGCAGCACAACGGTAGCGGATTTCGGCGAGAATGCCAAGAGCGCCGCTGTCCTGCAGAAGGGGGATGTCCTTCTGCAGGTGGACGGTAAGCCCTGCCGCACGGTCTACGCGCTGTCTGATCTGTTTGACGGTACCGAAAAGACCCATACCATGAAGGTACTGCGCGGCGGCGAGGTCGTGAGCCTGCCCGCCGTGACGGTCAGCCCAACGCTGGATGAAAACGGCCGTGTGCAGTACGCCACAGACTTTCGGGTGGCAGCGCAGCCCTTATCGGTGCACAGCACTCTGGCCATGGCGGGGGAGCTGTTCCGCTATTACAGCGGTGCGATTCTGGGCGGCTTCTGGCAGCTGTTTACCGGCAAGGCGGGCATGGAGGATCTCTCCGGCCCGATCGGCACGGTGTCGGCAGTCAGTCAGGCTGTGCGGTACGGCTGGCGGGATGTGCTTTCCCTGATGGCTCTGCTGACGATCAATGTGGGCATCTTCAACCTGCTGCCCATTCCCGCGCTGGACGGCTGCAAGCTGCTCTTTCTTGCGTGGGAGGGGCTGACCGGCCATCCTGTACCCCTGCGCGCGCAGAGCTTTATCAACACGGCGGGCATGGTTGCCCTGCTGTGGCTCATGATTTTGGTAACGATGCAGGACATTACACGATTCTTATAAGGAGAACTACGATGCAGCGTCAACTGAAAAAAGAAGTCAAGATCGGCAATCTCAAGATCGGCGGTACAAACCCCATCGCCGTACAGACGATGCTGAATGTGCCCGTCAAGGATATTGCGGGCAATGTGGCACAGGCGCAGCGCGTTGCGGCCGCCGGCTGCCAGATCGTCCGTGTGACGGTGCCCACCCCGGCGGACGCCGCCGTTGTGGCTGCTATTAAAGAGAAGGTGGACATCCCCGTTGTGGCGGACATCCACTTTGATTACCGCGCCGCGCTTGCCGCGCTGGATGCCGGTGCTGATAAGATCCGCATCAATCCCGGCAACATCGGTGATGATGACCGCGTCAAGGCGGTGGCCGATGCCTGCAACGCCAGAAATGTACCCATCCGCATCGGCGTCAACGGCGGCAGCCTTGAAAAGCATATTCTGGCCAAGTACGGCGCCCCCGTGCCCGAGGCCATGGTGGAGAGCGCCATGTACCATGTGCGCCTGCTGCAGAAGTTCGACTTTGACAACATCGTCATCTCGATCAAATCCAGCAATGTGCCCCGCATGATGGCAGCCTACCGCCTGCTGGCCAGCCAGACCGATTACCCCCTGCATGTCGGTGTGACCGAGGCGGGCGGCAACCGGATGGGTCTGATCAAGTCCGGCATGGGCATCGGCGGTCTGCTGATGGAGGGTCTTGGCGATACGCTGCGTGTCAGCCTGACCGATGAGCCTGAGAACGAGGTTTATGCCGGCTATGACATTCTGCGCGCGGCAGGCTACGCCGTGGCAGGCCCTGAGATCATCAGCTGCCCGACCTGCGGGCGCACCCAGTACCCGATGATCGAGATCGCCAACGAGGTCGAGCGCCGTCTGCGGGACGAGGGCTTCAAAAAGCCGCTCAAGATCGCCATCATGGGCTGTGTTGTCAACGGCCCGGGCGAGGCGTCCGATGCCGACATCGGCATTGCCGGCGGCAAGGACGAGGCACTGCTCTTCATCCGCGGTGAAAAGATTCGTATGCTGAAGGGCGATATTGTAGGGCAGCTGCTGGAAGAAATTCATAAAATGTAACCCATAAAGCCTTCCCCCGCGGGGGAAGGTGGCCCCGCAGGGCCGGATGAGGGGCGCGTCTGCCTTGCCGCCCTTTTACCGGGCAATGATGGTAAGCCCGCCCCTCATCAGTCCGCTTCGCGGACAGCTTCAGTCTCCGCGCTAAGAGCCGCCTCCGGCGGTTGCGCTTCGACACGCGCCTGCGGGCGCAGCCCCGAGGGGGAAGCCAACCCTCGTAGGGGCGGATGCCTGCATCCGCCCGCGGGGCGTCGGGGACGCCGCCCCCTACAACATGCTATCCACTTGTGAGGTAAAATTCCTTTGAAACCATTCGTCACCCAAGTCTGGCCGCAGTTTACGGCGGACCAGCAGTTCTGTGCGGCGTTCGGCAGTGTGCTGGTCGACCGTGTGGAGCTTTACCGCACAAAAAGACAGGTCGTGATCTGCCTGCGCAGTGCTGAACCTCTGGATCAGGCGCTGTGCGGGCGTCTTTGTGCATCTCTTTCCGAGGTGTTTGCCGGGTATGAGCTGCAGATCCGCAGCTATTTTGCGTACCAAAGCATCACCCCGGAGGCGGTGCGCCTTATGCTGGAGGAGCTGAAGGAGCGGGGCATGCCGGTCAACGGCTTTCTCGATAAGGCCCAGCCTGTCACCTTCGGGGAGGACGGCATCACCATCCATGTCAATGCGGGCCGCCAGATCTTGGAGAGCGTGGAGCTGCCCCGCGTGCTGGCAGAGCTTATTCAGGAGCGCACCGGCGCACTGCCCATCGTGCGGCTGGCCGATACCGGCAACACCCGCACCGAGGAGGAGTTTGAACAGTACCTGCAGGAGAAAGCGCCTGCCGTCAAGTTTGAAGCCAAGGAAACGCCGCCCGACTTTACGATCGAGGGGCTGGCCCTTACCAATAAGCCGGTCAAGCTGTTCTACGGCAAGACCTTCAAGCCTGCCGACATCCGCCATCTGAACGATCTGGGGGACGGCGGCAAGGTGACGGTCTGGGGCGATGTGTTTGCCACCGAGGTCAAGGGCAGCCGCCGCAAGATCTATTTTACCTCCATCACCGACTATTCCGGCTCAGTCAACCTCAAGGTATTGGGGGACGAGGACGCCGATATGTCCAAGTGGGAGGGGCTCAAGCCCGGCACCACCCTGATCGTCCGCGGCAACTATATGTACGATAAGTACGAGCATGACTTTGTCATCCTGCCCTACGATGTTCTGCAGGTCGAGCGCGAGCAGCGGCAGGACACTGCGCCCGAGGGGCAAAAGCGGGTCGAGCTGCACCTGCATACCAAGTCCAGTTCAATGGACGGCTTCAATGATCCCGGCAAGATCGTGCGTCTGGCGCACCGCATGGGCCACCGCGCTGTGGCTATCACCGATCACGGCGTCTGTCAGGGCTACCCCGAGGCGATGCTGGCTACCGATGCCATCCACGAAACAGACCCGAACTTTAAGCTGATCTACGGCTGCGAGGCCTATTTTGTCGATGATATGATCCCCGCCGTCTACGGCGCAGCGCAGATGCCGCTGTCCGGCTCGTTTGTCGTGTTCGACACCGAGACGACCGGCCTTGACGCCAACACCGAGCGGCTGACCGAGATCGGTGCCGTCTATGTGGAAAACGGTAAGATCAACGAGGAAAAGAAGTTCTGCACCTTCGTCAACCCCGGCAAGCCGATCCCGCAGAAGGTCGTTGACCTGACCGGCATCAACGATGCCATGGTCGCCGACGCCCCCACACCGGAGGAGGCCATCCGCGCCTTCAAGGAGTTCTGCGGGGATAATATCCTTGTGGCCCACAACGCCCACAGCTTTGATATGCTGTTCATCCGCAAGGCAGGGGAGAAGGCGGGCGTCAGTTGGGACGAGAACACCTATATCGACACGCTGCCGATGGGACAGGCGTTGTTCCCGGGGCTGCGCAACTACAAGCTGGACACGATCAACAAGCATCTTGAGATACCGCCCTTCAACCACCACCGCGCTGTTGATGATGCCATGGCGCTGGCCAGAATCTATGAGGTCATGCTGACCGACCTCGAGGAAAAGGACATCCACGCGGTCGAGGCCATCAACACAGGCCTTGGCGGCAACAAAGAGGTGCTGAAAAAGAAATACTACCACCTGATTATTCTGGTGCAGAATCAGGTCGGCTTAAAAAACCTCTACCGCATCGTCAGCGCCGCCCACACCCAGTATTTCTTCAAAAAGCCGCGCGTACCGCGCAGCCTGCTCAACCAGTACCGCGAGGGACTGCTGCTCTCCCCGGCCTGTGAAGCGGGCGAGCTTTACAGGGCAATCGTGGCGGGCCAGCCTTATGAGCAGCTGCTGCGCATTGCCGATTATTACGATTATCTTGAGGTCCAGCCCCTCGGCAACAATGAATTTATGGTTCGCAACGGGCAGGTGGATTCGATCGAGGCGATCAAGAACTTCAACCGCACCGTCATACAGCTGGGCGAGGACCTGCACAAGCCGGTCGTGGCCACAGGCGACTCCCACTTTCAGGAGCCGGAGGACTGGATCTACCGCGCTGTTCTGCAGGCCGGCAACGGCTTTAAGGACGCCGATAATCAGGCTCCGCTGTACTTCCGCACCACGCCCGATATGCTGGAGGACTTCAGCTATCTGCCGCAGGAAAAGGCCTACGAAATTGTGGTGACAAACCCCAACAAGATTGCAGCCACGATTGACAACAATCTGCGCGCCATCCCCAAGGGCACCTACCCGCCCAGCATCCCCGGTGCTGAGCAGGAGCTGCGCGACGATACCTGGAAGCACGCCGCCCGGGACTACGGCAGCCCGCTGCCGGATGTGCTGCAAAAGCGGCTGAAAAAGGAGCTGGATTCCATCTGCGGCCACGGTTACGCGGTTCTGTACGTCATTGCCGTGCGTCTGGTGGCCTACTCCAACGCGGGTGGCTATCAGGTGGGCAGCCGTGGCTCTGTCGGTTCATCGGCTGTGGCGCACTTCTCCGGCATCTCGGAGGTCAACTCGATGCCGCCGCACTACCTGTGCCCCAACTGCAAGCACAGCGAGTGGATCAATGACGGCATCCACTTTGACGGCTTTGACCTGCCCGACAAAAACTGCCCGGTCTGCGGCAAGCCGATGATCGTAGAAGGACACGACATCCCGTTCGAGACCTTCCTCGGCTTCTATGGCGACAAGGAGCCTGATATCGACCTGAACTTCTCAGGCATGTATCAGTCCTGCGTGCATCGCTACACCGAGGAGCTTTTCGGCAAGGAGAATGTGTTCAAGGCGGGCACTGTCTCCGGTCTGCAGGATAAAACGGCCTACGGCTATGTCAAAAAGTATCTTGAGGAACGCGGCCGGACCGTCAACCGTGCCGAGGAAAACCGCCTTGTCATGGGCTGCACCGGCGTAAAGCGCACGACAGGCCAGCATCCCGGCGGCATGGTCGTTGTGCCGGATACCTTTGATATTTACGACTTCTGTGCCATCCAGCACCCGGCGGACGATGTCAAGGGCGGTCTGCTGACCACCCACTTTGAATTTAAATACCTGCACGACACGCTGCTCAAGCTGGACGAGCTGGGCCATGATGTGCCGACCTTCTATAAATTCTTTGAGGAATACTCCGGCATCCCCATTGACTCGGTCCCGATGAATGATGAAAAGGTCTACAGCCTGCTGACCAGCCCGGCCGCGCTCGGCGTGACCGAGGAGCAAATCGGCTCGCGCACCGGCACCTTCGGTATTCCGGAGATGGGCACAAACTTTGTGCGCCAGATGCTGCTGGATGCCCAGCCGAAAAATTTCTCAGAGCTGATCCAGATCTCGGGCCTGTCCCACGGCACCGATGTCTGGACCGGCAACGCGGACGAGCTGATCCGCTCGGGCACCTGCACGATTGCAGAGGTCATCGGCTGCCGTGACAGCATTATGCTGTATCTTCTGCGCAAAGGGCTGGAACCGAAGATGTCGTTTGACATCATGGAGGCCGTGCGTAAGGGCAAGGTCGCCAAGGGCGGCTTCAAGCCCGGCTGGGAGGAGGCCATGCGCGAGCACGATGTGCCCGACTGGTATATCGAATCCTGCCGCAAGATCAAGTATATGTTCCCCAAGGCCCACGCCGTAGCCTACCTGATGGCGGCTATCCGCCTGATGTGGTTCAAGGTCTACCACCCGGCGGTGTTTTATGCCGTCTACTTTACGGTGCGCGGCGCGGACATCGACTATGAGGCCGCCGTCGGCGGCGTCCGCGTGGCCAAGCAGCACCTGAAGGACAATGAAAAGATCCCCAAGGACGAGCGCACCGCCAAGGACGATGACGCCTTAGTCAGCCTGCAGCTGGAAAATGAGATGCTGCAGCGCGGCTGTGAGTTTTTGCCGATCGAGCTGGGCAAGAGCTATGCCAGCAAGTATGTGGTGGAGGACGGCAAAGTGCGCCTGCCCTTTACCGCCATCCGCGGCCTGGGCGAAGCTGCCGCTGTGGCGTTGGAACAGGCTACCATCCATGGGCAGGAATATATCTCGGTGGAAGAACTGCAGCAAGCCTCCGGCGTGGCGCAGTCGGTATTCGACAAATTGCGCGAAGTCGGCGCTTTGGGAAATCTGCCGGAAACCAGCCAGGTTGACCTGTTCAGCTTAATGTAATGGCAATCCCCCGAGATCCCGCCTGCCGCAGCGCAGGCAGATCAGCATACGAATATACGATGATGTACCGGACCTGCAGTAGCGCTGCGGGGACGGTACTTTTTGTTTTGCGGGATTCGCTTTGATTCGTTGATTGAACTTACAGCCAGGCAGGGGAAAACACCCCCCCAAAAAAATGCCCGCGCCCCATTCCAGCAAAATTTTCCGGGGCAGGTGTAGAAATTGTGTATTTGACGATGGAAAATTGATTTATCATGGAGAACATGATAGACTATATGATACATGTAGAATCTATAAGGAACTATATGATGCCCAGCAGTAAAGATAAACAAATTTAAAGAAAGCTATGATAAATTAAAACGATTGGAGAGGCAACCGATTATGAAAAGCAGAAGAAAGCATGGCTTCCAGTTTATGACTATACTATATTTTGTGATAGTATTTTGTATGTGTGTGTCGCGTTTTAACGTGATTATGACAATTATGGGTGGTCAACTAACGCGGGTGGAAGAAATTAATCTACTGCCGTTCCATAGTATTAGAGAAAACTTGAAATATGGTCGCAGCCCTGTTTCATGGGATATGCTTTATAATATGGTAATGTTTGTACCTTTTGGAGTAATTTACTGCTATTATCAAAAGAATTTCCGCGTATATAAAGCAGTTGGAATGTCATGCTTGACAACATTCTTCATAGAAAGCGCGCAGCTCGTTTTAAAAACTGGTGTCGTAGATATAGATGACCTTATTGTAAACACATTGGGAAGTTTGACGGGAATTGTGGTGTATGTTATTCTGCAGCAGATATCCTTCAAAAATCAAAAGTTTGAGATTCACGAATTGATTGATATCAGTGCGACAATGCTTCCACCGATGTTTGTTGCCTTCATTGCGGAAATGTTCCTGGGAAATGGTTTGCTAAAATTGCTGCCAGTTCACTGTGTAGTGTTACTGTGCTATGGAATTTTTGTCTATGTATTTTTAATAAGGGATTTTACTCGCAAAGCAAAAGTCTATTATCTGGCATGTTATGTGGGAGCCTTTTATCTGAGTCGTGTGCTACTGTAGAAATAATGGCATAATATAATTTTAACCAAATCACAAAACCGTAAATAGAAAAAATGAACGCCTATAGTGAGAGAATATTCGTATTGTCGTTACTGTCTTGCGTCTTTTCAAGAACATTTATAAGTGGTGGAATAGGAGCACCCATCTTTTCGGTATTTTCGAGAATACTGCCTATGGTGTATCTGAAAAGTCGAAACTATCGTCTATTTATACAAGCACAGCCGGATTATGCGTTAAAAAGCCTTGGAATCCTGCTTGT